>Ga0209693_10000487_pt1 | contig 15992 bp, 10 predicted proteins | sample HubBroMetageWRM3_FD_188345 | JGI IMG/M metagenome (GOLD analysis project Ga0209693, IMG submission 188345) | Warmed soil microbial communities from the Hubbard Brook experimental Forest, New Hampshire - Hubbard Brook CCASE Soil Metagenome WRM 3... | ecosystem: Environmental > Terrestrial > Soil...
CCGCGGCTTCGACCTGGCCGAGCACAAGCGGATCGTGGCCGGCTGGAGGCCGCTGTGGTATCCGTCGGTCGACGTGTTCCTGCCGGTGTGCGGCGAGCCGCTCGAGGTGCTCCGCAACGCCTGGACCCACGTCGCGCAGTTGCGCCAGCACTACCCCGGCGTCGTCACCCCGTACGTGCTCGACGACTCGGCCAACCCGCAGATCAAGGCGATGGCCCGGCGGTTTGGCTTCGCCTACGCGACCCGCCCGAACCGGGGCTGGTTCAAGAAGTCGGGCAACCTGCTGTACGGGTTCGGCATCTCGGATAGCGAGTACATCCTGCTGCTGGACGCCGACTTCGCGCCGCGGCCGGACCTGCTCGACGAGACCCTGCCGTACATGGACATGCACCCCGACGTCGGGATCGTGCAGACCCCGCAGTTCTTCCACGTCCTCGACGAGCAGACCTGGGTCGAGCGCGGGGCCGGGGCGGCCCAGGAGCTGTTCTACCGGTCGATCCAGACCGCCAGATCGAACCGGGACGCCGCGGTGTGCGTGGGCAGCTGCGCGGTCTACCGGAGGAAGGCCCTCGAGGCGAACCGCGGCATGTCACTCGCGGAGCACTCGGAGGACCTGCACACCGGCTTCGACCTGCGCCGGGTCGGCTGGACGATGCGGTACATCCCGATCGCGCTCTCCACCGGAAACTGCCCGGACAACATCCTGGCGTTCCTCAATCAGCAGTACCGCTGGTGCTCTGGCACCATGAGCCTGCTGGGCAACAAGAAATTCTGGAAGACGAAGCTGTCGCTGCGCACCCGGCTGTGCTACCTGTCCGGGTTCCTCTACTACATCAACACCGCGCTGTTCGCGTTCGTCATCCCGATGCTGTCTATCGCCCTGCTGGCGTTTGACCCCGGCATCCTGCAGCTGAAAAACCTGATCTTCTTCGCCCCGATCCTGATCTACTCGGGCGTGATCTACCCGATGTGGCACCGGGTGCCTTACCGGCTCGAGGCCTGGTCGGTGCGAGAGATCTCCGCCTGGGCGCACATCTTCGCGCTGTCCGACATCATGCGCGGCAACCTGCGCGGATGGCAGCCCTCAGGCAGCAACAAGACCAAGCAGGACGGGAGGCGGCGGTTCTGGATCGGCCTCGTCGGGTGGAGCTTCGGCTCGGCGGTGGTCTGGGCGGGCCTGGCGCTGTGGCGGACGCTGACGATGAACCCCTACAACTTCTCCCTGCTCCTGATTCTCGGAGTGTTCCAGGTCGTCGTCGTCGGGCGCATCCTGCTCCAGCCGAAAGCCGGGATCGGCTCGTGAGGCTGGCCAGCCGCGCACTCCTCGTTCCGGTCCTCGCCGCAGCCGCGGCGGTCACCATGCTTGCCGGCTGCGGGGTGATCTCCCCGCATAGCCAGACCGTCGGCAACGCTGGCAGCAGCACCCACGGCAATGCGCCGGCCGCCACGCCGTCGACCAGCCTGCCGTACAACATGTCCGGGCTGCTCGACCCCACCGGGGGCAAGTTCTTCGGCGTCGAGGCCCAGGATGCGCCGGCGCTCGCGCCGGTCGACGCGTTTGCCACCAGCGTCGGCAAGAAGCCGGACATCATCGGCCAGTACGTGGCCTGGGACACGTCGTTCGATTCGCACGCCGTGACCACGGCGTGGTCCTACGGCGCCCTGTACTACATCGCGTGGGAGCCCTACGACACCACCACTGCGGCGATCGCCAATGGCCAGAGCGACGGGTACATCACGAAGTTCGCCGATGCGGTCCGAGCACTCAACCTGCCGGTCGCGATCAGCTTCGGCCATGAAATGAACGGCAACTGGTACCCGTGGGGCACCGGCCAGGCCCCGGCGTCGGCGTTCGTGGCCGCCTGGCGGCACATCCACAACCTGTTCGTCCAGGCCGGCGCCAGCAACGTGATCTGGGTCTGGAACCCGAACATCATCAACCCGGTGCCGCAGGTCCAGCTCCAGCCCTACTGGCCCGGTGACGCGTACGTCGACTGGGTCGGCATCACCGGCTACTTCCCGACCTCGGGCCCCGAGACCTTCGCGAGCCTCTACGACCCCACGATCGCGGAGATCAAGAAGTTCACCACCAAGCCGATGATCATCGCCGAGACCTCGGTCGAGACCGGGCCATCCGAGATTGAGGCCGTGCACAGCCTGATCACCGGCGTGAAACGGCACCCCAACGTGCTCGGCTTCATCTGGTTCGACTTCGACAAGGACGGAGTCGACTGGCAGCTCGAATCGCGGCCCACGGTGCGCGCCGCGATGGCCACGGACATAGCCAGACTCGCCCTGATCAATCCGAGGAAATGACCAAGCGGCCGCGCAGCTCGCCGCCGCCGGCCAGGCCCGGTCCCGCTCGCCGTGGCGGCGCGGCAACACCTTACAAGCGTCCGGTTCAGTCGCCCGACGCCGAGACGGTCATGCTGGCCAAGTTCACGGCCGACCCGGACGTCGAGCCGGAAGCCCCCGATGCGGAGGGGCCCGACGCCCAGCAGCTGGCACAGCAGCAGCAGGCCGCGGAGCTGTTCGCCGCGAAGAGGTTCAGCGTCCGGAACCGGCGAGAGCCCGACATCCCGGCCGAGGACGAGTTTGCCGAGCCGAGCACCCGGGTGCTCGTCCTGCCGCACGCGAAGCGCGGCGCGGGGCCGGAGCTGTTCAGCGCGCCCAGCGCACGCCGGACCTGGGTCAGCCGCGCGGTCGTCGGCGGGCTGCTGTGTGTCCAGGCCATCCTGTCGCTGCGGCTGCAGAACACCGCATTCGGTGACGAGGCGCTGTACCTTTACGCCGGCCACATGGAGACGGCGCACCTGCTGCACGGCGCGGCGCTGCAGGGAACCTATGACACCTACTTCCCGGGCATCCCGGTGCTCTATCCGGTGCTGGCCGCCGCCGCCAGCAGCATCGGCGGGCTTGCGGCGGCGCGGGCGGTCAGCCTGCTCGCGATGCTGGTCACCACCGTGCTGCTGTACGCAATGACGCGCAGGCTCTTCAACGAGCGCGTCGGGCTCTGCGCGGTCGTCCTGTTCTGCGTGACCGAGGGCACAACCCTCGCCGGCCACCTGGCCACCAATGATGCTGTATCGCTCTGCTTGCTGGCGCTGGCCTCATGGATCGTGGTCAGGACAGCGCCGTGGCGCTGGCGCGCCTATCTGCTTGCTGCGCCCGTGGCCGCTCTGGCGATCGGGACCGACTACTGGGCGCTGCTCTACCTGCCCACGCTCGCACTCCTGGCAGGCCTGGCGGCAGACCCCTACCTCGGCCGCCAGGCGATCACGCGATCGCTGGTACTGGGTGGGGTGACGGTGGAACTGCTCGCCATCGGCGTCCTGGCCGGGGGCCGGGCCTACGTCACGGCCGCCGTGGCCAACCTGGCGACGCGCACACCTGGGAGTGTTCAGGCACTGCACATCCTGATCGAGGCTGGCGAATGGGGCGGGCTCCTCACCGCGCTTGCCGTTTTCGGCGCGGGCAGGTACGCCTTCGAGGCGAGGAACGAGCCGAACGAGCTCGTCGCGCTGCCGGGAAGCCGCCGCCGCCGGGCCGCGCTCGGCGTCTTGCTGGCCGGCACGGCGCTGCTCGCGCTCGTCGACCACCTGTACCTGAATACCGACAACCTGCTGAACACGCACATTTGCTTCGGTCTGTTCTTTGCCGCACCGATGGCCGGCGTCGGGCTGGCCAGGCTGGTTGGGGACCATTTCCGGCGGGCGCAGATCGGCATCGTGGTCTGGTCAGCCGCGCTCGTCCTTGGGCTGGCCCAGGCCACCCAGGCGTTCGGCAGCTGGCCGAACTCGTCCACCCAGGTGATGGAGTTGTCGCGCTACCTCGGGCCGGGCGACCGGTATCTCGTCGAGAACGACAATGTTGCCATCTACTACCTGATGGGCAACCCAGACGCGCAGCCTGACCAGTTCACCGACACGTACTTCATGTCGTACCGCAACCGCAAGGGCCAGCTGCTCACCGGAATCCCGGCGTACCTGGCCGCGTTGCAGGCGGGTTACTTCCACGTGGTGATCTACGACAGTTCGGTCACCCCGGCACTGGACAAGTCGCTCGCGGCCGCGCTGGAATCCGATCCCCGTTACCGGCTGGCCGGCGCGGTGCCCGAGGACGCGCGCGACTTCCGGACCACGTGTTACGTCTGGGTCCGGACCTGAGTCAGCCCGGGTGGCGCCGCCGTGCGCGCTTGTGGTGCACAGGGCGGGACGGCTTCGGAATGCGCTGCCAGATCTTGTATTGACTCATCCCGTAGGACGTCTTGTACGGGATGACGTCGATCAGCCGGTAATTGTGGTCGGTGTCGATGTCCTGCACGATCGCCTGGTCCTCGCCAAAGGTGTCGCCGAAGGCCAGCACGATGTAGCTCAAGTAGCCGTGCTTGATCGAGTCCGCGAAGCCCGCGTAGCTGAACAGCGTCTTGTGCGTCTGCGGGTCGGTGTAGTTGAAGCTGGTGTAGGTGGGGAGGATGTGGCTGAATGGGATCTTAGAGCCGAGGTAGTAGGTGACCACGCTCGGATCCTCGACCAGGTAGTAGCCGCTCGGCTTAGCCAGCTTGGTCAGCTCGGCGATCATCGGGCGGGAGTCGGCCCAGTCGCCGTACTGGCCGTTGGCGACCGGGATGTCGTATGCCCCCGCCCCCAGCACCACGGCGACCGCGACCGTCCCGCCGGTCACCAGTGCCCAGCGCGGGCGGGTTCCGGCGCCGGCCGCCCGGGCCGTCCTGCTCAGCCGCGCTAGCAGCCCAGGCAGCTCGGCCAGCAGGTAGCCCCCGATCACGCAGGCGAACCACGCGCCATAGCCGACGTGCTTGAACAGGCTGGTCAGGGTGTGGATTCTGGCCTGCTCCGCTGGCGCAAGGAACTCCGCGCCGGCCAGCGCCCAGCCCAGCAGCACGGTCGCCCAGCCCGGCCGACGGACGGTGATGACGATGGCACCGAGCACCGCCAGCACCGCGATGATGCCGGTCGCGTTCGCCGACACGTCGAGGACCGCCTGCACCGAGTTGGTTCCCTGCGACCGGGTCAGGGTGGTCGAGGTGATGCCCGCCCGGTACGACGCGCCGCCGAGGTCGTATCCGACGGTCAGCGGCACGGCCGCCGCGAGCAGCATGGCACCGCCGACGTCCAGGGCCGTCCGGCGGCCGTCGGCCCGCCACGCAGCAAGCAGCACGACGACGATCACGATGGGGTTGAACAGTGCCGACGCATATTTGGCAGCGTCTGCCAGGGCTATCGCAAGCCCCGCAGCGCACAGCAGCGCGTAACGCAGCCCGTAATCGGCGTCGATGGCCCGCACGCCGAGCCAGGTGGCCACCGCGAGCAGCATCAGGGCCATCGCATCGTAGGTCGCGAACGCGCCGAGGAACTCCGCGGAGCCAAGCCAGGCGAACAGGGCCGCCGCGTAGAACGCCGCAGGCCTGCTGGACAGCAGCCGCCTGGTCACGCCGTGCAGCGCGATGGTGGTGATCAGCATGAAGGCCAGGCTGAGAAGGCGGGCCCCGGCCAGGCCTCCGATGTCTTCCGCGATGGCGGCCAGCGGCGGGTAGACCACCGGCGACCCAGAGAGGTAAGTGGCGACATCCGGCATCGGCGCATGGTGCAGGAAGTGGGCAAGCTCCAGCCGTCCGACGGTCAGGTACTCGCCCTCGTCGAGGAAGGCCGTCGCGCTCCACACCAGCCGCAGCGACAGCGCTGCCTGGATCGCCAGCACGATAGCCAGCGGCCAGAACCTGACACTGAGGAGCCGCTCCAGCCCCCGGGCCGACCCGGCGGGCTGCGCCTCGAAGCCGGCCTTCTCAACCGGGTAGGCCGCCGCGGCCGGCTCGGCGGCCGGGAGATCGAAGCTGCCGGGTGCCGGGCGCCAGTCCGGCAGCGTGTCCGACCGAACGCTCGCCGCCGGCTTGCGGCTCGCCCGCTGGCTCAGGCCGTTGCGGCCACCACCGCCAACTCTAACCAACTCGCCGGGCGGTTCGGGTTCCGGAAACGGCTCTCGCTTCAGTGCCGGTTCGGGCTTAGGTGCCCGTTCGGGCTTCGGACCCGGTTCGCGCTTCGGACCCGGTCCGGGCTTCGGACCCGGTTCGGGCTTCGGACCCGGTCCGGGCTTCGGACCCGACTCGGGCTTCGGACCCGGTTCGGGCTTAGGTGCCGGTTCGGGCTTCGGACCCGGTTCGGGCTTAGGTGCCGGTTCGGGCTTAGGTGCCGGTCTTGATTCAAGAGCTAGCTCTGGCTGGGCAGCCGGTCTTGGCTCGGGAGCTGATCCCGGTTCCGGAGCCGGCTTTGGTTCCGGTGCCCGCGCCGGTTCCCAGAGCCCGCGCACACGGGGTCCGGGCTTCGGCCTCGCGTCCTCCTGCTCCTCAGGCCCCAGCGCCCAGGGCTCCCAGACGCCAAAGTCCGACTTCGGCATGGCCGACTCAGGCCCGGCACGTTCTGGCTGAGCGGACTCGAGGTTAGCGGGCTCGGACGGCGCGATCACATCGTTCGGGGCGCTGTGCCGGTGGCGGCCCCGTGGCGGCGGGGTCCCCCCGTCTTCTGCCGCCACTGTCCGCGTTCGTCCTTTCGAGCTGATCGCCACGCAAATCCGTCATTCGATGGGGATCAGCGTATATAGCTCAAGCCCGCCTGGTGCGCTATTCGCGTGCAGGGCCTCACCTGGCGGGCGCAGGCCCGCTGTGCCGCCGGTTACCGGGCGTCGGTGATCACGGCGGCGCCGACGGTGGCGTTGGTTGCCTCGTCGATCAGGATCAGCGAGCCGGTGAGCCGGTTGCGGGTGTAGGGGTCGCAGAACACGGGCTGGGTGAGCCGCAGCGTCACCCGCCCGATCTCGTTGAGCCGGAGTTCGGCAGCACCCTCGTCCCGGTGCAGGGTGTTCACGTCGAGCCGGTAGTGCAGGTCGCGGACGATCGCCTTCACGGTCCGCGTTGTGTGCTTCACGATCAGCCGGCTGCGCGGGCTCAGCGACCGGGCGTCGCTCATCCAGCAGACCAGCGCCTCGACATCCTGGACGACCGGCGGCTGGTTGTGCGGCCGACAGAACATGTCGCCCCTGGACACGTCGAGATCGTCGTCCAGCAGCAGGGTCACCGACATCGGCGGGAAGGCCTCGGCCACGGGGCCGCGGGCGGTGTCGATGCGCGAGATCGTGGTGGTCAGCCCCGACGGGAGGTGCATCACCTCGTCGCCGGGCTTGAGCACGCCGCCTGCCACCTGGCCTGCGTAGCCGCGGTAGTCGTGCAGCTCCGGGTCGGTGGCCTGATGCGGCCGGATCACGTACTGCACCGGGAACCTGACGTCGATGAGGTTCCGGTCCGAGGCGATGTGCACGTGCTCCAGGTGATGCAGCAGCGACGGGCCGTCGTACCACGGCATGCTGGCCGAGCGCTGCACGACGTTGTCACCGTGCAGGGCAGATATAGGGATAAACGTCAGGTCGCTGATCTCTAGCTTGGCCGCGAACGAGGTGAACTCCTCGGCGATCCGCTCGAACACCGCGGCGTCGTAGTCGACGAGGTCCATCTTGTTCACCGCGAGCACCAGGTGCGGGACGCGCAGCAGGGTGGCGAGGAACGCGTGTCGCCTGCTCTGCTCGGTCAGCCCGTTGCGGGCGTCGACCAGGACGATCGCCAGGTCGGCGGTTGACGCGCCGGTGACCATGTTCCTGGTGTACTGAATGTGGCCGGGGGTGTCGGCGATGATGAACTTCCGCCGCGGCGTGGCGAAGTAGCGATAGGCCACGTCGATCGTGATGCCCTGCTCGCGCTCGGCACGTAGCCCATCGGTCAGCAAGGCCAGGTTCGTATACCCCTCGCCGCGATCCTTGCTGGTGCGCTCGACCGCCGCGAGCTGGTCCTCGAAGATGGCCTTGGAGTCGAACAGCAGCCGCCCGATGAGCGTGCTCTTGCCGTCGTCGACCGACCCGGCGGTGGCCAGCCGCAGCATGTCGCTGTGCCGGTCCAGCGGAGGCTGGGCGACCTCAGCAGTGTGACCGGTCTCTGGGTTCGTCATCAGAAGTAGCCCTCTCGCTTGCGGTCTTCCATCGCCGCCTCGCTGGTGCGGTCGTCGGCGCGAGTCTGGCCCCGCTCGGTGATCCGGGTCGCCGCGATCTCGGTGATCACGTCCGGGATCGTCGCGGCCGTCGACTCGACCGCCCCGGTGCACGTCATGTCGCCGACCGTGCGGTAGCGGACGGTCGCTTCGTAGAGCGGCTCGTCCTCACCCCGCGTCACGTACGAGCTGTCGGCCAGCAGGATGCCATCGCGCTCGAACACCTGGCGCTGGTGCGCAAAGTAGATGGACGGGATCTCGAGCTCCTCCCGCCAGATGTAGTGCCACACATCGAGCTCGGTCCAGTTGGACAGCGGGAACACCCGGATGTGCTCGCCGCGGTGCAGCTTGGTGTTGTAGAGGTTCCACAGCTCGGGCCGCTGGTTCTTCGGATCCCACTGCCCGAACTCGTCGCGGAAGGAGAACATGCGCTCCTTCGCTCTGGCCTTCTCCTCGTCGCGTCTCGCGCCCCCGAACACCGCGTCGAACCGGTGCTCCTCGATCGCGTCGAGCAGCGTGGTGGTCTGCAGCCGGTTCCGGCTGGCCCAGCGGCCGGTCTCGTCGGCGACCCGGCCGGCGTCGATCGAGTCCTGCACCGACGCGACGATCAGCCGTGCGTCCGCCTGCTGCACCCGGCGGTCCCGGTACTCGAGAACCTCGGCGAAGTTGTGCCCGGTGTCCACGTGCATCACCGGGAACGGGAGCCGCGCGGGCCAGAACGCGCGCTCGGCCAGGGCCAGCATCACGATCGAGTCCTTGCCGCCGGAGAACAGCAGCACCGGCCGCTCGAATTCGGCACCCACCTCCCGAATCACGTGTATCGACTCGGCCTCGAGCATGTCGAGCTGCGATAGCTGGTAGTCGGAACGCGGCGGCGTGGCCATCGGGAGAACTCCAAGGGGGTGGTGGCGAGAGCTATCGAACCGAGCTGATCGCCTCGAGCAAGGTATCGGCGAGCGCGGCCTGGCAAATCAGGATATCCGGCAGCGAAGGCTTCGCCTGGTTGTAGGAAAGCTTGGAGCCGTCAATCCTAGATGCGTGCAGCCCGGACGCAACCGCCACGGCAACCGGAGCGGCCGAGTCCCACTCGTACTGCCCGCCGCTGTGCACGTACGCCTCGGCATCCCCGCAGATCACTGCCGCGGCCTTGGCGCCGGCCGAGCCCAGCGGCACCAGCTCGGCGCCGAGCTTGCCGGCCAGCCGCGTCATGAACTCCGGCGGCCTGGTGCGACTGACCAGGAGGCGAAGCACAGCGGGGGGGTCTGGGGGGGTCGCCCCCCCGCGGGCCGGCACAGTGGGCGGGGAGGCAGGCGGCTTTGCCGGATCAGCGGTGGAGAGAACCTTGCCCTGGGCCGGGAGCGCCACCGCGCCGGCGGTCAGCTCGCCGCGCTCCCACAACGCGACGTGCACCGCCCAGTCGCTGCGGCCTGGCTCCCCGAACTCCCGCGTCCCGTCCAGCGGGTCCACGATCCAGACCCGGTCGGCCGAGAGCCGGGCCAGGTCGTCGGCGCCCTCCTCGGACAGCACCGCGTCGCCGGGCCGCTGCCGGGCCAGCTCGGCGGCGAGGAATTCGTGCGAGCTCCGGTCGCCGGCCCGACGCAGATCATCGGCGGCGCCGCCGGCCGCGCGCAATGCCAGCAGCCGACGTCCTGCCTCCGCAGCCAGGTCAGCGGCGAGACGGTCGTCATCAGAGATCATTTATGGTTGCCTTTACGCTACGGTTGCGCCGATTCTGCGGCGCCGTGGAACTCGTTCTGCGCCGCGGCCAAGCCCCGCTGCAGCAGGACCTCCACCGCGTCGGCGCAGCGTTCGAGCACATCGGGCAGTACCTTCCGCTCCGCTGCGGAGAAATCGTGCAGCACGAAATCCGCTGGGTCCATCCGCCCCGGCGGCCGGCCAATGCCCACGCGAACCCGCAGGTAGTCGCGTGAACCAAGGGCGGCGGTCACCGACCGCAGGCCATTGTGGCCGTTGTCCCCGCCGCCCTGCTTGAGCCTGACCGTGCCGAACGGCACGTCGAGCTCGTCGTGGATCACCACGATGCGCTCCACCGGGATCTTGTAGAAGGTCCGCAGCGCGGCCACCGGGCGGCCGGACAGGTTCATGAAGCTCTGCGGTTTGGCAAGCGTGACCGGATACCCGGCAAGCCGGCCGACGGCAACCCTCGCGCGCGACCGGTCTCGCTTGAATGGAGCGCGCATTCGGTCAGCGAGCACGTCGGCAACCATGAACCCGCAGTTATGCCGGTTGCCCGCGTACTCGCTGCCCGGGTTGCCAAGCCCGACTACGAGCCACCGCTCGGTGCTGGCCCCATCCATGCCATGACCGGATCGTCGTCCGGGCTAGGACGACTACTCGCCGGCCGACTCGGACGCGGACTGCTCGCCCTCGGCGGCAGGCGGAGCAGGAGCCGCAGGTGCTGCCTCGCCAGCCTCGACCTCCTCGCCCTCGGGCAGGCCAAGCTCGGCCTCGAGCTGCTCGGCGGTCGGCGCGGCGATCACGTGCAGCACCAGGATGTCGGGCTCGACCGCGAGCGTCACACCGCTCGGCAGCTTGAGGTCTCCGGCGTGCACGGAGGCACCGATGGCCATGCCCTCGACGTCGATCCCGATGCCCGGCGGGATGTTCGTGGCCTCGGCGTCCACCGAGATCTGGACAAGCTGCTGGTCGAGCAGCCCGTCGGGAGCCACCTCACCGGTCACGTTGATCGGGACCTCGACGGTCACCTTCTCGCCGCGCCTGACCATGATCAGGTCGACGTGCTCGACGGAACCCCTGATCGCGTCTCGCTGGACCGCCTTGGGCAGCGCGAGCTGGCTGCCGCCGGGCAGGCCCTCGAGCCGGATCAGGACGTTCGCCGTGCGCAGCGCGAGCAGCACGTCGTGTCCGGGCAGGCTGACGTGCCGCGGGTCTGTTCCGTGGCCGTACAGGACGGCCGGAACGCGGCCGGCGCGCCGCTCCCTGCGGGCCGGGCCCTTGCCGAACTCGGTGCGGGGCTCGGCGGCGATGCGTACCTCAGGCACGGTGAAACTCCTCAACTACACCAAGGTGAACCCGAAGGAGTCTAGCCGAGAACCGGCGGCGCCGAGACCGCACCGCCCTCGCGGCCGACTCCCGCGAGTGAGCGGCGGCAACAGCGCCGTCGCCGCCGCTTACCGCGGAGAAAGTCAGCGAGCCCTGGACCTCTCCGGCCCGGAGTCCTCAAACGGGAAGGATGGCTCGCCCGGCTCAGATGGCTTCTCGGGCCCAGAATCCTCGAACGGGAACGAGGGCTCACGCGGCTCACACGGCTCGGACGGCTTTTCCGGCCCAGAATCCTCGAACGGGAACGAGGGCCCGCCCGGCTCACACGGCTCGGACGGCGCCTCGGGCCCAGAATCCTCGAACGGATGGGTCACACCGCCAGCCGGCGGTGCGCTGGATGATGCGTGCTTGTGTTCGGCTTCCATGGCATTTCCCCTTCATGACCGGACTCTGACGAGCCGGCACCCCGCATGATTGGCTTGCGTTTGGGGAAGCATAACTACTTTTACAGGAAGAATCCGGAACTATCAGGGATCTACATGCCTAAGTCGGTCATGATCGGCGGCGGTCGCGCCAGACAGCAGCCTGCCGTTCCCAGCGCCGATTTCATCTAGCTGGGCGCCGATCTCCTCGACCCGCACGTCCTCGCCGATGGACTCGAACAAGCTGCGAGCACGGATCAAGGCTTCGAGCGCCTCCGTGGCCCGCCCCGCTCGCGCGTTGCCGTTGCCGAGCTGCTGCAGCACCTGCGCTTCCCCGTACCTGTTTCCTGCAGCTCGATGAATGGCCAGTGCCTGCTGAAACAGGTCGGTCGCTTGGGCGGACCGCCCCAATTCCAGATGGGCACGCCCCAGGTTGTACAGGGCGTAGCCCTCGTCCCGCACCGAACCCACCTCACGAATGACGGCGAGCGCCATTTCGGAACTGGCAATCGCCTCGTCGTACCGCCCGAGTTCCACGTACGCCTCGACGAGGTTGCACAGTGCAACCCCCTCGCCGTACCGCCGGCCAGCCTCGCGCTGCAGCTCGAGCGCCCGGAGCAGTGCGGTGACCGCCTCGTCATACCGCCCGAGGGCCAGGTAGCAGAACGCTTGGTTGTTCGCTGCCAAGGCCTCGTCCCGACGGTCGCCGATGTCACGGTAGATGGCCAGCGCCTGGTCGAAATAGCCGATCGCCTCGTGGAGGTGCAACTGGCCGAGCACCATGCCGAGGTTGTTCAGAATCCGCGCCTCACCGGGCCGGTCACCGAGCTCGCGCACGCTGGACAGGGCAATACGGTGCGTAGCCAGCCACTCTGCGCGGTAGCCGAGCCGGTCGAAGCCGTTCTTCATGACCGCGGGAAGCTTCCAGGCGATGTCGTGCAGGCCTCGCGACGCCGCCTGCCGGGTCGCGGCCACCAGGTTGCTGCGCTCCTGCTCACACCAGGCGAGTGCCTGTTCGGCCGTGGCGAAGGCGAGCGGCTCGCCGCCCGGGTCCGCCGGGCCCAGCGGTACCTGTTCCCGGTGCGGCGCGACCACGCTCGCGGCCATGTCCGCGGTCAGCAGGTACCAGCTGAGCACCCTGTGCATCGCGTCACTGGCGGCTTGCGGCTCGTCGGCCTCGGCCCGCTCGGCCGCGTAGTCGCGCAGCAGGTCGTGCAGGCGGTACCGGTCCGGGGCCGGGGATTCCAGCAGGTGCGCGTCGACGAGTACCTCCAGGGAGTCGCCGATGAGGGCCTCCGGCTGGCCGGCGAGCGCCGCGGCCCCGTGCAGCCCGATGGACGGCCCCTGCCAGACGCCGAGCATCCGGAACAGCGACGCCGGCTCCGCGCCGCCGCCACTCTTGCGGCGGGCCAGCGCGTCGAAGCTCACCTGGAAGCAGGCACGGACGGCCAGGTCCCCGGCTACGAACTCGTCTATCCGGCGGCGCTGGTCGGCGAGGCGGCTGGCGAGCGACCGGATCTTCCAGCCGCGGCGGGCGGCCAGCCGCGCGCCAGCGATCCTGATCGCCAGCGGCAAACCCGCGCAGACGGCGACGACGTCGCGCACGGCATCGGGCTCGGCGTCGGCACGCTCGGCTCCGATGATGCGTATGAAGAGCTCGGTCGCCTCGGCATCATCGAGCACATCGAGATCGATCAGCCGACTGCCGGCAAGATCGGACAGGCGATGCCGGGAGGTCACGATCACCGCGCACGAGCCGGTGCCGGGCAGAAGCGGGCGAACCTGCGCGGCGTTCCTGGCGTCATCAAGCACGATCAGCATCTGCCGCTCGGCGAGGCGGGTTCGGTACAAGGCGGCCCGCTCTTCGGCGTCCACCGGGATCCGGGCTCCGTCCACGCCGAGGTCCCGCAGGAACCTGGCGAGCACCTCGTCTGGCGGCACTGGCTGTTCACTCCCGCCGCGCAAGCTGACGTAGAGCTGGCCGTCCGGGAAGTCCCGCCGCAACGCGTGTGCGGCGTGGATGGCGAGTGCGGTCTTACCCAGGCCGGGAGCCCCGGCCACCACGGCGACCGCCACCGCCGGGTTGTCCCGCCGCTCTGCCTCCGACATCGCGGCACACAGCTGGTCGAGGTTCGCCTTGCGGCCGGTGAAGTCGGCAACGTCGGCGGGAAGCTGGGCTGGCACGCGCCGCAGCGACGACCCAGCGCCTGGCCTGCGCGAAACCCTCCCGGCGGGCATCTCTCCCTCCGGCGAGGCGGCGGCCGACGAGGCAGCGGCCCGCGAGGCGGCGGCCGGTGAGGCGGCGGCCGGAGCGGCGCGCTGCTGCCGGGGCACAAGGTCAGCGGCAAGGAGCGCCTGGTAGAGCCGCTGGAGTTCCGGCCCGGGATCGACCCCGAGCTCCTCGGCGATCACTTCCCGGGCCTGGCCGTAGGCGGCCAGCGCCTCCGCGTGCCTCCCGGCGGCGTCCAGCGCCCGGACCAGCAGCCCCCACAGCCTCTCACGGAGCGGCTGGTCGGAGAGCAGCCTGCGCAGTTCCGGCACCAGCTGCGCGTGCATGCCGCAGCCCAGATCCGCTTCGATGCGCAATTCGAGCGTGCTCAGCCGGGATTCCTCGAGCCGTTCCGCTTCGGCGGTCACCAGCGCGAACGGCGGGACGTCGGCGAGCGCCCTGCCCCGCCACAGCGCGAGCGCCTCGGCCAGCACGTCGGCGGCGCGGCGGAAGTCACCCTCGGCGAGGACCTTCCTGCCCTGGCCGGCCAGCGCGTGGAACTGCTCCGCGTCGAGTTCACCGGGCTGCAGCCGCAGCTGATATCCAGGAGCACGGGTGGTGAGGAGGTGGCCAGCCCGGTCGCCGATTACCCGGCGCAGCCGGAGGACGTAGATGCTGACCAGGTTGGCCGCCCGTTCCGGCGGGCGATCGCCCCAGAGCTCAGCGATCAGCCGGTCGGTCGAGACGGCCTGGCCCTGGCTGAGAAGCAGCACGGCGAGGAGCGCCCGCCACTTGGGCGCCCCTATCCCGCTCCAGTCCTGACCGGTCCAGACCTCGAGCGGCCCCAGTACCCGAAACCGCAGCATGCATCCCCGTCCGGGCCCGCCACTCCCCGCCATTCCGCGGGCCCATCCGCGTCGCAAACGGATCGGCGCCGAGCGAACGGCGCCTTAACCATTACTCAATCATGACGTAATAGCACAACGCCACGCTGGGGTCGCCGATCGGCAGATCAGCCGTAATCGGTACTCAAGCAGGACGAAACACCGCGCGATCATCCTTGAGGTGATCGCGCTGCTCCTGCTCCCCGCTGACCGCAGGAATCTCCTCCTCTTGCGGCCGAAGAGATGCAAGCAGCATCGCGGGTGTCCTTGGACCGGCTCACGGGGGCGCAGTCCGAGGGCGGTACAGCTGGTGGTCGCTGGCCTCCCTTCGAGGTTGGGGGGCGGGGCCAGCGGTCACCTCCGGCTTACGGGGTGGCGTTTGGCCAGCCGGCGGTACCGATCAGCTCTGGCCGTCGAACAAACTGGTCACCGATCCGTCGCTGAACACCTCGCTGATCGCCCTGGCGATCAGCGGCGCGATCGAGAGCACGGTGAGCTTGTCGAACCGCTTCTCGTTCGGGATCGGCAGCGTGTTGGTGACGATCAGCTCGCTGATCCTGGAGTTCTTCAGCAGGTCGACCGCGGGCCCGGACAGCACCCCGTGCGTGGCGGTGACGATCACCTGCGCCGCACCCTGGTTGAACAGCGCGTCGACGGCGTTCACGATCGTGGAGCCGGTGTCGATCATGTCGTCCACGATGATGCAGGTCCGGCCGTCGACCTGGCCGACCACCTCGAGGACCTTCACCTGGTTCGCGACGTCGGGATCACGCCGCTTGTGGATGATCGCCAGCGGGCAGCCGAGCCGGTCGGTCCACCGTTCACAGACGCGCACCCGCCCGGCGTCCGGTGCCACCACGGTGACCAGGCTGGTATCGAGCTTGTCCTCTATATAAGAGGCCAGGATCGGCAGCGCGAACAGGTGGTCGACCGGGCCGTCGAAGAAGCCCTGGATCTGCGCGGTGTGCAGGTCCACGGCCATGATCCGGTCCGCGCCCGCGGTGAGGAACAGGTCGGCGATGAGCCTGGCCGAGATCGGCTCCCTGCCGCGGCTCTTCTTGTCCTGGCGCGCGTAGCCGAAGAACGGGGCGACCACGGTGATCCGCTTGGCCGACGCGCGCTTGAGCGCGTCCACCATGATCAGCTGCTCCATGATCCAGTGGTTGATCGGGGCGGTGTGGCTCTGCAGCACGAACGCGTCGCAGCCTCGCACGGACTCGAGGAACCGAACGAAGATCTCTCCGTTGGCGAAGTCGTACAGCGTGGTGGGAGTGGGCTCGACGCCTAGGCAGGCGGCGATCTCATCGGTGAGCTCTGGGTGGGATCGGCCGGAAAGTAGTAGCAGCTTCTTCTGGTTGGCGGCGGTAATGCTGGTCACAGGTCCCGACCTCTCACTACGGGGTTC
>Ga0209693_10000489_pt1 | contig 15986 bp, 15 predicted proteins | sample HubBroMetageWRM3_FD_188345 | JGI IMG/M metagenome (GOLD analysis project Ga0209693, IMG submission 188345) | Warmed soil microbial communities from the Hubbard Brook experimental Forest, New Hampshire - Hubbard Brook CCASE Soil Metagenome WRM 3... | ecosystem: Environmental > Terrestrial > Soil...
CGCTGGCGGGCGTTCGCGGTGCTTGCGGTCGCATACTTCATGACGGTCGCCGACCTGGCGATCGTCAACGTCGCGCTGCCGACCATCGGCCGCAAGCTGCACATCGCGGAGTCGGACCTGCAGTGGGTCGTCACCGGCTACGCGCTCACGTTCGGCGGCTTCCTGCTGCTCGGCGGCCGCGCCGCGGACCTGCTGGGGCGCCGCCGCATCCTGCTGGCCGGCCTGGCCCTGTTCACCACGGCCTCGCTCGGCTGCGGGCTGGCGACCGCGGAGGGCTTCCTGATCGCGATGCGCTGCCTGCAGGGGCTGGGCGCGGCGATCGTCCTGCCGGCCGCGCTGTCGATCGTGATGAACATGTTCCCCGAGGGCGCCGAGCGCAACAAGGCGCTCGGCGCGTGGGGCGCCATCGGGGCGAGCGGGGCGACCGTCGGCGTGATGGCCGGCGGGCTGCTCACCCGCTACGCGGGCTGGGAGTACATCTTCTACCTCAACGTCCCGATCGGCGCGGCGGCGCTGGCGCTTGCCCCGCGTGTCGTGCCGGAGAGCCGGCTCGCCACGAAGCAACGGCGCTTCGACCCGTTCGGCGCGGTCACCGTGACCGGCGGCATTTCGCTGCTCGTGTACGCGATCTCGACGGCCCCGCAGGTTGGCTGGGGCACCGCCAGGACGATCTCGCTGCTCGGCGCTTCCGCCGCCCTGGTCGCCGCGTTCCTGGTCATCGAGACCCGCGTCGAGGCGCCGCTGATGCCGCTGCGGATCTTCCGGCTGAAGACGCTCGCGGGCGGGAACGCGGTCGGCCTGCTGCTCGGCGGCAGCTTCTTCGCGTTCATCTTCATCGGCACGCTGTACATGCAGCAGGTGCTGGGGTACTCGCCACTGCGCGCCGGTCTCGCCTGGCTGGCGACGTCGCTCACCTCGGTCGCCTTCGCCGGGCTGGCCCAGGCCCTGGTCACCCGGGGCTCGGCCAAGCTCGTGCTCGCGGCCGGAATGGCGATGATCGGCGGCGGCGCGCTCTGGGCGGCCCAGGTGCCGGCGGGTGGGCACTTCTGGGCCAACCTGGCCGGGCCTTTCCTTATCACCGGGGTCGGCACCGCGTTCGCCTTCATCCCGGTGTCCATCGCGGCTCTTGCCGGCGTCGCCGAACACGAGGCCGGCCTGGCCTCCGGGCTGATCAACACCTCGCAGCAACTCGGCGGCGCGATCGGCATCGCGGTGGCATCGACGATCGCCGCCAGCCGTGTCACCACCCTGCTGCACCAGGGCGCCGGGCAGGCCGCCGCGCTGGCAGGCGGCTTCGACTGGGCGTTCTGGGCTTGCGGCGTGATCGGCCTGGCTGCCGTCCCGGTCACGTTCCTGCTCGTCCGCCGCAACGAGCTGGCCCAGGCGGTAGCCAGCACGACCGCCAGGAAGCCCAGGCCCGCAACCGCCAGGGCCGGATGAGACGGCGCCGGAACCCCGGCATGCCAGGCGGCTGCGCTGGGGACCCTGCCGGAGCGCTGCGGCGTCCCGGCGGGGTTCTCGCGTCCGGGCGTCGAGTTTCGCGCCGCGCCCGGCAGGGCAGTACTAATCGGTGGCCGAGGGAACCGGCGGGCGCCCCGTCGTGATAGTCGGCGGCGGCATCGCCGGAGGCAACGCCGCTGTGACCCTGCGACAGGAGGGCTACCGAGGCCCGGTGGTGCTCATCAGCCGGGAACCGGGCGTCCCCTTTGGCCGGCCTCCGCTCTCCAAGACGTACCTGCGGTCGGAGGAGAATCTCGATGGCTGGTTCGTGAAGCCGGCCAGCTGGTACGAAGAGAACGATGTCGAACGCCCCGGCCAGGCCAGTGTCCTGAGCGTTGATGCCGCCGCGCACACGGTGCTGCTGGACTCAGGCCGGGAACTCGCGTATCAGAAGCTGCTGATCGCGACCGGCGGACAGAACAGGCGGCTCAAGATCCCGGGCGCCGACCTGCCCGGTCTCCACTACCTGCGCAGAGTCACCGACTGCGATGCGATCAAGCGCGAAGCACGGCCAGGCCGGAACGCGGTCGTAGTGGGAATGGGCTTCATCGGCTGCGAGGTCGCCGCCTCCCTGACCCAGCTCGGAGTCCACGTGACCACCGTCTTTCCGGGGAAGGCTCCGCTTGAGAAGGTCCTGGGCGAGGAGGTTGGCGCGGTGATCGGCGCTAACCACCGCGCGAAGGGTGTCGAACTGCTGGCCGGAGAGCAGATTGCCGCGTTCGAGGGAGCCGGGCGGGTGGAGACGGCCGTGACCGCGAGTGGCATCCGGGTGCCCTGCGACTTCGCGGTCGCGGGCGTCGGCATAGTTCCGGATGTCCCGGCCATGACGGGCACGTCGCTGGCCCAGGACAACGGCCTGCTCGTGGACGAACTGTGCCAGGCATCTGCGCCCGACGTCTACGCCGCCGGTGACGTCGCGAACCAGCTCCACCCGCTATTCGGCCGGGTGCGAGTCGAGCATTACAACAATGGCGAGAAACAGGGCAGCGCGGCGGCGAGATCGATGCTCGGCTCGACCGATCCCTACGACTACATTCATTCGTTCTGGTCCGATCAGTATGAGCACAAGCTGGAGTACGTCGGCCACGCCGCGACATGGGATGAGTTCGTGGTCCGCGGAAGCCTGGACGAGGGAAAATTCATCGGGTTCTACCTCACCGGAGGCGTGGTTCAGGCTGCCGTGGGGCTGGACCGCGGGGGCGACCCGGAACTGGACCGGGACTCGGAGATGGCGGCCTCCGCTCGCCTGGTAGCCCGCCGAGCCCGGCCCGCCCAGGGCCTGCTCGCCGACGAGCAGACGGACTTGTGGTCGCTGGGGAAAGACGAGTAACGGCCGTCGCGGCCGACCCCGCCGAGTCCGGCTAGGCGTTCGAGAAGAGCGGGATGTTCGCGCCGCTGGCCGGGGCGAGCGCGCTGTCCAGCAATGCGAGGATCAGCTTCGCGACGTCAGCAGGGGTCAGGCCGGGACGGAGGTCGGGGTTGGCCCGGCGCAGCATCTCGGTGTCGACCGCACCCGGGCTCACGCAGATCGCGCTGATGCCGTGCGGCTTGCCCTCGACCGCGATCGCCTCGGTGAGCCCGATGACGCCAAATTTGGAGACGTTGTACGCGGCCAGCCCGGGGAACTTCTCGGTGGCGTAGACGCCGGACAGCGAGCCGATGGTGACGATCCGGCCTTCGCCGTTTGGGCGCATGGCGTTGAACGCCGCGCGACAGCACAGGAAGGAGCCGGTCAGGTTGACCCGCAGCGTCTCTTCCCAGATCTCCGGCGTGGTCTCGCCGAACGGCGCCACCTCCAGCACCGCGGCCGCGCACACCAGCGCGGCCACCGCGCCCGCCTCCGCCGCGGCGGCGAAGAGGCGCTCGACGTCTGCGACGTCGCTGACGTCCGCTGGCACCGGCGTGGCGCCGCCGCCGGCGTCCCGGATGCGCGCGGCAACGGCAGCGAGAGCGTCCCGGTCCCGCGCCGCGAGCACGACGTGAGCACCGGCGGCGGCCAGGGCCTCGGCAGTCGCCGCCCCGATGCCCCTGCTGGCGCCCGTGACCACCGCCACCCGCCCCGCCAGCCAGTGCTCCCGGTCACCCGGAGGCTGCGGTCCCGGCGCCGGGACTGATGACCCGTCCGTAGAGCTGCTCATGAGCGTCGAGACTCCGTTCCAGGTCGAGATCGCGTTCGGCGTGGCTGCGGCAGGCCGAGCGCGAGATGGCGGTCACCCTCCGGACGCTGTCCACGGCGGCCGGGATGTCGTCGGGCGCGACCAGGAAGCCGGTCACACCGTCCACGATCATCTCGCCGAGCCCGCCGCGGCGGAAAGCGACCACCGGGGTCCCGCAGGCCTGCGCCTCGGCGGCGGCCATGCCGAAGGGCTCGTCCCATCTTGCCGGACAGAGAACCACCGCCGCGCGGGCCATTACCGTCCACAGGGACGTTCGGGCCACTCCCGGGTGAACCGCGACGCCGGGCTCGGCGCGCCGCGCGCCGATCTGCTCGCGGGCGTAGTCAGGGTCATACGCATCGCCGTACACGTCGATCGCGAACCCGGCGGCCCGGGCGATGTCGATGGCCTCGGCGGCTCCCTTCTCGGGACTCAGCCGGCCCGCGAAGACAGCGCCGTCACCGGCGGCGCTCGACCAGGGGATGACACGCGTCGGCACGTAAGGCGGCAGGATCGCGTCCACCCGGACGAACTTCTCCCAGGTTCTCGCCTGGAAGGCGGACACGCAGGCCACGGCCGGCGGCCGGGCCGCACCCCCCGCCCACCTCCCCGGCCCGCTCCGCTCCCCCTTCCCGGCGTCGCGGAGCGCGGCCGCGATGGCCGGGTCCGGCGGCAGGTGCATGGTGTGCACGACGGGCGCGCTCAGCGCGCTGGCGAGCCCGATGGCCGGGGCGTCGAACGCGTGATTGTGGACGACGTCGTACCTGGTCTCCCGGACCCTGGCGTACACGCCGGCGAAGGCGCTGGCGGCCGCGTCCTGATCGCGGGCTGCTGAGCTGCCGGCCCGGTAGAGCGTGGCCAGCAGGGTCCTGGGATCGACCCCGGTGTCGATCACCGTAACCCCTGGTATTTCCGATCCGGTGGCCGCGTAGACGTGAACCTCGTGACCCCGGCCGGCCAGGCCGCGCGCAAGATCGGAGACGAACGCCTGCGAGCCGCCGCCTTGCGGCTCGCGGATGGCTGACACCTGCGGCGCGACGATCGCGACCTTCATCGCGGCACTATCTTGAACGCGACGTCGCGTGGTGGGTTGATTCCCAGTACCTCATAGGGGACCCGGGGGCTGCCCCGGCGGCGGATCTCCGGGAGCGCGTGGGGATAGAAGATCTCGGCCAGCTCAACCGCTTCGCGGTTGCTCGCGAAGTCGACCGTCATCGGCCCGGCGAAGCTCGCGTACTGGTAGCCGTGGGCGGCGAGCCAGTCGATGTTGTTCGGCCAGACAATGGCGACGCAGCCCCCCGGGCGGCAGGCCCGCTCCATCTCGGCCAGGCCCATCTCGCCGCCGTGGCCCGAGGCAGGAGTGAGTACCGAGCACGCGACGACCAGGTCGGCGAAGCCGCTGGCCACGGGCAGGTCGTCGAAGAACCCCTGAACCACCCGCGCGCGGTATCCATGATCGGCTGCGGCGAGCTTGCGCTTCAGGATCTGGCGAAATGGCGCCACGGGCTCAATCGCCACGAGCTCCAGCCCGCGGCCGAGCAGGTCAAGCGTCAGGCGTCCCGTTCCGGCTCCTACTTCGACAATCCGGTCCGCGGAACTCGGCAGCCAGCCGAGAATGCCGGGGTGGAGGCGCTCAGCAGTGGCCAGCCGGTCGTAGAGCTCAGGTTCGAGCCGGTACAGCAGCTCCCAGGCCAAGGTCACGTCGGTCTGCGGTTCGCCGCCCCCACCGGGTATGAAGCGGCTTGCCTCGTCGCGGGTGAACACGGCAAGGTCCTGCGCCGTGTAGCGCCTGCGCAAGTCCCGACCCCGCCGGGCCGCACGCTCAGGCGTAATCACCGACCTCGGCCCAGTTCTTGTCGGTCTCCGACACGCGGACTGACCGCAACAGCCCTTCCGGCAGCTCGGGCTGGAGCCTTTCCCAAAAGGCCAGGGCGAGATTTTCGGCCGTCGGGATACGCCCTTTCAGCCACGGCACATCGGTATTCAGATTGCGATGATCAACTTCCTGGATTATCTGCCGGTGCATGACGTCCGAAAGCTGTTTCAAGTCCCAGACATAGCCGGTGGCATCATCGACTTCGCCGGCCACGACGACGTCTAGAGCGTAGTTGTGCCCGTGCAGATTCACGCATTTCCCGAACAGCCGCCGGTTCTCGTCGTCCGACAGGGCAGGGTCGCACAGCTGATGCGCGGCATTGAACGATTCGCGGCGGCTGACCGACACGGTCAGCGAGCCGGTCATGGCCTGCGGTCGACAGCAGCGGTATCTGTCTCGCTATGACCATGATTAGCCATATCATGCCTCCAGGCTCATCGTGCAGCTCGACGGCGCCGCTTCAGTGAAGATGCTGTCCAGCACCAAACCGGGGTCGCCGCTTCCCGGACCCCTTACCAGTTACCAGGCCGTCACTCGCGCGGCCTCTGCTCTGCTACCACCACAGTCTACGACGAGCCGGCATCCCGGCCATGGAAGCGTGCTTGCGAGCCCGCGCCGTGGTGAACGGACGCCGGATCGCCGTGACGCAGGCCGTCCAGATCGACTTCCTCGGCGGCTAACGGCCAGCAGCGGGGGCGCCGGCAGCCGCCCGGCCTGACCGTCATGCGGCTATTTAGCTTCTGAATTCTTCGCACAGCGCAATTGTGATGGCCGGATACAGACCCTAATAATTGCCCGTTAACTGCGAAGCGTTCGCTACTGGCGCAGTTTGAAGGTAAAGTTATCTTGGCGGTCGAGGGGCTTTCGGCCACCGCCACGAAAGGCCAGCGATGCGAAGCATGGGAAGACAGGCAGCCTGATGACTGCCAGCGACCGCGCCGCCCGCACCGACCAAGAGCGTGCCACCATCGCCGTCGGCAAGGAGGCCGGGGACTCAGCCGTGCAGATCCTCGCCACCATGCTGGCGCAGGGCGACGGGAAACTAGTCAGCTTCAGCGCTGGCCTTGTCCTCGAGGCCGCGCTCAAAGAGGTACAGGCCGCTGGCAAGGCGGCCGGGAAGTCTCCGCGTCAGATCTCGCAAATGTTCGCAGCTGACCGCAGAGCCGGGAAAGACATAATGGCCCGCTACCGGCTGGTCACGGCCGAGCGGGTGGGCCCTCACGTTCAGTGCAGCTACGGCACCACCATGAACACGGCTGACCTGGACTGCTGCGGCTACTGCGGAGCGCCGGTCAGCAAGCACACCGCCCAGCCGTCATGGAGATCCTGACCAGCTGCGCTGGCGAGATCTATCGAGTTTCCTGCGCTGCGCCGGTTCCAGCAAGCGCCTGCCAGATTTCTATCAGTCCCGACTTCTTCGTGATTGCGAGCTGGACCTGCCTGCCCCCGGCGTCTCCGGTGATGACTATCCAGTCGCGTTTAGCCAGCCGAGACGGTGCCTGGCTCAACGCGATGGTTGATTCGCGTCCGGTGAATGCGAACTCGCGGAAGGCTCCTGGCAAGGAGATCATGAACGCTTCAGCGCCGACGACCAGCCGCTTCGGGCCCTTAAAGCGGATCCACTGGCCGCGGGTGCCCTCGAATCCGCCGGTGCCGAGAATGCTGACATGGTCAAGCGATGTTGAAAGACACACCCGCGCCTGTATCTCGTCGCGCAGCGGGGCATTCGTCGAGCGGTCACGGTTCCGCCGCATGAATAGATACATCAGGCCGCTGATGACGACAAACGACATTAGAGCCGGGAGTGCCCGCACGCTCACACCCTAACGGCCCGCACTGCGCGTGGATACGCTGCAATCGTGACCGATGCCGCCGCGCCGGGCCGCGTGCTCATCTGGGATTTCGACGGCACGCTTGGCCACCGCCCCGCGCACTGGTCTGGCGCCGTCGCCGACGCTTTAACCGACGTGCTGGGCCCGCACGAGTTCAGCCAGGACATGATCGCCGCCGAAATCCACTCTGGATTCCCGTGGCATTCACCTGAGGTAACGCACCCGCATCTGGCAGACGGTGACAGCTGGTGGCGGCACCTCGGCGAGGTACTGGCCGCTGCGATGGGCCGACTCGGCGTGGCCCCTGCGGCCGCTGCCGCCGCAGCCAGCCGGGTCCGGTCCCACTACATCGACCCGGCGAGCTGGCAGCTCTTCCCGGACACTGTGCCGGCCCTCGTGGCGCTTTCCGACCTTGGCTGGCGGCACGTTCTGCTCTCGAATCACGTGCCCGAACTGCCGCAGATCGTCACCGGCCTCGGACTCGGCCAACACCTCAGCGTGATCGTGAACTCGGCTGCGACGGGCTACGAGAAACCGCACCCGCAGGCGTTCCGGCTGGCGCTGGAGCGCGCGGGCTGGCCGGCCTCAGCCTGGATGATCGGCGACAACCCGGTGGCCGATGTCGCGGGCGCCGTCAGTGCCGGGCTCCGCGCCATCCTGGTACGGACCCTGCCAGCCGACGGCAGCCGTCACGTACCGGACCTGGCGGAGGTGATCGACCTCGTCAGCGGCGAGCGATCCTGACCCGCTCTCGGCGGCCCCAGACGACGCCGCGTTGGCTGCCAGCGCTCCGGCCGCCGTGGGTATCACTCCGGCGCCAGTTCCTCGACGCCGATCGCCCTCGTCGCCGGCGGGTTGGTCTCGGCTTCGGCGTCCGGCGCCAGGTCGGCCATCTCCTCCCCGGCCTTGGTGAGCCACGCCTCGCGGCCGCGGGCCCGCATCACCAGCAGGATAACGATGCCGATCACCGCCCAGCCGGCGACGACGACGGGCGCCCAGCCGACGGGCTTGGCCGGCAGTGGCACCAGCGACTTGTAGCCAACCGCGATCAGCGAGATCGTGCTGACGACGGGGAGCACCAGCTGGCTGAACCAGCGCCGGCCGGGATGCGGTCGGCCGTAGAAGTGCCGCATCACCCCGATGTTGCCCAGCGAGTACACGATCACCATCACCACGGTCAGCGCGAGACCGAAGAAGAAGAACTCGTTCTGCGGGCCGATCCACGCACCGACGCCGAGGCCAACCGCGAGTGTCAGGCCGATCTGCAGCATGACGGCGTTGCTCGGGGTCCTGAATCGCGGGTGCAGGCGGGCGAACAGCGACGGGATCGAGCCGGACCGGGCCATCGCGAACCACATGCGAGTGGACACGTTATTGGCGGCGACCGCAACGGCGAGCACCGAGTTCACCACGGCAAGCAAGACGATGATCCAGGCACCGGCCCAGTAATGCCGCGCCATCACCAGCGCTGGCGACTCGGCTGAGGAACCGAACGAGGCGATCTTGCTGGTGCCCCAGCCGATCTCGAGGCCCCAGGTGACCAGGACGAAGAACAAACCGGTGATCATGACCGAGCCGATGATGGCGCGCGGGATGTCCTTGCGCGGGTGCCTGGTCTCCTCCGCGGCGGGGGCGGCGCCCTCCCAGCCGGTGATGGCGAAGATCGAGAAGATCACGCCGAGGAAGAGCCCGTTGCTCGCCAGCGTGTGGGAGGGCAGCAGCGGCCTGGCCGAGAACCCGCCGGCGCCCGGCCGCGCCATGCCCCAGATCGCCAGCGTGACCATGATCAGGATCTCCAGGCTGCTGAGGATCAGCAGTGCCTTGGCGGACACTTCGACCCCGCGGTAGCCGATGACGCCCAGGAACGCCGCGCCGATCAGGATCGCGGCCCACCACGGGAAGTTGAAGCCGTACTGCGCCTCGAGCGTGGTGTGCAGGAGGTACCCGAGCACCGAGATATTGAAGGCCGGGGCGACCGGCGTGTAGAAGAGCCACTGCCAGGAGGTCAGGAAGCCCAGCCGCGGATGGAGCGTCCGCGAAATGTAGGTGTAGTAGCCGCCAGCGGATGGCAGCTCGCGGGACAGCTGCGCCAGGGGGACCGCGGCGGCCAGCATCAGCAGGAAGCCGATCAGGAACGCCAGGCCGCTGCTGACTCCGGCCAGGCTGACGATGAACGGTGTGGTCAGCAGGATGCCGATGGCCGGCCCGATGAGACCGACACTCTGCACGGTCACCCCGACAACCGAGACGGCTCCTGCGTGCAGCCGGGTGTCGTGCGGTCTGGCCGGAACGCCAGTTTGGTCCGAAGTGCGCTGTTCCACCGCCGGATCCCTTCTGCAGCACAAGTCCTGAGGTGTTGTGGCCGTGCGTGTGGCCTGGCCGTGAGGGAGGTTGTGGTCCTGCCGGTCGGGTGCCGGCAGGTGGTTCGCCCTGTTGTAACACGGCTCCGGAACATCTGGCAATACCTGTCTTACCAGTTGTGTCAGAATGCGGTACGTGCTTGACGAGAGCGAGGTCCGGCGGTACGAACGTCACGATCGCAGCAGAGACTAAGCTCTGGTGAGAAGGCCCGGGAGTACGGCGAGGCGCCTCCCGGCCTCGTGATGAACTGTGGTCTGACAGGAGCAACCGGTGCAACCAGTCGGCGCACGGCGGGAATCCCAGCCCAGCCGCATCGCCCGTGAGCTGCTGCAGCGCATCAGCACCGGCAAGTACCCGATCGGCAGCCGGCTGCCCAGCGAGCGGCAGCTCATGGAGGACTTCTCGGTCTCGCGCCCGGTGGTGCGCGAGGCCCTGTCGATGATCTCGGCTCTTGATGTTGTGGACATCCAGATGGGCCGGGGGGCGTTCGTGATCGCGGTCCCGGATGGAACGCTCGACTCCCTCAACCAGTCAGCAGGCCTGCTGGACGTGGTCAATGTGCGTGAGGTGCTGGAGGCTGGCGCGCTTCAGCTGGGCCACCGCCGCGGGCACAACGCCGGCCACCGTGAGGTACGCGCCGCGATGGCGGAACTGGCCAGGGCCAAGAAGGACGGCGAGGACACAACGGAGCCGGACACGGCCCTGCACCGGGCCCTGGTCGCGGCTGCCGGCAGTCCTGTGCTGATGAGCCTCTGGGATGGCATTGAGTCGCAGATCGAAGCCACGATCCGGATCTCGCCGCATGGCCGCCGGATGAGCCAGGAACTGCTGAGCCTGCACCAGACCATGGCGGACGGCCTGCTGGATGGCAAGCTCGCGGAGGCCCTGGAGGCGTCGGCAGCCCTGTATGAGGATCACCGGCAGTTCCTGCGGAGCCTGCTCGGCGAGGGCTAGCCACAGCTAACCGATCGCCGGTACCTGCCTGATCGCCGCGCGCAGCGACCCCGCCAGCTGGGCCACGTCGTCCTCGCCCATCGGTGTCGACAGGCAGCCGGTGCCGCGCTGCGTGATGTAGATGCCGTCGGCGAGCATGCGCATCCGGATCGCCTGCCACGGGTCGGTCGGCGCGTTCTTCCAGGCCCGGTACGTCCGGACCGGCCCGGCGGTCATCGTGATGTTGAACATCGAGCCCGAGCCGTTGACCCAGACCGGCAGCCCCGCCTCAGCGAAGACCGAGCCGATCTGCGTGCGGGCAAGCTCACCCAGCCAGTCGAGCCGTGTGACCTCCGCCGCCCCGAAATCGCGCATGGCGGCCATCCCCGCCGCGAGGGAGGCGGAGAAGGCGTTGAAGGTGCCGGTCTGCGGCACGGCGGGCGAGAAGCCGTCGAGCGAGGACATGAGCTGCGCTGATGCACCGAAGCAGGCCAGCGGCATCCCGCCACCGATGATCTTGCCGAGCGCGACGATGTCCGGGACCACGCCGTGCAGCGCCTGGGCGCCACCCACGCCGAGCCGCATGCTCTGGATTTCATCCAGGATGAACAGCGCCCCGTGCTGGCGGGCAATCTCCGCGCACCAGGACAGGAAGCCGGGATCGGCGGTGACCAGGCCGGAGTTGCCAAGGAACGGCTCCGCGATCACCGCGGCAATCTCGTCGCCGTGCGCTTCGAACGCCGCGCGCACGCTCTCCCTGTCGTCGTACACACAGACCAGGGTCGGCACCTGGACAAGCCCGGCGCTGCTCGGCCGGCCCGAGCTGAACTCACCCGGTTGCATGGGCGGCGAGCTGATGCTCTGCTGCATCTCGTCGCTGCTGCCGTGGAAGCCGCCCTCGAACTTGACGATCCGCTGCCGGCCCGTCGCGGCCCGTGCCACGCGGAGCGCATAGGAGACAGCCTCCGATCCGGACAGCGCGAAGCGGATCTGCTGGGCAACCGGGAACCGCGCCTGCAGGAACTCGACGTACTCACGCTCCAGCGCGGTCGGCGCGCCCAGGGCGCCACCGCGGCCAAGCTCAGCGGCGGCTGCCTGCACGCTCGGCGGGTACGCGTGCCCGTGGATCAGGCTCGTGTAGTTGTTGACGAAGTCCAGATAGCGATTGTCGTCGAGGTCCCACAGGTACTGGCCAGCGCCACGCTTGGCGTAGATCGGGTAAGGCTCGTAGACAAGAGTCTGCCGGGACACCCCGGTGGGCAGCAGCTCCCTGGCCGAGGCAAAGGCCGACTGGGAGGCCGCGGTAACCCGCTCGTACTCGTGCAGGCTGGCCGTCGGGGCCAGGGCGTCCGTCATCGAGGCGCCTCCTCTTTCCGGCCCGGCAAGTCGGGCCCTTACCTGTCATGCCAGTTGACGCGAGGGAGCATCCAGCGCTTGACGTCAGCTATCTTACCTGTCATACCAGTGAGAAGAAGTGGCAGGCGGAAGGAGCCATTGTGACCAATTCGCCATCGTCCGCCCCGGCATCCGCCAACGGCCAGCCGTCGGCGGTCGTCGTCACGGGTGCCGCCAACGGCATCGGTGCGGCCACCGCTCGCCATCTATCCGCGAACGGCTGGCAGGTCATCGGGGTTGATATCGTCCCCGCGACCGGAGAGAGCCCAGCCGGAGCGGCATCGCCGATCATGCTTGAGGGCGACGTGTCAGACCCTGCGGCGTGGGACATGGTGGCCGATGCCCTGGCGAGCCGCGGGCTTGCCCTTTCTGGCCTCGTGAACAACGCAGCCATGCAGCTGGAATTGCCGCTGCTGGAAACGACCCTGGATCAGTTCCGGCGGACCCTGGACGTCAACGTGACGGGGATGTTCCTCGGTCTCAGGCTGGCGGACCGGCTGATGGCTGCGGGCAGCGCGATCGTGAACCTGGGCAGCGTGGTCGGATTCACCGCCGATCCGATTCTGGGGGCCTACTGCGCGAGCAAAGGCGCTGTGCTGAATCTCACCCGTGCCGCCGCCTTGAGCTTCGGGCCGAGGGGCATCCGGGTCAATGCCGTGTGCCCCGGCGCGGTTCGCACGCCGCTGACGACGCGAATCTGGGATCTGGCTGCTGATCCCTCGGCCGCACAGCGGCAGATGGAAGCGGCGTACCCACGGGGCCGGATCAGCGAGCCAGAGGAGATCGCGAGCGTCATCGCTTTCCTGCTCAGCCCGGCCAGCGTCGCGATGACCGGCAGCTTGGTGATCGCCGACGGCGGCCTGACCGCCACTAATGCCGAGTATGGCGTTACCGCCGGGCTCGCCGCCGAGCCCGCATAGCGCGGCAGTTCCTCAGAGCCAGCCTCGTTCCTCCGCTAGCCGGACGGCCTCGGAACGGTTGCGCGTCCCGGTCTTGGCGATCGCGCCGGACAGGTAGTTGCGGACCGTCCCGTCGGACAGGAACAGCTTCCCGGCTATCTCCGAAACGGTGGCTCCCTCTTTTGCGGCGACGAGCACGTCACGTTCGCGGGCGGTCAGCGGCGACGCTCCGGTGGCCAGCGACTCGGCGGCGAGTGCCGGGTCGACGACGCGTTCTCCCGCTGCGACCCGGCGGATCGCGGCGGCAAGCTGCTCGGGCGGGGAGTCCTTGACCACGAAGCCGCTGGCCCCTGACTCCATCGCCCGGCGCAGGTAGCCCGGGCGCCCGAACGTGGTGAGGATGACCGACCGGCACTGCGGCGCTTCGCGCGCGAGCACGCCCGCGGCGGTAAGGCCGTCGAGCCCGGGCATCTCGATGTCCAGCAGCGCCACGTCCGGGTGGTGCTCTCTGGCCGCGGCAGCTACCTCGTCGCCGCGGCCGACCGACGCGACGACCTCGAAGTCCTCTTCCAGCGCGAGCATGATCGCGAGAGCGCTGCGGATGAGCTCCTGGTCGTCGGCGAGCAGCAGCCGGATCAACGTCGGTGTCCCTGCGGAGCAGGGAGCAGGCTGTTCCCGGAGGCCCTGGCTGCACCGCGGGCTTCCGCAGCGGTCCCGCCGACGGTGGGCGGCCCGTCTGCCGAGGGCACCCATACCCGGAGCCGCCAGCCCGTGGGGTGCGCCGGGCCGGCGTCCACGCCACCGCCGGCGGCGGCTGCCCGCTCGCGCAGCCCGCTCAGCCCGTTCCCGGGAGAGGCAGCAGATCCCTGGCCGTCGTCGACGATCTCGACGGAGGAGGCGGATACCCGTACGGTGCATGAACGCGCCCGGGAGTGGCGGATCACGTTCGTCAGGCCCTCGCGTATGGCCCAGCCAAACAGCTCCTGGTGGGCTGGATCGGCAACCTCTGTGGCCGTGGGGAGGTCAGCGGTGATCCCGGAGGCCCGCAGCAGCTCCCGGCCGCGTGCAAGTTCGCTGGCCAGGGTGACTTCGCGGTAGCCAGACACCGCGGCCCGGACGTCGGCCAGCACACGCCGGCACAAGTCCTCGACCTCGGTGATCTGGGCAACCGCCCCCTCGGGGTCGGCCGCCCCGAGCCGGCGCGCCAGACCCGCCTTCACCGTGATCGTGGTCAGCGAGTGGCCGAGCAGGTCGTGCAGGTCGCGGGCGATTCGGATCCGCTCGTTCTCCGCGGCCAGCCGGGCCAGCTCAGCACGCGTGTCGGCGAGCTGCTGGTTGGCGTGTATCACCTGGATCGTCGCCATCGTCACGAGCGCGACGACCGGGATCGCGACGGGAGTCACGTCGGCAAACGACTTCGCGAGGCTGACGTGCCAGGACCCGACCGCGACCGGGATCCACAGCGCCGCCACGGCCATCACGGCCACGATCGGGGCCGAGCGGACACCCAGGCCCAGGCGGGCCACGGTGAGGATCGTCAGGTACACGAACAGGACGAAACCCGCCGCCCGGGCGAACGGTATCTCCGCCACGGTCAGCGCCACCAGCAGCGCATACCAGGCCCAGAACACCCGCCCGCTCGAGCCCGGCGGCAGTACGACGGGCGTGACGAGCCAGCACGCAGCAAAAGCGCCCAGCAGCACGTAGCCAGCGACCGCGGCGGAGCCGTGCGAGTTCTGGCCGACCGAGATGAACACGAAGACCAGGTAGACGAGCGGGATCGCCAGCATGGCCACCCGCCGCCAGCTCTGCGTCCACTGGGACTGGGCCGCGACCCACTCGGCCTCGGCCTCGGTGTGCCGTACGACCTCGTCGTTCACGCTTACCCACGGTACCGGGGACTGGCTCATTGTGGTCAGCCCCGAGCCGCCGACCGCCGGTAGGCGAGCGCGGCGAGCGCGACGAGCACAGCGGTCCAGGCGGCGACGACGATCCAGCCCTGCGCGGGCCAGCTGCCGCCGCCGAGCGCGGTCTTTCCCGCCTGCACCAGCCAATACGACGGTATGGACTTCATGACGTCGAACAGCGGGCCGGAGTGCGCGAGCTGGAAGCCGTACACCCCGCCGACGAGCGCGAACAAGACGACCACGCCGCCGATGGCCGGTGTCAGCGCGTCGACCGACAGCAGGTACCCCAGCACGATGCCCAGGGCGATGAACGGCGTCAGCCCGACGAGCAGCAGCCCGCCGAGCTCCAGCCACTGCGCCGCGTCCAGCCGTACCCCGAGCGACGCGCCGGCCAGGAACACCAGCACCACGCTGGGCAGCGCGATCAGGTAGGCGGTGACCACCTTGGCCGCGATGTCGGTCCGGGCCCGCAGCGGCGTGATCCGCTGCTGCCGGGTCCACCCGCCGGACCTGTCGCGCGCGAGGCGCGCCCCCGGCGAAACCGCCGCGAACATCGCCCCGTACACCGCCATCGCGGTCATGAAGTACAGCGGGAAGCTGACGCCGTCCTGGGTCGCGCTGCGCTGGCCCGAGGCCACCGCGTAGAACAGGACGAGCGGCAGCGCCAGGGTCACCGCGTAGAAGATGCGGTTGCGGAACGTGCGGACGATCTCGTATCTGAAGTGAATGGCGGTGCTCATCGTGTTCCTCCTGCGGCAACCGCGCCCGCGGTCGCGTGTACGTTGACGGCGTCCGCCGTCTCCTCGGCTGCGGTCAGTTCCAGGAAGGCCTCCTCGAGGCTGCCCCCGCGAACCTCGATGTCCCGCGCCGCGGGGAACGATCCCAGCAGCGTACGCAGCGCGGTGTCAGCGTCCGAGCAGGACAGCAGCACCGCGTCGCCATGGCGGTCGGCGCTCACGACGCCGGGGAGCGCGCCCAGCACCGCCAGGTCGGCGCCGGGCAGCGTTGCCCTGATCATGCGGGCGCCCGCCCGGGCCTTGATCTCGGTGGCCGGGCCGTCGGCGATGATCTGCCCGTGGGCGATCAGCACGATCCGGTCGGCGTAGGCGTCGGCCTCTTCCAGGTAG
>Ga0209693_10000490_pt1 | contig 15974 bp, 12 predicted proteins | sample HubBroMetageWRM3_FD_188345 | JGI IMG/M metagenome (GOLD analysis project Ga0209693, IMG submission 188345) | Warmed soil microbial communities from the Hubbard Brook experimental Forest, New Hampshire - Hubbard Brook CCASE Soil Metagenome WRM 3... | ecosystem: Environmental > Terrestrial > Soil...
CGGCTGCTCTCCAGGGAATGGTGCAACGCTGCGCCAAGCGGTTCGGCGACTCGCAGCTCGCGCAGTGCGCCAATCAGATCTCGTCGGACCTGATGCCGCAGAACGCTGCCCTGCACAACTATTCCGAGTTGTTCACCAGCACCCAGGCTTACATGAGCGGGGTGCAGGAGGACGTTCGCTCGTTCGTCCGGATGATCGGCGTGGACCGGTTCCCGCGCGCGGATCTCGAGGCTCTGCAGGAAGTGGCGGATCTGCACTTCGAGAAAGCAACGGACCTCGCCTCCGTGCTGTGGCAGAACGGCCTGCTCGGATACGTCGACGACGTCGGACTGCGCCGCTTTTACTCGATGGGCGATACCGAGGATTTTCACTTCCCGCCGGACGTCAGCACGTACGTGCTGCATCCGTGCCTGGTGCACGCCGTCGGGGGAATCCAGCATGTGCCGCCCGGCTCCGCCGGAGCCGGAGGTACCCGCCGCATTGGCCAGCCCACATCTCGGGACCGCAGCGATCCTGCCGGCAAATCGGGCGGTGCGCCGCGCTCGAGCGATAGCCGGGCGCTGCCGGAACCCGACCCGCGAGAGGTGCGGTCCCCGGCTGGGATCAAAGCTGCTGACTACGCTGTCGGCGACGTCCTCGAGGGCCGCTTCGAGGTCTTGGACCTCCTGGGGCATGGCGGCTTCTCGAAGGTCTACCGCGTCCACGATGAGGTCGAGGATGAGGAGCGGGCGCTCAAGATCTTCGACAGCGCCGCCGGGTATGAGGCGGTGCGCCGGGAGATCGGCGCCCTGCGGAAGATCAATCACCCCAACGTGGTGAAGGTCTACTGGGCTGGCCGGACCTCGGTCGGCGGCTGGTATCTCATCACCGAGTTCGTCGACGGGGAGTCGCTCAATGAGTTTGTCCGGGGGAAGCGGCGCCTTCGCGATCGGGAGGCAGTGGATGTCGCACTCGATCTGCTGGACGCGCTCGCTGCTTTTCATCCTGATTCAGCACGCCTCAAAGACCTGGATGCGCAACGTCGCGAAGGCGACCTGCCAGAAGCCGAGTCACACGAGTGGATGAAACTGAAAGACAACGGGCTCGTCCACCGCGACATCAAACCGCACAATGTGATTCTCACGCGCACCGGAGCGAAGCTGCTCGACTTCAACATCGCCTCCAGGGTCGGAGACCCCGTGCGTACGCAATCAGGCACTCCGCCGTACCAGCCACCGGACGGCGACCTTGCCCGATGGGACGTCTCTACCGACCTGTTCGCCGTTGGGGTGCTGCTTTACCAGCTTCTGTGTGATGGCCGCCACCCGTATCCGTACGAAATGCCGATGCCTAACCAGGCGGTGATCGACCCGAGAACGGTCCGCTCCGACCTCAACCCCGACCTTGCTGGGTTTCTGATCAAGGCATGCGCCCCGGCTAATGCAGATCGCTTTGCCACGGCTGCGGAAATGCTGACCGCCTTGCGGAGCGTCCGCTCTAATCTATGAGCCCCGGTCTCTGGCTGGCATTATCGATACGTGACCAGCCCCATCGAACGCCTCGCACAGACCGCGTACGAAGCGCACCGTGGCGCCCACACCGAACCCCTTCCAGCCTGGGAAGATGCCACCGAGCAGGAGCACCATGCCTGGATGGTGGCGGTATCCGCCGTTACCACGCAGACAGGCAAGACCACTTCCGAGGCTTCTCACATCACACCGCTGGTCATCCAGACCGGGGACCAGCGCCAGAGCTTCGAGGTCGACTTCACGGTGGGTCGGCAGGGCGAGCTCGTCATCGACGACGAATTCGCTTCCGGCCGCCACGCTCGCTTCCGGCTCGTCCGCGGTCTTTGGTACGTGCAAGACCTCGGCTCAACGAACGGCACCTCGCTCAACGGGCTCCGCATCCACGCAAACCAGCTGCTGAGAAAAGGCGACAAGGTCAGGATCGGGCACACCGTAATGGTCGTGGTGTCCGTATAAGGAGGCGGTCACTGGTCGCAGCCGGGGCAGTACCGCGCCTGCGGGACGTCGGCCAGCCTCGAGAACGCGATGGCCGCCCCGCATTGCTGACACCAGCCAAACCGCCCGGCCGCCAGCCGTGACAGCGCTGCCTCGATTTCGCCGAGGGCGCGCCACTCCGCGACCGCCTGGTGCCACAGCGCACTGGCCCGCCGGAGGGCCTCTTGGCGCGCGTCCGGGCCGTTGGCCTCAGCGGCGGCGCGCACGGCATCGCGGCCGTCACGGCCGAGCTCGGCGACTTTCGCGTGGTGCTCCTGCCACCGGCACCCAAGCAGGGCCCGCCAGTGCGGCAGCGCTGCAGGATGCAAATACCGGGCCTCGGCGGCCGGGCTGCGCCGTGCCGTACCGTACAGCGGCAAAATACCTAGATCTGCTGACATTGCGTTCCTTCCGTCCCGACGCCCGCCCCAAGCAGACCCTGGCACCCCGCTGTGAATACGGCTGTGACCGCTATGTCGGTTCAGCTAGGAAACGGGCTGGGGCAGCGGCGCGAGGGAGTTGCCCTGGCCGATGGAGGCGCATCCGTTCGGCGCAGCGGCCCCGTTGAACTGGCCCTCGAGGAAGGCCAGTGCCTGCGCCTCGAAGGGCACGGCCGCGTCGCTGTGCGGCAGCCCCGGGTACACGGTGAAGGTGACCGGCACGCCGCGCTGGCAGTACTCGTGCGCCAGCGCCTGCACGTCGCCGTCGATCATGATCCCGTCGCCGGTTCCGTCGGAGTCGCCCACACCCAGCAGCAGGGGCTCGGCGGGAGTGCCGCCCGAGGTGCCCATGATCAGGTGGTTGAGAATGGTGACCAGGGCAGGGACATCGAACGGGTTGGAGTACTGCGGCAGCAGCAGCTGCTGGATGGTCAGGCCGGGGTAGGCGCTGGCAAAGGTCGCGATGCATTCGCTGCTGACTTGGCTAGTGAGCTCTTCGCCATATGACGACAGGTACTGGGTGATGTTGACGCCGAACGCGCGCCCCAGCGAGACCAGGACCGCCGGGATGACACCGGACCAGTCGTCGTCGCCGTTGATGTAGGTGAGGTTGTGCGCGAAGTCGACCGGCACGCCACCGGCCGCGGCGCCGATGATGTGCAGCGCGGGGGCGTAGCTCGGCGCAAGCTCGGCCGCCCACTCGGTGGCGATGGCACCGCCGGAGTAGCCGACCATCCCTATCTTGGTGGAGCTGGAGGCCCCGAGGTAGCTTTCGGTGGCCCGGATGGCGTCCAGCGTTCCGTAACCGGACTCCTGGCCGGCGCCCCAGTCCAGGTTCGTGCCCTCGTAGTCGGGCACTGTGACAATGAAGCCGGCCAGCAGGTAGGCGGCCATGGCGAGCTCTTCCTCCTGTGCGGTGGAGTCGCTCGGATTGCCGCCCTGCAGCGTGTACGACGGATCGCATTCGGATCCCAGCGCGTCGTAGGCGGTCTGGTAGGCGACGATCTTTGTGCCGATGAAAGAGATCAGCGGCTTGATGATCGTCGTCACCGTGACCGTCGGCTGGCCCTGCTCGCCCGTAGTGCGGTAGAGGACCTGCACGGTGGAGACCGGGACCGTCAGACCCTCGATCGACAGGCTGACCCTGCGCTCCCTCAGGACCGTGCCCGGCGTGATCTGCGCCAGCGGGGTCGATCCCGTATAGGTATAGAACGGATCCTGCGACGGCACCGTGGGCGTGGTGGCTGCCTGCGCAGCGGGAGCTCCGGCCGCCCCGGCCGTCAGCATCGGCACGGCACACAGGACGGCCGCCGCGGCGGCGAAGAGGCGGAATCTGCTGAGTCGAACGTGCATGCCGGCTCCCTGTGCTCGCCATTTCGCAGGTGATCTACTTCGATGAGAAACCTGCGCCAGGATGGAGGCAACAGTGGCAACCGCGGTTTATCCGAAATGGATAACCGCTTATCACTCGCGTGACAAAACGGACGTCTTCGCCAGGGATGCCTGCGTCACTCTGGCGGCAGCCTCGTCCGCCCGGGCACCAGCGGCTCGCCATCCGTCATCTCGGCCGGAAGCAAGAGCCGATCGCCGGGTTAGGAATGGCTGCTCCTGTGCCGGGCACCACTTGGTCATGCTGCTGACAGTGCGCCGCGTCCCGCTCTGCTGCCCGCCATGGCCTCGGTGAGGAGGCCGCTGCTGGCCCGCTGGCGTCACCAGCGGACCGGGGCGCAGTCCGCGGGGCATGCCGCCGCCCATCCGGTGACGATCAGGATTGACGGCGAGTCGGCTGGCCCGGTGGTGCCAGACGATTTCGCCGGGCTGGGCTTCGAACGGGGACCTCTGAATCCGGGGAACGCCGGGGTGGCCGGCTACTTGTTCAACCCGGAAAACGACTCGCTCGTCACGCTCTTCCGCAATCTGGGCCTGCGTAACCTGCGGCTCGGCGGGGGGTCGGTGGACAACATGCCCCCGGCGGGCGCAGACGGCGACTTCACCGGGATCGACAACCTGTTTGACTTTGCCGGGGTGGCCGGGGTGAGGATCATCTACACGCTCCGCATGCTCAATCGCAGCACAAAGCCAATCCGCGACCTGGAGACGCTCGACGCCCAGGTCGCCGGGCATATCTGGAGTCGCTACCGGGAGAACGTGGCCAGCTTCGCCATCGGCAACGAGCCAGACTGGCACGACTTTCATTCGTACGCCGGTCGCCCGGCCGACCCTGCGATCTACGAGGAGGTCTCCGGGGTGCCGGGCAGCGCGTACTCGTCCTACCGGGCCCGCTGGCAGGTCCTGGCCGCCGCGGTCGCCGAGGCGGCGCCCGGTGCGCCGCTGTCCGCCCCGGACACTGGGGCTTATGGCCCGCTGACGTGGACCCCCAATCCCGAGGCCGGCGTGTCGTGGACGCAGCGGTTTGCCGCCGATGAACGCGACTCCGGCCGGATGGCAGACTTCACCCAGCACCTCTACGTGGGAGGGGATCCGGGAAAGACGACCGCCGCGCAGGCGATCAGCAACATGCTGTCGCCTGAATGGGTGCACGGCACCGCGGTCGGGAATCAACCGGCCCGCACCACGTACACCCCATATCCCTGGTTCCTAAGCAGTCATCTCGCTGTGGTGGCCGCCGCCGGCCAGCGCTACCGGCTCACTGAATCGAATGACTACCTCGGCGGCGTCCCGGGCGCGAGCAACGCGTTTGCGTCGGCGCTGTGGGCCCTGGACTACCTGCACTGGTGGGCCGCCCACGGGGCCGCGGGCGTGAACTTCCACAACAAGCAGTGGCTCTACACCGACACGATCGTGCCGGATCCTGCTACGGGCGGCGCACGCTACAAGGCCACCCCGAAGGGGTACGGCATCAAGGCGTTCACCCTGGCCTCGGCGGGGCAGGTCAGGCCGGTCACGATCGATAACGCGGACAGCATCAACCTGACCGCCTACTGCATCGGCGCGGCCGGCGAGGACTACGTCACGATCATCAACAAGACTCACGGGCCGCGAGCCGCGGACGCATACGTCACCATCGTCCCGCCAGGCCCAGGACAGCCAAGCGCACACCTCATGACGCTCGCCAGCGAACCACCCGGCGACGCCACACAGACCAGCGCAAGGCTCGGCGGTGCTGCGATCACCGGCGACAACCCGTGGAACGGAGAATGGGACGCCCTGCCCGACTCGCAGGCTGGAATATCCCTGACCATCAAGCCCACAAGCGCCGCCATCGTCAGGATCCGTTATCAGCGCTGACACGCGCAGACTGGCTGAGGTCTACCGGCTCCCGCCGTGCGGGCACAGCCTCGACCGCGCACCCTGCTGCGGACCCCGCAATCAAGACGTTTGGCTAGACAACTGCGGACGCACGAGGTGACGCTGGGCCGCGTCGGTTGTGCCTCGCCGCGGCTTGGCGGCGCGGGGGAGCTGTTCTGGCGAGGTGGCAGATATCGCCTTGTGAGCAGCGCTCGTGCCAGAGTCAGCTCTCCGACGCCGCGGCGGCAACTGACTGCCGGGGCGCTGGGATCGCTGCGAGCGCATCCGGATACCGAGCAGGAACAAGGACACGAAAGCGCTCCCGGTCCCCCCGACAAACAGCAGAGCCGCCAGCGCCCCCGCCACCGAAGGCCCTGGCCCGGCATCCGGACTCACGACGATTGAGGCTACCCAGGCCAGGCCTGTGAGAACGGCGGTGGCCATGATCGCGCGGTCCCTCGCGGCTGCCGGAGCACTGGCCCTTGCCGGCGCTGGCCTTATCGGGGCCAGCGCGGAGGGGATGTCGGCGGTAATCACGGCCAGCTCGGCGTGGGTGCGCGCAGCGAACGTCTGGCTGACTCTCTCGTCGAGCTCGTTCTTGGTCACTAGGCCGTAGACGTAGGCCGCCTTGAGCGTGTCGATCACGCGCTCGCGGTCGGCGTGGGACGCCCGCAGGCGGCCACGGCCATCCCCGGCTGCCATCTCGTACCCTGGCCCGCCCATCGAAGCTGCCTCCCGCGATCACGACGAACGACGGCTGCCAAGGGCGCCGTTCCGCGGTCGCGCACAACGTGAGCGAACGCGCAAACACCCTGCGCCTGCTGACATAGTAGGCCAGCCAGGCTCTTACGCTGGGCTCGTGGAGACGCTCACCTTCCTCTTCACCGACATCGAGGGCTCGACTGCGCTGCTAGGGCGCGTCGGGCAGGAGGTCTACGCGCAGATTCTGGCCGAGCATCATGCACTGATCCGGTCTGTCCTGGCGGCCCGCGACGGCCGCGAGCTGAATACGCTCGGCGACGGCTTCTTCGCTGCCTTCCCGTCCCCACGGCAATGCGCGGCGGCCGTGCTCGCGATGCAGCAAGCCCTCGAGACTCACGCCTGGCCGGGCGGGGAGTGTGTGCGGGTGCGGATGGGAGTTCACACCGGCGAAGGGGCGCAGACGGCCGCCACGGGCATGCTCGGGCTGGACGTTCACCGGGCGGCCCGGATCGCGGCGGTCGCGCACGGCGGCCAGATTGTGCTGTCCGAGGCCGCGGCCGTGCTGGTTCGCGACGGGCTGCCCGACGGCGCCGTGCTCACCGACCTTGGCGCGCACCGGCTGAAGGATCTTGGCCGCCCTGAGGAACTCTTCCAGCTCAGCGCTCCGGGATTGCAGGCCAGCTTTCCCCCGTTGCGTTCGCTCGGCAATCCGGTGCTGCAGAACAACCTGCCGGTCCAGCCGGCCAAGTTCGTCGGCCGGAGCCGTGAACTCGCCGAGGTCAGGGCGCTGATCGAGGCATCGCCGCTGGTGACGCTGACCGGCGCCGGCGGATGCGGCAAGACGAGGCTGAGCCTGCAGGTGGCTGCCGAGCTGCTGGACGGGATCGGCGACGGGGTCTGGCTTGCGGAACTGGCCGCGGTGACCGACGAGGAGGCTGTCGCGCCAGTCATCGCCGCGGCGCTCGGCGTACCTGTGCAACCAGGCCACCCGGCTATGGACACCCTGCTCGATGCGCTCGTGCCGCAGGACGTCCTGATTGTGGTGGACAACTGCGAGCACCTGATCGGTGCGTGCGCCAAGATCGCCGACGCCATCCTGCGCCGATGCCCGCGGGCGCATCTGCTGGCGACCAGCCGCGAGCCGCTCGGTATCGCCGGCGAGATCATCTACCGGGTGCCATCGTTGTCGCTGCCGGGATCGGACGACCCCGAGCCCGGGGCCGCAGAGGCCTCGGAGGCCGTTGCGCTGTTCGTAGACCGGGCGGCCGAGCAGGGCGTGACCATCGCGGTCGATGCGCACACCGCGCCACTGCTGGTGTCGATCTGCCGACGGCTGGACGGTATGCCGCTCGCCATCGAACTTGCCGCAGCCCGGCTGCGCTCGCTGTCGCTCGGCGAACTGTCCGATCGCCTCGATCAGCGCTTCCGGCTGCTGACCGGAGGAAGCCGTGCCGCTCTCGAGCGCCAGCAGACCTTGCGCGCCACGGTCGACTGGTCGTACTCGCTGCTCAGCGCGGCCGAGCAACAGCTGCTGCGGCGCCTGGCGGTGTTTTCCGAGAGCTTCGACCTCGGCGCGGCGGAAGGGGTCTGCGGCCTCGGTGACATCGAGCCCCTCGAGGTCACCGACCTTCTCGGCTCGCTGGTGGACAAGAGCCTGGTGCAAGTGGAACAGGCTGGCGACGGCCTTCGCTACCGACTGCTGGAGACGATCAGGCAGTTCGCCGCCGAACGGCTGCTCGAGACCGGAACTGACGAGGCCGCCGCCGTCGCGGAAGCCCACTGTGACCACTTCCTGTCCGTCGCAGAGACCGCGGCGACGCACATCAACGGCCCCAACCAGCCGAAGTGGCTGGCCCGGCTGGACCCGGACGAGGCGAACCTCTGGCGCGCGGCGGAGCGTGCCGCTGCAGACCCGGCCGGCACCGCCCGTGCCCTGCGGTTCGCCATCGCACTCCGCCGCTACTGGATAGCACGTGTGGTGGACGGGCGCGCCTTTGCCCTGCTCGCGCCGGTACTCGAACGGCCCGACGCCCGAGCGGACCAGGCCCAGTACGTGGCCGCGTCGGTGGCCGCCATGGCCGCGGCGCGCACAATCGACCTGCCGCTGGCTCGAGAGTTCGGCGATCGCGCTGTCGGTCTGGCCAGGGAACTTGGCGATGATCGGCTGCTCATCGAGTCACTGTGGCTCTCGGCGAACTTCTGTTACTTTGCCGGCGATCCCGAGCTCGGCATGACGATAGGGACGGAGGCGGTCGAGCGCTCCCGGCGGCTCGGCGACGATGTGCTGCTCGGCCTCAGCCTCATGGCGTACTCGCTCTGCGTCGACGCCGTCGACCCGGCCGGGTCCGAGGAGCTATTCGCCGAAGCGGTCGCCTGTACTGAACGCTCGGGCGATTTGATCACCAAGTACGTGCTGCACAACAACGCCGCGGTCCATGCCCTGCGGGCCGGTGATCATTCCGGGGCCCGAGGCCATCTCGAACAGGCAGCAGCCATCATGCCTGTGATCCGCGAGAAGAGCCATCATGTACAGGTCAACCTCGGCTGGGTGGCGCGCCTGGAGCATGACCCGGCCGACGCCGTGTCCCGATTCAGAGCCGGCCTCTGGCAGAGCCGCCGGACGGGGGAACGAGCCGGCCTGGCCTATGCCAGCCTCGGTCTCGCCTGCGCCGCCGCCGATTTGGGTGACTGGCGGCGAGCGGCCGAACTTCATGGCGTGGCACAGTCGTTTCTCGACCAGCTGACAGAGCCGTGGCAGGACCTTGAGGACACCTACCGTCGCGACAGCATGGCCAAGGCGCGCAATGCTCTGGGCGGCGACGAGTTCGACCGGGCCTGCTCTCGCGGCTCCGCACTGGGCTTCGACGAGGCCTTCTCTCTGGCCATGACCGATTAACACAGCCCGTGGAAGGATGGCCGCTGACTCTGGCCTGGTGCTGGCGTTCCAGCGTGTCCAGGATTACCGCCCGCCGCGATGGCCGGACGCCGCCTGCCCGCAGCAGTTTCACCTAGATGTCGAGGTCGCTGACCTCGACGAGGCCGAAGTGCATGTTCTCGGTCTGGGTGGCAGGCTGCTTCACGTCGATACCCGTGGCTGGCGGGTCTTCGCGGACCCGGCAGGCCATCCGTTCTGCCTGCTTCCGGGGCCGTCCTAACACATGGCATATGAGCCCGTCATCGCCGCGTTCAGGCCGTCGAGCACGGAGACCTGCGTCGCGAAGATCACTGGCTTGTTGGCGTTCGGGGAATCCCACAGGAATCCGAAGTGGGGCAGCCTGGCGATGGATGCCGCGTTGGCCGACGCGAACGCGGTCAGCTTGGAGTCCCTCAGATTGTGGTTGGAGCAGGAGAGGGCGCGCTCAAAGATGCCCTTGGAGATCAGGTACGACTGGTACGTGCCAGCAGAGTTGCCCAGCTTGCAGCCGTACGGCCAGTCGCTCACCGCGGCGTCGCACGGTTCGCTCAAGATCCCGTGGGTGTCGACGGTCGGCCGGGCCTGGCCCTTCTTGCCCTTGAACCGCCAGGTCCTCGCCCCGTTCTTCTTCACCACGAGCTTGTCGCTGATGACCGTACGGGCAAGTGCGTCGGCGAGGCGGTTGTAGTAGGCGGCGGCCACGGTGCAGTGGTGCTTTTGGCAGTAGGTCTTCTCCGCGGCGTACATGTCGGTCCAGGCGTTGATCATCTCGCCCTGGCTCTGCAGCCATGAATTGCTGCCCGTGGCGGTGCAGCCCGAAAGATGGTCGGCGATCGTGAACTGGGCTCCGGAGTCACCCGGCGTGCCGCTGTAGGCGAAGATCAGGCGCGCCCGGATGAACGTGGCGTCCGCGAACGCGCCGCCCTTGCCGCCTCGGCCGGTCATGAACCGGGTTTCGCCGGTGATCGAGTACAGCCAGGCCGAGTTCCTCAGGTACAGAGCGTTGGCGAACGCGTCTTTGGTGGCGCCGGCCTTGGTGTCCTGGATCACGCCGCCGTTGCACCCGTTCCGCCAGCCGTGAGCGGTGACGTAGCTCCAGAGCTGCTCGGCCAGATACAGGTATCTCTTGTTGTGTGTCCACTTGTAGGCGTTGAGCCACGCCTGCTCCCACCAGCCGATGTCGTCGTAGTAGACGTTGCCGTTGGTGTTGACGATGAACGGGTCGTTCCCGGTCGAGTTCTTGCCGGCCGGGCAGTCTCCGCCGCAGACGTTGCTGTAGGTGTCGCTCAGGTCCGTCCTGATCTTGCCCAGATCGGCCGAATGGGGATGCTTCTCGGCGTAGCTGATGAGTGCCATGAACGCGTTGGCCGCCCACCACCAGCAACTCCCGCCCTGGTTGCTCCTGGTGCCGTCGTTCGGGCAGGCCGAGGAGGTCCTCGTCATGTGGAACAGGGCCCCGTCGTAGTCGGCCAGGATCGCGCCGACGGCCACGCGCGCCGCGTTGGCTGGCGTTGCGGCAGACGTGGCGGCGGTGGCGGCGGGCGCGGCCAAGGCCGGCTGCGCTGCGAGCGCCACGAGGCAAATCGTCGCGGCCACCGCGCAGAGCGTTCTCTTCACCATGCCGCCGAACGGTACCGGCAGTTGGCGTAATTATCCATGCAAATCATTGCTTATCGATCACGGCAGACGGCCGGCACGCGGCCTTCGGGCCAGGGGGACGGGCCAGCCCGCACAGCAGCGCGCCGCTAGCCTGTGCCGCCGGCACGGAGGCCTGACCAGCCACCGGTCACTCGTTCCGGACGGCTTCGGCGGGCTGGATCCTGCCGATCATCCAGGTCGTTGCGGCGCTGGCGAGGACGGCGACGATAACGGCGGCGGCCACGGCGTAGACGATCACTCCCCAGCCGACTTGGGCGTTGATGTCGGTCAGGTGGCTGAGAAACTGGCTGGGAGCGCCGGACGGGCCGGCGCTGCCGGTCGCCGAGGACACCCCGCTGTGCGAGACGAGCGCCGAGGTGACTGTGCTCCCGGTGACGATGCCTGCAATGAGGCCCACGACCAAGCCGAGCAGCGTGAAGGTCGCCGCCTCGGTCGTGAACTGCGCCATGATCCGGCGGTTCGAGGCGCCGATCGCTTTCAGGATCCCGATCTCGCGTTTGCGTTCCCGCACGATCATGACCATGACGAGGAAGAGAATGACCACCGCGGCCGCGACGGCTCCGATGAGGCTGTAGAGCGCGATGCTCTGCACGCTGTCGAGGTCGCCGATCGCCTCGCTGGCGTCGGCCAGGTTGCTCGTCACGCTCGCTACGGGGCCGAGATCATGCTCGATCGCCGAAGTCGTTGCAGCGAGCTCGCCGAGCGAGGCGACGGTGACGACGGCGGAACTGACCTGGTCCGTGCCGCCCGTCAGACGCTCTAGGACGGGCAGCGACGTGACGACCGTGTCGTTGCCCGACTGGTTATCGCTGTCGAAGATGGCCGTGACGGTGAGCGTCTTGCCGTACGCAGTGAAGGTCGAGCCGACCTTGAGCCCGTTCTGGTGTGCCAGGGCCGCGCTCACCATGGCGCTGTTGGCCGGGCTCGTGCCCGAGATCGCGTGGCCGCTCACGATCCTGAGCGCCGAGGCGCCAATGCTCACCGGGTTCGTCGGCTGGGTCGAGCCGGAGAAGTACACCGCTGGGCTCAGGTTGACCGGGCGCAGCGATGTGCGGGCCGAAGCACTCGGCGCGGCGTTCTGCGTCTTGCCACGGGGCTGTGCCGCAGCGCTGAGAATCTCGTCGATGCTCGTGACCCCGTGGATGTGCGCGACGGGCGCGAGCTCGGCGATCGTGAGTTGCTTCCCGAGCTGCAAACCGGTCGGATAGCCGGGCAGGCCGATGTTCACGGTGTTGCCGATCGCGCTGAGCGTCGTGGCGACCTTGGCGGCGACCGAGTGGCTCGCGATCAGCATGACGAAGGACAAGCCGATCGCCAGCCCGAGGATGAGCACCACCGAGATCATCCGTACGGCATTGCGGAAGGCGTTCCGAATGCCTCTTCCCACTGCTGTCATCGCACGTCTTCGTCGGCGGCCTGTGTTGAGGGCAGTAGACGGCCGTCCTCGAGCTGCAGCACCCGGTCAGCCTGGTAGGCGATCGTGGCGTCATGGGTCACAACGATCACCGTTGTGCCCTCGGAGCGGGAGAGGCCGCGGAGAAGCTCGATGATGGTCGAGCTCGTCTGGCTGTCGAGGTTCCCGGCGGGCTCGTCGGCGAGGATGATCGAGGGCTTATTGGCAAGTGCCCGGGCGATCGCGACCCGCTGCTGCTCCCCGCCGCTCATCCGGCCCGGCTTGCGCTGCTGCTTGGCGCCGGTGAGCTCTACCTGCTCGAGAAGTTGCCTGGCCCGGGTCCGGCGCTCGCTCTTTCCGACGCCGATGAACTCCATCGGCAGCATGACGTTCTCGGTCGAGGTCAGGTTCGGCACGAGGTTGTAGCTCTGGAAGACAAAGCCGATCTTCCGGCCCCGGTAGTGAACGAGCTCGCCCGGGCTGAGCTGCGTGATGTCCTGACCATCCACGAAGATCATGCCGCTCGTCGGTTGCTCGAGCGCGCCGAGCATGTTCATGAGGGTGGTCTTGCCGCTCCCGCTGCGGCCGACAATCGCGATGAACTCGCCGCCGGCGATTGTCATCGTCACGTCGTTCACTGCTGTCACCGTGCCGTCGCCTGAGCGGAACGACTTCGTCACTTCCCTTGCCTCGAGCATGGTCACTCACTCCGTAGGACTTGGGCGGGCCGGATCCTGCCGATCATCCAGGCAGCTGCCGCGCTGGCGAGGATGGCGACGACCACGGCGGCAGCCAGGCCGTAGAGGATCACTCCCCAGCCGACTTGGGCGTCGATGTTGGTCAGATGACTGAGATACGGGCTGGCGGCGCCGAACACGCCGCGGGCGCCAGTATCGGACGACGCCCCGCTATTCGAGACGAGCGCCGAGGTGACCGGGCTGGCGGCGATGATGCCGACGACCGCGCCGACGGCCAAGCCGAGCAGCGTGAAGGTCACCGCCTCGGTCGTGAACTGCGCCATGATGCGGCCGTTCGAGGCGCCGATCGCCTTCAGGATCCCGATCTCGCGCTTGCGTTCGCGCACGATCATCACCATCACGAGGAAGAGGATGACGAGGGCGGCAACGATGGCCCCGGAGAGGCTGTAGACCGCGATGCTCTTCACACCGTCGAGCGCGTCGGCCGCCTTTTCGGCGTCCGCCGTGTAACTCACCACGCTCGCTTTAGGGCCGAGCGTGCGCTCGATCGCCGAGGTCGTCGCGGCGAGGTCGGTGAGCGAGGCGACGGTAACGACGGCGGTCTGGACCTGGCCGGTGTCCCCCGTCAGGCGCTGCAAGACCGGCAGCGAGGTGACGACCGTGTTGTCGGCTGACTGGTTGTCGCTCTCGAAGATCGCCGCGACGGTGAACGTTTTGCCGTACGCAGTAAACGTCGAGCCGACCTTGAGACCGTTCTTCCGCGCCATGGCCGTGCTGACCATGGCGACGTCCGCCGGGGTCGTGCCCGAGATCGCCTGGCCGCTCACGATGCTGAGTGTCGAGGCGCCGATGTTCACCGGGTTCGTCGGCTCGGTCGATCCGGTGAAGTACAGCTGCTGGCTGCCTGAAACCGGCGGAGTGCAGGGTTTCGGCTCACACTCGAGGCCGACCCTTCTGGCCGCCAGGCTCATGGGGGACTTGAGGTTTGTCGAGCCTAGCTTGATGGTGCGGTGCCCCCCAGCTCCGTGGCAGCTAGCGCCCTTCGGGCACGGGTTCTGCGGCGCGCCAATGGTGTTTGCCGCGCCGTTGAGGCTCTCGTCGATGCCCGTGACCCCGCGGAGGTGGGCGATGTGCGCGAGCTCGGCGGCCGTGAGGTTCTTCCCCAGCAGCTCGCCAGTCGAGTAACCGGGCGGCCCGATGGTCACGGTGTTGCCGACCGAGCCGAGCGTGGCGGCGATCTTGTCGCTGACCGAGCGATGAGCGGTCAGCATGACGACGGCGAGCCCGATCGCAAGCCCGAGGATGAGGATGATCGAGACGGTGCGCGTCGCGTTGCGGAACGCGTTGCGGATGCCCCTTCCTACGGTTGTCATCTCTCCTCCTAACCGGCGACCCGCGTTGAACTTGTCTGCGATGACGACCGTAGGGGGCAGAGCCTTTCGAAAATGTTTCGTCCCGAGCCGGCCTGAACCAACACGGCCAGCTTCGACGTGTCATGGGCCCTGCCTAGGTGCGGGGTCGGCGGCCGGTGCGGGGTCGGCGGCCGGTGCCCGTGCCACCGGAGAGCCACTTTCCCGAGGCGGTGGTGGCCTGCCACGGCGTGCTCGCTGCCACCACCTACGTTCTGGTGCTGCTAACCACCCTGAACGTTGGCGGAAGCTGACCCGGGCTGGAACGGTCCGGCGGGCTTGCGGGCCAGCCAGACCGTGCGGCTGGTGCGGACTGTCAGGTCGTCGCGGGCAGACAGGGCCGGGGCCAGGGCATCGAGTTCAGCGATGTCGTCGGCACTGAGCTTGTCCTCCAGGCCGTGCCGGGCGCGGCACAGGCTGACCATGGCGTAGCGGGTCACGGATGCGGCCATCGGCGAGTCCGGCGGCGGCTGCAGCTCGATCTCGAAGCGGCGTTCGGACTCGACCGCGAACCCGGCTTCGGCGAAACGGGCAGGCCAGTCCTCATGCATGTGCATGCCGGCCTCGTCACGACCCCGCGCCATGGCGGTGTGGATCCGCTCCTCGAGCGCCGCGCCCGCCGGGTCGGTGAGAAACCGCGGGAACGAGTCCAGTTCTGTAACCGCGAGCAGCCCTCCCGGGCGCAGCATCCGGTAGATCTGCGCGACCGCCCGTGCCGGATCGCCCATGTGGTGCAGCGAGTTGGCGGCCCACACCAGGTCAGCGGGCTTCAGGCCATCAGGCAATGCCTGATCGAGGTCGGCTTGGACGGTGCGGATCCGGTCGGCGAGCCCGGACGCGCGGGCCTTGTCCTGGATGTGCTTGAGCATTTCCGCGTCGACGTCCAGCGCGATCACCTCGGCGTCCGGCAACTGCCTGGCAAGGGCCAGGCAGCCGGTGCCCGTGCCGGCACCCACGTCGATGACCCGGGCTCGCTCTGTGAGGTTTGCCGAGACCCATTCGGCTACCTCCCGGTGGTAGTCGCTGAGGACCTCCGCGTCGAGGTCGAGCAGGTCAGCCAGATGTTCGTGTGCCATGTCCCCGACGGTACCGTCGGCTTGCTGTTACGGCATACGCTCTTGCGTATGAAGCAAGACGCCGATCTGGACGCTCTTGTCCGGCAGCGCATCCGGGGTCTGCGCACGTCGCTGGGCTGGTCGCTGGACGAGCTAGCGGCCCGGAGCTACCTGAGCCCGTCCACGCTGAGCCGGATCGAGACCGGTCACCGGCGGATTGCCCTGGATCAGCTCACGCCGATCGCCAGAGCACTCGGCACCACGCTTGACCAGCTGGTGGAGTCCGACGACGACGCCGACGTGGTGATAAGGCCACTCCGGGACGAGGCACGGGGCATGACGACCTGGCTGCTGTCGCGGACCGGTGCGCCGCGGGGCATGACGATCGCGAAGCTGCGGGTGACCAGGAAGGTGCCCGCCAGGCTGCGCGTCCACCCGGGCCGGGACTGGTTCACCGTCCTGTCCGGCACCAT
>Ga0209693_10000491_pt1 | contig 15955 bp, 10 predicted proteins | sample HubBroMetageWRM3_FD_188345 | JGI IMG/M metagenome (GOLD analysis project Ga0209693, IMG submission 188345) | Warmed soil microbial communities from the Hubbard Brook experimental Forest, New Hampshire - Hubbard Brook CCASE Soil Metagenome WRM 3... | ecosystem: Environmental > Terrestrial > Soil...
TCCCAGGCCCAGACCGACGCGAAGCCGAGTTCTTCGGCGGTGATGGCGTACGCGCAGACGGCGTCCATGTCCGGGACCTTCGTCTCCGGAGTGAAATTCTCCAGAGCCAAGCCGAACTCGACGGGCATGGCAAGCCTCCAGGCAGGGTGGGCGGCGCCGGGGTCGTCCGGTCGCCCGGCTTCCCCAGAATCGTATGCACGTGCGGCCGGCCGCTTCATTGGCGGCCCCTGCCAGCAACCCTAGCCATTCTTCGGCAACTAGTGCCATATCGCTGGCCCGGCCGAAACCGGGATAGTGACGATAATGCCAGGCCTGTATCGTCCCTTGGCCCAGCGGTAACGAGGAGATGCCATGACCTCTGCATCTGACCTGGAAGCGACTAGAGCGCACGACGAACCGCTGATCCTGGAGCGCCACGGGATCGACTACATCCCGCCGGATGAACGCCACGGCAAGCCGAACACGCTGTTCACGTTCTGGGCGGCCAGCAACGTGCAGATCCTCGCGGTCTCCGTCGGCGTCCTGGCCATCGTCTTCGGCCTCAGCCTGCCCTGGGCGATCTTCGCGATCGTCGTCGGGAACGCGGCCGGCGGGCTGTACATGGCGCTGCACTCGGTCCAGGGCCCCCGCCTCGGCCTGCCGCAGATGATGCAGTCCCGGGCCCAGTTCGGGATGTACGGAACCGCGCTGCCGAACATCATCGTGGTCCTGATGTACATCGGCTACTTCACCTCCAGCGCGATCCTGGGCGGGCAGGCCGTGGCCAGCCTGCTGCACGTGACCACGGCCGAGGGCATCATCATCATCAACGCCTTCGTGCTGCTCATCACGTGGTTCGGCTACGACATGTTCCACACCTACAACAGGATCGTCACCTACCTGTCGACCGCGATGTTCGTCGCCATCCTGGTCAAGCTGCTGACCATCCTGCCCGCGCACCAGGCGGCCGGGGACAACTCCGCGGGCAACATACTGCTGGCCATCTCGGTGTTCGTCGCGTGGCAGGTCACCTGGGCGCCGTACGTCTCGGACTACTCGCGCTACATGCCGGAGAACACCCCGGCCGTGAAGACCTTCGCCTACACCTACGTCGGGTCGGTGGCCGGCGCGTCCCTGTGCATGTGCATCGGAGCGGTCGCGGCGGTGGCGGCCAAGGGCGCGGTGACCGCGAACGCCCCCGACTACCTGGCCGGCCTGCTGTCCGTCAAGTGGCTGTTCCTGATCATCATCATCCTGGGCGTCGGCTCCGGAAACTTCGGCAACCTCTACGGGCCGTACCTGACGTTCATGTCGATCATCTCGCCGTCCGGCAAGCTCGCGTCCAAGACCACCGGCCGGCCGGCCCGGCTCATCGCCACCACCGTGGTCGCGATCATCGGCACCCTGATCGCGATCAAGGCGAGCAGCAACTTCATCACCGACCTGACCAACTTCCTGGTCTTCACGCTCTACCTGCTCGTGCCGTGGACCGCGATCAACCTGACCGACTTCTACGTGATCCGGCACGGGAACTACGACATACCCGAGCTGTTCAAGGTGAACGGCAAGTACGGGAAGGTCAACTGGTTCGCGCTGATCGTGTACGCGCTGACGGTCCTGGTCGAGTGGCCGTTCATGAACAACGCGTGGATCGTCGGCGCAGCGGCCAAAGCCCTCGGGGGCGCGGACATCGCGTGGATCGTGGGCTTCGTCTTCGCCGCCGTCGTGTACTACGTGGGCGCGCGGTACTTCATGTCGCCTGCGGGCCGGTCCAAGCGCGCGACCGAGGTCCTCACCGGTCAGAGCGTCTGACCGGTTTGCCCTGATCCCGGTTTGCCCGGGGAGGCCTGTTGCTTGACCTGGCGGTGGTCGGCATCGCGCAGTGGCTGCCACGTCCCGGTGACGCGGCCGGGAACCTGGCGGCCGCGCTCGATCTCATCGCCGAGCTCGGCCGGCGCCGCTGCGACCTGATCCTGCTGCCTGAACTGTGGCCGTCGGGCTACAGCCCGAAGAGCCTGGCCGATGACGTGGCAGGCAGCGCGGAACCGCTGGACGGGCCGCGGACGGCGGCGCTCGCCCACGCCGCCGCGAGCGCGGGCTCCTGGCTGGCCGCAGGCAGCATGCCTGAGCGTGACGGGGCCGACATCTACAACACCGCCGTGTTGTTCGGGCGGGACGGAGAACTCCGGGGCGTGCACCGCAAGGCGCACCTGTACGCCCCGCTAGGCGAGGACCTCATCTTCACCGCCGGGCCGCGCCTGATCGTCTGCCCGACCGAGGACTTCGGCCCGCTCGGCCTGCCGGTGTGCTTCGACGGCGACTTCCCGGAGACGGCCAGGGCGCTGCGGCTGGCCGGGGCCAGGGTCATCGTGCAGGCCAGCGCGTACGAGGCGGAGGCCGAGAGCTGGTGGGACGGGCTGTACCCGGCCCGGGCCCTGGAGAACGGCCAGTGGTGGGTGATGTCGAATCAGTGCGGCCGGACCCCTTCGGGCGTGCTGCTGGGCGGCAGCCAGATCATCTCGCCGCTCGGCCGGGTGGTCAGCCGGGCCGTGAAGGTCCACGAGCTCACCGGGCCCGCCGGGCCGACGCTGCCCGTGCTCCTCGTGGCCGAGATCGCGCTGCGGGAGGAGCTGGCCTGCGCGGACCGGCTGAACTCCGCGCTGTGGGAGAACCGCCGGGAAGAGCTGTACACCCGCGCCGACGCCTGGGTCGCGGCGCGGAATCCACCGGTGCCTGGGAGGTCACCATGGACGCAACGGTAAAGGGAACCGCTCCCGCGAGGTCGTCGGCGGCCGGCGTGGAGATCAGGTCGATCGACTACGTCCCGGTCAGTGAGCGCCACGGAAAGGTGTCGCACCTGGGGCCCTTGTGGTTCGCGGGCAATGCGCAGCTGGCCACGCTGGCCATCGGGGCGTTCGGCGTCGCGGGCGGCCTGAGCTTCAGCTGGTCGATCGTCGCGATCGTGCTCGGCGCGCTCATCGGCACGCTGTTCATGGCGTTCCATTCCGCCCAGGGGCCGAAGCTGGGCCTGCCCCAGATGATCCAGTCCCGGCCGCAGTTCGGCTATTACGGCTCGCTGCTGCCGGTGATCGTGGCCGTGCTCTTGTTCATCGGCTTTAACGTGTTCAACACCCAGCTCGCGGAGACCACCGCCGCCCAGACTCTGAACGTCAACCCGACCACCGGCGCCATCATCATGGCCGTCCTCTCGTACGCGTTCGCCATCTTCGGGTACCGGCTGATCCACGTGTTCTGCCAGTGGGCCAGCGTGCTGTTCATCGTCGTCTATGTGCTCTTCGGCATCGGCCTGGCCGTGGCCGTGCACCTGCCGGCCGGGTTCTACTCCTTCGGCACGTTCAAGGGCACGCCGTTCCTGCTGGAGATGGGCGCCGTCCTGAGCTACCAGCTCACCTGGGCGCCCTATGTGTCGGAGTACTCCCGCTACCTGCCGCGCAGCTCCTCCACCGCCGCGACCTTCTGGTGGACCTACATCGGCTCGGGGATCGGGGTCCTGTGGCTGGCCGGGCTCGGTGCCTTCCTGGCCGCGGCCTACCCGAAGATCGCCTCGCCGGTGACCGCGATTCATGTGGCCGGGAACTCGTGGTTCCACGGCTGGGGTTACATCGTGCTGCTGTGCTCGTGGCCCGGCCTCATCGCGGTCCTCGGCCTGAACATGTACAGCGGGGGCCTGTCCACGCTGACGACGGTCGACACCATCAAGCCGGTCAAGCCGACGCTGACGCTCCGGGTGCTGGCGATTACCTTCATCGCCGTAGTTGGGACCGTGCTCGCGCTCACGATCCCCGGGTCGTTCCTCACCAACTTCTCGTCGTTCCTCACGATCATCCTCTACTTCATGATCCCGTGGACGGCGGTGAACCTGATCGACTTCTTCTTCGTCCGCAAGGGGAACTACGCGATCAAGGAGATCTTCAAGCCGAATGGCATGTACCACCGGTGGGGGTGGCGCGGCCTGAGCGCGTACTGGCTCGGGTTCTTCGCCATGGCACCGTTCATGAGCACCACCCTGTATACCGGCTTCGTGGCCAAGGACCTCGGCGGCGGTGACATCTCCCCGTTCATCGGCTTCCCGGTGGCAGCCATCTTGTACTGGCTCTTCTGCCGCAACCTGGATGTCCAGGCCGAGAAGCGGGTGGCCGAGCAGCAGATGCACGAGGTCGACCCGGAGGGCGCCATCGGGCTGGGCACCAGCTGAGGTCGCTGTTTGCCGGAGCATCTCGGGCGGCCCGCCGGCGAATCCCCCGGGCGCCGACCGGCATCGCGTGCCGCTGCGAACGCACGCCTCCGGGGCTGCCGCGACTACAGCGTCCCTATCGAAATGGTTATCGTGGACCGTTACGGTCGTCATCAGGGAGGTAGAGATCCACGATCCCGGATCTGTCAGGTGGCGGTACGCTGCGCGACCGTGCCACACGTCCTAGGCCGTCGGGATGTGGTTACGATCGGCGGCATGGCCGATGTGGCCCCACCTGAGCCAGCAGTGCCCGAGACGGTACTGCCCAAGCCGCTGCTTCTCGAGCGGGACGTTGAGCTGGAGCGGCTGAGTGCCCTGCTCGCGGAGGCATCTGCGGGCCGGGGCGCGGTGGCGGTGATCGAGGGACCGGCCGGAATCGGCAAGACAGAACTGCTGGCGGCGGTCCGCCGCCGGGCTGGCGGACGGGGGTTCCGGACACTCCAGGCGCGAGGCCGCGAGCTCGAGGCCGATATGGCGTTCGCGGTCGTCGGTCAGCTCCTCGAACCCGCGCTGATGTCGGCGGGCCCGGGCGAGCGCCGCCGACTGCTGGCCGGGCCGGCCCGGGCCGGGGCGGGTGCGCTGGGTCTGGCGGCTGGAGCCGCACCCGCCTCTGAGTTCGCTGCGTTGCACGGCCTTTACTGGCTCTGCGTGAACCTCGCGGAGCGATCGCCGGTGCTCTTGACGGTGGACGACGTGCAATGGGTCGACGGTCCTTCGCTGTCGTGGCTGGGATATTTCGGGCGGCGCGTCGCCGAGCTTTCCGTCCTGATGGTGGTGACGGTACGCGAGGGTGATCCTCGCGTGCGGACGCCCGCAGTCGCCGCCGTGGTCAGCGATCCGGCCGTACAGCGCATCGCGCTCCCGCCCCTGAGCATGCAAAGCGTCATGACGCTGGTCCGCCGGGAGCTTGATGAAGCGGCGAGCGCTGAGTTCTGCTCGGCCTGCTGGACGCTGGCAGGCGGCAATCCCTTGTACGTCAGAGAGCTGCTGGCCGCCGCGGGCAACAAGGGCCTAACGGGAAGCGAGGAAGACGTGGCCGCGCTGAATTCAGTCGCGGCCGCCGCGGTCGGCGCTTCGGTGCTTGCGCGACTGGAGCGAATCGGACCTGATGCGGTCGCGCTAGCGCGGGCCTTGGCGGTGCTCGGATCGCAATATGAGGTCGGGGTGGCGGCTGAGCTGGCCGACCTTGACCCGATGGCCACGGAACTGGCGGCGGACAAGCTGGCCGCCGCCCAGATCCTCACGGCGGCCAGGCCGCTTGATTTCTTCCACCCGGTGATCGGCGAGGCCGTGTACGCGGATCTCGCGCTCGGCGCCCGACGGCTCGCGCATCGCCGTGCGGCCGGCATCCTGGACCGGGCCGGGGCGGCGGACCGCGTCGCCGTTCACCTGCTGGCCACCGGGCCTGCCGGCGACCCCTGGGTGGTCGAGCGGCTGAGCGCGGCGGCTGAGGACGCGCAAGAGCGCGGCGCGCCCGAGGTCGCCGCGAGCTATCTCCGGCGAGCCCTGGCCGAGCCTGTTCAGGCGGCGGAACGTCCGGCGCTGCTGCTACGGCTCGCGTCAGCCGAGTGGTACACCGGCCAGCCGACAGCGATCGCGCACCTGGAAGAGGCGCTGGAGACGGCGTGCGACGTATCGATGATTGCCGCGGCCTCCGGCCCGCTGGCGAACGCCTATGTGGTCTCCGACCGCACCGACGTCGGTGTCGCTGTGTTGCGGCGGGCGATCGACAGGATAAGGCCCACGGACCCGCTGCTCGCGCTGCGGCTCGAGGGCGCGTCGGCCCTGGCAGGCATCGTGGATGACCGTACGGCACCGGACGCGTTGCGCACCGTGGACCGGTTGCGGGCTCGCCTTGATGAACTCCCCGACCCGCCGGTCCGCCTGCTCGTGGTCACCGCACAGGTCATGATGAGACGCGCCCAGTCCGCCGACGACGCGGAACGGCTGGTCGAACAGGTGCTGGCCCGAAAGCCGTACCCTCCGTCGCTCAATGTCTGCACGTCGATCATCGTGACCTTGATCGGGACAGAGGCCTTCGACACCCTGCAGCAGCTGTGTGACGACATGCTGACGGCCGCACGTCGGCGTTCGGCCGTGCAGGAGCTGATCGGCATCGCCAGTTTCTCCGCCTGGGCCCTGTACCGGCGGGGCGAACTCGCCGACGCCGAGGCGCAGGCGCGCTGGGCGACCGAACGCGCCACCGGCATCTACGCGATCGACGCACCCGCGCACCTAATCGAGATACTGATCGAGCGTGACGCGCTAGCGGACGCGCAGGAGGAGCTGGCGCGGCTGACTCCGCCACTGGACTCTCACTCGATCGTGGCGGTTACCTACCTGATGGCGCGCGGCCGCCTGCGGGCCGCCCAAGGCCGGCACACCGAAGCACTGCAGGACTTCCTGGCGTGCGGTGAGCGATGCGAGCGGCTTGGGATCGTCCTCGCCGTGTACCCCTGGCGGTCGGAGGCGGCGACCTCGAACGCCTCGCTCGGCCGGACGCAGGAGGGACGCCGGCTCGCTCGCGCTGAGGTCGCGATCGCCCGCACGTTCGGGCGGCCTCGTGCGCTAGGTGTCGCGCTCCGCAGCGAAGGCCTGGTCGAGAGCGGTGAACGCAGTCTGGCGCTGCTCGCCGAGGCGGTCGCGGTCCTCGAGCGCTCCCAGGCACCGGTCGAGCTGGCTCGCGCGCTCACCGACCATGGCGCCGCCTTGCGCCGGGCGGGCCAGCGCAGCCAGGCACGCGCAGCGCTGGAGCGAGGGCTGGATATGGCGCATCACTGGGGGGCGCGGCGCATCGCGGGCCAGGCTCGTGCCGAGCTCGTGGCGGCCGGCGCCAAGCCACGCCGCGATGCGATTACCGGCCGCGACGCTCTGACCGCCAGCGAGCTGCGCGTGGCCAGGCTTGCGGCTGAGGGCAAGACCAACCGCGAGATCGCGCAGTCGCTTTTCATCACGACCAAGACCGCATCAGCGCACCTCAGCCGGGTGTACCGCAAGCTCGATGTCAGCCGCCGGAGCCAGCTGGCGGATGCTCTCCTCGCCACCGCCCCGGAACGGGACGAACCCGCCCGCATTTCCTAAGGTAGGGCGCGCAAAAGACGCGGATGGATGCCCGATGCCGCGGCGCCTGCCGGTTTTCAGACTCAGTCATGTCGGCCCGCCGATAGCCGAGGGCCCGGGAAATGACGTGAGGCGAGGAGCCATGGCCGTTCAGATAATGGAGCATGACAGTACGGCGGGGCGCGGATTGACTGCGCCAGCCATTCCCGACGTGACGCTGCCGGAATACGTGCTCGGGCAGGCGGAGCGGCGGGGGACCAAGCTCGCGCTCGTCGATGCGGCTACCGGCCACGAGCTCAGTTATGCGGAGCTCGCCGCGGCCGTACGTGAGGTCGCCGCAGGACTGGCCGGGAAAGGGGCGCGCGCGGGCGATGTGCTCGCCGTGTGCGCGCCGAACAGCATCGAGTTCGTCGTGACCTGGTATGCGGCCACGTCGATCGGCGTGGTCGTCACGACCGTGAATCCGCAGTGGACAAGCGAGGAGATCTTCCGTCAGCTGCGGCAGGTGGGCGCGCGGTGGCTCGTGACCACAACCGCATTGCTCGCTGGCAAGCGGCACGGATCGATGCAGGATACCCCGATCGCGGAGACGTTCGTGATCGGCGGCCCTGCGCCGGATGCGACCCCGTTCTCCTCGCTCCGCTTGACCGCCGCCCGGACCGGAGCCACGCTGGCCGCCGCCGGTCAGCAAGCGGCCGTCTCCGCCTCCGACCCTGCGTTCATGCCCGCTTCCAGCGGTACCACCGGACTGCCCAAGATCGTCGTGCTGTCGCACCGGAGCCTGGTGGCGAGCCTGTGCCAGACACGGCTCGTGCATAAGGTGACCGAGGACGACGTCGTGATCGCGGCCCTGCCGCTGTTCCACATCTTCGGTCTCCAGATCTCGCTGAACCTGGCCCTGCTCGAGGGCGCCACCGTGGTTATCCTGCCGCGCTTCGAGGCGGGGACTTTCCTGCAGGCCGTGCAGGACTACCGGGCGACCAGGGCCGAGGTCGTACCGCCGATGGTCCTCGCGCTCGCGAGCGGCGATGTGACCGGCGACCACAACCTGTCCAGCCTGCGCTTGCTTACATCGGGCGCGGCCCCGCTGGGCACCGACCTCGCACGTGCTTGCGCGCGGCGTATCGGCTGCCGCGTCAAGCAGGCCTACGGGATGACCGAGTTGGGCGGCGGGACCCACATCGCACCCGATGACGGCCCCGACCGGCCTGAATCCATCGGGCCGGCGCTGCCGGGCGTCGAGTGCCGGGTGGTTGATACCGAAACCGGCACCGATGTCGGCCCCCGCGAGCCGGGTGAGCTGCTGATCCGCGCAGCCGGCGCGATGCGCGGCTATTTCGGCAACCCCGAGGCGACCGAGGCGACGATCGACTCCGCGGGATGGCTCCACACCGGCGACATCGTGACCATGGACGCGGACGGGTGGTTCTGCATCACGGACCGGGTGAAGGAGCTGATCAAGTACAAGGGGTATTCGGTCGCGCCGGCCGAGCTCGAGGGCATTCTGCTGACTCACCCGGCGGTGGCTGATGCGGCGGTCGTCCGGAGCCCTGACGTGGCAGCCGGGGAGGTCCCGAAGGCGTTCGTGGTGCTCCGGGCTGCGGCGTCGGCGCAGGAGTTGATGGCCTGGGTCGCCGAACGTGTCGCTCCGTACAAGCGGGTGCGCCTGGTCGAATTCACCGACAGCATCCCCAAATCCCCCTCGGGCAAGATCCTGCGGCGGCTTCTCGTCGGGCAGGCCAACGATGATGCGCACAAGGAGGAGCGGTGAATACTGCCGCGATGCTGCCCGTTGGACACGACAGGGACCGTCATTGTGACCTGACAGGGACGGTCGCACTGCTGACCGGTGGCAGCCGCGGCGTCGGCAGGCTGCTCGCCGCCAGGCTGGCGCAAGCCGGGGCGGTGGTCGGGCTCGTGGCCCGGTCCGCGGACGAGCTCGCCGCCGCGGTCGAGGAGATCAAGCGGGCCGGCGGCACGGCGGCGGCCGCCGCCGCGGACGTCACCGACCAGCGCGCGGCGGCCGCGGCCGTCGCGGAACTGCGCGACCGGCTGGGGCCAGCGGACGTGCTCGTCAACAACGCGGGCGTTAGCGGCCCGGCCGGGCCAATGTGGGATGCCGACCCGGCGCAGTGGTGGCACACGTTCGAGGTGAACGTCCTCGGCACGCTGGCCCTGACGCGGCTTGCCCTGCCGGACATGATCGCCGCGAGGAGGGGACGGGTGATCAACGTCACCAGTCACGCCGGTGTCTACCGGTGGCCTCTGATGTCCGCGTACGCGGCGTCCAAGGCGGCGCTGGTGAAGCTGACCGAGACCCTGGCCGAGGAGACCCGGCCGCACGGCGTATCGGTGTTCAGCGTCGATCCCGGCCTGCTGCCGATCGGCCTGACCGAGACCGCGCTCAGGACCGTCACCGAACCGGGGACACCCGAGGCGCGTGTCCAGGACTGGATGCGAGACCGGTTGGCCGCCGGGCACGGCGCAGATCCTGACCAGGCTGCCAGCCTGACCGTCGCGCTGGCGAGCGGGCGCGCGGATCGCCTCTCCGGCCGCCACCTCACGGTGGCCGATGACCTGGAGGCGCTGCTCAGCCGGATCGACCGGATAGAACGCGACGACCTGCACACGTTGCGCCTGCGCACGGGGGCCCTGCGGACCGGGTCCTGACCAGGGTCAGAACGCGACAGGCTGGCCGAGGACAAGCAGGACGTCGGTATAGAACAGCAGCCGGTCACCCGGCTTCCGCGCGACATCCTGCCGCGCGCCGCGCTGGCGAGGCAGTGCCAGCAGGGCACGCCAAAGTGGGTTTGGGTCCTCGGTTCGCCGGGGCCGGCCGATCCCCGTCCCGGCGGGCAAGGATCGGTCGTTACTCCTTGGCGGAGCATCAGAGCTCCATCGTCGCCTCGGTGGTGAGTCGACGGACCCGGCGGATGTTTTCGGATTTGAGACCCTGCCCTATAGCAACCTTTTTTGTCCACGATCATGCGATCTCGTTAGGCCCGCGGGAGCTGGCGGAGCAAGGAACGGACGGCGTCGACGGGGCTGTCAGGCGAGATCTCGTCCGGGGTCAGGTAGAAGACGCCGGGGGGTGGCGGGGCGGGGACGGCGGCCGGGGGCTGGCCGGCGGCCGGGGGCTCGCCGGCGGCGGTGGCGCCGGCGGCTAGCAGGTCGGCGGCGGTGACGCCGGACCAGGCCGCTACCGCGGTGGCGCCGACTGCCGCTAGCTGGGGCGTTCCCTCGGCGGCGATCAGGAGGGAGGGGAGGGAGTAGTAGCGGGCCACGTTCCAGAACGCCGACGCGGCGTCGGCTAGGGCGGGGACCTCTGCGTCGGCGACGGCGGCTCGCTCCAGCAGGGCGAGGGCGTCGAACTCGGCCGGGCCAAGGTATTCCTGGAGGCTGATCAGGGCCGTCACCAGGTCATCCAGCGAATCCGGGGTGGCGGGCACGCCGAGCGAGGCGGCCAGCGTCAGCGGGCCGGGGAGCAGGGCCACGATGGCGATCTGGTCGCGGAGCGTGGCCCGGAGGCGGTGCAGGTTTTCGCGCAGCATGGCACGTTCGCTGGCCGCGGGATCGCTGCCGGGCGCGGGATCGCCGGCGTACGCGAGGGCCGGGGGGACCTCGATGAGGACGGCTTCCAGGCCGAGCACGGCGACCGACTCGGTGTACGAGCGGACGAACAGGCCCGGGTCGGCCAGCAGCTCGGCGGAGTCACGCTGTGCCAGCCGCGCCGTGTACTCGGTCGCCATGACCAGGAACGGCGGCCGGTCCGCGGTACCGCGGGCCAGGAACTGCCGGACTCGCGTCCGGGCGTCCATGGGCGGGCTCAGATCCTGATCACCTCGCGGTTCTTGCGCGCATCGGGCCAGGTGCCGTAGTACTTCAGCGCTTCGTCGGGCGGCCTGAGCTGGTTCCAGTCCCGGTGGAACTCGTCCCAGGTCTGGCCGCGGGCCAGCCGCCGGGCCCGTTCGGCCGCGCGGAGCCGCTCGGTCTGCCCGCCGTCCACGGCGAGGCCGTCGTCGGCGACCGCCACGCAGTACACGTGCTCGGCCACCCACCGCGTGATCACCCCGCCGCGCAGGTCGGCCAGCACCCGCTCGGGCTCGCGTTCCAGCACATCGCCGTACCCGCCGCCGCCCTGGGTGCTGGCGCACAGCAACTCGCCCCGGTGCATGATGGTGGCCGGCCGGGTCTGGTGCTCTAGGTGCAGCTCGCCGCCCAGGGTGTTGTGCGTGATCAGCTCGATGTCATCGGACGGGATATCGGGGTCCCCGCTGGCCAGCCTGGCCAGGACATCGGTACCGGTGACCCGGATGCCCGGTACGACGCTCTCGGCGTATCCGCCGAACAGGCCGGCGTGCGTGGGCAGCTTGGCCTCCTTCTGGGTGGAGGTCCAGATCACGTACGGGACGTGATGGGTGACGTAGCCGATCGCGGCGCCCGCCCCGCCGCGCCACCGGCCGAACCCGCACGTGTTCGGCAGCATCTTCTGGTACAGGTGCAGGACCGGGAACTCGCTCTCGGTGTCCTCGACGTCCGGCTGCTTGCCCCACGGGCAGTGCGGGAAGCCGAACACGTCGACCCCGTCGGAGTCGGACCGGGCCGACAGCCCCCACGCGTTCAGCGGATAGCCCATGAAGTCGGTGATCCGGACGCCGTGCTGATTCACCGCCGAGATCATCGGAGCGGATGAGTTCGAGGAGGCGAACCCGCACACTTGGGACCGCTGGTCGCTGTCGAACATGATCTTCGAGAACGTCACGGCCAGCAGCGGGAACACCGCCGATGCGGCCAGCGGCGAGCACGAGATGGCCGCCTCGGTATCGGGGTCGAGAATCGTGCCGTGCGGAATGATGAAGTCGACCGGCTCGAGCATCCCGGCCGAGACCGGGAAGTCATGGAAGGGGAACGAGTAGAGGTTCACCGCGCAGTGCGCCCGGGTGGACGCGGCCAGCGCCTGGAAGCTGCCCTCGTGCTCGGGCGAGGTACCCGATAGGTCGATGGTGAGGTGATCGCCCTCCTTGACCAGGGCCAGGCATACCCGGATGAGCCCGGCCTCGGCCCCGGTGGTGTCCAGGAACACGGTGTGCCGGTAGACGCCGTCGTTCCAGGAACGGATCCGGGACCTGGCCCCCTCGGCGGTCTCGGTGATCATCGTCCGGAACAGGCCGGACAGGAAGGTGACGCCGCGCTTGGCGGCGAGTTCCTCCAGCCGCATCCGCACCCGGTCGGCGCCCGACACCCGGGCCCGCACATCCGTCACCTGCATGCGCGGGGCGCGGGAGATGAAGTTCTCCATCATCTTGAGCAGGTCGTCGCGCAGCTGGTACCGCTCGCCGATCTTGATCGGGGTGAGCTTCATGCCCTCGTCATGGCGTGACCTGGCGGTGGTGATCTCACCGCCCGGCTCGCTGCCGCCGGTCTCGGCCTGATGCGCGCCCACCACCGTCCAGGCGATCAGCTCGCCGTCGAGGAACGCGGGGACCACGGCGAACTGGTCCGGGTTGTGGATGCCGCCGTAGATGGCCTCGTTGCAGTAGAAGACGTCCCCCGGCCGGACCCCGACGGTCGGGTTGTCCTTCCAGTACTTCAGGATGAACTTGATCGGGATCTGCCCGGTCACGCAGTGCAGGTAGGTCCCGAGGATGGCGGTGACCAGGTCTCCGGACGCCGTGTAGATCGCGGCCACGGAATCCCCGGAGTGCAGCATGGCGGAGATGCCCATCTTCGTCATGATGTCCTTGCCCTCCTGGCAGATGATGGAGAGCATCTCGCTGTAGATCTCGTAGTCGGCCGGGCCGAGCGCGGCCATCGCGGCCAGTTCGGCCGGCGTGGCCGGCAGCGGCTTGATCCCCTGCTCGATCAGGTCCAGGTCAACGGCCATCGGGGTTCCTCTCGATCACGGCGTCCAGGTACTCGCCGATGCGCAGCGTCCAGCCCGGCTCGATCACGATCGTGGTGTCCTCGGCCTCGACGAGGGCCGGCCCGGCCAGGACATGACCGGGCCGCAGCAGCGCCTGCCGGTAGACCGGGGTCTCCAGCCATCCGGTCTCGCCCCAGTACGCGCGCCGCTGGCCGCTGCGAGCGGCCGACGCGTCGGCCGGGCCGAGTTCGTGCCGTTCCAGCTGGGGCTTGGGCTGCGGCACCCGGCCGCGCAGCGCGAAGTTCTGGATCTCGATGCCGGCCTCGGGGTTGAGCCCGAGCGGGCTGTAGGCCTGCGCGTACTCCTGCTCGAAGGCGTGCCGGATGGCGAGCACGTCGGCCTGGCCGGCGACCCGCAGGACCGGCGAGGTGGCTCGCTTCACGTTCAGCTGGCCGCCGAACTTCATGTCCAGCTCCAGCACGTACTCGATCTGCCCGGGCTGGTAGCCCTCGCCCTCGAAGTCACGGCGGGCGGCCTCCTGCAGTCCCGCGACGATCTCGTTGAAGGCCTGGTAGTCGGTCAGGTACTCACCGCTGACCGGGTCGAGCAGGTGGAAATGGCGGGAACGCTCGTACAGGTGCACCACGTCCATGGTCGCGGAGCCGAACGCGCAGAACGTCGGCGCGAACGGGTAGATGACGACTTTGTCCATTTCCGCCGCGCCGGCGTAGCCGCAGCAGTGGGTCGGCCCGGCCCCGCCGAAGGCGAACAAGATGAAGTCACGCGGGTCGAAGCCCTTCAGCACGGTTTCCCGCCAGATGGCCTGGCCCATGTTGGCGTCCACGACCCGCCGGATCATCAGCGCCGCTTCCTCGGTGCTGACGCCGAGCGGCTCGGCGATCTTGCGGCGGATGGCCCGCTCGGCCCGCTGCCGGTCCAGGCGGATCGCGCCGCCGTGGAAGTAGTCCGGGTTGAGGTAGCCCAGCACGATGTCGGCGTCGGTCACGGTCGGCTCGGTGCCGCCCTGATTGTAGGCGGCGGGACCGGGCATCGAGCCGGCGCTCTCCGGGCCGACCTCCAGCCGGTTCGCGATCAGCTCGTTGACCCGGGCGATGGATCCGCCGCCGGCCCCGATCGAGTGCGTGTCGACCATGGTCGCATCCACCAGCCACCGGTCGATGACCGGCATGAACTGGTAGAAGCGGGGGCTGCCCTCGGCCACCATGCCGATGTCGAAGCTGGTGCCGCCCATGTCGGTGGTCACCACATTGCGGTAGCCGTACAGCCGGCCGAGGTACGAGCTGCCCATCAGCCCGGCCACCGGCCCGCCGTTGTAGGTGCTGACGGCGGCCGTCCGCAGCACCGTGGCCATGCCGCCGGTGTTGTGGATCATCATCATGGGCCTGCGGTAGCGCCGCTCGCGCAGCTCGTCGCCGATCCCGGACAGCTCTTCGTACATCGACTGATGCAGGTAGGCGTTCAGCACCGTCATCATCGTGCGCGGGTACTCGTAGATGCGCGGCGCCACGTCGCTGGACAGGAAGACCGGCATCGCACCCAGGTAGGCCGGGTGATACTCCTGCTCGATCAGCTCACGGATCCGCTGCTCGTGAGCCGGGTTGAGGAAGCTCCACAGCAGCGACACCACGAAGCCGCGAACGCCCTGGTCCACCAGGTAATGGATTTTGTCGATCAGGCTGTCCTCGTGCAGCGGCCGCACGATGGTACCGGTGGAGTCGACCCGCTCCTTGACGCCGACGATCAGGTCCTTGCCGATCAGCGGCACAGGCCTGCTGATGCGGGCGATATTGCGCTGGTGCTTGACCGGGATGCCGTCCGCCCACTGGGTTCCGCGGCCGATCAGCGTGGTGTCCTCGAACCCCGCGGTGACCAGCAGGCCGAGGCGCGGGCCGGTGCGCTCGATCAGCCGGTTCATGGCCAGTGTGGTGGAGTAACGGATGATGTCGGTCTCGGCGAGCAGCGCATCGATCTCCACGCCGAGCCGTCCGGCCGCTTCCGCGATGGCCTCGTTCATCCCGACGGACAGGTTGAACGCGGTCGTCCTGGTCTTGCACCAGACCCGGCGGTCCCGAAAGGTCACGTAGCAGTCGGTGAATGTGCCGCCGATGTCGATGTCGATGGCGGCGGTCATCCTGTGTACCTGGCCTTTATGGTGTCGATGTCGAGCTCGATGTCATGAGTGAGGGGATGACCGGGCGGCAGGTACTCGACCTCGACCAGGACGGCGCACTGGGGACAGTAGAACTCGACGATCCGGCACCAGTCGCGGTCCGGCGCGAAGCTGTAGGCGGAGCCTTCCACCAGCGGCGGGTGCACCTCGGCGGGGTCGCGCGCCGCGATCAGGCAGCCCTTCTTGTAGGTGTCACGGGCGTCGCCCAGGTCGGCGCCGCACCGGTTGCACCGCCAGCGTTCGGCCGCCAGGTCGAGGTCGAGGTACTCGGTGATGCGGCGCGTGGACTCCATGGCTCCTCCATCTACATCAGGCTCCATCTACGTCAGGACCGCCGTGCCGAAGTGATCGATCCGGGCGTCCATCCCGGCCGGGATCAGGTAGGTACTGCCGCTCGACTCGATCAGGCAGGGCCCGCTAAGCGCATGCCCGGCGCGCAGCCGGTCCCGCGCGTAGACGGGCACGTCGCGGCGGCCGCCGGGCAGCAGCACGGAGCGCTGGCCGGTCTGCGCGCTGGCTAGCGGCGGCCCGGACCCGTCCGCCTCGGCCTGGCCGTCCGCCTCGGCCTGGCCGTCCGCCTCGGCCTGGCCGTCCGCTTCGGCCTGGC
>Ga0209693_10000493_pt1 | contig 15914 bp, 12 predicted proteins | sample HubBroMetageWRM3_FD_188345 | JGI IMG/M metagenome (GOLD analysis project Ga0209693, IMG submission 188345) | Warmed soil microbial communities from the Hubbard Brook experimental Forest, New Hampshire - Hubbard Brook CCASE Soil Metagenome WRM 3... | ecosystem: Environmental > Terrestrial > Soil...
GGGCTGTCGATCAGCACCAGGTCGAAGAGCTCGCGCAGGGCCGCGAACACTTCCTGGATCCGCCTGCCGTTCAGCAGCTCGGCCGGGTTGGGCGGCAACTCGCCGCTGCCCAGCAGCCACAGGTTGTCGTCCCCGGGTACGGCCTGAACCAGTTCCTCGACCGGCTGCTCGCCCAGGATCGCCGTGGTCAGGCCCGCCTTCTCGTCTATACCGAAGAACTGGCCGAGCCGGGGCTTGCGCAGGTCGCACGAGACCAGCACCACCCGCTGGCCGGTCTGGGCGAACATCGCGCCCAGGTTCGACAGCGTCGAGGTCTTGCCTTCGGCGGCGGCTGGGCTGGTGACCAGGATCGTGTGCAGGTCGCGCTCCTGCCGGGCGAACTGCAGCGAGGTGCGCAGCGACCGGTATGCCTCGGCGGCCGGCGACATCGGCCGTGCCAGCGACACCACGAGCGGCCGCTGGCGCTTCTTCCACGAGGTGACCATCGGCACCGCGGCCAGCACCGTTGCCCCGCCGAACTCTTCGGCCGCCTCCTTGGTTGCCACCGCGTCGTCGAGGCTTTCCCGCAGGAACGCGGCGGCCAGGCCCAGAATCAGGCCGGCCAGCAAGCCGAGCAGCCCATCCTCTGTCGGCTTGGGCGAGCTCGGCGCCGTCGGCGGCAGGGCGGGCGTGACCACGGTCAGGCCGCCGGTTTCCCCTGAGCTGTTGACCTGCATCTGGGTGAGCTGCTCGCTGAGCACGGCTTCCTGGTTGATCAGCGCGGTCTGCTGCGACCCGGTGCCCGATGTCCCGCGCAGCTGCTTGACCTGCCTGGCGATCGACCGGATCTGGCCCCGCAGCTGTGCCTCGGCCTGTTCCAGGCTGCTGATCGCCACGGTCTGCTGGTAGTTGACGAAGGCCTGGGCGTAGTCATTGGCGACGGTCGCAGCGCGGGCCGGGGTCCCGGCGGTGCCCGTGATCGAGATCACGTTGGTCTGCGCGACCTCCGCCGCCGTCACCGAGGGTGCCTGACCCAGCTTCTTCTGCACGGCCTTGGTCACCGGGGCGCTGGTCACCAGCTGCAGCATCGTCTGGACCTCGGTCGGAGTGACCGGCTCCTGCGCCGAGCCCAGCGCGCTGGCCTGGCTCGAGGGCTGCACCAGGACCTGGGCGGAGGCCGCGTACTGCTTGGGCTCGGTGAACGAGATCGCCAGGCTGACCGCTAACCCGGCCAGGGCAAGCGCGATGACCCACCATTTACGCTTACGCACGAGGTGAGCGTAGGAACGAAGAGTCGGATCGGAGCCGAACTCGGCGGTCATTCATCGCCTCCAGGCTTAGTGTGCTGTGGTGACAACGGTGAGTGTACTTATGGCTACGCTGGGTAGGTGATGGTTTCCGGGTCACAAGTGCTCATCCTTTGCACTGCGAACGTGTGCCGGTCGCCGATGGCCGAAGCCCTGCTTACCAATCGCCTGTCGGCGCTGGGATCGGCAGCGGCCGTCCGTTCCGGCGGCATGCTCGGCGACGGCGAGCCGCCGCGTTCCGAGGCGATCACCGCCATGGCCGGCTACGGGCTCGATATCGCCGGGCACCGCAGCCGCCGGGTGACCGCCGATGACCTGGAGGCAGCAGACCTGACGCTCGCCATGGCACGGGAGAACCTGCGCCACGCCGTCGTCACAGCACCCGCCGTGTGGCCGCGCGCGTTCACACTCAAAGAACTGGTCCGCCGGGGCGAGGCGGTGGGGGCGCGGGCCCCGGGGGAGAGGCTGGCCGGCTGGCTTGCCCGCGCGCACGACGGACGGGAGCGGACGGCGCTGCTCGGGGACAGCGCCGCCGACGACGTGGCCGACCCGACCGGGGGCCCGCTGGTCGGGTACACGGAAACCGCCGCGATCCTCAGCGGCCTGCTCGACCAGCTCGTCGGCCTGTGCTGGTCAGCGGAGCATCCGGGCCGGACCTGGCCAGAGGGATGACCCCGGCGCGCGCCGCTCCGCCGGCCGCGTCGTCGCCCAGGGCCTTGCGCAGCGCAGCCAGGGCATCGCCGGGGTCTAAGCACAGCACCGCATCGGGCGACAGCGGGGTCACCGGAACGTGCCGGATCAGCGGATGGTAGGGCCGCTCGTCGCATTCGCCCTCGCCGAGCAGGTCCTCGGCCATCTTCTCGCCCGGCCGCAGGCCGGTGTAGACGATGTCGACCTGCCGCGGCACGGTCGCGACCAGCCTGCGGGCCATGTCTGCGATCCTGATCTGCTCGCCCATGTCCAGGACCAGTACCTCGCCGTCCCGGCCGATGACCGCCGCCTGGAGCACGAGCTGGACCGCCTCGTCCGCGGTCATGAAGTACCGGGTCACGTCGGGATGCGTCACGGTGACCGGCCCGCCCGCGGCCACCTGCGCGCTCAGCGCGGTCAGCACCGAGCCGCGGCTGCCAAGGACATTGCCGAACCTGACGCTCAGGTAGGTGCCGGCGGCCTGGCCTGCCATGTGCGCGGTAAGCCGCTCGGCGGCGCGCTTGGAGTAGCCGAGCACGCTGACCGGGTCCGCTGCCTTGTCCGTTGAGATGTTCACGAACGACTCGACGCCGCACGCCCCGGCGGCCTCGAGCACCGTGCACGTGCCCCACACATTCGTCTTTAACGCCTCGGCGGGATAGCGCTCGAGCAGCGGCAGGTGCTTCAGCGCGGCGGCGTGGAACACGATCTGCGGCCGGAACTGGTCGAAGACCTGCCAGATGCGCCGCTGGTCGCGGATGTCGGCCAGCACCGACCCGTCGGAGTCGAGCAGCGCACGCCCATGCAGGTCAAGCTGCACCGCGTGCAGCGCGGACTCGTCCCGGTCCAGCATGATCAGCTCGGCCGGGTTGAAGCGGTGCAGCTGGCGGCAGAGCTCGGACCCAATGGAGCCCCCGGCCCCGGTGATCAGGATCCGCTTGCCCGCAAAGTGGCCGGCGACCGATGCCACGTCGGTCTGCACCGGCCTGCGGCCGAGCAGGTCGCTGATCCGCGGATCCCGGACCCCCTCGATCCGCTCGACCCCGCTGAGCAGTTCGGTGATCGACGGGACCACCTTGGGCACCAGGCCGCACCGCTCGGCTTGGGTGGAAAGGTCGCGAATCGCCGTACCGCTCGCCCGTGCGATCGCGATCACCAGCACCGTCGCTCCGGTCCTGGCCGCCGCCTGCGCCATCGCGCTGCGGTCGCCGAGGACCGGCACACCGACGATGCGGAGCCGCCGCTTGTCCGGGTCGTCGTCAAGGAGGGCCACCGGCCGGTATTCGGCGTCCGGTTGGGTGAGCAGGCTGTGCACCAGCTGACTGCCGGCCTCGCCCGCACCGAACACGATCACCTTCACGGCGGCCTGGGCCGTCGCGGGTGTCCGGATCCGCTGCCGGACCGCGAACAGCACGTAGCGGGCGCCAAGCATGGCCAGAACCGCGAACACGGTCGCGCCGGCCACGGTCGCCAGCGGCGCATGCTGGCCAGGAATGACGAACATGGTCAGCGCGGCGAGCGCAAGGCACGTCCCGACGGCGGCCGTGCCAACACCGACGACCTCGGCCAGGCTGCCCCGCTGGTACCTGCTCTGGTACAGGCCGGCCAGCAGGCCCGACGCCGGTGAAAGGACGCAGACGGCTAGCGTGACGCGGAGCGAAAAGGACTGCGTAACGGCCGCGTCGGGAAGGTCCCGCGTGACCCAGGCGGCGACGAGCATGCCCCAGATCCACACGATGATGTCGTAACCAAGTTCTGCCGTCGTCCGGCTTATCCGATGCCGAACACGGGCGATATAAGCCTGTTCCAGCCGCAAACTTCGACCCAACGCACCGTTACTCACGAATTCCCCGTTCTGGCTAGTTCCTGAATAACTCGCGGTTACGCGCGGCGCGCTCTCACTGGCATACCGCCGCTGCGTCGGTTACATTACTCTGCGTGCCTCGAAGAATGCGTTAAGTAGTTAGAATAAATGGCCCGAGATCACCGGCAGGGCAGAGCCAAAAGGCATCGAGGGGGAAATACAGAATGTCGGATACTTCTACACAGGACTTCTACACACAGCAGGCGGCAGAGGCCCGCGGGCCGGAGCCGCCGCGCCCATCGCGGCAGAAGCAGCGCAGGCGTCGGCTCAAGCGGATCGCGATAGCGTCCGGCGCCAGCCTGGTTGTACTGGGCGGCGTGGTGGTGGGCGGCGGCTTCCTGGCCGCCAACCACCTGGCCAGCGGCGTCCACCGTATCCATGTCGTCGCGCTGGACGCGAAGACCCAGGCGGCCTGGTCGGGCGGCGTGCGGGGGAGCATGACGATCCTGCTCACCGACACCGGCATCTTCCCCGGCAACAACGCGGATGCGGGCCTGGTCGAACTGCTGCACCTCAACGCCGGCCAGCACAGCGGCGCCGTGGTTTCGCTGCCCGCTGACGCGGTCGTCCGGGTACCGGGCCACGGGCGGATGGAAATCGGTGACACGCTCGCTGTCGGCGGCCCGTCGCTGATGGTCGAGACGCTCGAGCGGCTCACCGGTGTGCGCATTGACCACTATTCGGCGGTCGACTTTGGGAGCTTGCCCCAGGTTGTCGGCGCGCTGCACGGCGTCGACGTGGACGTGCCTTACGCCACCACAAGCCTGGGTTTCTCCTTCCAGGCCGGGATAAACGACCTCAACGCGACCGATGCGCTCGCTTATGTGCGCCAGCCGGCGGTCAGCGAAATAGGCCGAGAGGAACTGCAGGAGAACCTCCTGCGGGCAATCCTGGATAAGATCGCCGCGAAGCGTTATTTCGTCGCGACGAACTGGCGCGTGCTCGACGCCGTGGTGCGCGCGGTCAGCGTGGACAGCAACATGAGCAATAGCCAGCTGGAGTCGCTCGCGCTCCGCTTGGGCGTCCTGAGGGGCCGGGACGGGACGTTCGTGGACGCACAGGCGCTGAACGGATCGCCGACGGTCGGTGACGACAAGCCGGTGTACCTGAACAACCGGCTCGACCGGAAGCTGTGGCGGGCGATCAGGACCGACTCGGTCGCACAGTTCGCGCAGGAGCACCCCTCCACGATCACACCGGGCGCGCCGGGCTGATCCGCGCACTCGTCACGCCTCTGGGCGGCCCCGGATCGGGGCCGCTCAGACGCGTCTGGTTAGCCTTTTTCGGGTAAGGCTGCCGTGGGGGCACGCAGATCAGCGAGAACGGGTGAGTTAATGCGGGACACAATGCCGGAAATCGGCTCCTTCGTCGCGCTGGGGGACAGTTTTACTGAAGGCCTCGGGGATCCGTATGCCGACGGGAGCGGTTACCGGGGCTTGGGCTATGGCGGCTGGAGCTGGCGCGGCTGGGCCGACAGGTTCGCCGAGCGGCTGGCCGCCGAGCGGCTGGCCACCGGCCGGCCCGGGCCGCGCTACGCGAACCTCGCAGTGCGCGGCAAGCTGGTCGGGGAGGTCGCCGCCGAGCAGGTCCCGGTCGCGATCGCAATGGCGTCTGACCTGGTCAGCATCGCCGCGGGCGGCAATGACCTGCTCCGCCCGCGTGCCGATCCCGACGCGCTCGCCGAGGTCTTCGGGACGGCCGTTGCGGGACTACGGGCGGCCGGGTCCGAGGTGCTGGTGTTCACCGGGTTCGATCCGCGCGCGTTCCCGCTGGTCCGGCTGATCCGCGGCAAGGTGGCCGCGTACAACATGCACCTGCGCGCGATCGCCGACCGCTACGACTGCCACCTGGTGGACCTCTGGTCGATGCGGGTGCTCGACGACCCGCGGGAGTGGAGCCAGGACCGGCTGCACCTGAACCCGGACGGGCACCGGCGCGTGGCCCTGCGGGCCTGCGAGGTCATGGGTGTCGGCGTCGACGGGGACTGGCGCGAGCCACTGCCGCCTCGGCTGCGCCCCGAGGAGGTCCTGACCAAGACCACGTCAAGGTCACGGGCGGCGGCGCTGTCCAGTTCGGCCGGCTGGCTCAAGGCCAGGCGGCTCGACGCACGCTGGGCGCGGGAGTACGCGGTGCCCTGGGTCGGCAGGCGGCTGCGGGGCGTCTCCTCGGGTGACGGCATCCCGCCCAAGCGCCCCGAGATGCTGCCGCTGTAGCGAGGCACGTTCCGGCCAGCGTTCACCCGGCCACCCTGCGGTCGGCCGGCCACCTGGCGGCCACCCGGCCACCCGGTCTTACTTGTGGAACGCCACGATGATCAGGCCGATAATCGTCACCATGACCGCTATCGCCGCGATGATCGCTCCGATGTCAGACCGCCTGTCAGTACTGGCATTGGCTGAACCGGTATCGCGCCCTTCGCCGCGGTCAAGGCGGGACTTGATGTCAGCGATCTTGTCCTCCAGCGAGTTGTTGCTGGTCGTCATCAGCTGAACCATCGCGTCGATTTGCTTCTGCGTCGCCGTCTCGGACTTCCCGATCGCCTGCGCATTGGCCTTGTTCTGCTCGGCGACAGCTTCCTTCGCCGCCGCGAGCGCGGCGTCCAGGGAAATCCGGCTTTCCATGGCCGTCTGTTCCGTCCGGACATCGCGCTCCACGAATCTGGCATTGACCGCGTCGAACTTCTCCGCGGTAACGTCTCGGGTATTACCGATCTGACTCATGATGAACTCGCGGAGAGCTAGTATCTGACCGTCGAGATCGATCCGCAACCTATCGCACTTGACCGTGGCATCCCCTGGGAGCTTGCCTATGCTGTCGGCCGCCAGCACGATGGCTTTGTCCATCTCCGCAAGACGCACTTCAAAGACCTCGCGGAAAGCAGAAATGGCGCGGTCAACGAGTTGCGTGGTCAGCCTGGTCGGATCGGGCCTTGGGACGATGTCGTCGGGGAAGTATGGCCCCGGGTACTCCCGCCCATTCGGGCGATAACTGGATTCGGGTGCCGGCGGTGCCGTCATACTTCACCTCACTCGGTCAGGCGCGGTAATCGACGTATTATGTGGAGCGCCGGTGTCCACTCCATCACGCGGCCCCCCCTGCCAGGGTATCCAACTGTGCACTCATCCTAGTGCCTCCTTCCGGGGCAGTTATGAGGGCAACTCGACACGGATAAGACGAAGCCATTTAATGGTGGCTTCCTGTTCATCAGCATACCCTTTGACCTGGGCGGATGGCCAGAGCTTTAAATGAATGGTTTGGCACTGCAGAAATGTTAATAGGGCACACCGACTCATCTATTATTATGAGAAGTAGCCCGTAATCCGGCCAGGGTGCACAAAGGGCGGACTTTTGGCCGGGGCCTGAGGTCAGTCGGACTGGCTCTCTGCGAGTCGCGAGCCGAAGGCCGTGGCCTGCGCCCGCTGCTGCATGCCCAGCTTGGTCAGCACGGACGACACGTAATCCTTGGCCGCCTCTTCCGCTATGGACATGCGGTCTGCGATCTGGCGGTTGGTCAGCCCTTCGGCGACCAGTCCCAGAACACGCCTCTCCTGATCGGACAGCGCAGTCAGCGGATCGACGCTTTCCATCCGCTCAAGCAGTCGCTCCATCACCGATTGTGCCGCGTCCGGATCCAGCGTCGACCGGCCGCTGGCCACCGTGCGAACCGCGCTGACCAGGTCCGTGCCGCAGGTCTGCTTTAATACGTAACCCGCCGCGCCGGCCATGATCGCCCCAAGCAGCGCCTGATCATCCCCATAAGAGGTAAGCATCAGGCAGGCAGTGCCCGGAAGGGTCGAGCGGATCTCCCGGCACACCGACACGCCGTCACCGTCGGGCAGGCGCACGTCGAGGACGGCAACGTCCGGACGCAGTTCCGGCAGCTGGGCCAGCGCTGACGCTATCGTGCCCGCCTCACCGATCACCTCGATGTCGGCTTCGGTAGAAAGGATGTTCCGCACGCCGCTCCGGACCACCTCGTGGTCATCGAGGAGAAAGACCCTGATCCGCCCTAAGCGCCCGCCGGTCCCCTCGGCGCTGATGTCACTCACCCGCGACCACTCCTTCCAGAGCCTTGCCGGGACTTGACCGCGACCGTGAGGGCTCGCATGGGCGGCTGTTTCCGTCATCCCAGAGCTAACAATATGTTATCTTGACGCTACGCTTCGTATCGATTTCTCGCACGACGACTGCTCGCGCGACCTGACGAGGGGCGGAGGGCTCAGGTGGCGCAACGAGTTCTGGTCGTCGATGATCTCGACGAAATGCGAGTCCTGATCCGCCGTGCGCTCAGCGCAAATGGATACGAAGTCGACGTGGCGCGCACGCTAGCCGAGGCTCAGGGGATGGACCTGACCGGCTATGACGCAGTGCTCGTAGACGCTCACCTAGGCTCGGAGCGGGGCCTCGAGCTGATCGAAACGCTGCGGCTGCAGGACCCGGCCGCGGCCGGGCGGTGCCTGGTGATCACGGGCGGCGGCACGGACATGATTCCCGAAGGCGTGCCGATCCTGGCCAAGCCATTCCAGCTAAGCCACCTGCTCGCCGCCGTGCGCGCGCTGCAGCAGCCGGGTACCGTGACGGAGCCCGGTGAGGCCGTGGAGGTCGCTGCGGGTCCGGATATCCAGCTCTCCGCGCTCGTGCCGCGAGCCAGATCTCAGCCGTCCGCCGGTGAGCCCAGGGCACTGCAGATGCTCAGCATCGTTCGCCGGCTTCGCGCGCGTGAGCGCGGTGGGCTCATTGACTTTCTGCATGACGGCCCGATCCAGGAACTCACGGCTGCCAGCCTGGAACTGCAGATGATGCAGCGCTTAGCGCCACCCAGTCCAGCGCCGTACATCGATTCCTTACTGCGGCAGGTCGATGCGGCGTCCAGATCGCTGCGCTGGCTGGTTGACGAACTCTGGCCGTTCCTGCCGAGTGAGACTGACCTGGCTGAAGCCATCCACCAGCGCACCGCATGGCTGCTCGCCGCGCCGGCGACCGTGGCCGACGACATGCGGCAAGCGGTGCCCGGCGCGATCGGGGCGCCCCTCATTGCCGACGTCGTCGAGCTGATGCTGCTCGCGTCGGAAGCAGCCACAGCGTCAGCGCAGGCACACGTCGCCGTGCGAACGGATGAGCAGCTGATCCAGATCGACCTGCGCCTCACATCCGCCCAGGATGACGATACGATCGGCGACCCGACAACGGCCCGGGCATCACTCGACGGGCTGGCTTCGGCACTCGGGGCCAGCATGCAGATCGATTTCTCCGAGCGGGAGTGGCAAGTCAGGCTCGCCATGCGGCGGTAGCCCGGCCACAAAGCAGCTTGTCAGATGTTTCCTTCCATTACGCGATATCCACACAGTGCGAGTCAGCCAGGCGAGCCTTTCATCGACCCTTCTCCTGCGCGCCATGGCGCGCTTAACGATGAACGGTTAAGCTGGGAAAACACTGGCTTGCAAGCAGCGCAAACAGCGTGCTGCTGCAAGTTAATTGCGAGGAGTCGGGCACATTGTCCAGCTGCTTAAAGCCCCGTAGGCAAGCCTCGCCGCCGCGATTTAAGCCCTATGTCTGATATCGTAAGCGCTGAGACTTGGCACCAAGCGGTAACCAGCCTGGCGGACAGGGCAGAGGATATCACTAACCCAACTGCCACATACGTTGACACAGCCTTTCTGTCAACGCTGCAGAACAAGCGAAGCCAGGTAATTTTTGGCCGTCGCGGAACCGGGAAGACGCATCTTCTCCGTCGCCTGCAGGATGAACTACTTGACCGTTTCAGCGAATTGCGGATAGTGCCAGTATATATCGATGGAGCCACGCTGGAGGGCTCCATATCTCTCTATCATGACCCCGCCGCCATTGCCTTAGGCCTCTATGTAGAGCTCCTGCGGCGGACGGTCCGTGAGCTTTCTCTGTTTGTCGATAACGAACTTGGGCCTACCGGCAAACTTGATTGGCTCTTCTCGGGCTCCAAGCGAGACCAGCTTGCGCAAGTGCGTGCTGCGGTTGGCCGCCTCGATCGCTTGCTTACGCAAGGTAAGGTCAGAATGCTTCCCATGGGAGAAGCGTCAGCGGAGTTCGAAGACCTCGACGAAGCGGTCACGAGCCGTCGTTTGGCCGCCGGTGTGAATGCGACTGCGACGTTGTCGGATCCGAGGTCCCTGGGGATAAAGCTGGAGGCATCGGCCGAGAAGGATTTCAAGAAGAGCGTCAAGAAGATGATAACGCGCAAGATCGGCGGAGAGACCTACCTGCCTTTCGCTGAGATCACAGAACTCATACGCCGGCTGCTGGCCACGGTGGGTGAGGCAAGCCTGGCAATATTGATTGATGAGTGGTCCTCACTCGGTGATGCAGAAGTCCAGCCATTACTGGCTCAGCTTCTTCGCCTGACAGCGCGGGGCGGGATATGCCTTAAGCTGGCCTGCGTTCCGGGGCGGACAAAGCTCTTTCTGCCGAGCGCTGCGGGAGAGAGGCGGAACTCCATCGGCCTTGAGATGGGAGACGACATCACCGCTGACGTGGACCTTGATTCGGTCGTCTTTGTTGACAACGACATCAAGCAGCTGGCGGAATTTTTCATAGCATTGCTGCAACGGCACCTAGGGGCCTCGGTTCCCGAGATCCGGGATATGACTATCGATGCTTTCTCGAACTATGTACTGAACGAGAAAATGAAGGATCCTCGTATTCTTGCCGAACTCTGCCACGCATCGAGCGCCGTGCCACGCGACTTCATCAATATTTTCCGCCAGGCAACGATCGCGCAGCGGGGAGCGGGATCCGCCAAGATGACCGCGGCCAACGTCCGGTCCGCGGCCCGAAACGTATATGAAGGCAAGCGCTCGAACCTGGCGAGCACCAGGCCCGATGAGCTAGAACTATTGGATCGCATATACCGCAAGGTTGTCCTTGGGCAGAACAGTTACTTCTTCCTGGTCGAGGCATCGCTTGTAGAGCACCCTAAAATCGTGGAGTTGTTTACTGCGAAACTCATACATAGAACGTCGGCAACCTGGCTCGATCCCGTTAGCCTTGTTTCATACGTATACTATATGGTTGACTACGGGACCAGCATTGAGCTGCTGCGCAAGGCAGGGGCTAAGGCCTGGGACGATCTCACTCACGGGACGATGGGGCTGGCTTCGGCCGGGTTTTTTGCGCCCAGTGCGAATCCCAGTCTTCTGGACCTAGTTCTTGACAAGCTCGTCGGCTCCTTCACCGAGGCGCGCTTCGACGCCGAGCCGGCCAGCCTGATCGTGGACCTGGAGATGATCGAATCATGATCCGGCCAGCGTCGTGCTTACCTGGCGCAGGAGCGTGGCGGCCTGGAAGGGCTTGGTGAGCATCGGGAAGCTGTCCGGCAGGGAGTCGCCAGCGCGGGCATGATCGGTGGCGTACCCGGACATGAGGACGACCGCGAGACCGGGGCGCAGCGCGTGCACGGCCTCGATGAATTCCCGCACGGAGATGCCGGGCATGATCACATCGGTAAGCACGAGGTCTAGCCTGATGTCCTTGTCGTCGCTGACCCGCAGCGCTTCGTCGCGCGCCGCCACCGCCGTCACTTCGTAACCGGCTCGGGTCAAGATCCGCGTCGCGATCTCCCGTAGTCCGTCGTTGTCCTCCACGACCAGGATGTGCTCGGCCTGACCATGGTGGACTTCACCAACGGCATTGATGATCGGCATCACATCCTGCCGCTGCGCAAATAACTGGCTGGCCATCGGATACCCCTCGGCCGCATCGCCCGAGCTATTCATCTGACTCCTCCGGTCGGTGCCACAACCGTGTGTACGCGTGGTGAGCACCTCCTCCGACATGACGCACGTGCCGTCCTTCAGGAGGCATATATTTGTCAGCCCACAGCGGCGATCATGATGCAGCGCTACGTATTTAGCTTAGCACATAGGGTATTCAAATACAGGTCCGCGTCTTGGCCGGTCGCGCGTGTGGGCGGCCTGCTTTAACGACTTATTACTTTACTTAAGGAGACTCGGTCAACTCCTGCGCTCACCGGCGGCGGTGATACCTGCCGGTCCGGTACATGTCTCTGTAGGCCCAGGTACAGGGTCCTGCCCCTTCTTTGTGTTACTATCTAATTACGCTTCGTATCTGCGGAGTTCCCGGCACCTCGGCGCCATCTCGCGACACCGTGCGACTGGGTAATAACTGAAGGTGCGTGTTGAGCCAAATGCCCAGATCGAGTGCAAAGAACGAAATTAGGCTCCGCGGCACTTCATCGAGCGGTCCGCTACTGTCCGCAGGCCCGCCCGCGGACTGTCACAGGTTAGCGGGACCGTCGCCGGACTTCCGCCTGCTATTCGAATCATGGCCAGAGCCGTATCTGGTGCTGGACCCTGAGCTGGTGATAATAGCGGTCAGCGATGCCTATCTGGCGGTCAGCGAAACCAGCCGCTCAGGCATTATCGGCAGGAAAATCTTCGACGCGTTCCCTGACAATCCCGACGACCCTGAGTCGGACGGGGCGGCCAGGCTTCGCGCATCCCTGGACGAGGTGCGCCGGCACAAGGTGGCAGACACCATGCCCGTGCAGCAGTACGACATCAGGCGACCCGGATCGGGGGAGTTCGAAACGCGCTACTGGAGCGTGGTGAACTCGCCGGTGCTCGATCACGACAGAAATCTTGTCTACATCATCAACCGCTTCGAAGACGTCACTGAGTACGTGCGGCTCAAGGAACGCCGGGCCCGGCAGCAGCCAGCCGAGGAAAAACTGCAGACACAGGTCGACCAGATGGAGGCTGAGGTCCTGGTTCGCGCGCTGGAGCTGCAAGTGACCAACCGTGAGCTCCGGCGGCTGGCCGCGATCGTCGAGTATGCCGACGACGCGATCCTGACCAAGACCGTCGCTGGCGTTATCACGAGCTGGAACGCGGGGGCAGAGAGGCTCTACGGCTACACCGAGCATGAGATTCTCGGCCAGCCGGTGTCCGTGCTCGTCCCGCCCGGGCACGGCGATGAAGAACCCGCGATGCTCCATACGATCGCCTCCGCCAGGAAAGCCGTGCGCTGCGACATCATCCGGATCCGCAAGGACGGGACTCTGGTAGACGTCTCCCTCGCGCTCTCGCCCATCTTCGACGCGGCGGGCGAGGTCATCGAAGTGGCGGCGATCTCCCGTGACATCACCGAGCGCAAACGCACTGAGGATTCGCTGGTGGAGCGGAGCCGGCAGCTGGAGACGTCCAACAAGGAACTCGAGCAGTACGCATACGTCGCCTCGCACGACCTGCAGGAACCGCTGCGCAAGATGGCCAGTTTCTGTCAGTTGCTGGCCCGCCGCTACCAGGGCCAGCTCGACGAGCAGGCCGATCAGTACATTGCCTACGTGGTTGACGGCGCGCGCCGCATGCAAGAGATGATCAACGACTTGCTGACGTTTTCCCGGCTGGGCCGGTTGCCGGAGGCGACGGCCGAGGTCGACTGCAACCAGGTGGTGGAGCGGGCGCGGATTGACCTGGCCGCCGCCATCGAAGAGGGCGGAGCCAGCATCACGGTGACTGGCACGCTGCCAACGGTGCGAGGCGAGTGGGCGCCGCTCGTGCAGCTGTTCGAGAACCTCATCGGCAACGGGATCAAGTTTCACGGTAGGGAGCCACCGCGGGTCGAAATTTCTGCCGCGCCCGACGGTACCGGCTGGCGCTTCGCCATCGCCGACAATGGCATCGGGATTGAGCCGCAGTACGCCGACCGCATCTTCACTCTCTTCCAGCGGCTGCACAGCCAAGCCGAGTACCCCGGGACTGGGATCGGGCTCGCCGTCTGCAAGAAGATCGTCGAAAGCTACGGCGGGACGCTCTGCTTCGACTCCCGGCCTGATGAGGGCACTACGTTCTACTGGACTATGCCCAAGGAGGAAACATCGCCATGATCCATCAGCGGCCGGAGGTCCCCATCGAGATCTTGCTGGTAGAGGATGACCAGGGAAACGTCCTGCTCACCCAGGAAGCGCTGAGGGAAAACAAGTACCCCGTCATAATTCACGATGTGCCTGACGGGGTAGCGGCGATGGCCTTCCTGCATCACGAGCCGCCGTATTCGGATGCTGCCCGGCCCGACCTGGTGCTGCTCGACCTGAACTTGCCCAAGAAGGACGGTCGAGAGGTGCTGGCAGAGATTAAAGCGGATCCCGACCTGCGTAGCATCCCGGTCGTGGTCCTGACGACGTCCGGCGCGGAGGCTGACGTCCTTCGCAGTTACGATCTGCACGCCAATGCCTATGTGCAAAAGCCCATTGACCTGGACCAGTTCGTCAATGTGATCCAGACGTTCGACGAGTTCTTCCTCAGCGTGGTCCGACTTCCGCACCATTGAGCGCGGTGGCCGGGAAGAGCAGCGTGACCGTCGTCCCGGCCCCTGGGCTCGAGGCCACGTCGGCATGCCCGCCCCAGCGTTCCATGATGGCGTGCACCACGGCCAGGCCGAGCCCGGCGTGCTGGCCTCCCACCGTGCCGGTAAAGAACGGGTCGAAGACGCGGTCGATGATGTCGCTGGCGATCCCTGTCCCGGTGTCACGGATCCGCATTCGCGCGTATCTGTGCCCCATAAGGCCGCCGCCTGGCCGCTCATCGTTGACGTCGGCCGTGTCGATCGTCATTCGTCCGCCCTCGGGCATGGCCTGGCGGGCGTTGTCTGCCAGGCTGGCGAGGAGATGCTCGATGTGGCGACGATCCGCGAGGATAGGAGGCACGTCCGCGGCGAGGTTGAGCTCCAGCGAGATCCCGCTTCCGATCCCGCCGGAGATCAGCTCCCTGGCGCCTTCGATGACATCGTTCAGGCGAATGACCTGAGATTGCACAGCGTCTTGCTCGGCGAAGATCGTTAGCTGTTGCGTCAGCGCTACGGCACGCCCTGCGTTCTGCTGGATCTGCGCCACGTCCTTGAGGACCTGCGCCAAGTCCGCAGTTCCGGCTGGAGCAGCGTCGGACAGCGCCTCAGCCACGAAATCCGCGTAGTTCACGATGACAGCATGCAGATTGTTGAAATGGTGAGCCATGCCGCCAGCGAGCTGGCCTAGCCTGGCCATCTGGCGTGATCTCTGCAGCTCATGCTCAATCAGTTTTCGCTCGATGGCGTAACGGATAGTCCTGGCCAGCAGATCCGGTTCAATACGGCCCTTGACGAGGTAGTCCTGCGCCCCCGCGTGGACCGCGGCGAGCGCGAGCCCCTGGTCGCTGTTGCCGCTGACGACCACCACCGGAAGCCCGGGCATGCTCGTCAGGAGCTTCCTGACCGTCTCCAGGCCGTGGCTGTCGGGCAGGCTCAGATCGACCAGCGCGCAATCAGCCCAGTCCCCGATGCTGCCGAAGTCGATATCGGCCAGACGTACGACGTGCCGCCACTCGGCATCAACGCCCGCCTCTTCGAGCGTCGCCTGGATGAGATACGCGTCAGCGGTATCATCCTCGACAAGCAGGAGCTGCAGCGGCATGGCTTCGGTATCAGGTCGCGTCGGTGTGCTCGCCCCGGACGGTCGTGAATCCGCTGAAATGGCCGTTGAGTAGTTGCCCGGCCGTCCTGAGCAGATCTGTTTCCGAGAAAGGCTTTTCGACGAGTGCCACGCCGGGATCGAGCCTGCCCTGGGATGCCAGGACCGGGCGAGCGTAGCCGGACATGTAGAGGACCTCGATCTCTGGCTTGATCGCCTTTATCCGGTCGGCTACCTCCTTGCCGAGCATGTGCGGCATGACGACGTCGGTGACGAGAAGGTGGATCTCTCCGTCGTGGTGCCGGGCGATGTCGAGTGCGTCGGGTCCATCGGCGGCGGTAACCACGTGGTAACCGTTACGGGCGAAGATCCGCTTGGTCACCTCACGGAGGGCTTCCTCGTCCTCGACGATCAGGACGGTCTCTCCGGTGGGAGTCCTCTGGTACGGCACGGGATCGCTGGCCGGAGCGGGAACCTCGTCGGTGACGGGAAGCGTGATGCTGACGGTGGTGCCTTTGTCCTGTTCGGAATAGATCTGGATGTGGCCGTCGGCCTGGCTGAGGATCCCGAAGACGGTGGCCAGGCCGAGCCCGGTACCGGCGCCCTTGGCCTTGGTGCTGAAGAACGGCTCGAAGGC
>Ga0209693_10000496_pt1 | contig 15847 bp, 17 predicted proteins | sample HubBroMetageWRM3_FD_188345 | JGI IMG/M metagenome (GOLD analysis project Ga0209693, IMG submission 188345) | Warmed soil microbial communities from the Hubbard Brook experimental Forest, New Hampshire - Hubbard Brook CCASE Soil Metagenome WRM 3... | ecosystem: Environmental > Terrestrial > Soil...
TCACCGGCCAGGTGCTGGTCGAGGGCAATCGCATCAAGGCCGTTGCCCCGCAGGGCGCACCGCTTGCCTCCGACGGAGCCCATGTGGTGGACGGCGGCGGCGCCACGTTGATGCCGGGGCTGGTCGAGGCCCACTCGCACCTGACCTTCCTCGACACCGCGGACCTCGAAAGCCTGGGCTTCGTGCCGCCGGAGGAGCACACGCTGCGCACGGCCAAGAACGCCAGGAAGCTCCTGGAACAGGGCTTCACCGCGTGCAACAGCGCGGCGTCGGCCAAAGCGCGCCTGGATGTCGTGATCCGCAACGCCATCGATGCCGGCGACATTCCGGGACCCCGCACGCGGGCGGCGAGTCCCGAGCTGGCAACGACGGCCGGGCTGGGCGATGTGCGCCTGCGCCACATGCATCGGGAAACCTTCGCCATCGTCTGCGACGGCCCCGAGGAGTTCCGCAAGACGGCGCGCGAGATGGTCCGCGAGGGCGTCGATACGCTCAAGATCAACCCATCGGGTGATGAGTTCGTGCCGCATAGCCGGGCGCACCAGACGGTGATGACGGAAGCGGAGATCGAAGCTGTATGCGAAGTCGGGCGGATGCATGACAAGCGCGTGGCGGCCCACGCGCGCAGCGCCGAATCGGTGAAGCTCAGCCTCAAGCACGGCGTCGAAGTCATCTATCATGCCACGCTCGTCGACGACGAGGCCTGCGCTCAACTCGAGGCCGCCAAGGACCGTGTGTTTGTCGCGCCCACGCTCGGCATCAGCTACACGACGCTGAACGAAGCCGCCAAGTGGGGCATCACCACCGAGGTGGCGGAAAGCCTGGGTATGCGGCGGGAATTGGAAATCGCCATCGGCAACATGAAGGAGCTGAAGAAGCGCGGTGTCCGCGTCCTGCCGGGCGGCGACTATGGCTTCGCCTGGAACCCCAACGGCACCAACGCCCGCGACATCGAGCACTTCGTCAACCTGCTGGGATTCTCGCCGATGGACGCGATCCTTGCGGCCACCAAGCTGGGCGGCGAGATCATGATGATGGGCAAGGAACTCGGCCAGATCAGGCCTGGCTATCTCGCCGACATCCTGTTGGTCGACGGAAATCCGCTGGCCAACGTGAAGATCCTGCAGGATGCCGACAAGCTGCTCGCCATCATGAAGGATGGCCAGTTTCACAAGCAACCCGACATTGCAGGAGCGGCACAGCGCCAGGTCGCTTGACCCTCCGCGGCGCGCTGAATGGCGCGAAGATCCTTGACGACGCTGTGCGCGGGCGCCACGCGGCCTGCGCGCGCCGCGGCCGGCGTGTCGGGTTCGCGATCTGCGCGGACCTGGCGCAATGTCTTGCTTGGGTCCGTGATGCGCTCCAAGGCGGATATCGGCCAAGCGGTGCTCATGAATTTGGATTTATGAGTTACGCACCTAGGCCGCTGGAGACGCCTGCGCCTTGAGGAGCCAGGCACGCGCCTTCTCGCGGTGCGCCTCGGTGATGTGGACCCGGGCGGCGGTGAAGGCGGCGATCAGGATCGCGGCATCGTCGGTGTAGCCCAGGCCGACGATGAAGTCGGGAATGGCGTCGAACGGCATCACGAAATAGGCGAGCGCGCCGAACAAGGTGGCGCGGATGGGCAGCGGGGTTGCGGGATCGAGGGCGCAGTAGAAGGCGGCCACGGCATCCTCGGTGAACGGCACCTTGCCCAGCGTCTGCCGCGCCTTGCGCCAGAAACCGTCGCGCACGCGGGTCTCGTTTTCCAGCAGTCGGTCGGTGTCGCTCATGGCCTGAAAGGTGGGCACCCGGGCGCGCTTGGCAAGGGGTTGGGACCTGCTAAAAAGCGCCCCGAACCACGGAGGATACCAATGGACGTCAAGGGTCAGGCCGCCATCGTCACCGGCGGCGCATCGGGATTGGGCGGCGCCACCGCTGCCGCGCTGGCGGCGGCCGGCGCCAAGGTCGCGATCTTCGACCTGCAGGACGAGCTCGGCAGCGCCAAGGCCAAGGAACTGGGTGGCCTCTACGTCAAGACCAACGTCGCCGACGCCGCCAACACCGAAGCCTCGGTCAAGACCGTGGTCGAGAAGCTCGGCGCGCCGCGGGTCGTGGTGAACTGTGCCGGCATCGGCCGCGCCGCGCGCACCATCTCCAAATCGGGCCCGCACGATCTCGGCATGTTCTCCCAGGTGATCCAGGTCAACCTGATCGGTACCTTCAACGTCATCCGTCTCGCGAGCTGGGCGATCAGCCAGGCCGAGCCGATGGCGGACGGCGAGCGCGGCGTCATCATCAACACCGCCTCGGTGGCGGCGTTCGACGGCCAGATCGGCCAGGCCGCCTACTCGGCCTCCAAGGGCGGCGTGGTCGGCATGACCCTGCCGATCGCCCGCGATCTCGCGAGCCTCGGCATCCGCGTCTGCACCATCGCGCCCGGCCTCTTCCTGACGCCGATGATGATGGGTCTGTCGGCCGAAGCGCAGAAGAGCCTGGGCGCGCAGGTGCCGTTCCCGTCGCGGCTGGGCGATCCCAAGGAATACGCCCAGCTCGCCCTGCAGATCGTCGAGAACCATATGCTGAACGGCGAGACCATCCGCCTCGACGGCGCCATCCGCATGGCACCCCGCTAAAAGGCCGGCGCGCACGATGCGATGGGCGGAAATTCTGGCGGCCGTGGGAGTGCTCGCCGCGCTTGCCAGGCCGGCGATGGCGGAGCCGCGCTGGCTCGCCTGCAAGTACAACGACACCAACGGCAAGGCGCAAAGCTTCTTCATGGTGTTCGACGACCTGCGCAATACCGCCTCGCTGTTCGATGCCGGTTCGCTGGTCGAGGGCACCAGCACCGGCATCACCTTCCAGGCGCTGCGCACGCGCTTTCCGCAATTCGCCGTCACCTACAACAGGAACGACGGGGCGCTGGCCGTCACGCTGCTTACGGGCATCGGCGGCATCCTGACCGGCGAGTGCCGGCGCAGCCGGCCGCCGCCGGGCGCACCGCCGGGTACTTGAATCCGTCACAAAGTTGCGTAACGGCTCGCGCATCGCGTCGCGCCTTGCCGTTCCCGACCCGGCGGAGTATCGGAGTCATATCCCCTCGCAACCGCTGCCCTTTGCGCACGGGCGAGGATTTCCAAAGGCGCGTCACGTAGCCAGCCGTCCCCGGTTTGCGCGTGTTAGCCGGCCGGTCGGCTCGCGTCGTTTCACGGTGAGCGAGGCCAACATGAATGAGAATGCTCCTCGCTGGTATGAGCCGGTGTTTCCGCCGCCGCCAAGCTACTTCGCCTGGCCTTTCATTGCGTTTGCCGCTGCAGGCGAAGCGCTGGCGGCGCAGGCCAACGAAGTCGCCCGAGCGCTGAGCGCCGCGAGTGCTGAGGCCGGCCGATCACCCAAGTTCGCCTGGTCGGCGCCCAACCATGTCAGGCTCGATATGTCGACCATGGAGCTGCGCGACTTCTCGCGCGCTCCCGAAGGCGTGCCGACGCTGATCTGCGCGCCGTTCGCCCTGCACGACGCCACCATCGCCGACCTGGCGCCCGGCCACAGCCTGGTCGATGCGTTGGCGTGCAACGGTTGCCACCGGCTGTTCGTCACCGACTGGCGTCCGGCGAGTGCGGACATGCGGCTGCTCACCATCGACAGTTACCTGGCCGATCTGAATGTCGCCGTCGACGAGCTGGGTGCGCCGGTCGATCTGGTGGGACTCTGCCAGGGCGGCTGGATGGCGCTGGCCTATGCCGCGCGCTTCCCGGCCAAGGTGCGCAAGCTGGTGCTGGCCGGCGCGCCGATCGATACCGACGTCGGCGTCTCGCGCATCTCGACCGCCGCCCACAGCCTGCCGCTCAGCGTGTTCGACGAACTGGCGCGGCTCGGCGATGGCCGCGTGCTCGGCCACCGCGCGATCGACCTCTGGGAACCGGCGCTGCAGGCCAACGACGCTCTCGCGGCGCTGCAGGTCCAGCCCTGCGAGCAGTCCGGCAAGGAGCAGCTCCTGGAGCGCTTCCGCGCCTGGTCCGACTCGACCGTCGATCTGCCCGGCGCTTTCTTCCATCAGGTCGTGCTGTGGCTGTTCAAGGAGAATCGCCTCGCCCGAGGCCGCTTCACGGCACTCGGCCGCCAGATCGACCTTGTCGACGTGCGCCATCCTCTCTTCCTGCTGGTCGCTGAAGGCGACGCCGTGGTGCCGCCCGAGCAGCTGCTGGCGGTGCGGCGCCTGGTCGGTACCAGCCCCGCCGACATCGAGAGCGCGATCGAGCCGGGTGGCCATCTCAGCCTGTTTATCGGCGCCGATACGCTGCACGGCGCGTGGGCGCGGATCGCGCGTTGGCTCGCGCAACCTCATGGCCGCGACCTCGGCGACGGCATGATCGCCGCCACGCCGGTGCCCAGCAGCCGTCCGCCGTCAGAGGGAGTGGCACGGCCAGACGACGCTGCCAGTGGCTGAAGGTGGGCAGCCTCGGCCTCAACGGCTGATCCGGTCTCCACCCAACGAGCGCGTACCGATGGCTGTCCACCATCGGCGCACGGCGACCAACGCCCAGATCGCCTCGACCAGTCCGAACGGCCAGGCGCCCTGCGCGAAGCCATAGATCGATCCCAAGACGCACGCGCCAGCAAATCCCAGAATGAACCAGGGGCTGCGATGTTCCAGCGCGTAGAAGACCAGCATGGCCGTAACGGCCAGAAGTCCGAACAGGGTCAACGCGTCCATCGGAGAAGTATACACGGCGACGTCGCCGCTCCTGAAATTCCTAAAGCAGAGTCCGCCGGGCTTGATATTGGCAAAGTCCTTCCTGCCCATCGCGGATGCCGCGATGGGCAGGTGCCCGCGCAGTAGGTAGTCGGCGCCCAGGGTGCGGGCAGCTGTGGAAGCATCGGCCCTGTTCTTGCATGCTGCAGGGCGGCAGGCGCGGCCACGCGCGAACGAGACCCGACACGATGGCGACCTGACATATGGCGACCCGTCAATTCCATCTCTCCTGGTTCCTCTCGCAGGGTTACGGCCCGAAGACCTGGCGGGGGAATTGGCCCGGCAGCGACGTCGCGCGCTGGATGATGCCCGATCTGTTCCTCGACCTCGCCCGCGGACTGGAGCGTGCCTGCTTCGACTACGTCATCATCGAGGATTCGTCGATGGTGCCCTACACGTTCCGGGGCTCGCACGACACCTATCTGCGCTATGCCGCCAGCACGCCCAAACTCGATCCCGCCGTGCTCGTCTCCTATCTCGCCCAGGGCACCACGCATCTCGGCCTCATCCCGACCCTGTCGGTGACCGAGTACCCGCCCTTCCTGCTCGCCCGGCTGGTCAACTCGCTCGACCACGTGACCGAGGGGCGCATCGGGTGGAACTGTGTCACCAGCAGCAACGATGGCGCGGCGCAGAACTATGGCCACCTGCAACAGCCGCCGCACGACGAACGCTATGACCTGGCCGACGAATTCGCCGATCTCGTCACCAAGCTGTGGGACGCCTGGGAGCCCGACGCCGTCGTGCTCGACCGTGGCGCGCCGATGTTCGCCGACGGCAGCAAGGTCCGCGCGGTGAATCATGCGGGCAAATACTTCCGCTGCCGCGGCCCGCTCAACGCGCCACGCTCGCCGCAGGGTCGCCCGCCGATCTGCCAGGCCGGCGGCTCGCCGCGCGGACAGGAATTCGCCGCCCGTTGGGCCGATACGATCATTACCGATGCCGGCAGCGTCGAGGCCATGAAGGCATACCGCGCCGGCGTGCGCCGCCGCGCCGCCGCGGCCGGGCGCGACCCGGACACGATCAAGGTGCTGTTCCTGGCCTACCCGCTGGTCGACACGACGACGGAAGCGGCGCATGAGCGGCGGCGCCTGCTGCGCGAGGACGCCAACCGTCATCTCGACATGCAGCTTTCGACCATGTCGCGCCTGACCAACATCGACTTCTCGCAATTCGATCCGGACGAACCGCTGCCCGAGCTGTTCACCGAGGGCCATCAGTCGTCGCTTGCCAAGTGGATCGGCAAGACGCCGCGCGACGTCGCCGCGAGCCAGTCGGCCAAGATGGGCATCGACTTCACCGGCACGATCGACCACGTGGCGGGAATGATGCAGGAGGTCATGGAGGAAGTCGGCGGCGACGGCTTCCTGTTCTTCAACACCTACTTCGACCGGCGTTACATCATGGAGGTGTGCGACGGGCTGGTGCCCGAGCTCCAGCGCCGCGGATTGACACGGACGCGATATGCCCACAAGCGCCTCAAGGACAACCTCTTGGAATTTTAGCCCGCACGGGCAGCCGGAAGCGTGCCGGGTTTTCCGACTTGCCGGTCGAATTGGCGCCAGGGCGCCGACCCGAGCGTCATCCGCTTCCGCCGCGGCCTCGACGCGCGCTCGATCCCGGCCGAGCGGCAGGCCCGGCAGGTCGCCTAAGAGGTTGTTTCGAAAAGAGGCACTGACTCAGCTTGAATTCCTGCGCCGCGCCAAGACATACCCTAACGGCAACAGAATTAGGCCAATGATGGCGCTAAAGAGATCAAGGTAATGACCGGGGCTGTTAGGAAGGCCCCAGCCCATGCCGGGCAATAGGTGGAACGCTTCGGCGATATGCGTAAGTACGACCACGACCAAGCAAAACGACCCGAACAGCTGCATCAATCGCTATCCGGTCCTTTCCTTTGCAAACGAAGCAGCGGAGCCGAAAAAGAGCGCGCTCACCGGGATGCCAATAGCGACCACAACGATGTTCACTTGGTGAACTCCAAACAGGTCAAACTGAGGCAGTACCCGAATAAGAGTGGGGATTTGCCGATCCCTCCATCCTGGCCGCTGGCGCCCGCTATGTTGCTTTTCCTGTTTCGGTTGTAATGGTCCCCGGGCCGACCGGCGCCACGGGCCGCACGAAAATCTCGATGTCGTGAGCTCCCGCCAACGCCTCGATGGCGCGTTCTCGCTGCTCTTCGCTGGGGACCGAGCCGCTCACGAATACTCGTCCCATTTCTACCTCGATGGCGAGATTGTGCGCGTCCACGGAGACGGCTGCCAGACGCTCTACAAGCTTCTCGCGGATGGTCTTGTCGCGATCGTTCATTGGCTGACCTCCTGGCGCTGGACCAAACGCCTGAATGCGCAAATCGTTGCTCACCGGGCGACCGAAGGGGGCGGCAACAACCCGGGCTGGTGGGTCTAGCTTGATTTGTCGTCGTGGCGTTGGCGTTTCAGAACAGCTGCAAACTCACGAAGGTTCGAGGCATCAATGGCAGGCGCCTTCGGCAAGGACCGGTAGCGTGCGCACCCTTGGTCGGTGAGCACGATCCGCCCATCTCGTTGCTCGACCAGAAGCAGCTGGATAAGCCGCGTCACATCGCGCGGCCTTAGCTCGGACGCCGTCGCAAAGCCGATGGCGATCCGGCGCAGCGTGACTTCCTCGTTTGGGCTCAGTGGCGCCAATGCGCCACGCTCCATGGGCCCCCTCCATGAATATGCAAAATTTACCGCATTAGCGCCCAGGCGCAATACCGGGTGCCGCGTCCCGCCGGCAGATGCGAACTGGGCATGATCCCGAGGTTGATACGCTCCGGGCGCCACTGTGAACGGGCGGCGCAGGGGGCGGGCCGCCTGTGGATTGGCCGAGCCGCCGGACCTCTGCAACGCACTGGTTGGCGCCGCGTTGGATAGATCGGGTGTCAGCGACTGTCCTCCGGTGGTGCGTCACGGTGTGCGCTCAGTTTGGGCGTCTGCGGGCCCTCGAGGGGCGGCGATGAAACCGTTCAAGTGCCAGAGCTGCCAGCACGCCGGCCAGGACCATGAAATTCTTCGATCTTTCGACTGCGACCCGGAGCGAGGCGAGCCTCGTGCGCGCCGCCGCAGTAACATTCATCGGCGCGACCGTGATCGTGGCGCTCTATTTCGGGCGCGAGGTGCTGATCCCGGTGGCGATCGCCGTGCTCTTCGCCTTCATCCTGAGTCCCGCCGTGACCTGGGTCCGCCGTCTCCTGCCGCTGCCTCTCGCCGTGGCGGCGGTCGTGCTGGGCGCCCTTGTCGTCGCCGGCCTGCTGGCCATGCTCGTGACGACGCAGCTCGCCGAGGTCGCCGGCAGCCTGACGGACTACCAAGCCAACCTGCAGCAGAAGATTCAGGATATCCGCGGACTGTCTGAGGGCGGCGGTGCAGTGAGCCGCTTCCTGGCCATGGTCGCCTCCCTCGGCCACGACCTCGCCCTTGTAGGCGGCCCCGCGGCGGCGCCGACGGTGCGCGTGCAGAGCGGCGGTTCCAATCTCGAGAGTGTGGCCGGCTTTGTGGCGCCCCTGCTGCTTCCGCTCCTGGGCGTTGGGATCGTTGTGATCCTCGTTGTCTTCATCCTGCTCGATCGCGACCATCTCCATGACCAGTTCGTCCGGCTGTTCGGCGCGGGCGACGTACATGCCACGTCGGAAGCCATCGGCGACGCGGCAAGCCGGGTCGCGCGCGTCCTGTCGTTGCAGCTGTTGACCAATTTCGGCTACGCCCTCGTAGTCGGCGGCGGTCTCTTCGCGCTCGGCCTGCCGAACGCGGCGCTGTGGGGGTTGCTGGCCGGCGGGCTACGCTTCGTGCCCTATATTGGCTCGGCGCTTGGTGCTGTGCTGCCCACCCTGATTGCCTTCGCGACCGCGCCGGGCTGGGTGCAGCCCTTCCTGGTGCTGGGCTGGGTCGTCGGCTGCGACCTCCTCCTTGGCCAGGTCGTCGAGCCACTGCTGTTCGGCGACTCGACTGGGTTGACGCCGCTGGCGCTGATCATGTCGGCGTTGTTCTGGGGTATGCTGTGGGGGCCCCTCGGCCTGTTGCTGTCTACGCCGCTCGCCATCTGCCTACTGGTGCTGGGTACGCATGTACCAAATCTCGGCTTCCTCCAGATCCTGCTAGGCGACGAGCCGGCGCTCGCCCCCTACCAGCAGATCTATCGCCGGCTCATCCGCAAGGCTGTAGCCGACGCCTCGACGGTGGCGTTGGCGGAGATCGAGGAAAAAGGGCGGGAGCGTGGCCTCGACGATGGCATGGGCCGCATGGTCGTGCTGGCCGAAGCCGACCGGGCGCAGGACCGGCTGAGTGCCTCCCAAGTCGAAGCCATTGTCGAAGGCACCGACGATGTACTCGACTTCATCGCGGCCGACCTCCTGGATGGCGGTGTTGCTGCGCCCGCCGCGGCCGGTCCTTCGGTGGTCGCAGCCGAGCCGTCGTCGACTCCCGCCGACGAGCCGCCCCGCGAAGTCGGCGCCTTCTTCTTCCGTTGCGTGGGCGGCCGAGGCCAGATCGACGATGCCGCGGCAGCAATCATCGCCTTCGCCTTGCGGCAGTCGGGCCTCGCGGCAGAGAGCCGGCACCATGGCGACAAAGGTTCCGGCGAGGACATGGAGGGATCGGTCACGATTCGCCTGATCTGTTACGCCTCGCACCCTTCCGAGGCGGTACGACGCTACACCTTGCGCAAGCTATCCCTAGGTGGCGGCGCAAGGCAGGCGCGCCATCTGGTCATCGATTATGACGTTGCTCCGGTGCCGGCGCCGTCGATCCCCGGCGCCGCCATCCCCGCCGACACCTTCGCCGGCGATGTCGCCGCGCTCTGTAGGCTGGTGGGCCAACATGCGATGATTGTGGAGCGCCATTTGGCGTCGGCGTAGCTGCTCGACGCCCAGAGCACCTTCCGCTCGGCTGGAATCAGCCGAGCGGTAAGTCGGACGCTGCTCTAGCAGAAAGCGGACAATTCAACCGCGACTGCCTTCCCGCGCCTTGCCGTGCGCGGGGAACGGGAAGACAGATCAAGCATTCGCCGGCTTCACGGCGTCCATGGTGACGGTCTGCACGACCTTGTCGGCGAGCTGGCCCATCTTGGCGCCGAGGTCGGCGGCGGAGGCTTCCTGGCGTACGACGTCGGCGGCGTTGGAGAGCGCCTCACGGCCAACACCGAGCGCCTTGGCGCCGGTCTCGCCCATAAGGTCCTTCTCGGCCTGCGAGAGCGGCAGCGCGGCGCCGACGGCGGCGCCCAGGGCCGCCCCGAGGGCCGCCATCAGGATCGGCTGCTCCTCGATCAGGCGGGCAAAGCTCTGCCGCGCCTGCTGCGCCACGGTCTGCGCCTGGCCCGTCAAGTTATCGGCCAGTTCGCCAGCCTGCTGGCGACGTGCATCGAGCTCCGCCTTGCCCGAGTCGAGGCCCGATTGAAGCCGGTCCTTGATCGACGCCATGCTGTCGACCGCCGTGTGATGCGCCGACACCGCGCTTTCGGCAACGCGATCGCTCACGGCCGCCGCGGTGTCCATGACGACATCGGCCGTGCGGTCAGTGGCACCTTTCACCACCTCCTTGGCCGCACCGGCGACGCTCGAAGCGGCGCTGGAGGCGGCGCCGGCAACGCCCGAGGCGGCACTGCGAGCGGCGTCAGCGCCGGTGGCAGCGACGCTCTTCAAGGTGGAGGTCGCCACGCCCATCACGTCGCTGCCCGTGGTGCGGGTGAGCAACATGGTGAGGCCGGCGCCGATCAGCAGCGCGGGCACCGGATTGGCGCGGGCGGAGTCGCTCAACGCCTTCAGGATCGACAGGCCGCTATCCTTGACCAGCGCGATGGCCTCGCCGGAAAGGGCGGACGGCGCTACGCCGTCGCGCAGTTGGCCGAGCGTGTCGGCAAGGCCGATGCGCGCCGCGTCGGCTTCGCGCTGCAGTTGGGCGCTCGATGTCATGACAGGGTCTCCTTGACCATGCGGCTGTCACGAGACAGCGAGTTGAGGGTGCGGTCGGGCGAGAGTTCGGCCGGGTTGAGCCGATTCTGGCCCATCAGGAAGAGCACGAGGCCGACCACGGCCGAGCCGCCGGCGACCAGCAGGATGGCCACGGACGGCGATACGCCCGAATTGATCAGGATGCTGACCAGAGCCTGCAGGATCATTCCAAGGGCTGCGATCAGGAAGATGGCACCGATCAGGATCATGATCAGGCCGCCGCGCAGGGCGGTCATTTTTTCCGCAAGCTCGGCCTTGGCCAGGCGGAACTCGGTCTGCAGCAGGTCGGCGGTCTGCGAGAACGCAGCCGTCGCCAGGGTGACGACGCCGGGGCGGCGCAGGGGCGGGTTCAGCATGACTTAGCCCTCGCCGCCAACGGTGTTGCCGCCAATGGCATTCGATGCGCCGCCCGCGGGCGCCGTGGCCACGCCGGCCTTGACCACGCGCGACAGCGCAAAGCCGATCAGGGCGGCACCCGCCAGCATGATGACCGGTTGCGAGCGGCCGAACTCGGCGGCGGAGTTAAGAAGTTCGCCGACCTTCTTTTCGCGCAGGTCGCTCGCCAGCCTGTCGATCTTCTGGCCGGCACCGCGCACATACTCGGCGATGGCGGGCGAATCGGGAGCAACAGTGTCGGCCAGCGCCTCCGCCGTACGCGCAACGCCCGCGACCGCGTCGGCGCCGGCCGCCTTGGAACGCTTCGCGATGTCTTCGGCCTTGCCTGCTGCCTGCTGCGCGACTTGTTCAGGGATGCGACCGAGCGGTCCGCTGTCTCCGCTCCCTCCTCTGGTGTTTGTTTCCGACATGACGCCTCCGATTGTTCGTGTGCAGGCGCAACGAGCGCTCTGCGCGCGGGGTTGCACAACGCCCCCCGAAATGCGGACCGAACTCTCCAATGCCCATCGACCCGATGCCCGGCCCTGATCGTTGCTCTTTCCGCAACTTAAATCACGGACCCGGCGGCAACGGGCTCGTGGTCGGCGCGTTGAATTGGCTCATTTCCAAGGAGAAAGCGATGAGCAGCACGTCAGACAAGGTCAAGGGTACGGCGAACCAGGTGGCCGGGAAGGTGAAGCAGGGCGTCGGCGAAGCGACCGACGATTCGGCTCTCAAGGGCAAGGGCAAGATGCAGGAAGCCAAGGGCGATCTGCAGAAGGCCGTCGGCAACGCCAAGTCGGCCATCAAGAAGGCGGCTGACCTCTAATCGTCGGGGCGACAGACAGTCATTGAAGAGCAAAGGGCGCCTTCAGGCGCCCTTTGTTTTGGTAACGGCGCCCCCCTTTTTCAGGACCTACGCGGACGGCAAGAGCGCGCAACTTGCTGGCGTCCCGGGACGCGCGCGCTCCACAATCCTCAACGCATCGTTTTGACGTGGTCGAGATGAGCATGAAGCGTGAGCAAAAGCTCGTCCGCGAACTGCCTCATCCGCCAGTGATCGCCGCCCCTCACGTAGGCCTTGAACAGGTCGATGGTTTCGACATGGGCCGTGTACTGGGCGTCGATGTAAGCCTTGTCGAAAGTGCCGGCGTCCTTGACCTTCAGGTCGTCGAAGACGGCTTGGTGCTTGGCATCGAGCTTTTCAGGCGGCGGCGTGAAATTGGCATCGTTGACGGCCTGCCTGAACTTGATGGCGGCTACGCCATGATCGTCGATCATGCGGTGAGCGAATTCCTTGACGCGTTCGGACTTGGTGCGATCGAGGGCCAGCTTGCTGCTCTCGATCTCGAACAGGTTGCCGGCTACGACCAAGGCAACGAACGCTGTCGTCGGCGATCCGCCGGCCGTCGGGTTGCTCGCGGAGTCGGCGGCAAAGACAGCCGCGGGAACCAGTAAGGCGAATGGCGTCATGGGGCACCTCAAGGAGGTTTGTTCCGTACCAACGACGCCTCGACATTTTCGTTGCTTGCGGGCTCATCAGGACGGGAGAGGGTCTTGAGGGACTGGCTCTCCCAAGAAGGGACGCTTGACGTTCCTGCGCAATGCTGTGGCGTATGTCTGCCGACACTCACCAGGAGGTTCGGCATCATGGAATATCAAAGCCTTCCTGCATCAAGCAATCTGAACAGCGAGAACGGGACAGGGCGTCCCGAGTCGGTGGACGTCGCCGCCGGTGGGCCATGGCGTGGGAATTTGCCGATCCCTCCCTTCCTGCTGCCGGCGCCTACTTTTCTCGGTCTTTGCAACACGTTAGCAGTCCTTGCGAGTGGCCGACCCGGGGCTGAACGGGTTGTCTTAGTTCAGGGAACACAATCATTACGGGCTGACGCCGATACTGTCGTTTGGTATAGTCCAGGCATACCTCTCTGAAAGAGGAGCGTTCGATGGCAAAGACAGCAAGTCAATCGAACACGCCATTTGATCGCGTCGCTGCCACGTGTGCCGCGCTCGTGATTGTGGGCCTCGTGGTGTTCCTGCTGATCCGCAATGAGGAGATCGCCGACGCCCGGCTGTTCTTTGCCTTGCGCCTGGTGCTTAGCTTCGGCGCCGCCGTGTTGGGAGCCACTATCCCCGGGTTCGTGTCGGTTGGCTGGTCTGGCGGCGGTTTGACCGTTCGGGCCGGAGGGGCGCTGGCTCTCTTCGTTCTGACTTACCTCTACACGCCAGACCTTGCTACGAAACAGGGTCACAATGGGCAGGTCACGATCAGTGCTCCGAATGGGGTGGCTGCGGGCGAGATCAAAAACAGCCCCATCACTGTCAACCCGGTGCCGCCCGCTCCAGCGGCTCCGAAATAGTCATGATCCGGCGCCGCCATCCCTTCCGGATACTGGCGGCCCTGGTCGCGTTCCTGCCGGTTGGAGCGGCGGCACAGACCCGGATCGAGGCGCCGGGCGGCGTGGCAGCGCAAACTATCACCAACAGCCCGATCAACATTGGAGCTACGCCGGCGGAACAGCAGGCTTTGGTTGCAATCTTCTCGCAGCAGATTGCGGTCACCGGCGAGGCGCGAGCCAAAGCTGAAGCGCGCGCGGCCGAACTAGCGACTCAACTCGGGTTCACGCAGGGAGCGGTGATCAGCTTCTTCCGTATCGTGGGCGAGCAGGACGTGCCGCTGGAGCAGATTGGGACGAAGCTGGGCGAGATCGCGGCGAAGCATCGGGCCTTGATGGAGCGCTGGTCGGTGCTGGACGCGGCGGATCCGGCGACGGCGGCGCTCGCGGCCCAGGCCAAGGCAGCGATCGATGCGGGCCGCTACGATGAGGCGGATGCGTTGCTGCTGCGCGCGCGGGACCAGGAGATTGCCGCCGCCCGGCAGGCCGAGCAGCTGGCCCGCGATGCGCAGCAGGCTGCGGAGCGACGCTGGCTGCACGCGGCGGAGGCCGACGGCAAGCGGGGCGATCTGGCGATGACACGGCTACGCTACGTTGATGCAGCCCAGCATTATGCTGCTGCAGCCGGCAGCGTTCCGGCGGCCCGGCAGGACGAGCGTCGGAAATACTTGAAGCAGGAGGCGATTGCGCTCTTCACACAAGGGGACGAGCGCGGAGACAACAAGGCTGCGGCACTAGCTATCGATCGGTTCACGGCACTGGCTGGTGCCACGGATCGCGCGGTCATGCCGCTCGACTGGGCAAGAATGCAAATGGGCCTCGGGACAGCGCTTTTGAAGCTTGGCGAGCGCGAGGCCGGGACGAGGCATCTGGAAGAGGCGGTGGCGGCCTACCGGTTGGCGTTGCAGGAATCGACGCGCGAGCGGGTGCCGCTCGACTGGGCGCTGACGCAGATGAACCTCGGCCTCGCGCTTTGGAGGCTTGGCGAGCGCGAGCCGGGGACGAGGCAACTGGAAGAGGCGGTGGAGGCCTACCGGTTGGCGTTGAAGGAATCGACGCGCGAGCGGGTGCCGCTCGACTGGGCGCGGACGCAGGTGAATCTAGGTTTGGCGCTTTGGACGCTTGGCGAGCGCCAATCGGGCACAGGTCGCCTGGAGGAAGCGGTCACGGCCTACCGGCTGGCACTGCAGGAAACGGCGCGCGAGCGGGCGCCCCTGCAATGGGCGCTGACGCAGATGAACCTTGGCTTGGCGCTTTGGAGCCTTGGCGAGCGCGAGTCAGGCACGGGCCGCTTCGAGGAAGCGGTGACGGCGTATCGGTTAGCGCTGCAGGAGTCGACACGCGAACGGGTACCCCTCGACTGGGCGGCTACTCAGATGAATCTTGGGTTAGCGCTTTGGAAGCTAGGCGAGCGCGAGGGGGGAGGTGGGCAACTCGAAGAAGCGGTGGCGGCCTATCGGCTGGCGCTGCAGGAGCTGACGCGTGAGCGAGTGCCGCTTCAGTGGGCCACTACGCAGATGAATCTTGGCAACGCGCTTATGAAGCTTGGAGAGCGCGAGGCGGGGACGGAGCGTCTGAAAGAAGCGGTGGCGGTCTACCGTCTGGCGCTGCAGGAATTAACGCGCGAGCGCGTGCCGCTCGGATGGGCGTTGACACAGATGAACCTCGGCATAGTGCTTTCGTTGCTTGGGCAACGCGAGGCGGGCACAGAGCGACTGGAGGAGGCCGTGGCGGCCTTCCGGCAGGCGCTGCAGGAGATGACGCGCGACCGAGTGCCGCTCAACTGGGCGACGGCGCAGATGAACCTTGCCGTGACCCTTGGGATGCTTGGCGAGCGCGAGACGGGAACGGCGCGCCTGATGGAGGCGGTGGCGGCCTTTGACACTTGCCTGACGGTCTTCGAATCCGCCTGGCCTGCAGAGCGGGTTCAATCTGTCCGGAGCCGCCGCGACGAGGCGAAAGCCGAGATCGCGCGCCGCGCATCTGCTCCGCATTCCGCCAACCCGCAGCCGGCCGCTCCAGCGGCTACGAAATAGTCATGATCCAACACAGCCATTCCCTTGCGTGCAACACCACGAGTGTCAGCGCGCGCAGTACCGCGCGAAGTGTGGGCCGCCGAGCCTAGCCGCCCGGGCCAAATGCAGGGTGCATGACACTCTTTCTGAGAAAAACCGAAGACGACGCTTGACGAAACTGAGCAATGTTGTGGCGTATGTGTGCCGACACTCACCAAGAGGTTCGGCATCATGGCTCATCAAAGCCTCCCAGCATCAAGCACTCTGAACAGCGGGAACGGGACAGCGGCGCGCGGCTCGGTCGACCTCGCCGAGGCCGTGGCGCTCATGGCGGATCTTGGCGATGCCGCTGACGAGGAGG
>Ga0209693_10000498_pt1 | contig 15846 bp, 12 predicted proteins | sample HubBroMetageWRM3_FD_188345 | JGI IMG/M metagenome (GOLD analysis project Ga0209693, IMG submission 188345) | Warmed soil microbial communities from the Hubbard Brook experimental Forest, New Hampshire - Hubbard Brook CCASE Soil Metagenome WRM 3... | ecosystem: Environmental > Terrestrial > Soil...
GGCTCCATGACGTTGAGGTAGTCGGTGCCGAACCCCTCCACGTCGTAGGGGATCGTCTGCCACACGTTCGACGTGCTCTCGCGCTCCTGCAGCTTGCCGGCCGGGAACAGTGAGTTCGCCGTGCACGAGCAGTGGCCGAGCGACACCAGCGGCAGCACGTTCGAGTACGTCTGCGTGCTCCCGTTGGTGACCGTGACCAGGAACTTCACGTACCGGCCTCCTGGCACCAGCCCGGTGGGGGTGCCGAGGATATCGACCCGCGCAGCGAGCTTTCCCTGGGTAGACGTCGTCGTCGCGGACGAGGTCGGTGCCGGCGTCGCGACCGGTGCCGATGTGGCCGCCGGGGTTGCCGCTGGCATCGCCGCCGGAGTGGAAGCGGCGGTGGCCGGTGACGTGCTCGGCGTCCCGGTCGAGGCCGCTGGAGCCGGGTTAGCGCTCGGCGTGGCGTGGGACGAGCAGCCGGTGACCGCTCCGACAGCGGCGGCGGCGAGGGCGGCCGGAAGCGCTACGCGGCCGAGCATGGCTGGGATACGCGGAATACGCCGGAGGCGCGGAGCACGTCGGGCGGTGGATGGTGTGGCGGCGGTGTTCATGTCCTGCTCCCTTCGGGACACTGCTGTGACACGGATAGGAGTCACCGAAGGCGGCCACGCCAACAACTTTTGCCGGGGATTCCCAGAGGTTTCTGGAGCAGCGCTGCCAGGGGCGGCCGGGGGCGCTGGGAAGATGTGGCCGTACGGCACGTCGCGATCAAGGAAGGCCTGGTGGCGCGGCAGTCATGACAGGGATCGGCCTTAGCCCGGCCGACCGGGCGGTGCGGCTGGCGATCTACCGCTCGTTCGCCGATCTGGGCCGGCCGGCGTCGGTGGGGCAGATCGCGGCGGAGACAGGGCTGGCCGAGGCGGACGTCAGGGCCGCGATGCGCAGCCTGCACGACGCGCACGCGATCGTGCTCACGCCGGCGGGCGACGCGGTGCGGATGGCCCACCCGTTCTCGGCCGCGCCGATGGGCTTCGTGGTCGGCGCCGACGGCACCGGCCCGGCCGGCTACGCCGGGGACCGCATGTGGTGGGGCGGGTGCGCCTGGGACTCGTTCGGCATCGGTGCCGCGCTCGGCGAGCCGGTCGTGATCCGGACCCGCTGCCCGGGCTGCGGCCGCGACCTGGTGCTGCGGGCCGGCCCGGGCCAGCCGCCCGTCCAGGGCCCGGTCGTGCACATCCCATGTCAGGCCAGCCGCTGGTGGGACGACGTGGTCGCCACGTGCAGCAACATAAGGATGTTCTGCGAACCGGCGCACGTCGACGCCTGGGCCAGGTCCGGCTCCCATGCGGTCGGCCAGGTCATCCCCTCGGTCACCATGTGGCGGCTGGCCCAGACCTGGTACGGCAATCGCCTGGACCCCGGCTGGTCAGCCCGGCCGACGTCCGCCGCGCAGCAGCTGCTCGAACAGTGCGGCCTCGTCGGCGACTTCTGGCGGCTGCCCGGATGACCGCGGATGACGACGAGAACGGCCGCAGGCCTGCCGCAGCCCGGGACTACCGGATAGTGGTGCTGACGATCACGACCGGGGCGGTGAACGCGGTCTCGTTTCTCGCCCTCGGGAAGGTCTTCAGCAGCATTATCACCGGGAACCTGGTGCTGCTCGGGGTCGCGGTCACCACGCATTCCTCCGCCGAGGCGGTCCACGCCAGCCTGGCGATTGCCGGGTACGCCGCCGGAATCCTGATCGGAGCCCCGCTAGCCGCACGGCGTTCTTCTCAGGTCGGCGCCTGGCCAGCCAGCGTGACGGCCACGCTCGGGGCGGAGCTAGTCGTTCTGGCCGGCTTTTGTGTCGGCTGGGAGTTGTCAGATGGCAGCCCTCACGATGGCGGTCAGCTCGCGCTGCTGATCGTGGCGGCAGCGGCCATGGGTATGCAGAGCGCGGCCGTGCGCCGGCTCGGCCACATGTCGAGCACGTACCTGACCAGCACGCTCCTCGCGGTGCTGGCCGGCCTGGCCACCCGCACCAGGCCCGAAGGGCTCGGCCGCAGCCTCGGTGCCCTGGCGGCGATCGTCGTCGGTGCGCTGGCCGGGGGGATGCTCGCGCGATCGGCCTATGCCTGGCTGCCCGTTGCGGTGCTGCTTCCGCTCGGCGTGGTGGTTACCGGGTCGGCGGCCGGATCCCGGCGCGCCAAGCGGTAACGCGGTGGTGCCGCGCAGGCGCCGCGATGCTCAGGCATGGGCCTTGCGGGCCTGGCCGCTGCTTCGGCTGGCCTCGCCGGCCTCGTTACCGGCCTCGTTACCGGCTTCGTCGGCCGGGGCGTGCTCCGGCTCGGCGTTCTTCGCCGTGACCGCGGCGGGCGGCCGGCGCACGCAACCCGCGTATGCCGTCAGGGTCTCCCGCACGATGCGTTCCCACGAGTACCGGGACTTGGCCCGGTCGGCAGCACCGATCCCATAGGCCTCAAGCCGAAGCGAGTTCGCGAGCAGCCGTCGCAGCACCGAGGCGAGCCGCGCCGGATGTGGTATCCCCGGCGGCAGGAGCAGGCCGGTGGTCGCGTCGACGACGGCGTCCTGCGCAGCGCCGGTCGCCGGGGTGACGACCGGGGTACCGCAGGCCATTGCCTGGAGCATCGTCAAGCCGACCGGCTCGTAGGGCGCGGTGCTTACCAGCACATCGGCGGAGCGCAGCAGCGCGGGCAGGTCCTCCGGCGCGATCCGCCCGGTGAACACCAGCCTGTTACCGACCCCCAGCGTTTTTGCCATCCGCATCAGGTCCTGGCGTGCCTTGTTCTTGGTGAGACCTGCCTTATCCGGACCGCCCATGATGACGAGCTCGGCGTCCGGGATGTCGGCAAGCGCGTGCACGGTGATGGCCAGGCTGTCCGGCTCGGTCAGCGGCTCGGCGGCGAGCAGGCGTACCCGGGCGCCGCGCTCCGCCACCGGGCCGTCCGCTGAGAACTGCTCCGTGTCGACGCCGCAGGGCACGACCTTGATCTTGGCTCTGGGCACGCCGAGCCTGGCCAGGTCGGCGAGTTCCTCGGCGGAACTGGCCAGGACAGCGTCGGCGCTGCGCGCGATGCACGCCTCGAGGCGGATCCGGGCATCAGACGGGGTTTCCTGCAGGCCGTACCGTCGCTCGGCACCGCCGAGCGAGCCAAAGGTCTGCACCACGGGGATGCCGAGGCCCCGCGCCCCGGCCAGGGCGGCCAGGCCCATCGCCCAGGAGTGGGCGTGGACGACGTCGGGACGGTTCCGGCGCCAGCGCTGCGTCAGGTAGTTGCCGAACTCCGGCAGATGCGCCGTGAGCGCGTCCGGCTCCACCGGCGCAGCCGGGCCGGCCGGCACGTGCTCGATGGTGACCCCGGGCGCGGCGATCGCGCTCTCCGGCAGCGCGTCGGAGTCCTTGCGGGCGTAGACGGTGATGCGGTGGCCGACGGCGGCCAGCGACCGCGCCAGTGAAAGTACCCGGGTGGCTTCGGCTGCGGAGCGGGGGTCTAGGTGCGCGGCAAACGGGTCGCTGCTGGGTGCGACGAGAGCGATCCTCATCACGGGCCTCCTGGTTCGTTTCCGGGGGCCACAGCGCGGCTGGGAGGGCCGGCCGCGCTCCCGGGAACCGGAGAGCTACGGCGAACGCAAAAAGGCACGCCCCAGACACGCCATGACGGCGTGCGGGCGTGCCTGCGTCGTAAGCACTGTCCGTGCCCTTAACTCTTCCCCGGCCACGGCTGCTTAAACAAGAAGTCGGGCCCGGGCGCGGGGTGGGGGGTCCGCGCCCGGGCCCGACAGCTACCAGCGATACCAGCTACCAGCTACCAGCGGTACCAGCGGCCCCGGCTCCGGCCTCCTCCTCCGCCGCCCCGGAACAGGAATCCGGCAATCCAGATCACCAGGACCACGACGGCGATCCACCAGAGGATGTGTATGGCGAACCCAAGGCCGCCGAGGATCAGCGCTAGCAGCAAGACCAGAAGAATGATGCCCACGGCAGGCTCCTTTCACGTTGCGCACCTTCTACTGCCCGCCTGCCGGGGCTTAAACAAAGGCCTGCCGCCCTTTTACGGGAAAGACGGCAGGCGCATGTGGATCCGGATCGTGGTCCCGGCCGGTCCGGTCCTGACCTCGACCAGGTCACACACCTGGTTGACCAGGTAAAGGCCGTGGCCGCGGCCGTCCGGGCCGCGCCTGACCCGCCCGGCGAGCGGATCGGAAATCCATCCCTGGTCGTGTACCTGGCAGAGAATTTCGTCCCCGTCGCGCCATACCCGGAGCGTGCCGCCCGAGCTGGTGTGGTCGAGGGTGTTCGCGGCGACTTCGCTGGCCGCGAGGACCAGGTCGGCGGCCCGGTCCGGGCCGAGCGAGGCGCCGCGGGCGTGACGTTCCACCAGCCGCCGCACCGGCGCCAGGTCGATGTCGTAGGCCAGGCTCTCGGCGCCGGCGGGCGGTGGCGGCAGCGGCCGGTCACAGTCTGATGGGAGGCCCCACGCCGGCCTGTGGTCCGGCGCGGTAACCGGCTGGCCACTCACGAGATACTCCGGATGCGTCCAGGTGGCGTCAGTGATGGCGGACGGCGGCAGGCGCGTGGCGTCATAGGCGCACGTGATCGTGGCTGCCGACCGGGCGAATGCCAGGTTCATGAGCGCCTCGTGCCGGGCGGTTTCGCGCAGTTCGGCCGGGGACCGCCCCGGCCAGCACGCCTCGCCGATGACAAGAACACGCTGGTCGGCGTGCTTGTCGATAAAGGCCCGCACCTCCGGGATGAGCCGGGCCGGGTTGCGTCCGACGTCACCGATGTCGGCGTACCGCAGTTCCCCCGGCTCCCCGTCCAGCTGTTCGGCCAGCAGGGGAGTCTCGTCCCCGGGCAGCGCGACGAGCGTCGGCTCGCCTCGCGCGAGGCCGGCCCGCACCAGACCGAGGATCTGCGCCAGTCGTTCGGCCTGGTCACGGTAGAAGAACGCGACGTGCCGCAGGCTGTCGTCGCGGATGTCAGCCACCGCCTGCCCTGACTCTGAAGTCCGTGCTGAACGCCGATCCATCGGGCGTTAGCTTCCCTCCCGTAACGGACCTAAGCGTATGCATTGTGTATGCGGCCTGGCGGGCCCGCCCAGCATACGATGAGGACGGAAGGGGGTCCCCGAGCCGGCTGGCGATCCGGAGGTGCACGTGACGGAACTCCGCCTCTCGTCCGAGCACCGCGACGACTGCGTGATCGTCACGGTTGGCGGTGAGCTCGACATCGTGACCAGCCGCCAGCTCGACGAGCAGCTGACCAGCGTCCGGCGCAAGCAGCGCTGCATCATCCTGGACCTGGCAGAAGTGGACTTCATGGACACCAGCTCGCTGGCGGTGATCGTGGGCCACTGGAAGCGGCTGCAGGCCGTCGGCGGGGTGCTGGCGCTGGCCGGCGCGCGGTACCGGCATACGAAGACCCTCTGGATCACCGGCCTGGCCGAGCGCCTGCCGATGTACGACACCGTGGACGAGGCGATCGCGGCCGGGCTGCCGGCCGCTGGCTGAGCTGGCCCGGGGGGACGACCCCCCGGAACCCCCCGCAAGGCGCGTGCTCGCGTCAGCCGACCCGGATCGCAACGAGACACGCATCGTCGTCGGTGTTGGATGAGGACTCGGCCACTATGCGGTCCGCGAAGGAGCTGATGTCGCCCGGGGCCGCCCGGCTGGCGATCTGCATCAGCGTGCCCAGGGCATCGTCGATGGTCTTGTCCCGGCGCTCGATCAGCCCGTCGGTGAAAAGCAGCAGGACGTCGCCGATCTGCAGCGGCGTCGTTACCTCCGCGTACTTGGCGTCCGGATCGGCGCCGAGCAGCAGGCCGTGCGGTGGCGGCAGCGTGCACGCCTGGCCGTCGCGGACCAGGATCGGCGGCAGGTGCCCGGCTCGCGCCCAGCGGAGCGTGCGGTCGGTCGGGTTGTAGAGCCCGCAGACGGCCGTGCCGATGATGCCGTCGGTGAAGTGGCACGCGGCGCCGTTCAGCCAGCCGAGCAGCGTGGCCGGCCCCGCTCCGGTGATCGCGAGCCCCCGCAGGCCGTTACGGACGGTCACCATCCCGGTCACGGCGTCGAGGCCGTGGCCCGCGATGTCGCCCACCACCATCAGCACTTCCTTGCTCGGCATCAGCACCGTGTCGTACCAGTCGCCGCTGACCAGGCTCCCCGGCCCGGACGGCCGGTACCGTGCGGCGACCTCCAGCCCGGCCGCAGCCACCGGCTCCGCAGACCGGGGGGTGATGGCCTGCTGCAGGTGCATGGCGAGGCGATGCTCCTCGGCCGCCCATTCCTCGGTATCTGCCAGCTGTTCGCGCGCGGCGGCGAACGCCACCTGGGTGTGGTAGTCGGCCGAGAGGTCCTGGTAAGCGCCCCTGACGGCGACCACCGCACCGGCCGGATCGACAACGGGCTCTGCGTAGGCGCGGATCTGGCGCACGCTGCCGTCGTCGGGCCGGACGACCCGGAACGCCGCGGCGCTTTCCCTGCGCTCGGCGAGCAGTGTGTCACGGAAGCCCTGCACCACGGGGACGTCGTCGGCCGGGACCCGTGAGTGCAGGTCCGCGATCGGGACCGGGGCGCCGTGCTCTTGGCCGAACAGCGCGAACGTCGGCTCGGTCCAGTTCACCTCGCCGGTCCGCATGTTCTCCTCCCAGCTGCCGATCCGGCCCAGGCGCTGGGCATGCTGCAGCAGGGTGGCGAGGCGATCGGTGTCGTCGGCCGGCCGCCAGGCAATCGCCACGCCGTCGTAGAGCCGGGCGATCCGCACGGCCGGGGCGGGCATCATCCCGGCATTGCCGGTCTGGGCGGCCGCGATCTCGCCGGACACGTACTGCGGCTCGCCCGTCACCAACGCCCGCACGCAGCCGTCGAACAGCCCCCCGCCAAGCGCCGCCGCCGGGTAAAGCTCGAGCACCTGGCGGCCTGCCAGCTCGTCGGGCCCGCGGCCCGCCGGATCGCGGAAGCTGGCGCTGACGTGGTCGACGCGGAAATCGGTGACCTCGCCGCCGTCGTCCCGGACGGCGCGGAAGAACATGAAGCCCTCGAGCAGGCCATCCATCAGGCCGAAGATCCAGGACGCCCGATGCCTGGCCGCCCGGTCCCCGTCGGGAAGCTGGGTGACAAGCGCATGGGCGGCGAGGTCGGCGAGGGAGATGAGCTGCCGGCGCAGCGATGCGGGGAAATCGGCGAGCGGCTCTGGCCAGCAGATCACCATTACGCCGGTCAACGCTCCCGAGTCGTGCAGGGGCAGCCCGACCCGGGCCCCGCCTGGCCAGCGGCCCATCAGCGGCCGGTCATCGCCCGGGGGCGGACCCGCAGGCCACCAGGTCTCCGCCCCGCTACGGGCCACATCCTGGGCCAGTGAGGGCATGTCCGGATGTATCCGGCGCCAGCGGCCGGCCTCGCGTTCCCCGAACCCAGCCTGTCCGGCGAGCTCGAGGCCGCCGTCGGGCTCGATCAGCCAGAGTGCGACCGCGACCGCGCCCGCCGGGGCAAGCACCTCTTCGAGCAGGGCGGCGGCCACGGCATTGCCGTCCGACGCCGCCTCGGTCGCGGCCCAGGCGAGGGTGAGCCTGCCCGCGGCGGGGTCCGGCGCATCGGCCGTCCCGCCCGGGTTTCGCTGGCCGGCGATCTGCGCGGCCAGGTTTGCTGCGGTTTCCCCGGATTCCGCCGCCAGGCTGTCAAGCTGGCGCCGCGCTTGCGCGGGTGAGCAGTGCAGCTGTTCCATCAGCATGCCGGTGGCCACGTCGATGACCGATCGGGCCGCGCCTGAAGAGCGAACGGCGTCGAGCTCGCGCCGCTGCCGGGCGATCAGCGCCCTCAGCCGGGCGATCTCCGGACCGCTCGGTTCTGCCACGCCTGCCCTGCCTTCCTGCGAGCGCCTGCAACCGCGCGTACTCGCACGCTACCGCGCGTTTTGCCATCTGCTGACTATTCTCCGCCTATACGGGGAGTGACAGGATCGGTCTGTCGCATGTGCTGGCCGCTGGGGCAACTCTCGCCCTGCGTGACGAAGTCGCCCTGCGTAGCTAAGGAGTCCCGATGACGACAATCACCGAACGGGCGGGACAGCCCGCGGACAACCGGCTGCAGCGTCTGCTGACCGGCCTGACCGCGGTGCGCAGCGGCGACTTCAGCACCCGTCTGCCCGCGGCGGACGACCCGCTGATGGACGAGATCGCGGCAGTGTTCAACGGCATGAACGAGCAGCTTGCGCTCGTCACCTCCGAGGTGACCCGGGTGGCCAGGGAGGTCGGCAGCGAGGGCCGGCTCGGCGGGCAGGCCGAGGTGCCCGCGCTGGCCGGAAGCTGGAAGGACCTCACCGACTCGGTGAACTCGATGGCGGGCAACCTGACCGGCCAGGTGCGCGACGTCGCGCGGGTCGCGACGGCCGTGGCCAAGGGCGACCTCGGCCAGAAGATCACCGTCGACGTCAAGGGCGAGATGCTCGAGCTGAAGAACACGCTGAACACGATGGTGGATGAGCTGTCGGCGTTCGCGGACGAGGTGACCCGGGTGGCCCGCGAGGTGGGCACCGATGGCCGGCTCGGCGGGCAGGCGCGGGTGCCTGGTGTCGGGGGGACGTGGCGGGACCTGACCGATTCGGTGAACTTCATGGCGGGCAACCTGACCGCGCAGGTCCGGTCGATCGCCCAGGTGGCCACCGCGGTGGCGCAGGGTGATCTGACTCAGAAGATCACCGTCGACGCTCGCGGCGAGATCCTGGAACTGAAGACCACGCTCAACACGATGGTCGACCAGTTGTCGGCGTTCGCGGACGAGGTGACCCGGGTGGCCCGCGAGGTGGGAACCGAGGGGAACCTCGGCGGCCAGGCCGCCGTGCGCGGGGTGTCGGGTACCTGGGAGGACCTGACGAACAACGTCAACGTGATGGCGTCCAACCTCACCGCTCAGGTCCGGTCCATCGCCCAGGTGGCGACCGCGGTGGCCCGCGGCGACCTGAGCCAGAAGATCACTGTCGAGGCCCGCGGCGAGGTCGCCGTGCTGGCCGAGGCGATCAACGGGATGGTCGACACGCTGGGCGTGTTCGGCGGCGAGGTGACGCGGGTGGCGCGCGAGGTGGGTACCGAGGGCATCCTGGGCGGCCAGGCCGTGGTTCCGCACGTCGCCGGGACGTGGAAGGACCTGACCGACAACGTCAACTCGATGGCCAACAACCTGACCAGCCAGGTCCGCAACATCGCCCAGGTGACCACCGCGGTGGCCAACGGCGACCTGTCGAAGAAGATCGACGTGGACGCCCGCGGCGAGATCCTGGAGCTGAAGACCACGATCAACACGATGGTCGACCAGCTGTCCTCGTTCGCGGCCGAGGTAACCCGGGTCGCCAGGGAGGTGGGCAGCGAGGGCAGGCTCGGCGGCCAGGCCGAGGTCGAGGGCGTGTCCGGCACCTGGAAGCGGCTGACCGAGAACGTCAACGAGCTGGCCGGGAACCTCACCCGCCAGGTCCGGGCGATCGCTGGGGTGACCAGCGCCGTTGCCACCGGCGACCTGACCCGGTCGATCTCGGTCGAGGCCCAGGGAGAGGTAGCCGAGCTCAAGGACAACATCAACGCGATGGTCCAGTCGCTGCGTGAGACGACCAACGCCTACGAGGATCAGGGCTGGCTGCAGTCGAACCTGGCCAGGATCGCAGGCCAGCTGCAGGGCCACCGCGATCTCCGCGTGGTCGCAGAGCTGATCATGGACGATCTGGTCCCGATGGTCGGAGCGCAGCACGGCACCTTTTTCCTCACAGAGAGCAACGGCGGCGAGACCCGGCTGCGGCTCCTCGCAGGCTACGGACTGCGCGCCGACATCGAGGCGCCGAGCCAGTTCCGCCTGGGCCAGACGCTGATCGGCCAGGTCGCGCGCACCAAGAAGCCCATCGTGGTGACCGACCTGCCCGCGGATTACGTGAAAATTTCATCGGGGCTCGGCGAGGCGGCCCCGGTCAACCTGATGGTCCTGCCGATCGTGTTCGAGGACCAGGTCCTCGGCGTCATCGAGGCGGGCTCGTTCTCCCGGTTCACGCAGCTGCACCAGGCCTTCATGGAGCAGCTGATGGAGACCATCGGCGTCAACGTCAACACGATCATTGCCAACTCGAGGACCGACGCACTGCTGGCCGAATCGCAGCGGCTGGCGGCGGAGCTGCAGGCCCGAACCCGGGAACTCCAGGTCCGTCAGGACGAGCTGCAGCGTTCCAACGCCGAGCTGGAGGACAAGGCCGCGCAGCTTGCCAGGCAGAACCGGGACATCGAGATCAAGAACGTGGAAATCGAGCAGGCCAGGCAGGAACTCGAGGACCGCGCCCGCGAGCTGGACATGGCGTCCAGGTACAAGTCGCAGTTCCTCGCGAACATGTCACACGAACTCCGCACCCCGCTGAACAGCCTGCTCATCCTCGCCAGGCTGCTCTCCCAGAACGCGGACCAGAACCTGACGCCCAAGCAGGTCGAGTACGCACAGGTCATCCACTCGTCGGGGACCGACCTGCTGCAGCTCATCAACGACATCCTGGACCTGTCCCGGGTGGAGGCCGGCCGGATGGACCTGCACCCCGAGCGGTTCGCCCTCGGCGCCCTCGTCGATGACCTCCGCGCCATCTTCCGGCCACTGACCACGGAAAAGGGCCTCGAGTTTGTGGCCGGGCCGCTGTCGGCCGGCCTCCCCGCGGAGCTGGTCACCGACCGCCAGCGGCTCCGGCAGATCCTGCATAACCTGCTGTCGAACGGGGTCAAGTTCACCGACCAGGGGCGGGTGGAGCTGCGGATCACCGCGAGCACCGCGCCGGGCGCCGGCGACCCGGTTGTCGCGTTCGCGGTGACCGACACCGGCGTGGGCATCAGCGAGCACAATCTGGAAGTGATCTTCGGCGCGTTCCAGCAAGGGGATGGCACCACCAGCCGCCGCCACGGCGGAACCGGCCTGGGCCTGGCGATCTGCCGGGAGCTGGCCACCCAGCTCGGCGGGCGGATCACGGCGGAGAGCGTTCCTGGCGAGGGCAGCACGTTCACGCTGTTCCTGCCGGTCCGGCTTCCGCCGGCCGACGACCGCGCACCGGCCGCCCAGCCGACTGGCCTCGTGGCATCGAACGGTGCTGCCGGGGGCGGCGTGGGCGGGGCTAGCGGCGTGGGCGGGGCTAGCGCGGTGGCCGGGGCTAGCGGGGCGGGCCGGGCAGGTCAGGCGGGCCAGTCCGACACCAAGCCCGCCGGTTCGCCGCCGGACCCGCCGGCCGTGCAGCATAACAGGCGGTCGGAGACACCGCCCGGGGCGCACGACAGCCTCCGCGGGAAGAGGGTCCTGATCGTCGACGACGACATGCGCAACGCCTTCGCGATCACCAGCATCCTGGAGCTGTACGGCATGACGGTGCAGCACGCGCCCGATGGCCGGACCGGCATCGAGATTCTGCGTGCCACCCCTGGCATCGACATCGTCTTGATGGACGTGATGATGCCCGAGCAGGACGGGTACACCACCACCGGCGCGATCCGCAAGATCCCGGAGCTCGGGGGCCTCCCGGTGATCGCAGTGACCGCCCGTGCGATGCACGGTGACCGGGATAAGAGCCTCGCCGCCGGCGCAACCGACTACATCACCAAGCCCGTGGACACCGAGGAACTGCTCAGCTGCATGGAGCGCTGGGTGAAAGTACCCGGAACCAGGGAAACGTGATACCCAGGGAGATGACCGGAAGCGGATCAGCGCCACGGCCGCGGGCGGGGCGCACGCGCGATGGGAGGCGGAACGCTACGTCCGGGGCTGACCTGGCGCGTGACGCCATTGGGCTGCTGGGCACCGCCGAGACGTCTGCTCCCAGGTCCCTGAACCAGCTCGTGGCCCAGGCCGCACGGCAGGTACCCGGCTGCTCCGGTGCCGCGGCCGTCTTCTGGCAGGGCGACGAGCCGGTGGCGGTCGCCGCGACCCATCCGTCCCTGCCCGAGCTGATCGACGTGCAGGTGCGCTGCGGGAGCGGCCCGCTGCTCGACGCGCTCAGCGCGGGAGAGCCGGCCGGCTGCGCCGATACGCTCGAGGAGTGGCGGTGGCCCGAGTATGCGAGCGTGGCGCTGCGCGAGGGCGTGCGGTGCTCGCTCAGCCTGGCCCACCGGACCGGCGGTGAGGCCGTGTGCCTGTCGATGTTCGGTGCGCGCCCCAGGACGCTGGGCCCCGATTCGATCGCGGTGGCCGAGCGCCTGCTCGCCTTCGGCGGGGCGGCGGTCGGCGTCGCATCCGAGTATGGCGACGCTCGGCGCGCTGCCCGGCAGCTTCGCGACGCCGCCGATTCTCGCGCCGTGGTTGACCAGGCCAAAGGTATGCTGATGCACGCGCTCGGGTGCACGGCCGAGGAGGCACTGCAGCGGATGCGGCAGGTCTCTCAGGCGCAGAACATGAAGGTGACCGACGTCGCCGCGAGGATCATCGAGTCCCGCGGCGGCGACAGGGGCGACGCGCTCGGCTGGACCAGCAGTGCCTGACCAGCGCGTGGCACGGTCCGCTGGTCTTCCGGAAGCGCCAGGCGAGGCCGCACGGCTGAAGGCCAGGAGCGACGCCTTGCGGCAGGCTGCGGGGCTGCCCGGCGCCGAGCTCGGGCAGTTGCTCGAGGCTGCGCTCGCCGAGCTTGACGGGGCCGTGCAGGCGCTCGCGGGCGCGGAGGACGGCGCTTCGGGCGGCCCCAACGGCGACCCGGCCGACGGGCCGAACGCCGAGCGGCGACTGCTGCAGGCCGTCTTCCAGCAGGTACCCGTGCCGCTGTTCCTGCTCGGGCTCGACGGAACGGTGCGGCGTGCCAATTCGGCCGCCGGGCAGCTGGTGGGCTCGCGCTCGGGGTATCCAACGGGGAAACTGCTGACCGCCTTCATCGACCTGCCGTTCCGTGCGGCGCTGCAGTCGCAGCTCGCCGCCGTTGTGCGTACCGGCGAAACCCGGACGCTGCGCTGCGGCGTGCTCACCGCTGACGGGGTCGCGGAGTGTGAGGTCGCCGTGTGCCCGGTGCTGGCACGCGGGGACTCCGGCCAGCTGATCGTCGCCGTGGGCGTGCCCGGCGTCGCCGTGGCCGGCGCTGCGGTCCCGGTGCCCAAGCATGCGGGCAGCCAGAACGGAGAGTCCCAGCAAGGGGACCTGGCGCTCCGTTTGGCGACGCGCCGGCTCGACCTGGTGACGTCGGCGACCCGGATCCTGCTTGAGGTCGACAACACCGAGCCGGTGACCATGCAGCGCTTCGCGCGGCTGCTGGCGCGCGAGCTGTCTGCGTGGCTCATCCTTGACGTAGAGCGGAACGAGCGGCTGCGGCGGCAGCTGGTGATGGGACCTGAGGACCAGCCTTCCGAGGAGCTGGCTCGCGAGGTGGCGGGCGTGGATCCCTCGCCCGAGTCGGCCCCGGCCCAGGTTCACCAGACAGGCATCTCGATGCTGGTCGCGCACGCCGAGGACCCGGGCATCCTCGGAAGCGGCTCCAGCGGCCCCGGAAGTGCGCCGCTGCTGATGCAGCTGGGCACCACGTCGCTGCTCAGCGTGCCGGTGGCGTGCGGCGATTACCGCTACGGCGCGCTGACCCTGGCCCGGGCCGCCAGGCACGGTCACTTCGGGATGGCCGACGTCGGGCTGGTCGAGGAGCTCGGCGAGCAACTCGCGCTGGCGATGCGGGCCGGCCGGGTGCTGCGGCACCGTACCGAGATCGCCGATGCGCTGCAGGCGGGCCTGCTGCCCCGCCATCCTCGCCAGCTTGCGGGCACCGAGGTCGCCGCCGGCCATCTGGCGGCCATCGCGCAGTACGTGGGCAGCGACTTCTACGACAGCTACCCGGCCCGCGACGGATGGGGAATCTCGATCGGCGACGTCTGCGGCGGCCAGGACCTGGCGGCGGTCGCGGCCGCCTCGAGGCACGCGATCCGCGTGCTCGCGCACTCGGACCCCGGTCCGGCGGCGGTGCTGCGCGGCGCCAACGAGATCATGATGGAGGAGGAGTTCGTCGGCCGCTTCGTCACGGCCAGCGTTGGCTACTTGCAGTGGCAGGACGGGCGCCTGCACGTAGTGCTGGGCAGCGCCGGCCATCCGTGGCCGGTCTTGATCAGGCCGGACGGCAGGACGCAGGTCCTGCAGGGCGGCGGGCTGCCGCTCGGGATCTTCCCGGACGCCGAGCCGGCCACGCAGGAACTAGACCTTGAGGCCGGTGAGCTGCTGTTCCTCTTCACCGACGGCCTCATCAGCGCGTGCGGGCCGCACATGGTCGATTTCGAAGACCGCCTTACCGACGAGCTGGCGGCGCTCGCCGGGGAACCCGCGGCCCGGGCGGTGTCCCGGATCCAGGAGATGGTGCTGGAGATCGCCGGCGGTGAGCTGCGCGACAACGTGACCATGCTGGCGCTGCGGGCTGGCGAGCCCCCGGACGGCTGACCGGAGTCTGGCCGACGCACTCGCTCGCGCGGCCTGCGGTCAGCTATGCGGCTGGCTCCCGTGCCCACGATCGGTCAGCTCCGCGGCCCGGCTTCCGCGCCCATGATCTGTTCGCGCAGGTAGTCGAGAGCAGCAGCGAGCAGCCGGGACACGTGCATCTGGGAGATGCCGAGCCGGTCGCCGATCTCGGCCTGGCTCATGTTCCCGTAGAACCGCATCATCAGCAGCTTCTGCTGGCGTTCCGGCAGGTCATCCCAGTGGGTCCAGACGGACTGGATGTCGAGCGCGTGCTCGAGCTGCGGGTCTTCCTCGCCCATGAGGTCGCCGAGAGCTGCCGCCTCCTGGCCACCGGGCAGCGGCGCGTCCAGCGACGCGGCCTGGAACACGAGGTCGGCGCGCTCGGCATCGCGCAGGTCGGCGCCGCTGACGCCGAGATGGGTGGCCAGCTCGTCGGACCGCGGTGACCGGGCCAGCTCTTGAGTCAGGTCGACCCTGGCCTGGCGCAGTTCCTGACGCAGCTCCTGCACGGACCGCTTCACGTGCACCTGCCAGCGCTTGTCCCGGAAGTGCCGCTTGATCTCCCCGCTGATACACGGCTGGGCGTACGCGGCGAGGTTCCTGCCGACCGCGGGGTCGAAGTTGTTGATCGCCTTGAGCAGGCCGACGTATCCGACCTGCATCAGTTCCTCCTGCGACTCCGGGCTCTGCCGGTATCGCATGGCGCAGTGCCGAACCAGCGACTGGTACCTGGTGACGAGCTGCTGACAGGCGGTGTCGCGTTCGAAGCTCTGGCGTGGCAGCGACTGCACAAGACTTACGAGCGCCTGATCACTCAGGTCCTCGGTGTGGGCGGGCAGGTGGGTCAGGGAAGCCGTCATGTTGGTACCTCTCCGCGGCGGGCTAGTTCACGTTCATGCCCTCCACACGAGCCTCAAACATCGGCCGTCATCGGCGCCGCCAAAGCATGATGGCGATACCGGCGAACACGACCGCGGCCGCGGCGGCAAGCGCCGACGGGTTGCTCAGCCAGCCGTCGGCTGCCTGCTCCCTGGCCTGGGTCGCACGCGCGGCCGCCTGCTCCTTGACCTGGCTCACCTTCTGCTTCGTCCGCGCCTTCACGTCCGCCTTGGCGGCCAGCGCCTCAGCCGTCTGGCCGAGCTGCTGCCGGGTCTGCTCGATGTCTTCCCGCAGCTCGCCTTCGGTCCGTCCGGTACTCATCGGTGTGTCCTCTCCTTGATCTCGTCGACATCGGCCTTTACGCTGCCGATCGTTTCCTCGGGTACCGGCGGCGTGGCCTTGCTCAGCCGCCCCTTGCCAAGCAGCGCAGCTGCCCCGGCCAGCAGCAGCAATGCGACGCCGACGATGAGCGCGGCAAGCCACGCGGCCAGGACCGAGGCGATCGCGATGACCGCGCAAGCGATCAGGCAGCCAAGCCCGTAGACGGCTATGCCGCCGCTTCCCGCGAAC
>Ga0209693_10000499_pt1 | contig 15839 bp, 17 predicted proteins | sample HubBroMetageWRM3_FD_188345 | JGI IMG/M metagenome (GOLD analysis project Ga0209693, IMG submission 188345) | Warmed soil microbial communities from the Hubbard Brook experimental Forest, New Hampshire - Hubbard Brook CCASE Soil Metagenome WRM 3... | ecosystem: Environmental > Terrestrial > Soil...
CTAAGTTGGCCCCATGCGGAACACCGTGAGGGCAGCAGGGGCGCTCGCCGGCCTCGCCGCGTTGCTGGTCGTACCGGCCTGCTCGGCAGTCGACGGCAGCACGACGTCCATGCCCGCGGCGACACACGCCGTGGCCAGCGCCGAGGCGACCGCCACCAGGTCACCGGGGCCGGCCGCTAGCCCGCGGGCCGCGGCGGCGGGTTCGGTGACGATCGCCGCGGTGGGCGACACGATGCTCGGCGACACGCCGGATCTGCCGCCCGACCCGGGGGCCTACCTCGACGCGGTCGAACCGATCCTCGACCGGGGCGCCCAGATCGTCTTCGGCAACCTGGAAGGGACGCTCACCACCGCCACAGCCAGCAAGTGCGGACCGGCCACCCATCCGAGCAAGGACTGCTTCGCCTTCCGCGATCCGCCGAGCTACGCGCGTTACTTCAGGCAGGCCGGGTTCACCATCCTCAACGACGCCAACAACCATTCCTTCGACTTCGGTGCCGCCGGCCAGGCCCAGACCGTTCAGTCCATCCACGCGGCGGGCATGGCGCAGGCCGGGCTGCCCGGCGAGATCACCGTTGTGAGGGCCCGCGGGATCAAGGTCGCGTTCGTGGACTTCGCGCCCTACGCCTACGACGCCGAGCTCCTCAACCTGCCCGCGGCCCGCTCGCTGATCAGGCAGGCCGGGCGGGAGGCGGACCTGGTGGTCGTCTACATGCACGCGGGCGCGGAAGGCTCCGGCGCCGATCACGTGACCGGCCGGGAGGAGTACTACCTGGGCGAAGACCGCGGCAACCCCGAGGCGTTCGCGCATATGGCGATCGATGCCGGCGCCAGCCTGGTGATCGCGAGCGGCCCGCACGTGCTGCGCGGCATGCAGTTCTACAAGGGCCACCTGATCGCCTACAGCCTGGGGAACTTCGCCGGCTACAGCGACTTCGCCACCGACGGCGACCTCGACATCAGCGTGATCCTGCACGTGACGCTCTCGGCCACCGGCCGGTTCCAGAGCGCACGCATCTACCCGATCGAGTTCACCGGCTCCGGCAGGCCGGTGCCGGGCGGCGGCGGGATCGCCTTCGTCGCCGGGCTGGGCTCGGCGGACTTCGGCTCGAGCGCCGCCCGCATCCTGCCCTCGGGCGTCATCGACCCGCCATGACCGCGGCGCCGGCGGTCGCGATCACCCGCGCCCGGCCAGGTAACGGGCGAGGTGATCGATCACCGCGCGCGCGTCGTCCTCGATGCCGCAGATGAACGTGGACCTGCGCCGCCGCAGCACGGGCAGCCCCAGCGCGTACAGTCCCGGGCTGTCGACCGCACCGCCCTCGTGGCGCAGCTGGCCCTTCGCGTCGAGAACCGGCACGTCGAGCCAGCCGTAGTCGGGCCGGAAGCCGGTCGCCCACACGATCGAGCGGATCTCGCCGCTTCGCAGGTCAAGCTGCAGCCGGGCCGACTCGGGCACGCGTGTCGGCGCGAGGCGCTCGGCGGGTCCGACCTCGCCGTCATGCCCGTTCGTCAGCGCCCACTCGTCGAACGTGCCGAGCAGGCGCCTCATCTTGAGGTCCGCGAGCGAGAACACGTTGCGCAGGCCGCCGGAGAACAGCGCCTGGCCATCGCGCACGGCCGACCAGCGGCCCACCAGCTCGACGCCCATCGAGGCGAGCGCGTTGAGATCGAGCGTCGCCCGCTCGGGAGTCCCGACGAGCTGGGGCGAGGGCAGCCGCCGGGCCCGGGTGAGATCCTCGACCTCGTCGTAGCGCTGGTCCCACACGCCCGCCGCGTCCATCCACCACAGCACGTCGCGTCCGCGGTACGTGCGCGGCAACCGCACGTGCTCCCCCACCGACAGCGTCACCGGCCGGCCCGACCGCTGGACCTCGGCCGCCAGCTGCACGCCGGTCGCCGACGCTCCCACGACCAGCACGCCGCCGTCGGGGAGCTTGCCTGGATCGCGGTAGTCGAACGGCGTCAGCTGCTCGACCGGGGCCGGCACCGATTCGCTGAGGTGCGGCACCGATGGCCGGTTGCAGGCGCCGCTCGCGATGACGACCGCCCGGCAGGCAAGCTCGCCGCGCGTCGTCGTCACGCGATACCCGTCGTCGGCGTGCCGCACCGACGTGACGTTCGTGCCGGTCCGGACCGGGGCGCGCGAGGCCGTGGCGAAGCGCTCGATGAACTCGGTCACTTCCGCCACGGCCATGTACCCGTCAGGATCCGGGCCTTCGTAACGAAGGCCCGGCAGGCGGCTCTGCCAGTTGGGAGTGAGCAGCCGCAGCGAATCCCAGCGCTCGGTCCGCCAGGAGTTCGCCACCTCGCCGCGCTCCAGCACGACGTGGTCGATCGACCGGTCGGACAGGAAGTGGCTCGCGGCCAGGCCCGCGTGCCCCGCGCCGACGACGACCGTGGTTACCCGCTCGATGACGTTACCCTCAGGCGACTTCGACGGTGACGTTCGTCGGGTTCGTGAGAGCGTCGTACACGGCGGAGCGCTTCTGCGACTGGGCCACCAGCGCCTCGATGTCCTCCCTCGACGCGTCCGCGTCGATGTTGAAGGTTACCTTGATGTCGTTGTAGCCGTTGCGGACGTCGCTGTCGGCGCCGAGGATGCCGCGGATGTCATGGCCGCCCTCGACCGTGGACTCGACCGAGCGCAGCTGGATGCCGCGGTTCTCCGCCACTGACGCGATGCCCCCCGTCAGGCAGCTCGCCAGGCCGACGAGGAGGTACTCGATCGGCGTGATGCCGTCGTCCTCGGCCGCGAAGACCTCGGGGTGGTCGGCCTCGAACGTCCACTCTTGCTTGTGGCTCTGCTCCTCGCCGAGGCCGAAGAAGCTCTGGACCTTGATCGTGCTGTGCACGCCGCTCTGCCACTTGGCGGATGCGCGCCAGGTGAACTGGGCGGCCTCCGGTGCGCCCTTCAGTACTTCGCGCGCGTCCAGCAGCGCCTGCACGTTGACTCCGTTTGTGACCGTGGTCATCTCGGCTGATTCCCCTCTCGCCCTGCTGCCAATAATCCCGATGGAGATACAGGACAATATACCGGCTTGGACCAGCGATGATATCCCTCCTGGCACAGCCAGGGCAGACCCCCATCATCCGCCCTTCCTAACCGGCCCCGGAACCGGCCAGATCTGGCCAGCCGGATCGCGACGTCTGCCGTGCGCTCCTGGTTCCGGGCGGCCCGCCAGCCTCAGGCGCCTGCGATATCCGGGACGAAATCCGCGGGGAACGGCTTATCGACGTCCGCGGCCATCCGAGCCGCTTGTGTCGGTTGCCTTCTGCCCCTGCGGTCACTCGGTTACCAGGCCTGGCCGGCTCGATGTGAAGTTGTGCCGGCCCTGGCCGGCACGATGTGAAGTTGTGCCGGCCGACACGGGTCGGCCGGAGCCTGCGGGAGACGTCCGCGGCGCCGCCGGAAGCACCTGAAAGCGGGTAAACAGGCAATAATCGGGCATTAGGTCGTGGTTGCGTTCCGCGAGAGCGACGCCGGACACCTTCGTGCCGGGTAGCCTTTCTTGAATAGACGCAACGTTGCGTCTATTATTACGGCTATGGCTAACTCACTGGCATCACCTCAGGTAACCGACCTCCTCGGCCGGCTGTTCGCCGCCGCAGACCAGGACGACGACCACATCCCCGCGCTACCCTCCGGGCTGTCCGCGTGGTCACAGGCGTCCGCATCGCAGCGGGCGGACGCCCTCCAGGATTGCTATCTACCGATCTCCGCCGACGCCGGGAAGCTGTTGTACAACCTGGTCCGGTCCGCCCGGCCGGACATCGTGGTGGAGTTCGGGACATCGTTCGGGATCTCCACGATCTACCTGGCCGCCGCGGTCACCGACAACGGCGTCGGCCGGGTGCTTGGCACCGAGTTGAGCGCGCGGAAGGTCGATGCCGCCCGGGCCAACCTCGCGGCGGCGGGCGTGGGCGCGGCCGCGACAATCCTCGCGGGCGAGGCCCTGCAAACCCTCGCCGATGTGCCGGGCCCGGTCGGCCTTGTGCTGCTCGACGGCTGGAAAGACCTCTGCCTTCCGGTGCTGCGCCTGCTGGAGCGCAGGCTCGCGCCGGGTGCGATAGTCGCTGCCGATGACGTCAGCCATGCGGGCCTGGGTGAGTATCTCGGCTATGTCCGGGATCCGGCCAACGGCTACGTGAGCGTGACGTTCCCGGTAGCGGACGGCGTCGAGATCAGCTGCTGGACCGGGTGCTAGCCGCCGGACCTGGAGCCCGTGCCCAGGCGGCCACCGTCACGGGCCGGGAGCGGGCGCCCGCCCGGGTGCCGCGATGGCGGCCATCACGTGGCTGACGAGCCCGTCGATGAACCTGTCGTCGACGGGAAGGCCGGTCAGCAGCACGCGGTGATAGACCGGCCCGTAGATCATGTCGATGACCAGATCCAGGTCGGTGTCGCTGCGGAGGTCGCCGCGGGCAACACCGCGCTCCAGGATGGTCCGGTCAAGGGCGCGCCGCTCATCCAGGAACCGCTGCTGGAAGGTGCGGGCAACATCGGCGTCGTGCTGGGCCTGGCCGATCAGCGCGAGCATTACCCGGCCCGCGGGCTCCGCGGAGAGAAATCCTGCAAGCTGCCGCAGATGCTGCCGCAGGTCCCCGTCGACCGTCCCGGTGTCCGGGATCTCCAGGGCGCCGGCCGCGTCCTCGAGGAACGTGTCCATCAGGATCTCGAACTTCGACGGCCACCAGCGGTAGATCGTCTGCTTCGCGACGCCCGCCCTGGCGGCGATGCCTTCGATCGTCACGCCCGCGTAACCGCGCTCGACCAGCAGGTCATCGGCGGCGTGCAGTACCGCGACGCGGGCACGGTCACTGCGGCGATGAGGCGCGCGCCCCTTCGCCCGCGGACCGTCCGCACCGGCAGGAGGCGAGCCAGGCATGACGGCATCCTAACCACGGGGCCCCTCGTGCCCGGGTCGCGGGCGAGCGCCGCGGCCCGAGGCTCAGCCTCGCAGCTTGCCGAGGATGCGGGCCAGGTCTGCGCGGTCGGCCGGGCTGAGGCGGCCGAAGATGCGCCCGGCTTCGGTCCCGCGGGCGGCGCGGATCTCGGCCAGGATGCCCGCGCCGTGCTCGGTCACCTCGACCAGGGTGGCGCGCCGGTCGCCCAGGTCGGCGAGCCGCCGGACCAGGTCACGGGATTCGAGCGCGTCCACTACCTCCGTGGCGGTGCGCGGCGCGACCTCCAGGCGCTCGGAGAGCTCGGACAGCCGCATCGTCCCGTGCCTGGACAGCATGCGCAGGGCGCGCAGGTGGCCCGGGGTAATGTCCCACGGTGCTAGCGTCTCGGCTGACCTCTCGCGGAGCTGGCGCGCGACGGCCCCGAGCGCGTCGGCCAGCGACTCATCGCCGACCGGGTCAGGGCCAACTAGGTCAGGGCCGGCCGGGTCAAGGCCGGCCGGGTCAAGGCCGGTCGGGTCAGTGCCGGCCGGCGAAGCGGACCCGGGCCGGGCCGCTTCGTCGCGTCCTGGGATCACGGGAATAGAGTACCAGGGTTTTGTGCTATAGCCTCATATTGAGGTAACCTCATCAATCATCATGCAACCACCGGAAGGAAGAAACCTCTTGGCATCACCCCACATGAAACGGGACGCTCCCGGCCGGGACCGCGGCCCCAGGACCGTCACCGCTGCGGAAAAGGCGCAGGCACACGAGGTGTCGCTGCGCCGCATCGGGCGGCTGTTCCGCCCCTACCGGTGGCAGCTGGCCATCGTCACCGCCATCATCGCGGCCTCCTCGCTGGTCGGGGTGGCCTCGCCGTTCCTGCTCCGCGCGGTGATCGACATCGCCCTGCCGGACCGGAACGTGCGGCTGCTGGCCGCTCTGGTGTCCGCGATGGTCGCGGTCGCCGCCATCAGCTCGGCGTTCGGCGTCATCCAGACCTGGATCAGCACCCGGGTCGGCCAGAACGTCATGCACGAACTGCGCACCAGCGTCTTCACCCACCTGCAGCGCCAGTCGATCGCCTTCTTCACCCGCACCCGCACCGGCGAGGTGCAATCCCGCATCCAGAACGACATCGGCGGCATGGAGGCGGTGGTGACCTCGACCGCGACCTCGATCGCCTCGAACCTCACCACCGCGGTGGCCACGGCCGTGGCCATGGCCGCCCTGTCCTGGCGGCTGTCGCTCATCTCGCTCGTGGTCATGCCGCCTGCCATCTTCCTGACCCGCAAGGTCGCCAGGATGCGCCGGGCCATCACCACCCAGCAGCAGCGCGAGCTCGCCGACCTCAACGTCACCATCGAAGAAGGACTGTCGGTCAACGGCGTCCAGCTGGCCAAGACGATGGGGACCGGCCCGGCACTGGTGCGGCGGTTCTCCGACTCCTCGGCCCGGCTTATCGACCTGGAGCTCCGCTCCCAGCTGGCCGGACGCTGGCGGATGGCCTCGCTGAGCATCATCTTCGCCGCGATCCCCGCGGTCATCTACCTGGCCGCCGGCCTGCCGGTCACCGCCGGCACCGTCAGCATCGGCACCCTGATCGCCTTCACCACCCTGCAGAACAACCTGTTCCGGCCCATCACCGGCCTGCTCAGCACCAGCGTCTCGGTGATCAGCTCACTGGCCCTGTTTGCCAGGATCTTCGAGTACCTCGACCTGCCGGTCGAGGTCGACGAGCCAGCCCACCCGGTCCGCATCGACCCGGCCCAGGTCACCGGGCACGTCCGCTTCGACGACGTCAGCTTCACCTACCCAGGCGCCGACCGCGCCGCGCTGGCCGGCATCGACCTGGACGTCCCCGCTGGCACCACGCTCGCCCTGGTCGGCGAGACCGGCTCGGGCAAGACCACCCTCGGCTCGCTGGTCGCCCGGCTGTATGACCCGACCCGCGGCGCCGTCCGCATCGACGGCACCGACATCCGCGACATGCGGCTGGCCGACCTGGCCGCCATCGTGGGCGTGGTCAGCCAGGAAACCTACCTGCTGCACACCACCGTGCGGGAAAACCTGCGCTACGCCAAGCCCAGCGCCACCGACGCCGAGATCGAGGACGCCGCCCGCGCGGCACAGATCCACGACCTGATCGCCAGCCTGCCCGACGGCTACGACACCATGGTCGGATCCCGCGGCCACCGCTTCTCCGGCGGAGAGAAGCAGCGCATCGCCATCGCCCGCACCCTGCTGCGCGACCCGCGAGTCCTCGTCCTCGACGAGGCCACAAGCGCCCTGGACACCGAGACCGAACGGGCCGTCCAGCAGGCGTTCGACACCCTGGCCAGGGGCCGCACCACCATTACCATCGCGCACCGGCTGTCCACCGTCCGCAACGCGGACCAGATCATCGTGCTCGATCACGGCCGCATCGTCGAGGCCGGCGACCACACCAGCCTGATAGCCGACCAGGGCCGCTACGCCGAACTAGCCGCCTAGACCCGCCCACGGTCAAGTTACGGGCTGCCGCCCATCCGGCTGATCGCCTCGTCGCGGGAAATGCCGTACCGATCGCAGAATTCCTCGACCTGCTCGCGGTCAAGCTCCTCGGGCAGGACCCGCAAAGCGTCGTCAGCCGCCTGCGAGTACCCCATGCGGCGCAGGCTGTCGGCTACCCACTGCCTGCTATACGCCATATGCACCACCACCATGGCTGTCGTCAACTTGACGCCCTGCAACCCACCTTAATCGTGGTGCGCGAAATGGGACGCGGGAGGCATCAACTCCTGCCTGAGCTCCGGTAGCCTCAGAATTCGTGGAACTCCACGTCGGCTGCGCTATGTGGAGCTACGCACCCTGGCAGGGCCGTTACCTGCCGGGATCGCTGCCACCCCGGGACCGTCTCCGCGCCTACGCGACCTGGTGCAACGCCGTAGAGGGCAATACGACCTTCTATGCGACGCCAACCCTAGACACGGTGAAGTCGTGGGCCGAGCAGACCACCGCTGACTTCCGGTTCATCCTCAAACTGCCGAAACTGATCACCCACGAGCGCCGCCTCGGCGACGTCGGCGAACCGCTCCGCGGCTTCGTGGCCGCGATCGAGCCTCTCGGCCGGCGTGCCCACGCCCTCTGGATCCAGCTGCCACCGTCCTTCAGCCCCGCGGACGTCGGCGCTCTCTCCGGTTTCCTGCGCCGGCTCCCGCCCGAGTACCGGTACTGCGTCGAGGTACGGCACCGCGCGTTCTTCGATGACCCGCGATCGGGGCAGCAACTCGAGAGGGCTCTCGGCGACGTCGGCGCCGAATGGGTGACCTTCGACACCACCGTCCTGTTCGGGAGCCCTCCGGTGAGCGACGCCGAACGGGAGGCGTGGCGAAAGAAACCACGCCTGCCCCGCCGGTCGAGGGCCCTCACTTCCTATCCCGTCGTCCGCTACCTCGGCCGGGACGACCCGGCCCGCACGGTCGCGGGCTGGCAGCCCTGGCTCGACACGGTTGCCGACTGGCTGGCCGAGGGCCGTTCCCCGACCGTCTTCATCCACACTCCCGACAACGTCGGCGCGCTGGAACTGGCACGCCGGTTCCACGACGAGGTGCGAGCCCGGGTGCCCGAGGTCGAACCGCTCCCAGAGCCGACCCCCTCCGGACCGCCGACTCTCTTCTGAGCCCGGTGCCGGCAGAACGTGGATCAAAACTTCCCTCCCGGGGGCAGTAACGATCCACGATGATGATTTCGATTGGATGGCGGCATGGATGTAATCGCAGACTCGCTGATCACCACCTTCGACTTTGTCTGGGCCCGCCTGACCGGCCGGCTCACCGGGCTGACCGATGAGGAGTACTTCTGGGAACCCGTCCCCGGGTGCTGGTCGCTGCGCCAGGGCGATGACGGGCGGTGGCGCCTCGACGGCGGCGGAGGCGGGGGGCCCGCCCCAGATCCGGTACCGGTCACCACCATCGCCTGGCGGCTGGGTCACCTGGGTGGTATGGCGGTCGGCGGCTTCGCGAACCGGCGGTTCGGAGACGGCACACTGACCACGGAACAGCTCGACTTCCCGCCCGGCGCCGGCGAGGTCGCCGGATTCCTCGATGAGCACTACCGGACCTGGCGCGCCGGCCTCACCGGGCTCAGTCCTGCTGAGTGGGCCGCGCCACTCGGGCCGTCATGGGGGCCGTATGCCGAGGCGAACACGATAGACCTGGCACTTCACGTCCTGGACGAGGTAGTTCACCACGGCGCAGAGGTAGGCCTGCTCCGGGACCTTTACTCGCACCGATCCGCGCTGCACGGCTAAGGATCCCGCAGGTTTAGCCGCCCACAGCACAGGTAAGCGGACAAGGTCACCACCAATCATCCGCCAACTCCGGGCTCTATTGCCGGACGAGAAATGAAAGGTGATACGCATGCTGGTACTGACCGAAGCGGCCGCCGAGGCCGTGAAGACGCTTACCTCAGCCCCGCAGGCAGCCGAAGGAGCAGGCCTGCGGATCTCATCCGCTGACGCGGAATCGGGAGACCCGGGATCGCTGCGCGTCGCAGCCGCGCCCGGACCTGGCAAGAACGACCAGGTCATCGAGGCCGCCGGGGCGCACGTCTACCTTGAGCCGCTGGCCGCTGCCTTTCTCGAGGACAAGGTGCTCGACGCGCAGGTCGGCACGGACGGCATGGCCCATTTCTCGCTGGGCCTGCAGGATGACGGCCAGGCTTAGTACCTGCTGAGGTACACAGCGAGCTCAGCCAACTGACCGCTGGCCTGTCCCGGCAGCAAGCCGGGCAGGTCAGCGGTTGAACCGGTTCGGCCGCCGCGCCGTACCCACTGTGACATGAAAACATTTCTGTGCCTGCGCCGGGCGTGACATTGGCCCGGCAACGATGAGCGCTGAGCTTGAGCTGACCAGCTGGCGGCGCATGGTCGGTGAGCTGTACGCGGCGGTACGCGGCGAGCACGATCCGCAGCGCGGGCACGCGCTGTGGCGACATGGCCGAGATGAGCTGTTCCGATCCCACCCGCAGAGCCCGCTGCTACCGGGCGACCCGCTGCGCGAGGCCGGCCTGCCGTACTGGCCATACGATCCGGAGCTGCGTTTCGATGTGCCATTGCTTGCGGCTGACCGGGACATGTCGCTGTCGGTGCCGACCAGCGAGGGCGTGACCCCGATGACCCGTCTTGGCCGGGTGCACCTACCCGCGCCAGTGGATGCGCTCATCGACGTGTGGTGGCTGCGGCAGTACGCCGGCGGCCTGTTCCTGCCGTTGCGCGATGGCACCGCGGGCGAGTCGAGCTACGGCGGCGGCCGGTACGTGCTCGATACCGCCAAGGGCGCCGACCTGGGCGGGCAGGCCGGGCGGCTCATCGTCGACCTGAACTTCCTCTACCATCCGTCGTGCCGGTACAACGACGCATGGGCGTGCCCGCTAGCGCCGCCGGGGAACACCATCACCACCCCGGTCAGCGCTGGCGAGCGACTGCGAGAGTGACCTGGTTACAGCGTCGTGTTCTCGTATCCGGCTGGGCGGCCCTCAAGGATCACGGTCTTGGTTTCCAGGAAGGGCAGCAGTCCCTCGCGCCCGCCCTCGCGGCCGATGCCGGACTGCTTGAAGCCGCCGAACGCGACGCTGAAGTCGGTACGGAAGGCGTTGTGCCCGACGGTGCCGGAGCGCAGCTGTCCGGCGACCTGGCGGGCCCGGTCGACGTCGTTGGTGAACACCGAGGCGTTCAGGCCGTAGATGGTGTCGTTGGCGATCGCGATCGCATCCTGCTCGTCCCGGGCCGGGATCACGCTGAGCACCGGCCCGAAGATCTCCTCCTGCGCGATCACCGAGTGGTTGTCCACGTTGCCGAAGACGGTCGGCTCGACGAACCAGCCCCGGTCCAGGTCCTTCGGGCGGCCGCCGCCGGTGGCCAGCGTGAAGCCGTCCGCGACGCCCTTGGCGATGTAGCCCTCGACCCGGTCCCGCTGCCTGCTGGCAGCCAGCGGGCCCATCTGGGTCTGGGCGTCGAACGGGTCGCCGACCCGGACCTGGGAGAAGGTGCCGGCCAGGGCCTCCAGGAGCGCGTCGTGACGTTGCCGGGTGACCACGATCCTGGTCAGCGAGGAGCAGACCTGCCCGGACAAGAAGCACTCGGCCCTGGACAGAGTCTGCGCGGCGGTCGCGATGTCCATGTCGTCGAGGATCACCGCGGCCGACTTGCCGCCCAGTTCCAGCGTGCAGCGCGCGATCCGCTCGCCGCAGATCGAGGCGATCCGCCGCCCCGCCGCGGTCGACCCGGTGAAGGTGATCTTGTCCACCCGCGGATCGCGGACCAGCAGCTCGGAGACCTCGCGATCGGCGGTGAGCACGTTGAGCACGCCAGGCGGCAGCCCGACCGCCTCGGCGGCCTCGGCGATCAGGTAGCCCTCGCCCGGCGCCTCCGGTGAGGACTTGAGCACCACGCTGCAGCCGGCCAGCAGGGCGGGCGCGACCTTGTTGCTGATCAGCCCGATCGGCGCGTTCCATGGGATGATCGCCCCGACGACCCCGACCGGCTCGCGGACGATCAGGCCGAACTCCCCGGCGGCCGGCTTAGCCGGCTCCTCCCACGGGAACGTGCCGGCCAGGTCGGCGAAGGCGTTGAAGGTGACCTGCGCACCAGCGCCGCCGAAGCGGGCGACGGCGTGCAGGACACCGGACTCGCGCGGCCAGATCTGGCCGATGTCCTCGCTCCGCCTGCTGAGCTCCGCACCTATGGCCCGCAGGTACCCGGCCCGTTCGGCATGGGACAACTGCGGCCACGGACCAGCGTCGAACGCCTGACGCGCGGCCTCGACCGCCCTGGATATGTCGGCCGCCTGAGCCTCCGCGACGCTGAAGTAGAGCTCCTCGGTGCCCGAGTCGATCACCTTGATCGTGGCGTCCGATGACGGCTGCACCCACTGCCCGCCGATGAAGAAGCGATCCGCGTGCCGGATCGGGGCCTTAACGTCGTCTGCCAGGCTCATCTGGTGTCCTCCGATCGGATCCGTGGCATCGTGACCTACCCCGGACCAGTAGTCTCACTGTGACTACAAGCGTAACCTTTGTCCATGGCCGAACTCCTTGATGATGTCGACTGGCAGGGCAAGCTCTACAGCAACGGATGGACCACGTCGCGCGGCGGCGTGCTCGAGTCCACCGAGCCGGCGACCGGCGAGGTTCTCGCCACCGTCGGGCTCGCCGATGCCGACGACGTCGCGGCGGCAGCGGCCGCGGCGAAGCAGGCGCAGCCGGAATGGGCCGCCCAGCCAGGGCCGCAGCGGGCCGCGCTGATCCGCCGCGCCGCCCGCATCCTCGAGGACAACCGCGCCGAGTTCGAACGCTGGCTGGTCCGCGAGGGCGGTGCCATACCCGGCAAGGCGGCCTTCGAGGTCGAGCTGGTCCTTGGCGAGCTGTGGGAGGCCGCGGCGCTGCCCACCCAGCCGTGGGGCTACCTGCTGCCGGTCAGCGAGCCAGGCAGGCAGAGCATCGCCAAGCGTGTCCCGCTCGGCGTGGTCGGCGTGATCAGCCCGTGGAACTTCCCGCTGATCCTGTCCACCCGCGCCGTCGCCCCGGCGCTCGCGCTGGGCAACGCGGTCATCCTTAAGCCAGACGTGCAGACCGCGGTCTCCGGCGGCGTGCTGGTCGCCCGGCTGTTCGAGCTGGCCGGCCTCCCCGACGGCGTGCTGCACATGCTGCCAGGCGACGCCGGACCCGGTGCCGCGCTGGCCGAGAACCCCGACGTGGCGATGATCTCGTTCACCGGCTCGACGGCGGTCGGCCGGCTCGTCGGCGAGGCCGCAGGGCGGACGCTGAAGCGCGTGAGCCTGGAACTCGGCGGTAACAACGCGCTCATCGTGCTCGATGACGCTGATCTCGAAGTGGCTAGTTCGGCCGGTGCGTGGAGCGCGTTCCTGCACCAGGGCCAGATCTGCATGACCGCTGGCCGGCACATCGTGCTCGAGGCCGTGGCCGACGAGTATCTGGACCGGCTGGCCAAGCGGGCGGAGAACCTGCCGGTCGGCAACCCATACACCGAGCAGGTCGCGCTCGGGCCGCTGATCAACGAACGGCAGCTCGCCAACGTCGACCGCATCGTCACCGAGACCGTCGGCGCCGGTGCCACCGTGCGCGCGGGCGGTACCCACGAGCAGCTGTACTACCGGCCGACCGTGCTCGCCGACGTCACCCCTGCCATGGCGGCCTTCCGCGAGGAGATCTTCGGGCCGGTCGCGCCTGTCGTGATCGTGAAGGACGTGGACGAGGCCATCCGGACCGCGAACGCGACCGAGTACGGGCTGGTCGCGGCCATCCAGACGGGGTCGATGGAGCGCGGCCTTGAGATCGCCGATCGACTGCACACCGGAATCGTGCACGTCAACGACCAGACGCTGAACAACGACGCGTATGCGCCGTTCGGCGGCACCGGCGCCTCGGGTAACGGCAGCCGGTTCGGCACGCAGAGCAGCTGGGATGAATTCACCCAGTGGCAGTGGGTCACCGCGCGGCCGCAAGCCCACGGGTTCCCGTTCTGACGCGGCGTCCCGTTAATTCCCGGCCTGGGCGAGGGCGAACTCGGCGGCGGTGTGGCGGCTGATCGCGCCCGCGTCGTCGGCGGTCGTGATGAGCGTGCAGCCGGCATCGCGGTACCGGCGGGCGGTGGCGCCATCGGTGGCGTGCACCCCGACCGGCTTGCCCGCGGCGGCGCAGGCCGCCCAGACGCGCTGCAGGGCCCGGCTCAGCACCGGGTCATCCGGGTCGAGCTCACACCCCAGGGACAGCGACAGGTCCCGGGGGCCGACATAGAGGCCGTCCACGCCGTCGACGGCCAGGGTCGCGTCGAGTTCGGCGACCGCGGCGGCAGACTCGGCCATGACCAGGCAGAACGGCTCCGCCCCGACCAGCACGCCGCCCGCGGACCGGTGTCCCGCGGGCGGGTAGCGAACCGCGCCAGCCACCTGGCGGGCCTGCGCGGCCGAGTCCACGTTCGGCACGATGACGCCCTCGCAGCCCAGGTCGAGAGCCCGCCCGATATCCGCGGTGTGCGCATGCCGGACCCTGGCGATGGGCGTCGCGCCCGCCAGCCGGATCGCGCTGGTCATCGCCGGCAGGTCGGCTTCGGCGGCCCCGCCGTGCTGCAGGTCGATCACCACATAGTCCAGTCCCGCGGCGGCCAGCAACCGCACACTAAGCGCCGACGGGATCACCGACCAGGCACCATAAAGGGGCTCACGGGCGGCGAGCCGGGAACGGAAGTTAGCGGCCATTGGCATGGGACCAGGGAACCACACCCGCTCCCGGCCCCACCCGCGGGGCGCCACGATAGCGATGAGGGGAACCACGGCCCGTTCTGTAGTTTCGACGCCGCAGGGGGCGCAGCCATGACCGGGCGGGGACACAATCCTTTCGCGGCGGACGAGGACGCCGCGCTGTCCGCGTCCGCGCTCGTCTGGGGCAGCCATTACCAGGTGTGACTTGAGAGCACCACGTGGTATGCGCATTACGAGGGTGCCCCGGACGAAGACCACCTGAGCGGGATGACCCCCGATGAGATCAGCCGCGAGATCCGGCGGGACTGGTCGCGGCGCAACCCAGAACCGCCGCACGGCATGCCCCCCGTCGTAGGCTTCCCCCGTAGCCTGACCCCCGGTGGGTCAGGCAGCATCGGGTTGAGAGGCACCCTCCGGTGAGCGTGATACGGGACACCTGGGGAGTGTGTCTCGCCCCGATGTCCTTGCCGAAGCGCGTATCCTATCGGTCCATGACTGACTCAACCGGCCAATCCGATCGGGTGGCTCAGATGGGTGAGATCTACCAGGCGCTAGGACGATTTACTGTCGAATTCTCGCGCATGGTGCATGCGATGGAGAGTACCCTGATTATGGGTGCCGGGGGAAATCAGGACGTGCTGAATGCCATCATCATAGAAATGACAGGCCATCCGCTAATGAATGCCTGGCGCTCCGCCCTGCTAGATGCTGGCGACCTGTCCGATAATGACCGCCCGGTTCTAAAGGAACTCGTCAAGGAGGTCGATAAGATGATCAATCTCCGCAATGACTGGGTTCATGGCTCGTGGTACGTCGGCTACGGGAACGATACGACCACGGATTGGGGGGAAGCCTTCGTCGCCCGGTATAAAAATAGCGCTACTGGGGTAGCGTCGCCGAGCAAGCTCAAGATACGGCCGAGAGCAGCCTATATCGAAAAGGCAGCCGTGCATGCATCTGTCCTCGCCGATGCTATCATGAACTTTTCTATCGCGTTTTGGCGGCAGAGAGTACAAAGTGTACATATAACCGAGTACGCAAGCGACCGCGTCCGCTTTGTATCGGAAAACGGTCACCGACAAATCCAGGTGACAAAAGATCGCGCAAGCTGGCAGTCTTCCGAATGGCCTCCCCGCGAGACAGCAAGCGACCCTGCCCCGGAGGAGGGACTTGGCGTGTAAGGTTTAGATATGGACCTTAGTTAATACAACGCGATTACAGACGCTAATTGCCTCGCCTATGAGGCTTCCCGCGACTTCCTGTCAGTGGAGCACCTTGGCGAGTATGTATTGATCTACAGCGGCAAGATTCAAGGTGTCTATCCGTCCGAGGCTGAGGCATCGCTAGCCGGCGGGGCGGCTGACCCGTACGCCGTCGTGAGGATAGTTCCCACCGGTCAGCCGATCGTGGACCGTGGTCCGATCAGGCACGGACCCCTCAGGGCATCTCTCCCGGACGCCGCATGAGCCAGTATCGCGATCGGCTGGACCTGACGCCCATCCCGAGCGCGACGACAGGCGAGGAAACCGGGACATACGGATACGCGATAGTTCCTGTCACCATTCAAGGGCTGATCGGTGGCGAGGTATCGGGTCCTTCCCGGATCGAAAAAGCCTTGATGGATACAGGCGCTACGGATTCCGCGATCCACCCTGCCCTGATCAGGGATCTAGCCCTTAGGCAGCTTGATCT
>Ga0209693_10000500_pt1 | contig 15834 bp, 16 predicted proteins | sample HubBroMetageWRM3_FD_188345 | JGI IMG/M metagenome (GOLD analysis project Ga0209693, IMG submission 188345) | Warmed soil microbial communities from the Hubbard Brook experimental Forest, New Hampshire - Hubbard Brook CCASE Soil Metagenome WRM 3... | ecosystem: Environmental > Terrestrial > Soil...
GGGACCGGCCAGCACGGCCTCGGCCCAGGTGATGGCCTGCTCGACGAGCGGGGCGACCGGGAGCCGCCCCTTGCGGGCTCCGGCCCGCAGCCGCTCGCCGATCTGGTCGAGCCACGCGCCGCTGCGCCGCAGCCGGGTCAGGTAGGCCTCGGCCGCCGCCGCGTCGAGCAGCACCGTCCGGGCCGCCACCGCCATGAAGAGCGCCGGCCCGGCGTACTGCATGGCCGTGACCGTGTACTCGGCCTTGGCCATGTCGATCATGGTCAGCTCCTGGGTGGCCATCTCCCTGGTGCAGTCCAGCGTGACGACGTCGGCCGGGGTGAGCGGCCCGGGATCGATCGCGTCGGCCTCGCCGAGGAACCGTTCGGCCTCGGCCCGCCAGGCCTGTTCTCCCTCCTCGCTCTCGTCGGGCATCAGGTCGTCGTACCCGGGAATGCCGTACATGCTGGCCGCGAACGGGTTCTCGGTGAGCCAGCGCTGATGGAAGCGATCGGCTAGGTCACGCGCCGAAGTCATGATCCTCCTCGGGAAGTCCTCTGCGGTTGACATCATCGCAGCAGGCCACCTCCAATGAGGAGGTGCCCGACCATGACGCAGACGCCGACATCATCGCGGCCGGGCCCGAACCTGGCCGCCGCCCGTCGTGGCCGGGCGGCCTGCTCTGGCTGATCGTCCTGGCCGAGACCGTGGCCCTGGCCGTCGCGGTGGCGGTCGCGGTGCACTACCGCGCGCAGGCCCGCGCGCCTCATTCCGGCCGTGCGCCGGCGGCCAGCGTGACCGCGTCGCTGCCGATGCCCGAGATGACCACGGTGGCGCTGGCGCTGCCCGCCGACGGGACCGTGACCGGCACGGTGGTCATCACCGCCGCGGCCCTGCCCGGCGGCGGCCTGGTCGAGTTCACGATGTCGGCGGTCATCACCGGGGGTCAGCCCGGCACGGTCTACGACCTGGACGGTAACGACTGCTCGACCACGGCTCCGCTGCCCGACCACGTGTGGGCGACGGGGGTCACCAGCGCGGCCGGCGTGGCCGACCTGGTCGGCTACGCCTGGACCGGCGCGCCGGCGGACTATTACTGGCTCACCCTGGACCCCTCGCCGGTGAACCCGCCGCCCGGCCTGCACGGGCAGTTCGCCGAAGGGCGGGCGGCGCCGTTCCCGGCCGGGCAGGCGCCCTGCGCCCCGTCGCCCGCCGGTTAGCATGCTGGTATGGCCCGCGACGAGCAGCCCGGCGGCCCGTACCTGGAGGCCATCCAGCGCGCCTTCGAGTTCGCCCACGCCCAGGGCCGCGCCTGCGGCCCGGCCGAGTTCCTGGTCGGCATCGCGGCCGGAGACGGCCCGGCCGCCGCGGCTCTGCACCCCGGATCGGGGCGATCCGTGCGCGAGGTCGCGACCGCTAGCGGCCCGGTCGGCGAGCGCGCGGGCTACCTGCACATGCAGGTCCAGGAGGCCGCCACGTCGCTGGCCGCCACCCGAGGTCAGCCCGTCGCCCCCGAGCACCTGCTCATCGCCCTGCTCGACCAGGGCACGCCCGAGGTCACCGGCCTGCTGAGCCGGGCCGGACTGGACCCGGCCGCGGTCCGCCGGGCCGCGCTGGCCGCGATCGGCGCCCCCGCCGATCTACCGCCCATCCCGTTGCCCGCGCTGACCCCGGCCGGCACCCTGGACCGGCCGCCGCTGCCGGTCGCCGACCTGGACGCCCGGGCCTGGGCCGTGCTGCGCTGGCGGCAGGATCACCTGCCGCTGGGCCGGCTGCGCCGGACCGGGGACCTGCGGGCCCTGATCCACCTGGAGCGGACCGCGGCCTGGCGCGTGGCTGACCGGCTCGCGCTCGACGACGACCAGCGCCACTCCCTGGTCTGGCAGCACGCCGGCCAGGTCGCACAGCTCACCGCCCGCGCCCGGACCGACCTGGTCGGATCCGTGCCGCGCCCCGGCCCGGGCCGGCGCGCGCAGCGCCCCGGCTCGCACCAGCCGCCCCGCCGTCCCGGCGTCACCGTCGGCTGGGCCGCGTGGTTCGATAACCGCCGGGTGGGCCTGCGGGACCGCTGGTTCCGCCTGCGGACCAGCTGGCACTACCGCGGCTGCCCAGAGCCCTAGCGGAAGCGGAGCCCTAGCGGAGCCCTGCCAGTTCCTCGACCGCTGGCACCATGCGCGCCGCGTCCGCCAGTATCCGCGGCGGAATAACGCTCTCCCGCCGAGCCGGCGCGCGGCGAGGATGACGCCTGCCAGGTAGCACGCCAGGGCCAGGGCCCACAACCCGGCCATGATCATCGAGCTGAACGCGTGTCCGTAATCCAGGAAGCTGACCCCGTTGAACCCGGCCCCCACGATGGCCAGCGCGCCGAGCACCGACAGCGTCAGCGCCAGCCGGCCGTCCTGCCGCCGGGCCAGCGTGATGCTGGCCAGCGCCGCCACCGCCAGCGCCAGGCCGAACGCGGCGTGCGCGGCGGCCCACCCTGGCCCGTCCGAGATCACCCAGTCCAGGCCGGAGACCGCGCCGGTGAAGTAGTCGCCGGAGCCGGCTCCCGGGTGCCGGCTGGGCAGCACGACGTACACGTTCACGACCATGCCCAGCAGGTACTGGATAAGGAGCAGGGCGCAGGCGCCCATGTTGACCGCCAGTTGCCGCGTCATTCGCCTGGCTCCCCCTGCAGAATGTCGCTGAGCGCGGGCTCCAGGGCCGGGAAGCGGAACGCGCCGACCACCACCACCCGGCCCGCCATCACGCGCCCGGCCCGTCCGCGTCTGCCGCGAGCTTGGAGTCGAACTCCTCATGCCAGCGCAGCTCGGCTTCCAGACGGAGCTCCCCGCGGCGGAACGCGGCGATCGCAAGTGGCGGCAGCAGCCCCCGGGCAGTCAGCCGCTCCCGTTCTGACGCCATCGCGTCGAGCTGGACCGCGACCCGACGGCTGCGAGCCGCGAGCCGTTCACGCAGGTCAGCGACGTTCTCGCCAGCCGCGAACAGCAGCACGACCGATACGGGGTCGGCCGAGCCGAAGACGACCTCAAGGGCGGCGTCGCGCTGGATGGCCAGCTCCAGGTGGCCTTCGTCCGTGATCTCGTACACGGTCCGCGCCGGACGCCGCCCTACCTGCTCCTCGCGAACCGCGCGGATCAGCGCTTCCCCGGACAGTTTCCGCAGCTCCGCGTACAGAGCTCCGCCGGTGATCCCGCCCCATACCTCGGCGTTGGCCAGTTCGCCGGCCCGGCGGATCTGGTGACCGTGCATCGGTCCGCGCTCGGTTAGCAAGCCGAGGATCATGAGACGGCTGAGGTTCATACCATACTAGTCTGCACCTACTAATATGCAGTAGTCAATTTGAGGCCAAAATATTTGACCTCAAACGTCATGCCGGGCATACTAGGCGCGTGTCCGCCGAAGAAGCCGCCTGCGCGCCGGCCAATCCCGCCTCCTGGGACTGGCCGACGGACGTTGAGCGGTTTCCCGAGGACGCCCCGCTGCAAGCGCTGCTGCTCACCGCCACCAAGCTCATGGGCGCCTACGGTCAGTGCACCGTGCAGGCCGCCGGGCTCAAGGTCAGCCTGGCCGGGCTCGGCGTGCTCCGGGTGCTCATGGACGAGGACGGCCTGAAGTCCAGCGAGGTCGCGGACCGCGCCTGGTCAAGCCCAGGTACCGTGACCGCGGTGGTCAACACCCTCGCCAGGGACGGTTTCGTCGAGCGCAAGCCGGACGAGGCCGACCGGCGCATCGTCCGGCTGTACCTCACCGACCAGGGCCGGGCCGTCATCACCTACTACGTGTCCCAGGCCGCCCCCCAGTGGCGGAAAGCATTCGACTTTGCCGACGAGGCCGACGAGGCTGTCGTGCGGAGGTTCTTCATCCAGATGATCGGCCACCTCGGCCGCCTGATGCGAGAGGAGCGCGGCCGGTGATCACCGCCACCGCGAACGGCAGGAATTCCGTGCCGGCCGGGCCGCCGGCCGCCAAAGCGGCGATCAGGACCGAGGACCTGCGCAAGACCTACAAGAGTTCCCGCGGCGACGTCGAGGCGGTGCGCGGCATCGACCTGGACATCCCGCAAGGCGAGTTCTTCGGTCTCCTCGGCCCGAACGGCGCCGGCAAGTCCACCACCATCGGCATGCTCACCACGCTGGTGCACCCCACCGGCGGCCGGGCCTGGGTGGCCGGCCACGACGTCACCAGGCAGCCGGTGGCGGTCAAGCGCCGGATCGGCGTCGTCACCCAGAACAACACGCTCGACATGCAGCTCACGGTGGCGGAGAACCTGGAGTTCCGCAGCCGGTTCTTCGGCCTGTCCAAGGGGGTCGCGGCCAGGCGAGCCGCCCAGCTCATCGACGCGTTCGGCCTCAGCGACCGGAAGAACGCGATGGCCGATCAGCTGTCCGGCGGCCAGGGCCGCCGCCTGATGATCGCCCGGGCCCTGGTGCACCAGCCCGACGTGCTGTTCCTCGACGAGCCGACGGCGGGCCTCGACCCGCAGACCCGGGTGAACCTGTGGGACATCCTCAAGGTGCTGCACGCCCAGGGCCAGACGATCCTGCTCACCACCCACTACATGGAAGAGGCGGAGGCGCTCTGCGACCGGATCGCGGTGGTCGACCACGGCAAGATCCTCGCCGAGGGAACGCTGGACAAACTGCTGGCCGAAGCGGGCGCGGAAACGATCGTGACCGTCCGCTACGAGCAGCCAGTGCCTGACGGCCTGGCCGAGCGGGCCGGGCTGGCCGACCGCCCCGGCGTCACCAAGGTGGAGACCGACGGCGACCAGCTCCGCGTGTTCAGCGGCGACCCCGAGGGCCTGCTCGGCGACCTGGTGAACATCGGCGCCGCCAACGGCCTGCACGTCCGCGATGCCACCGAGGCCAAGCCGAGCCTGGAAACCGCCTTCCTTGCCCTGACCGGCCGCGAGTACCGGGAGTAGAAACGATGGCCACCACCACCCAGCCGGCCGGCATCGGAACCGCGTCCGGCGACGGCGCCCAGGTCGCGTCGTCCATCGCCCGGCTGATCACCGACGCGCCGGTGCCGCATCCGACGCTGCTGAAGACGTTCGGCGCGATGATGGCGCGCGAGTTCCGGGTGCTCGGCAGGAACGCGCCGTCCACCTTCATCCGCGCGGTCATGCAGCCGCTGCTGTTCGCGTTCGTCTTCGCCTACGTGCTGCCCAAGATCGGCAGCGGCTTCGGGACCGGGGCGGGGGCGGCGTCCGGCCTGACCTTCTCCACCATCCTGGTGCCCGGCCTGATGGGCTCGATGTTCCTCATGCAGGGCATGTTCGGCACCACCATGCCGCTGGTGATGGAGTTCTCCTGGCAGCGCACCATCGAGGACCGGGCCCTGGCGCCGGTCCCGATCCGGGTGCTCGCCATCCAGAAGATCACCGCCGGCGCGATCCAGGCGTTCATCGGCGCGGCGATCGTCTTCCCCGTCGTGTACTGGGTGCACGCTCCCGGACAGGGCCCGCACATCGACGTGACCAGCTGGTTCCTGCTCGCGGCGGTCATGGTGTTCTCCTCGACGCTGACCGCGTCGATGGGCCTGTGGCTGGGCACGGTGGTCGACCCGCGCAAGATGCAGATGGTCTTCGCGGTCGTGCTGCTGCCGCTCACCATGCTCGGCTGCGTGTACTACCCGTGGTCGGCGCTGCACGTGATCCGCTGGCTGCAGATCCTCGTGCTGATCAACCCGATGGTCTACATGACCGAGGGGCTGCGGGCGGCGCTGACGCCGAGCATCGGCCACATGCCACTCTGGGCGATCATGCTCGCCCTGGTCGGCGGCACGGCGGTGTTCGGCTACCTTGGCATCCGCAGCTTCCGCAACCGGGTGGTTGGCTAACCCGCGACGGCGGAACGCCTGACTGACTGTGGCGGGAATACCACAAAGCCGCCAAGTGCTGTTACTCTTGGCTGCTGACCAGTCCGGTACTCATGCGAGTGCCGGGCGCGCAAGCGGAGGACCACCTCCCACCTAGCCGGCCTTCGGGGCGGCGGGTCTGGCCGTGGCCGGTTAGGCGGGCACGCATATAGTGCGTGACCTGCGGTAACAGGCTAACGGTACGGCGTCGCTTGCGACGCCGTTGTTGTGGTTGCCCCGCGGCGCACTGCGCCTGGCGGGGCTTTTTCCTTCCGGGCGAGTGGTCGCGGCAGAAGCCGCCGGAAAGGCCGGCGGCGACAAAAGAGCCCGTGGAGGTCACATCAGCGTCGAAACGCGTGTCAACGAGCGCATCCGCGCTCCGGAGGTCCGGCTTGTCGGCTCGAAGGGCGAGCAGATCGGAATCGTCTCCATTAACGAGGCGCTCCGGCTCGCGCAGGAGGCCGACCTCGATCTGGTCGAGGTTGCCCCGACCGCGCGACCCCCGGTCGCTAAGCTCATGGACTACGGAAAGTTCAAGTACGAGTCTGCGGTCAAGGCGAGGGAATCCCGCAAGAACCAGACCCAGACGATCGTCAAGGAGATCAAGCTCCGCCCGAAGATCGACCCGCACGACTACGGCACCAAGAAGGGCCACGTCGAGCGGTTCCTGAAGGCAGGGGACAAGGTCAAGGTGACGATCATGTTCCGTGGACGTGAGCAGTCCAGGCCGGAACTCGGATTCCGCCTCCTGCAGAAGCTGGCCGACGACGTCAACGAGCTTGGCTTCGTCGAGTCAGCGCCGAAGCAGGACGGGCGGAACATGATCATGGTGATCGGCCCGCACCGGAAGAAGGCCGAGGCCAAGGCCGAGGCGAAGGCCGATCGCAACGCACAGGCAGCCGCAGAGGCAGCCGCGCAGCAGCAGCAGGTTCCCAGCCCGCGCAGCGAGGCGGCCCCGGCGCCGACCGACGTGTAAAGGTTTACCCCGCGGTCGCGGGACAGACGGTGCGGTGCGGGCTCCGCGCAGAGCCCGCACCGCCAGGGTTAACGCTGCCCCTTTCACGGAGGCGGCCCAATGAGGAGGACGACGGCGACCATGCCGAAGATGAAGACGCACACTGGCGCCGCCAAGCGGTTCAGGCTCACTGGTACTGGCAAGATCATGCGGCGGCGTGCCAACCGCGCGCACTACAACGAGCACAAGTCGTCCCGCGTCACGCGCCGGCTCTACAACGACGTACAGGTCTCGCCCGCGAATGCCCCGGCGATCAAGAAGCTGCTCGGCAAGTAGCCGCGGCCCATACCTAGGGAGACACGACAATGGCACGCGTCAAGCGCTCGCTTAACGCCAAGAAGAAGCGCCGGGTAGTCCTCGAGCGCGCGAGCGGCTACCGGGGCCAGCGGTCACGGCTGTACCGCAAGGCCAAGGAGCAGCTCCTCCACTCGATGACCTACGCCTACCGCGACCGCAAGGACCGCAAGGGCAACTTCCGCCGGCTGTGGATCCAGCGGATCAACGCCGCGTCGCGGGCGAACGGGCTGACCTACAACCGGTTCGTGCAGGGCCTCAAGGCGGCCGGCGTCGAGGTGGACAGGAAGGTCCTCGCCGACCTCGCGGTCAGCGACGAGGCCGCGTTCGCCGCGCTCGTCGAGGTGGCCAGGCAGGCGCTGCCCGAGACCGCGGCGGCCTGACGAACAGCGACTACCGCGGCGTCAGCCCGGCGCGGCTGCGCGCCGCCCGGCGGCTGACCAAGCGGGCGCTGCGGCAGCGTGAGCGGGCCTTCCTGGCGGAGGGCCCGCAAGCTGTTTCCGAGGCACTGGCGAGCGGCGCCCGCGTCACGGGCCTGTTCGTCACCGCGGACGCGCGCACGCGGCACGCCGGCCTGGTGGCGGCCGCCACCGGCGCGGGCGTCGAGGTCCAGGTGGTCAGCGGCGAGGTGATGAGCGAACTCGCGCAGACCGTCACCCCGCAGGGGCTGCTCGCGATCTGCGAGTTCGTCGACGTGCCGCTCGACCAGCTTGATAACAGCAAGATGCGGCTGGCCGCCGTCCTGGCGAACGTCCGGGATCCCGGCAACGCCGGCACCGTGCTGCGCACGGCGGACGCGGCCGGCGCGGACGCGGTCGTGTTCGCGGACGCCTCGGTCGACCCGTACAACGGCAAGTGCGTGCGGGCCAGCGCGGGCAGCCTGTTTCACCTGCCCGTGGTGGCCGGGGTACGGCTCACCGACGCGGTCGGCGCGCTCAAGCGGGCCGGGCTGCGGATCGTCGCCGCCGACGGCAGGTCAGGCGTTCCGCTGGACGACCCGGAGACGCGCGCGGCGCTCAAGGCCCCGACCGCGTGGCTGTTCGGCAACGAGGCGTGGGGGCTGCCGCCCGAACTGCTCGCGCTCGCGGACCAGTCCGTGGCGGTGCCGATCTACGGCAGGGCGGAGAGCCTGAACCTCGCCGCGGCCGCCGCGGTGTGCCTGTACGCGTCCGCGGCGGCCCAGCGCTGAATGCGCCGATAGCGCCGCCTATAACCGCTGAATGGGCCATTCAGCAGCGAACTCCTAACAGAAAAGAATCGGTAGTGGCGTATTGTATTTGTGTTACGACGGAGAGAAATCCCGGGCCCGGGACTGTCATTGAGTCGGTTTCCCGCGCTAGAGTCTGATCACATTCCGTCACTCGCAATCGTGAAACGAGCCAGCACGGGCCGTTAATACGCGGCCCCTGCCGGACGGAGGCAACGCAGTCGTGGAGGACAACACAGCGGGTCAGGGCACCGCCCCTGGCGGGCCCGGGCCTGCCGACGGCGCGCCCGCGCCTGAGCAGTCCCCGCCGGCCGCCGATCCTCCCTCAGCGGCCCGTGCCTCGCTTGCTGCCCAGTGCACGACCGCCGCCGAGTCCCTGATGGCTGACGAGATCCCCGACGGGCTGGTCGTGGCCGACGACGCGGGCCGCGTGATCATCTTCAACCAGGCCGCCGCCCGGCTGACGAGCGTCGCGGCCGAGGAGGCTGTCGGCAAGTTCGTCTCCGACGTGCTGCCGTTCCGCGACGACGACGGCCGCGACTGGTGGGTGTGCGTCGACCCGTACCACGGCCTGGCCACCCGCACGAGGCATCCGGAGCGCAGCCTGTTCCTCACCGACGGGACCGAGCTTCTCGTCTCCGCTGGCTACGTCCGCGACGGGCGCGGCGGCCCGGTCCGCCGCCTGGTGATCACCCTGCGCGGCGCGCAGCAGCGGGCCAGGCTCGAGCGCAGCCGGGCGGAGCTGGTCTCCACCGTCGCGCATGAGCTGCGGTCCCCGCTGACCTCGGTCAAGGGGTTCACCGCCACGCTGCTGGCCAAGTGGCCCCGGTTCACCGACAACCAGAAGCTGGTCATGCTCGAGACGGTCAACGCGGACGCGGACCGCGTCACGCGGCTGATCACCGAGCTGCTCGACGTGTCCCGCATCGAGTCGGGCCGCATGGAGGTGCACCGGGAGCTGGTCGACGTCCCCGAGCGGGTCCGCAGGTTCATCGCGGGCCGGGTGGCGGCCGGCGAGCCGGAGGACAGGTACCGCCTCGAGGTCATCAGCGACCTCCCGGACACCTGGCTGGACGCCGACAAGGTCGACCAGATCCTCGCCAACCTCGTGGAAAACGCCGTCAGGCACGGGGCTGGTATCGTAACGGTCGTGGTAGAGCGCGCGCGGATCGGCGGCGACCAGGCGGTCGCCGTCTCGGTGCGCGACCAGGGGGAGGGGATCCCCCCGGAGATGGCGCACCGGGTGTTCCGCCAGTTCTGGCGTGGCAAGCGCCGTGGCGGCACCGGTCTCGGCCTGTACATCGTCAAGGGCCTGGTCGAGGCGCTCGGCGGCGACATCACCGTGGGCCGCGCGCCCGGCGGCGGCGCCGAATTCCGATTTACCGTGCCCGCGGGGGCGCCTGTCGCGTAGTGGCGGACATACAGTCGCCACCGTACGTTCCGGATATTCTTCGACCGCAACCCGCCGCGGGCCTGCCAGCTGCCTGACCACCTTCACCCTGGGGAAGCGAACGATGTCCGCACCTAACAAGAACTACGACCCGGTCGCGGTGACCGCGCTGTCCGCCGCCGAGGTGGACCGCGCGCTCGAGGCGGCGCTGGCCGCGATCGAAGCGGCGAGCACGCTCGACGAGCTGAAGGAAGCGCGGCTCGCGCACGACGGGGACAAGGCGCCGCTGCGGCTGGCCCGCGCGGAGATCGGCGCGCTGCCGCCGGAGGCGAAGGCGGACGCCGGCCGCCGGGTGGGCGCCGCCATGAACCGGATCAGGGAAGCGATCGGGCAGCGCCAGGCGCAGCTCGAGCGGGACCGCGACGAGCAGGTGCTGGTCACCGAGCGGGTCGACGTCACGCTGCCGTTCGACCGCACCCCCGAGGGGGCCAGGCACCCGGTCACGATGACCGCCGAGCGGCTCGCCGACGTGTTCGTCGCGATGGGCTATGAGGTCGCCGAGGGCCCCGAGGTCGAGGCCGAGTGGTACAACTTCGACGCCCTCAACATCCCGCCGGACCACCCGGCGCGGGAGATGCAGGACACCTTGTTCGTAGCGCGGCCCGACGGCGAGCCGGGCCCGTCCGGCATGGTGCTGCGCACGCACACCTCGCCGGTGCAGATCCGCAGCCTGCTCACCAGGCCGCTGCCGCTGTACGTGGTCAGCCCGGGCAAGGTGTACCGCAACGAGGCGCTGGACGCCACCCACCTGCCGGTCTTCTACCAGATCGAGGGCCTCGCCGTGGACGAGGGGCTCACCATGGCGGACCTGCGCGGGGCGATCCAGGCGTTCGTCGACGCGCTGTTCGGCGCGGGGCTGCGGACGCGGCTGCGGCCCGACTACTTCCCGTTCACCGAGCCGTCAGGTGACGTGTCCATGGAGTGTCACGTGTGCCGTGGCGAGTCGGTGAAGCCGGGCGCGGACCCGTGCCGCATCTGCCGGTCGATGGGCTGGATCGAGATCGCCGGCTGCGGCATGGTCAACCCGCGCGTGCTCGTGGCCTGCGGCATCGACCCGGACCGGTACAGCGGCTTCGCGTTCGGACTCGGCATCGAGCGGGCCCTGATGCTCGCGCACGGCGTCAACGAGATCAGGGACACCGTGGACGGTGACGTGCGGTTCAGCAGGGCGTTCGGGATGGAGATCTAGCGATGCGAGTGCCACTTTCCTGGCTGCGCGAGTACGCGCCGGTCCCTGAGCCCGTCGACGCCGGCGAGGTGGGGCGGCGGCTCACCGCCGCCGGCCTCGAGGTCGAGGCGATCGAGCAGGTCGGCCACGACATCCGCGGCGTCGTCGTCGGCCAGGTGCTGGCCATCGACGAGCTGACGGAGTTCAAGAAGCCGATCAGGTACTGCCGGGTGGCGGTCAGCGAGGAAGAGCTCACCGGCCCGCAGGACAAGGCGGCCGGCGTCATCTGCGGCGCGACCAACTTCGCCGTCGGGGACAGGATCGCGTACGCGCAGCCGGGCGCGGTGCTGCCCGGCGGGTTCGAGATCGGCGCGCGCAAGACCTACGGCCACATCTCCGAGGGCATGATCTGCTCGGCGAAGGAGCTGGCGATCGGCGATGAGCACACCGGGATCCTGGTGCTGCCGCCGGACGCGCCGCTCGGCGCCGATTTCGTGGCGTACGCGGGCCTGCGGGACGACGTGTTCGAGATCACCGTGACACCGGACCGCGGCTACGCGGTCAGCGTCCGCGGCGTGGCGCGCGAGCTGGCCACCTCGTACGGCGTGCCGTTCACCGACCCGGCGGAGGCTATGGACCTGTCGGCGGACGGCCCAGGCGATGAGGTGTGGCCGGCCAGCATCGCCGACCCCACCGCCTGCGACCGGTTCGTGCTGCGCGAGGTCCGCGGCTTCAACGCCCGCGCGGCGTCGCCGCTGTGGATGCTGGTCCGGCTGGCGCGCTGCGGGGTGCGCGGCGTGTCGCTCGCCGTCGACGTGACCAACTACCTGATGCTCGAGCTGGGGCAGCCGCTGCACGCGTTCGACAGGTCCAAGCTCCACGGTGAGATCGTGGTGCGGCGCGCGCGGCCCGGCGAGAAGCTGGAGACGCTGGACCACGTCAACCGCGCCCTGTATCCCGAGGACATCCTCATCACCGACGGGTCCGGCCCGATCTCGATGGCGGGCACCATGGGCGGCCTGGCCACCGAGATCGACGACGACTCCACCGACATCGTGATCGAGGGCGCGCACTTCGACGCGGTCGGCACCGCCAAGATGAGCCGCAGGCACCGGCTGCATTCCGAGGCGTCCTACCGGTTCGAGCGGGGCGTGGACAGGGAGCTGCCGCCGCGCGCGACGGCCAGGGCGGTCGCGCTGCTGGCCGCGCTCGGCGGCGGCGCCGTCGTGCCCGGGTACAGCGAGGCGGCGGTCCCTGTCGAGCCGGTGGTCATCGACATGGCGGCCGACTACCCGGACCGCGTCGCCGGCGTCGTGTACGGCCTGGACACGGTGGTCTGGCGGCTGACCCAGGTCGGCTGCGAGGTGCGCACCGGGTTCGCCGCCGCGCTGCCGACGGTCGCGCCGTGGCGCGCCAGCGTCGAGAGCCCCGACGCTGCGGCGGAAGACGAGGCGGCAGAGCCGGGGGCCCGCGAGCGGCTATACCCGGTGCTGCGGGTCGTGCCGCCATCCTGGCGATCGGACCTGACGGACCCGGCGGACCTCGCCGAGGAGGTCATTCGCCTCGAGGGCTACGTCAACGTGCCGGTCCGGATGCCGCGGGCGCTGGCCGGCCACGGCCTGACCGAGCGCCAGCGGCTGATCCGCGCGATCGGCCGCACGCTCGGCGACGCCGGTTTCGTGGAGGTGAACGCCGATCCGTTCGCGCCCGCCACCGAGGCCGACAGCCTGATGCTGCCGCCGGAAGACCCGCGGCGGCCCGCGGTGCGGGTCGCGAACCCGCTCAGCGACGACCAGCCGAACCTGCGCACCACCCTGCTGCCCGGTCTCTTCCGCGTCCTGCTGCGGAACATCGGCCGCGGGTTCCCCGACACCGCCCTGTTCGAGACGGGCGTGGTGTTCCTGCCGCGCCCCGGCGCGCCGGGCGCCGCGCCGATCCTGGCTACCAACCGCGGTCCCACGGTCGAGGAGCTCGCCGCCGTGGACGCGGCGCTGCCCGACCAGCCGGTGCTCGTCGCCGGCGTGCTGGCCGGCGACCGCGAGCTGCCCGGCTGGTGGGGACCGGGACGGGCCGCGAACTGGGCGGACGCGATCGAGGCGGCGCGCCAGGCCGGCGCGGTGGGCCACCTGACGTTCGAGGTGCGGGCCGCGCAGGAACCGCCGTGGCACCCCGGCCGGTGCGCGGCGCTGTACGTGCACGCGGTCACCGCTGACGGCACCGGGCAGGAGCACAAGTGGCTGGCCGGGCACGCGGGCGAGCTGCACCCCCGGGTGATCGAGGCCTACGGCCTGCCGCCGCGGACCTGCGCGTTCGAGCTGGACTTCGCCGTGCTGGCCACCGCCGCGGCCGCGGTTGTCGTACGTGGGCCTGCACTGTCCCCGTACCCGCCGGCCACTCAGGACGTGGCCCTCGTTGTCGCCGCGGAGGTGCCCGCCGCGGACGTCACCGCCGCCCTGCATGACGGCGCGGGCGACCTGCTCGAGGACGTGCGGCTGTTCGACGTGTACACAGGCGCCCAGCTCGGCGATGGGCGCAAGTCGCTGGCGTATACGCTGCGCTTCCGCGCGCCGGACCGCACGCTGACCGCCGCGGAGGTGACCGCCGCGCGAGATGCCGCGGTCGCCGAGGCCGGCCAGCGGACCGGCGCCGTGCCGCGGGCGTAGCGCTGGACAGATCCAGGCCGCGAAGGTTACTTCGCCCAGCCAGTGGTACCCATGCACCGCTCCTCTCGCTCACCGGCGGCGTGCTGTTTAGCCGTGGGTAACCAGGTAGCGACCGTGCGCTAGTCCGGCGTCCCCTTTGATGCTTGAATAGGCCAGCATCCCAGGTCAACCCATGAGAAAATCCTCAGAGGTAACACTTTGGTAACGGAGGTCCGGCCCGCGCATTGGCCCCGCGGCATGCAAACGCTTGCAGGGCCGGGATTTCCGGGTCCGTGCGGGTTCGTCCGCACGTGGACTGTGACGGCAATTCTGTCTGTCAGTAGTCGCGTTTTGACAGTGCGCACGTGACATCTGTGACAACCTGGGATTAACGCCACACGTTGTGCTATCTAGCCTACTCAGCGTTAAGGGGAGGGTTCGATGCGTTTCGCGCGCAGCAGCACGCCCGGCCGCCTGCCCGGCCATGGCATGCCGCGCGTCCGCGACTGGCCCGTCTGGTCGCTGCCGCCCCGGGTGCGCGCGTTCGTCTTGCTCGTGATCTGCGCGGACCTGGCGTGCACCGGCGTGGCCGCGGCGGCGTTCCGGTTCTCCGCCGGCCAGCTCGCGCTGTTCGCCGCGCTGCTGGCCTGCGGCGCCGTCACGGTGGAGCTGACCAGGCGGGCCGGCGAGCCAGCCGGCGTCGTGAAAGACGTGTACGCGGTCTGGGAACTCCCCGTGGTGATCCTGCTCCCCGTGCTGTACGCGCTGATCATCCCGGCGATCCGGCTGGCGCTGACGCAGTGGCGGGTCAAGCGGGCGCCGCCGTACCGCCGGGTGTTCACCGCCGCGGCGATCGGCCTCGCCTACGGCAGCGCGTCGCTGGTCTACCACGGGATCCTGCCCGCCGACGGGGATCCGCGCGGCTACCTGTGGCGCCACCCCGCGATGTGGCTGGTGGCGGCCGGGGCCTGCGGCCTCACGCAGTGGGCGGTCAACCAGGGCCTGGTGCTGAGCGCGATCCGGCTGGCGGACCCGGCCACCAGGATCAAGGCCACGGTGCTCGGCAGGGAGGAACTGCACAACGACGCGACCGAGCTGTGCGCGGCCGTGCTGGTGGCGCTCGGCATGACCGTCAGCTACCTGACGCTGATCATCGCGCTGCCGCTCGCCACGCTGCTGCAGCGGTCGATCCGGCACCCGCAGCTGCTCAACGAGGCGCGCGCGGACGCCAAGACCGGGCTGCTCAACGCCGCGACGTGGGAGCGCGAGGCGAGCGCGGAGGTCTCCCGCGCGGTTCGCACCGGGTCGCCGCTCGCCGTGGCGCTGCTCGACCTGGACAGGTTCAAGCAGATCAACGACACCTACGGCCACCTGCTCGGCGATGAGGTGCTGCGCCAGATCGCCGGCGCGATGACCGAGGTGCTGCGCGACTACGACCTGGCCGGCCGGTTCGGCGGTGAGGAGTTCGTGATGCTCCTGCCGCAGACCCGCGCGGTCGACGCCTTCAGGATCGCCGAACGGGTCCGCGCGCACATCGCGCGGCTGCCGATCTACGCGGACGGCACTCCCGGGTCCGAGCGGGTGGCGGTCACCGCGTCGATCGGCGTCGCGGCGCTCGACAACGGCTCCCGGCGCGAGCTGACCGAACTGCTCGCCGCCGCCGACGCCGCCCTCTACCGGGCCAAGGCGTCCGGCCGGGACCAGGTGCAGATGATCAGCACGAGCCGGGGCCTGAGCGCGGTCCGGCCGCCCGCGGATGAGATGCCCGCCACCGCCGCTTTCCTGCGGGGCGCGCAGCTGCCCGTCGAAGACATCGAGCCGGGCGGCGGTCAGCCGCCGGACGGCGCGGGACTCGAGGACGCCGCCGGCGACGACAGCACCGCCGCCACCTCAGCGCTCGCGGTGTGACACTCGGAGGCGACGCCGGTCCGTAGCGTCGCCGGCGTGGCATACCCCTGGCAGGTCCAGCCGTCCACCGTCACCGGCGCCCCGCCGCCGTTGCCCCGCACCCGGCCGTCGGCGATCATCGCCGGCGGTGGATACCACGGTGTTCACGCCTCCTCGTTTAGGCGCGGCGCGCGGCTGATGGTGACGTCGCCGAGCTTGGTGCTGGCGTGCACCTCGACCTTGGCGACCGGCTCCTCGGCTTCGGGTGCGTCGGAGGGGGTGAGCTCGTTGTAGACGCGGCCGAGATCGGTGTTCAGCTCCAGCCTGGCG
>Ga0209693_10000501_pt1 | contig 15810 bp, 12 predicted proteins | sample HubBroMetageWRM3_FD_188345 | JGI IMG/M metagenome (GOLD analysis project Ga0209693, IMG submission 188345) | Warmed soil microbial communities from the Hubbard Brook experimental Forest, New Hampshire - Hubbard Brook CCASE Soil Metagenome WRM 3... | ecosystem: Environmental > Terrestrial > Soil...
CACATTCAAGGAGGATGCCGTGCGGGTGATAGTCGACCACGACCGCTGCGAAGGCAACGCGGTGTGCATGGGAATCGCGCCAGATATCTTCGACCTCGACGACGAAGACTATGCGGTGGTGAAGACCGACCCGATTGCCCCCGACCAGGAGGCGCTGGCCGAGCAGGCGATCGCCGAATGCCCGCGAGCCGCCCTGAAGCGGGAAGACTAGAGGTATTCATAATTTGACTGGCAGCACGAAAGCGACCGATCTGTCCGGAAAGGTCGCGGTGGTGACCGGTGCGGCCGCAGGGTTGGGCCGCGCCGAAGCGATCGGCTTGGCCCGTGCCGGCGCCACTGTCGTGGTCAACGACATCGCGGCCGCGCTGGATGCCTCCGACGTCATCGACGAGATCACCGCCGCCGGCTCCAAGGCGGTCGCGGTCACCGGCGACATCAGTCAACGCGCGACCGCCGACGAGCTGGTCAGCTGCGCCGACGGGCTCGGGGGCTTGAGCATCGTGGTGAACAACGCCGGTATCACCCGCGACCGGATGCTGTTCAACATGTCCGACGACGAATGGGACGCGGTGATCGCCGTGCATCTGCGCGGCCACTTTCTGCTGACGCGCAACGCGGCCACCTATTGGCGGTCGAAGGCCAAGGAGGGGCAGGGATCGGTCTACGGCCGCATCGTGAACACGTCGTCGGAGGCGGGGTTGGTGGGGCCGGTGGGGCAGGCCAACTACGGCGCCGCCAAGGCCGGTATCACCGCGCTGACCCTGACGGCGGCCCGGGCGCTGGGCCGCTACGGAGTTTGCGCAAACGCGATCTGTCCGCGGGCCCGGACCGCGATGACCGCCGATGTCTTCGGGGCGGCCCCCGAGGCCGGCGGCGGCGAGATCGACCCGCTCTCGCCCGAGCACGTCGTCACCCTGGTGCGCTTCCTCGCATCCCCCGCGGCCAGCGCCGTCAACGGCCAGGTTTTCATCGTTTACGGCCCACAAGTGATGCTGGTGTCGGCGCCCAGCGTCGAGCATCGCTTCACCTCGGACGCGCAGGCGTGGGACGCGCAAGAGCTCAGCGCCACCCTGGAGGAATACTTTGCTGGTCGGGACCCGGAACGGAATTTCGCGGCGACCAGGTTAATGGAGTAATACTCCGGACGACGAGACGCCCCGCATCAGCGCACCTGCGGCCACACCACCGATTCAGCTGCTCTGTGGATGTGCCTCGGCCAGTGCGTCCAGAAACGATCGGGCCCAACGGTCGACGTCGTGGGCGAGTACCTGGCGTCGCAACGCCCGCATCCGGCGCCGCCCCTCCTGGTCCGTTTGGTTGAGCGCCGCCTCGATCGCGTCTTTGACGCCTTCGGTGTCATGCGGGTTGACCAGGTAGGCCTGCCGGAGTTCGGCTGCGGCACCGGTGAATTCGCTGAGCACCAGTGCGCCGCCGAGGTCGCTGCGGCAGGCGACGTATTCCTTGGCCACCAGGTTCATCCCGTCCCGCAGCGGGGTGACCAACATGACATCACTGGCCACAAAGAATGCGACGAGTTCGTCCCGGGGGACGGCGCGGTGCAGATAATGCACCACCGGATGGCCGACTTCGGCGTATTCGCCGTTGATATGGCCGACCTGGCGCTCGATATCCTCGCGCAGCTTCTGGTAGCTCTCGACCCGCTCACGGCTGGGCGTGGCGAGCTGGACCAGCACGGTGTCGTCGCCCTTGACGCGGCCCTCCGCGAGCAGCTCGGCAAAGGCCTTGAGCCGCACGTCGATGCCTTTGGTGTAGTCCAGCCGGTCGACGCCGAGCAGAACCTTGCGGGGATTGCCGACCTCGGCCCGGATCTCCCTGGCCCGCTTGCGGATGTTGCGATCACGGCCTTTCTGGTCGAGTTCGCTGGAATCGATGGAGATGGGAAAGGCGCCCACGCGAGTGATGCGCCCGTCGACCTCGACCTCACCGAATCGCGACCGCACGCCGACCGTACCGCGGGAGGTGTTCGCGCCGACCAGGCGTCGCGACAGAATCAGGAAGTTCTGGGCGCCTCCGGTCAGATGGAATCCCACCAGGTCGGCGCCCAGTAGTCCTTCCACGATCTCGGTGCGCCAGGGCAACTGCATGAACAGCTCGACCGGCGGGAAAGGGATGTGCAGAAAGAAGCCGATGGTCAGGTCGGGCCGCAATTCGCGCAGCATTTTGGGGACCAGCTGCAATTGGTAATCCTGCACCCAGACGGTCGCCCCCCGGGCGGCGGCGCGTGAAGCGGCCTCGGCGAATCGGCGGTTGACGTCGACGTAGCGGTCCCACCATTCCCGGTGGTAGATCGGTTTGACGATGACGTCGTGATAGAGCGGCCACAGCGTGGCGTTGGAGAATCCCTCGTAGTACTCGGCGACATCGTCGGCGGACAGACGCACCGGGTGAAGCCGCAGGTCCTCCGCTTCGATGGGCTCCTCGTCGGCGTCGACAATCCCCGGCCACCCGACCCAGGCGCCTTGACGGCGGCGAAGCAGCGGCTCCAAGGCCGTAACCAACCCGCCGGGGCTGCGCTTCCACGTGGTGCTCCCGTCGGGCAGCCGCTCCATGTCGATCGGCAGCCGGTTGGCGACCACCACGAAGTGGGACTCCCCGGCGGCAGATACCTTTGAGCGCTGGCCTCCGGCGGGGGGCATTTAGGCCTCGATTTTCGCCGGCCCAATACCGAGCATCGACAAGAAGATGCGGCATTCGTCGGCGTCGTTCGCGTAGGCCGCTACTACGCGCCTGGCTTGGCTTGCGGTGCTGTCAGTCAGCGGTGCCACATCTTCGATTTCGTGGTGATCAGATTTAGCGGACATGTCATAACTGTATGCGAAGTGCGTATTCGCCCGCAGCGGGCGTCGCAACCCGCCGACGGGCGCGTTACGGGCTGGCCGTAATGTGTAAGCACCCAACTGAGGCGAGTGAGGTGGCGAATGGCAGTCCCCAACGAGGTGGGCACGAACGCGGTGGACGCGCAGCCCGAAGAGCTGGTGGCCTACGAAACGCTCGACGAAGGCCGCATCGCCCGGGTCTGGCTGAACCGGCCGGAGGCGCACAACGCCCAGAGCCGCGGCCTGCTGGTTCAACTCGACGAGGCGTTCTTGCGCGCCGAGGCCGACGACGACGTTCGCGTCGTGATCTTGGCCGCGCGCGGCCGGAATTTCTCCGCGGGTCACGACCTGGGTTCCGAGTTGGCATTGGCGGAGCGGGCACCCGGACCCGGGCAGCTGCCGAGCTTTCGGATCAACGGCGCCACCCGCGATCCGGTCGCGGAGAAGACGTACCTTCAGGAGTGGCATTACTTCTTCCAAAACACCTGCCGTTGGCGCGATTTGCGTAAGATCACCATCGCCCAGGTACAGGGCAACGCGATCTCCGCGGGTTTGATGCTGATCTGGGCCTGTGATCTGATCGTCGCCGCCGACAATGCGAAGTTCAGCGACGTGGTCGGTGTCCGCATGGGCATGCCCGGTGTCGAATATTACGCGCATCCTTGGGAATTCGGCCCGCGCAAAGCCAAAGAGCTGTTGCTGACCGGTGATTCGCTGGACGCTGACGAGGCCTACCGACTCGGCATGGTGTCCAAGGTCTTCCCGCTCGACGAACTCGAGGACAAGACCTTGGAGTTCGCGCGCCGCATTGCCGAACGGCCTACGATGGCGGCGCTGTTGATCAAGGATTCGGTGAACGCGGCGTCGGATGCGATGGGTTTCACCGAGGCGTTGCGCCACGCGTTCCACATTCACGAGCTGGGGCATGCGCACTGGGCGGCGCACAACGAGAACAGGTACCCGGTCGGACTGCCGCCCGATGTCGAGGACTGGCGCACGGCGAAGCCGTCGAAGCTGGCTCGCCGCGACACGCCCTAGTCCGCCGTCGGTCGCATATGTCACAGCAGCCTCGCTGCGGAGGGGATATGTGTTGTGCCCGCCTCAGAGCGATTTCGTCGTACCGACGAGATGAGTTTTCGCTCCTAGGCGGGCAAACGGGCATCCGTGCCTCCCGGAGACTGCTGTGGCAGCTGTGACTGCCGACCGGTCGATTAGCGGCGACGGGCGCGTGGTTCGATGGCTAGAACCTGTTCCAATTCCGGCATAAGGGGCTGGCGTGCAGCTGTCATTTGAAGACCGGACCTACTTGGTCACCGGCGGTGGTAGTGGAATCGGCAAGGGGGTGGCCACCGGGCTGGTAGCCGCCGGGGCCTCGGTCATGATCATCGGCCGGAACGCCGACCGGCTGGCGGCCACCGTCGAGGAGATCGAGTCGGCCAAGGCGAGCGGTGGTGCGATCCGATATGAGCCGGCCGATGTGACCAACGAAGACGAGGTCGCGCGTGCCGTCGACGCCGCTGCCGCATGGCACGGCCGGTTGTATGGCGTGGTGCATTGCGCGGGCGGATCGCAGACCATCGGGCCGATCACGCAGATCGACTCGGAGGCCTGGCGACGCACCGTCGACCTCAACCTCAACGGCACCATGTATGTGCTCAAGCACGCCGCTCGGGAACTGGTGCGCGGCGGAGGCGGGTCGTTCGTCGGCATTTCTTCGATCGCTGCCAGCAATACCCACCGGTGGTTCGGCGCCTACGGGGTGACCAAATCCGGCCTCGACCACCTGATGATGCTGGCCGCCGACGAGCTCGGCCCATCCTGGGTGCGAGTCAACAGCATCCGACCGGGCCTGATCCGCACCGACATGGTCGCACCGATCACGGACTCGCCGGAACTGAGCGAGGATTACCGGATCTGCACCCCGCTGCCGCGGGTAGGTGAGGTGGAAGACATCGCCAACGCGGCGATGTTCTTGCTGAGCGACGCGGCCGGCTGGATCACCGGCCAAATAATCAACGTCGACGGCGGGCACTTGCTGCGACGCGGCCCGGACTTCACCGCAATGCTGGAACCGGTGTTCGGCGCCGACGGGCTAAGGGGGGTGGTCTGACCCGCTGGTGATCCGCCAAACCTGTCCACTGACCGGGACGGTGCCCCGCCGCGAGGCTAAAGCCGGTCCATCATCGAGGCGTTGGAATATCGTTGCCGGTCCCAGTGCAGACAGGAAGACACCATGGCCCGACGGGTAATCGACAACATCAGGGAGATCGCCGACCAGCTGCGCGATCAGGGGCCCGAGGCCGAACGCCTCGGTCGGCTGCCTGACGACACCGCGAAGTTGCTCAAAGCGGCCGGACCGATCAAGCTGCTGCAGCCCAAGCAGTACGGTGGGTTCGAAGCTCACCCAAGGGAATTCGCCGAGACAGTGATGGCCGTGGCGTCGCTGGACGGTGCGGCGGGGTGGATCTGCGGCGTCGTGGGCGTACACCCGTGGCAGCTGGCCTTCGCCGACCCCAAAGTACGCGAAGAGGTCTGGGACGCCGACGACAACACCTGGATGGCCTCGCCGTATGCGCCGACCGGCATCGCCGTCCCGACTGACGGCGGCTATCTGTTCAACGGCCGCTGGCAGTTCAGTTCCGGCACCGACCACTGCGACTGGATCTTCCTCGGCGCCATGCTGGGCAATCCCGACGGCAGCATCGCCGAGCCGCCGACCATGCTGCACATGATCCTGCCCCGCAGCGACTACCAGATCGTCGATGACTCGTGGAATGTGGTGGGGCTGAAGGGAACCGGCTCCAAGGACATCATCGTCCGCGACGCCTTCGTGCCATCCTACCGTGTGATGAACGGCGACCAGGTCATCGACGGCACCGCGCAAAAGGAAGCCGGTGTCACCGAATCGCTGTACAAGATGCCATGGTCGAATATGTTTCCGCTCGGCATCACCGCCGCGGTGATCGGCATCGCCGAAGGAGCGCTGGCCGCCCATCTTGATTACCAGCGCGGCCGGGTCGGCGCGCAAGGCACCGCGATCAAGGATGACCCGTATGTTTTGTTCGCGATCGGCGAAGCGGCCTCCGACATCAACGCCGCCCGCCAGGAGCTGCTGGCGAACGTCGACAAGATGTGGGACATCGTGGAATCCGGCAGGGATGTGTCATTCGAGGAGCGGGCCGTTGGACGGCGCACCCAGATCCGCGCCGCATGGCGGGCGGTGATGGCGGTGGACCAGATCTTCGCGCGTTCGGGCGGCAACGCCCTGCGTATGGATAAACCGTTACAACGCTTCTGGCGGGACGCACACGCCGGGCTCAACCACGCCATCCACGTGCCGAGCACCGTCTACCACGCCGCCGCGTTGAGTTCGATGGGTCTCGAGCCCGCTGAGTCCTTGCGCGCGATGATCTGAGCATGACCGATATCAAGAGCCTGGGTTACATCACGATCCAGACCAGCGACATCGACCGCTGGCGCACATTCGCCTTCGACGTGCTGGGCTTCGCGCAGGGCAACGGACCCGACCCAGACGCGCTGTACTTGCGGATGGACGAGCGCTTCGCGCGCATCATCGTCGTCCCCGGTGATAGCGACCAGGTCGTGCACGTCGGCTGGGAGGTGCGCGACGGCGCGGCGCTGCAACGGGTTCGGGAGTCACTCGAGCACGCCGGTGTCGCCGTCAAGCCGCTGTCGGTCGAGGAAGCCGACGCCCGCCGGGTTGAGGACGTCATCTCTTTCACCGACCCGACCGGCACCACGACCGAGGTGTTCTTCGGCCCAGCGCTCGACCACAGTCCGGTGGTGACGCCCTTCGGCTCGACGTTCGTGACCGGAACGCAGGGCTTGGGCCATGTGGTGTTGCCAACGATGGACCCTGCCGGCGCGTTCGCCTTCTACAGCGAGGTGCTGGGCTTCAAGCCGCGTGGCGCGATGCGACTGCCCGCCCCGCCGGCGTTCGGCCCGCTGCGAATCCGGTTCTTCGGTGTCAACGAGCGCCACCACAGCCTGGCGTTGTGTCCCGCGCCGCATGGCGGGGCACCGGGCGTGGTGCACATCATGGTCGAGGTCGACTCGTTGGACGCCGTCGGCCGCGCACTGGATCGCGTTGTACAAAAAGGGTTTCCGTTATCCTCGACGCTCGGTCGGCACACCAACGACAAGATGGTCTCGTTCTACGTCCGGGCGCCTGGCGGATGGGATGTCGAATTCGGTACCGACGGTTTGAAAGTCGACGAAACGTACTACACGGCTGAGGAGATCACGGCCGACAGCTACTGGGGCCACGACTGGTCCGGCAGCCAACCGCTGGCGGCAATGTGACCGCCACGGTCGCGCCGGTCAACGCTCGCGATATTGCAAACTGGGATATCCAGGCTGATGTGGTGATCGCCGGATACGGCATTGCCGGAGCGTCCGCGGCGATCGAGGCCGCACGTGCGGGCGCCGAGGTGGTGGTGTTGGAGCGCACCGGCGGCTGGGGCGGCGCCGCGGCGCTGGCCGGCGGATTTGTCTATCTCGGTGGCGGTACGCCGATTCAAAAGGCCTGCGGCTTCGAAGATTCCGTCGACAACATGCGCACCTTTCTGTGCGCGGCGATGGGTCCGGGCGCCGACGAAGACCGGATCGCCGACTACTGTGCCGGCAGCCTCGAGCATTTCGAATGGCTGGTGGGCTGCGGTGTGCCGTTCAAGCCCAGCTTCTGGGGTGAGCCGGGCTGGGAACCGCCCGATGATGACGGACTGATGTACACCGGTGGCGAGAACGCGTTCCCGTTCAACGAGATCGCCACTCCCGCGCCGCGCGGGCATGTGCCGCAGATGCAGGGTAAGCGAACCGGGGAGAAGGGCGGCGGCTACATGCTGATGAAGCCGCTGGTGGACACCGCCACCGCGCTGGGCGTGCAAAGCATCCTGGATACCCGGGTGCAGCGACTGGTCGTCGAGAGCGACGGGCGAGTGGTCGGGATCATCGCTCGCCAATACGGCAAAGAGCTGGCCGTGTCGGCGCGGCGCGGGGTCGTACTGGCCACCGGCAGCTTCGCCTACAACGAGTCGATGGTGGCGCGGTACGCGCCGCGGATCGCCGGCCGGCCGGCCGCCGCTATCGAAGAGCACGACGGAATTGCGATCCAGCTGGCGCAGGCACTCGGGGCCGACCTGGCCCACATGGACGCCACCGAAGTGGCTTTCCTGGTCGACCCGCAGCTGATCGTGCGCGGCATCCTGGTCAACGGTCGGGGACAGCGCTACGTGGCGGAGGACACCTACCCGGGGCGCATCGGGCAGCTGACGCTTTACCAGCAGGATGACACCGCTTTCCTGGTGCTCGATGCCGAGGCGCACGAGCAGGCGATGGCGGCGCGGTCGGCGACCCCTTTCCTGTTGCGACCGCCGACCTGGGTCTGCGAGAGCGTGACCGACCTGGAGACCGAGATAGGCCTGCCGCCCGGCTCGCTGCAGGCGACGGTGGCGGCCTACAACGACGGCGCCGCGCGGGGTGACGATCCGCTGCTGCACAAGAAACCGGAGTGGTTGCGCCCGATCGGCACCCCGGTGGGCGCCATCGACCTGCGGGGCAACACCGGCGGCTTCACGCTCGGCGGGCTGCACACGACGCTGGCCGCCGAGGTGCTACACGTGAGCGGCGAACCGATCCCGGGCCTGTTCGCGGCCGGACGAGCCACCGCCGGACTGGCCGCCTGGGGATATGCGAGCGGCATCTCTTTGGGCGACGGCAGCTTCTACGGCCGCCGCGCGGGCCGCGCCGCCGCCACCGCCTAACCTGCGCGAACTGCGCGAGCAGACGCAAAAGCACCATTTCCATCGGCGTGTCGGGGGCTTTTGCGTCTGCTCGGCATGGTTGTGAGCGGCGCCACAGTATGGTATCAATAGGCATATACCTATTAGGAATATAGGCGCAGGAGGAAACATGACAGCCCAGGCCGAAGCCTGTACCCCAAGCGCCGTGATCGATCGCGTGTCGCTGGTCCTGGACGCCTTCGACGGGCCCGGCCGGCTATCCCTGGCTCAGGTCGTGCGCCGCACCGGCCTGCCGCGCTCGTCGGCGCACCGATTGCTCGAGCGGCTGGTGCACCTGCGCTGGCTCCGCCGCCAGGGCCGCGACTACGAGCTGGGCATGCGGTTGGTTGAGCTGGGATCGCTTGCGGTGCACCAGGACCGATTACACCGGGCCGCGCAACCGTTTCTGCACGAGCTGCATCGGGCCACCGGTCTGGTCGTGCATCTGGCCGTTCTCGACGGCGTGGATGTGGTCTACCTGGAAAAGATCGCCGGCGCGTTCGGCGCCGCGGTTCCGTCCCGCGTCGGCGGCCGCCAGCCCGCGCACTGCACCGCGGTCGGTAAGGCCTTGCTCGCGTTCTCGGAGCCGAGCCGGCTCGACGACTTCGATGTCGACCTGTTGACCCGCAAGACCAAGTACTCGGTTTCCACCCGGCGTCAGCTGGCCGACGAGCTGAAAGCAATACGCGCCCGCGGGGTCGCCTACGAACGAGGAGAGTCGGTCGCCGGATTCGGTTGTGTCGCTGCGCCGATCGGTGACATCGGCCAGGCCGCCGAGCCTATTGCCGCGGTCTCGCTGTGCGGTCCGCTGGATCGGATGGCCTTCGACCATCGGCTGGCTGGACCGGTGCGGACGACGGCATTGGGCATTTGGCGCAACTTCGACGACGGCGGCGGCATCCGCGTACAGCCCATCCTGCAGCAGCCCCGTCCGCTGCACCCGACCCCGGTCCGCACCTTGCAGTACGCGTGAGCCTCGACGCCGAGATCGCCGAGCTGCTGCCCGCGCTCGATGCCGGGTTTCCGCGTGTCGAGACCATGACCGCGCCGCAGCTTCGCGCCGTGATCCGGCAGCGGGTTCAGCGTCCGTCGCAACCCGAACGGGTCGGTAGAGTTCTCGACCAGACCGTGCCAGGCCCGGCGGACGACATCAACGTCCGGATCTATTGGCCAGCAACATTACTCGAACCAGTACCGCTCGTCGTTTTCGCACACGGCGGTGGGTTCGTGTTCTGCGATCTGGACTCACACGACGAACTGTGTCGTGCGATGACCAACGGTATCGGCGCGGTCGTGGTGTCTGTCGACTATCGGCTGGCACCGGAATCGCCGTGGCCGGCGGCAGCCGAGGATGTCTACACCGTCGCGGATTGGGCGGAACGGGAAGCTAAGGCACTCGGCGGCGACCCAATACGCGTGGTGGTTGCCGGTGACAGCGCGGGCGGCAATCTGGCCGCCGTGACCGCACTCTTGGCCCGCGACCGCGGACGGCCCCGAATCGCCGGACAGCTACTGCTGTATCCGGTGCTCGCAGCGGATTTCGGCACGATGTCCTACCGACGCTTCGGCACCGGCTACTTCAACACCGCTGCCGCAATGGCGTGGTACTGGGATCAATACGCGCCGACCCTCGCGGACCGCAGCCATCCCTACGCGTCGCCGCTGCGGGCCCGGCTGGCTGGCGTGCCACCGACCGCAGTGGTCACCGCGGGGTTCGACCCGCTGTGCTCAGAGGGCGAGGCCTACGCGAAAGCGCTTGCCGAAGAGTCCGTTACGACGATTCACCGCAATTATCCCGGCGCGATCCACGGCTTCATGACGATGGCCGGACTGGGCATCTGCACCCGGGCGCGAAACCAGGCCTGGGCCGATATGTCCGCGCTGCTGTCCCGCTCATTGGAATGAAGTCTTGCCACGGCTCGGGACAAGCAGGACGCTAGATCTTGATACACAACAACGTCGGAGGACACGATGGCTGGAGCCTCGGGAACCTGGGACACGATCGATCGGTATGTCGTCATCTCGACGGATACCCACGCCGGGGCCGATATCGGCGACTACAAACAGTATTTGCCGGCGGCCCTGCACGACGAGTTCGATGCATGGGCGCAGACCTACGTCAGCCCGTTCGACGACCTGATCATCGCCACCGCCAATCGGAACTGGGATAGCGAGCTCCGGATCGCCGACATGGACGCCGACGGCGTGGCCGCCGAGGTGCTGCTGCCCAACACCGTTCCGCCGTTTTTCCCGACCACTCCCAACATCACCATCAGCCTGCCCCGAACCCGCGACGAGTTCGAGAAGCGTTGGGCGGGCGTGCAGGCTCACAACCGCTGGCAGATCGATTTCTGTTCGCTCGCGCCGACCCGCCGCCGCGGGTTGATCCAGATCTTTCCCAACGATGTCGAGCTGGCCATGGAAGAGATTCGATGGGGCGCCGAGCAGAACTGCTTCGGCGGCGTGCTCGTCCCGCCGGTCTCGCCGGGTGACCCCCAGGTCGCACCGCTCTTCCACACCCGCTACGAACCGATCTGGGCACTCTGCGCGGATCTGGACCTGACGGTGGTGCAGCACGCGGGCGCCGGCAGTCCCGAGATGCCGATGGACCAGCCGGCCTCCAACGCGGTGCTGATCACCGAGATGGCGATTTGGGCCCAGCGCACACTCGGTCACCTGATCCTGGCCGGGGTCTTCGAGCGGTACCCGACGCTGCGGTTCGTGCCGACGGAACAGGGCACGCTGTGGGTGCCGGGGCAATTGGGCATCCTCGATGCCATGGTGCCCACCATGAAGTCCGAGGCCGGTAACCGCACCTACGGGATGTTCGGCGGATCGTCCGTCGACGCGCTGACCATGACACCGAGCGAATACGTTAAGCGCAACTGCTATCTGGCCAGCGAGCTGGCACCGTTCGACTCCGGGATGATCGATTTCATGGGCCCGGAGCACATCATGTGGGGCAGTGACTATCCGCACGAGGAAGGTTTCACTCCACACTCCAAGCTGGCCATCCGCTGGGCCCTGCACGACAAGTCAGAGGACGCTTGCCGAAAGATCCTGGGCGGCAACGCTGGCCGGCTATACCGATTCGACCTCGATGCGCTGGCGCGCGTCGCCGCGAAGATCGGGCCCACGGTCGCCGAGGTGCACACGCCGCTCGAGGACACCGGCTACCGGGCGCCGGCGGCCTTCGGCTACCGGCCGTTCGAAGGCGGGCTCGCCCTCAAACGGCTCGCTCCGGCTCGCAGCTAGCGGGAGCCGGGCTCCTCTGTTTGCACCCGCTTTTCGACTTCCCGCCAGTGGCCCGGTCGGGGCGTCGGGAAGGCGCCGTGCGCGTCGCGCTTGCCCTGCTTGAGCACCGCCTCGGCCTCGTCGATGTCTTTGATCAGTTGTAGCGCGAGCTCCCGCTCGGCCGCGTAGTAGCGCTCCGACCATTGCATGGCGATCCGTGGGTAGGCCCAGGCCGGTTCCTCCGCCGCAGCCTGGGCGTCGGTCGCCACCCGCTGGCGCATTCTGTCGACGTAGGCGATGTGCTCTTGCAAAATCTCCTTCAACCGATCCGGCTCGTTCAGATGGCCGAGCCAAATCCGCAACAGCACACCGTGTTTCAGCATTGGCGGATCGGTCGGAGTTTCGGTGGCCCACCGGCTGACCGCGTCTTGGCCCGATTCGGTGATCTTGTAGATCCGCCGCCCGCGTAACCCGCCGTCGTGGAGCACCCGCGATGTCGCGTAGCCGTGGGATTCCAGCCGCTTCAGCTCCGAGTAGATCTGGCTGAACGACGGACTCCAGTAGAAGTAGCCGACGCTCCAATCCGCCCACTTCTTGAGGTCGTACCCGGAGACCTCCTCGCCGAATGCGAGCATGCCCAGAACTGCCCAACTGGTAGCCGGCAGATTGGGTAACTCCGATTCGTGCGGCGTTTGCGCTGGTCCCACCGGTCAAGGCTAACAACCGGCGGGGTGCCCAGCATGTGTGCTGACCGCTCACCGGGACACTTACAGAACCTGGAAGCCCTTGTAGCCGGCCGCGGCGACCTCGGCGATGATCTGGCCATAGACCCCGAAGCCGCCGACGAACGGCATGAACACCCGCGGTTTGTCGGGGACGTTGGCACCTAGGTACCACGAGTTCGCCCGCAGCATCAAACTGCCCGACGCCCGACAAGCGCAGTCGTTGACCCACTCGGCGGCCGCGTCCGGACGCGCCTCCAGCCCGCGCGCGCCGTGCGCATCGAGGTAGCCGACCGCGTCGGCAATCCAATCGACGTGCAGTTCGGAGTGCAGCGCCATGTTGGCCAACACCGACGGGCTGCCCGGGCCGCTGATGTTGAACAGGTTCGGAAAGCCGGGAACGCCCAGCCCCAGGTAGGTGACCGGGCCGGACGCCCATGCCCGGTTCAGCGTCTCACCGCCCCGACCGACGATGTTCAGCTTGTCCACCGATCCGGTCATCGCGTCGAACCCGGTCGCCAACACCAGCGCGTCCAGGTCGTAGTGCGCGGCAGAGGTGACCACACCGGCGGTATCCATCCGCAGAATCGGGGTCAGCCGCAGGTTGACCAGCGTGACGTTGTCGCGGTTGAACGTCTGGAAGTAGTTGTCGTCGGTGCAAATCCGCTTAGTGCCGATCGGATGATCGGACGGGATCAGCCATTCCGCGATGTGGGGATCGTCGACGACAGCCCGTATCTTCTGCTCCCAGAAGACTCGGGCGGTGTCGTTGGCGGCCATGTTGAGCATCTGATCGGAAAACGTCTTGCTGAACAGCACACCGCCGAGCTTCCAACGCTTCTCGTAGGCTGCTTGTCGCTCCTGCTCGGACACCTCCAGCGCCGGCAGTGGGTGCGGCTGATGCGGTGAACCGCCACCGCTGGCCATCGAAAGCCGGCGGCGCTCGGCATAGCCGGCCTTCTGCGCGAGTCGAGTGTCATCGTCGAGCGGCACGTTGCCGGCGGGAATACTGTAGTTGGCGCTGCGCTGGAATACGTACAGCTGACGGGCCTGTTCGGCAATACACGGAATCGCTTGAATGCCAGACGATCCCGTCCCGATGATGCCGACTCGCTGGCCGGTGAAGTCGACGCCCTGGTGCGGCCAGTGCGCCGTGTGATGCACGGCGCCGCTGAACGACTCCAGCCCGTCGATCGCCGGGATGTTGGCGTTCGACAACGGACCGACGGCAAGCACGAGAAAGCGAGCGGATACCAGTTCGCCTGTGTCGATATGGATTTGCCAGGTAAGCGTGTTTTCGTCGAGGACAGCGTCGGTGACCCGGGCGCCAAAGGTGATATCGCGTCGCAGGTCGAACCGGTCGGCGACGTGGTTCAGATAGCGAAGGATCTCGGGTTGGGTTGCGTACTTCTCGCTCCAATCCCACTCCCGTTGCAGCTGCTCGTCGAAGGAGTAGGAGTAGTCGACGCTTTCGACATCGCAACGTGCGCCTGGATAGCGGTTCCAGTACCACACTCCGCCGACACCGTCGGCGGCTTCGAACACCCGTACCGTCAGGCCGTCACCGCGCAGCCGGTGCAGCGCGTAAAGCCCGGCGAAGCCCGCGCCTACCACCACCACATCGACGGTCCGGGTCATACCGCCGACGGTACGGGGTAAATGGCCGCTTCGGCCCGGATCGTCCCGCTGGGCGGGAATCGCCCGCCCCGAGCCGCACCAGGTGTGGTTGCCTAACCGCATGCCGGCCGCAGACCAGGGCGAAGCCTGGGATCACCAGGTCGACTTCCTCGTCGTTGGGAGCGGCGGCGGCGGCCTGACCGCGGCGCTGACCGCAGACGCCCACGGGCTGGACACCCTGATCATCGAAAAGGCCGGCGTCTACGGCGGCAGTACCGCGCTGTCCGGGGGAAACATCTGGATCCCCAACAACCCGACCCTGAAACGCGAAGGCCTGGCGGATTCGCGGGCCGATGTCCGCAGCTACCTCGACGCCGTCGTAGGCGGTCGGGTACCGCCGGCCAACATCGACGCCTTCATCGACAACGGGCCGTTGGCCATGGAGTTTCTCGAGCACGCCAGCCGACATCTGCGATTCCAGTGGTGCACCGGATATTCCGACTACCAGCCGGAGGCGCCGGGTGGACGCGCTCGAGGGCGAACCATCGAGCCGCTGCCCTTCGATCTGAAGATGCTCGGCGAAGACGAGAAGCGGCTGCGGCCCGCCGCACTTGCCACGCCGGGCGGACTGTTCGTCACCTCAAAAGAATTCGCGCGGCTGAACATGGTGATGCGGACCTGGTCGGGTCGCCGCGCGGCCATGCATACCGTGGGGCGGGCCGTGAAGGGCGTTCTGCTGCGGCGGCATATGGACACCCTTGGTCGGGCGCTGATCGGCCGACTACGGCTCGCCCTGAAGGACGCCGGCATCCCGCTGTGGCTCAACACTTCCCTGCAGTCACTGATCACCGACGAGTCCGGAACCGTAGTCGGGGTACGCGCCCATCGCGACGGCCTTGCTATCCGGATCAGGGCGCGCACCGGTGTGCTGCTGGCCACTGGGGGATTCGAGCACAACAACGAGATGCGTAAGCGATTCCTTCGCGACTGCGGCAAGGACAACTACAGCGCCGGTTCGCTCGACAACACCGGCGACGGCATCGTCGCGGGCCAGGCTATCGGCGGCGCAGTCGATTTGATGGACGACGCCTGGTGGATGCCGGCGTTCAAGCGACCCGACGGCCTGATGAGCGTGCTGGTGTCGGAACGGTCGATACCCCGCTCGATCATCGTGGACCAGACCGGCCGGCGCTTCGTCAACGAGGCGGCGCCGTATGTCACGTTCGTGCACCGGCAGCTTGCCGGCCGGCACGATCCGATCTGGTTCGTCTTCGACCGGAAAGCCAAGAACCGCTACCAGTTCGGCGGGGTGATGCCGGGTCAGACGTTCCCCAACGACTGGCTTACGTCAGGACTGATGCATCGGGCTGACACCCTCGACGCTTTGGCCGCGGCGATCGGCGTGCCCGCATCCTCGCTACGCGAAACCGTGGACCGGTTCAACGGATTCGCGCGTGACGGTAAAGACCATGACTTCGGCCGCGGAGACAGTGCCTATGACAACTACTACGGTGACCCGACGCTGCCACAACCGACGATGGACGTCATCGACAGCGCGCCCTTCTACGCGGCGCGCATCCAGGCCGGCGACCTGGGCAC
>Ga0209693_10000502_pt1 | contig 15788 bp, 11 predicted proteins | sample HubBroMetageWRM3_FD_188345 | JGI IMG/M metagenome (GOLD analysis project Ga0209693, IMG submission 188345) | Warmed soil microbial communities from the Hubbard Brook experimental Forest, New Hampshire - Hubbard Brook CCASE Soil Metagenome WRM 3... | ecosystem: Environmental > Terrestrial > Soil...
CAAGGCGATCCGGGCGGATGCGGCTCGGGTGCTGCTGCCGCTGACCAAGGACACGGGCTGGTTTTTCGACACCGAGTTGCTGGTTTTGGCGGAGCGGGCGGGACTGCGGATCGCTGAGGTTCCGGTGGACTGGATAGACGACGCCGATTCGCGGGTCAAGCTGGTGGCGACCGCGGTGGCGGATCTGCGGGGGATCGTGCGGCTGGGTACCGGGCTGGCGCGCGGCACGATCCGGGTCCCGGCACTAGGTGACCCGTCTCCGCCGGGTCTGGCGGGCCGGGGTGGCCGGGCGGCGCTGGGTGACCCGTCGCCGCCGGGATCGCGCCTGCGAAGCGGCCGGTCTGGGCGCCGGGGCCTGCTGGCGGGGCAGCTGGCTCGGTTCGCGGTGGTCGGCGTGGCCAGCACGGTGGCGTACGTTCTGCTGTTTCTGCTCTTGCGTGGTGGGCTCGGTGCGCAGTGGGCGAACGCGGTGAGTTTGCTGGTGACGGCCGTGGCGAATACGGCGGTGAACCGGCGGGTGACGTTCGGGATCCGGGGCCGGGCGCTGGCGGGGCGGCATCAGGTGCGCGGGCTGATCGCGTTCGGGATCGGGCTGGCGCTGACGTCGGGGGCGCTGGCGGTGCTGCATCACGCCGACGCCCGGCCGGGCCGCGCCACCGAGGTGAGCGTGCTGGTCGCGGCGAACCTGCTGGCCACCATCGTCCGCTTCGGCCTCTACCGCGGCTGGGTGTTCCGCGGCTCCGCCCACGGTGGCCGCCGGCCAGCAGACATCTCCGAATCAGTCCAGGACGGGCCCGGGGCCGGTCCAGTCCGGGCTGCCTGACCTATCCACATAGGAGCAATAACGGTGACCGCTACGTCGACAAAACCTGGCCCGGCGCCTGCCGCCCGGCCGGGCCGTTCCGGGCGCATGGCCCGCTTGCTGCGGGCCCGGCCGGACGACCCCGCGTGGGCGAGGCCAGCGCTGCTTGCCCTGCTCGTGGCCACGGGCCTGCTGTACCTGGTCGGCCTTGGCCGTAACGGCTGGGCCAACGAGTTCTACGCGGCCGCCGCGCAGGCCGGCAGTCAGAGCTGGAAGGCATTCCTGTTCGGCTCGCTGGACCGCTCCAACTTCATCACCGTCGACAAGCCAGCGGGATTCCTATGGCCCATGGAACTATGCGCGCGCATCTTCGGCGTGAACTACTGGAGCCTGCTCGTCCCGCAGGCCCTCGCGGGCATCGCCACGGTCGGCGTGCTCTACACCACCGTGCGCCGGTGGTTCGGGCCGGCGGCCGCGATCATCGCCGGGGCGGTCATGGCCTTGACGCCGGTCGCCACGCTCATCTTCCGCTTCAACGATCCCGACGCGTTCATCACCCTGACGGCCACCCTGGCCGCGTACCTCATCGTGCGCGCCATCGAATCGGGCCGCACCCGGTGGCTGGCCCTGGCCGGGGTGCTGCTCGGCCTGGGCTTCCTCGGCAAGATGCTCGCGGGATTCCTGGCCCTGCCCGCGCTCGCCCTCGCCTACCTCGTCTGCGGGCCAGCCAAGCTCGGCAGGCGGATCTGGCAACTCCTGGTCGGCGCCGCCGCCATGCTGCTCACCGCGGGCTGGTGGGTGGCGATCGTCTTGCTCACCCCGGCCGCCGACCGGCCGTTCGTCGGCAGCACCAGCAATAACAACATCCTCAGCCTGACGTTCGGCTACAACGGGCTGAGCAGGCTCACCGGAAACCGCGGCGGGCTTCCCGGCGGCGCCAGCCGGGCGCCAGGCCGCGGGCTCGGCGCCGCGGCGGGCGGCACTGCTCGTGGGCTCGGTGGTGCGGCGGGCGATGCTGCTCGTGGGCTCGGTGGTGCGGCGGGCGACGCTGCCCGCGGGCCGGGCGGGTTCGGCGCCCGTGGCGGGGGCGGGGGAGGCGGCGCGCTCGGCGGCGGGTCCGGCCTCACCCGCCTGTTCGGATCCGAGTGGGGCGGGCAGATCAGCTGGCTGATCCCGGCCGCGCTGATCGCCTTCGCGGTCATGCTGTGGGTGTCGCGGCGGGCGGCCAGGACCGACCGGACCCGCGCTGCCGCACTGATGTGGGGCGGCTGGCTGCTGGTGGCCGGCCTCGTGCTCAGTTATATGTCCGGCACCACGCACTCGTATTACTCGATCGCGCTGGCCCCGCCGATCGGCGCGCTGATCGGCATCGGCGCTGCTGGCGTGTGGCGGATCCGCCACACCTGGTTCGCGCGGGCCGCCCTGGCCGCCGGGCTGGCGGCCGCCAGTTTGTGGGCGTGGGTGCTGCTCGGCCGCAGTCCCGGCTGGTACCCGTGGGTGCGCGTGGTCATCGTGATCGCCGGGGTGGCCGCGATCGCCGCGATCCTGGCCGGCCCGGCCCTGCGGGCGGTCTTTGCCCGGTGGGGTACGGCGGTGGCGGTGGGCACGGTGACGCTGGCCGCGATCGCCGGCCTCGGCGGCCCGCTGGCCTACAGCATGGACACCGCGGCCAGCAGCTACAGCGGCACGAGCCCGTCGGCGGGTCCTTCGCTGACCGCCGCCAGAGGTGGTCCCGGCGGCGGCGCCGGGCTCGGCCGGGGCGGCGGCGGCCTCCCCGGCAGGCTCCGTGACGGCGGCACGGGCCGGGCCCCGGGCGGCTTCGGCGGCACCGGCGGCGGAAACGCGACGGTCAGCAGCGCGTTCGTCAAACTGCTCGAGACCGGCGCGTCCCATTACGAGTGGACGGCGGCCACAGACGGCTCCGACAGTGCCGCCTCGATGGAACTGGCCACCGGCGGAATCCCGGTGATGGCGATCGGCGGCTTCCGTGGCACCGACCCGGCGCCCAGTCTCGCCGCCTTCGAGAAGCTCGTCGCCGCGCACAAGATCCACTACTACGTCGCGGGCGGGGGTGGCGGCTTCGGCGGCCGCGGGGGCGGCGCGGGCGGCGGCTTCCCCGGGGCCGGCTTCGGTGGCCGCGGAACCGGCGCCGGCCGAGACTTCGCCGACCGGGGCGCCGGCGACCTCGGCGACCGCGGCCTCGGCGACCGCGGCCTCGGCAGCCGCGGGGCTGGCGGCGTCGGCGGAGGCGGCGGGTCCACCGACGAGGCGCAGATCAGCGCGTGGGTCGAGGCGCACTTCACCGCGACCACGGTGGGCGCCATGACCGTCTACAACCTCACCGCCTCGCCCAGGTGAGCGGCGTGACCTACAACCGCATCGCCTCGCCCAAGTGAGCGGCGTGACCTACAACCGCATCGCCTCGCCCAAGTGAGCGGCGTGACCTACAACCGCACCGCCTCACCCAGGTGAGCGGCGTGACCTATAACCACACCGCCTCACCCCCGGGACCCGTCGTCAACCCCATCAGCAACACCGACCCCACCAGCAACGGCGTACGCCCGGGTCAGCGATGGTGGTTCACCTTTGTCCGGTGGCGGCCGGACAAAGGTAAACCACTGTTTCGGACGCTGGTAAATCGGCGAGCGGCCGTGCGCCTAGCTGGCCCGCTTGTAGGCGCGGACGGCTAGCGGGGCGAACACGATGAAGATGCCCGCCAGCCAGGCGATGCTCTTCCAGAGGTCATCCGCGATCGGGCCGCCGAGCGCCATCGAGCGCATCACGTTGATGACGTAGGTGACGGGCTGGTTGTTGGCGAACGCCTGCAGCCAGCCCGGCATGCTCGAGATCGGCACGAACGCCGAGCTGAGGAACGTCAGCGGGAACAGCCAGACCAGGCCGAACGCCTGCACCGATTCCTCGTCCCCGATGGCCAGCCCGGTGAAGGCGGAGATGCAGCAGATCGCCAGCCCGAACACGGTGGCCAGCACGATCATGGCTATGGCGAGGCCGACGCCGTTGTCGAAGCGGAACCCGACCGCGTACCCGACCCCGACCACGATCACGATGGTCACGAACATCCGGATGGTGTCCGCGACCAGGCGGCCGGCCAGCACCGCGGAGCGCGCCATCGGCATCGACTTCAGCCGGTCGATCACGCCCTTCTGCAGTTCCTGCGCCAGCGCGATGGCCGTGCCGAAGGTCGCGAACGCCGCGGTCTGCGCGATGATCCCCGGCAGCAGGAAGTCGACGTAGTTGCCGCCCGGGACCTGGATCGCGCCGCCGAAGACGTAGCGGAACAGCAGCACGAACATGACCGGCTGGATCACCGTGAACATGATGTAAGCGGGAACTCGCATCCAGACCAGCAGGTTGCGCCGGGTGATCGTGAGTGTGTCGGTCACCGCCCAGTGGGCCCGGGTGAGCAGGCTCGGGCCTCTCGGCGTGATCGGGACACTGGCCCCGGCGGTCGGCGCGACGGCGGTCATGACGACGCCGCCTTTCCTGCGTCGCTGCCTCCGGAGCGCCGGCCTCGCCGCTTGCCGCGCTTGCCGCCGCCCGGTTCCTCGTCTTCCTCGGCGGCGTGCCCGGTGAGCGCCAGGAAGACGTCGTCGAGCGACGGCCGCCGCAGCGCGAGCCCCTGGGTCCGGACGCCGGCGGCGTCCAGGCTCCGCACCGCTTCGACCAGTGCCTCGGAGCCGCGGCCCCCGACACCCACGTTGATCACCCCGGTCTCCTTGTCCACGTGCGGCTCTCCCTCGCCGATGCGCGCTATCGCCTCGGCCGCGTCGGTGACCTTGTTGCGGTCGGGCACGGTGAACTCCAGCACGTCCCCGCCGACGCGTCCCTTGAGGTTCTCTGAGGTGCCCAGCGCGATCACCAGGCCGTGATCGATGACGGCGATCTCGTTGGCCAGCTCGTCCGCCTCGTCCAGGTACTGCGTGGTCAGCAGCAGCGTGGTCCCGCCGGCCACCAGCGACCGGATGATGTCCCACATGCCCAGCCGTGACCGCGGGTCCAGGCCCGTGGTCGGCTCGTCGAGGAACAGCACCTTCGGCCGCCCGACCAGGCTCGCGGCCAGGTCCAGGCGGCGCTGCATGCCGCCGGAGTAGGTCTTGGCGGCGCGGTTGGCGGCGTCGCTCAGGCCGAACTGCTCCAGCAGTTCGGCGGCGCGGGTGCGCGCGTCGGGCCAGCTGAGGTGGTACAGCCGCCCCACGATCTCCAGGTTCTCGCGGCCGGTGAGCTCTTCCTGGATGGCCGCCGACTGCCCGGACAGGCCGATCGTGCGGCGCACCGCGGCGGCCTGCCGGACCACGTCATAACCCTCGACCAGGGCCCGGCCGCCATCCGGGCGCAGCAGCGTGGTCAGGATCCGCACGGCGGTCGTCTTGCCCGCGCCGTTCGGGCCAAGCACGCCGAGCACGGTCCCGCGCGGCACGGTCAGGTCGATGCCGCGCAGCGCGCGTACCTCGCCGAACGACTTGGTCAGGCCTTCGACGAGAATCGCCGGCCCAGAACTTGGAACTGACAACTTCCTTTCCTCCCCTAACGGGCCGACGGCCCAGAACACCCCGCGTACCGAACCTACCGGTTAGTCGCCGACATGAGCGAATGGGATAACAGGCAGACGATTCGCCGGCAGCGAACTCATCGGTCCGTGCCGAAAACACCGACGGCTCAGCCGCTGGACGTGGCCGATGCCGCAGCGGTTATCGCGTTCAGGATCTCCGCTGCCATGACATCTGTCATGGCCGGATCGGGACGAAATGCATGAGCCCTTTTGTCTGCACTGCCTTAGTTTGGTAGCGCACCGCAGGGGACGCGGTGCGCGGTGCGCCGTCGTGGCCGGCCACCGCAGCGCCCGAGGAGGCAACCGTGGCTCTCGACATCATCCTTGGCGTCCTCGTTCTAGGCCTGGTGATCTACCGGCAACTGGTCGCCCGGCCGATCAACGCACGCGGGCTGCGGCTGCTCGTGGTCCTGGCTGTCATCGGCGTGGTCGAGACCGTCAACTTCCTGCAGAAGTACCACGGCGGGCCGGGGACCTACGCCGCGCTCGGCGGCAGCCTGGTGCTCGCCGCCGTCTTCGGTGTGCTGCGGGCCGGCACGGTGCGGATCTGGAGCCAGGACGGCCAGGTCTGGTCCAAAGGCAACTGGCTGACCGCGGGGCTGTGGATCATCGCGATTGCCGTGCACCTCGGCTACGACGCGCTGGTCGCACGCGGTCACGGGAGCGGCGGCGACGTGGGTACCGCGACGATCGTCCTCTACCTGGCCGTCAGCCTTGGCGTGCAGCGGCTCGTCTCGCAGTATCGGGCGAGCCGCATGGGCCTCGCCCCCTTCGGCTCACCGGGTTCCGGCCAGTTCAGCTAAGCCGGCTACCAGCGTGGCTGCCTGCGTTCATAGCTGGGGTGGAGGCGGCGCATGTAGCCGGTGTCGTCACGGGTCCGGATGCCGCACCGCAGGTACTGTTCGTGCAGCCGGGCCAGGGCTTCCCGGTCGAGTTCGACGCCGAGGCCGGGCCCGTCCGGGACGCGGAGCGCGCCGCCGCTGAACGTAAACGGGTCGCCAGCGACGACGTCCTCGGTCTTCCACGGCCAGTGGGTATCACAGGCGTAGGTCAGGTTCGGGGTGGCTGCGGCCAGGTGGGCCATGGCGGCGAGGCTGATGCCGAGGTGCGAGTTGGAATGCATGGACAGCCCGAGCCCGAACGTGTCGCAGATCCCGGCGAGCAGCCCGGACCGGCGCAAGCCGCCCCAGTAGTGGTGGTCAGACAGCACCACCTGAACCGCGTCGTCCCGGATCGCAGGCGGCAGGTGGCTGAACGCCACCACGCACATGTTGGTGGCCAGCGGCATTGGCGCGAGGCGTGCCACCTGCGCCATGCCGTCGATGCCCGGCGTGGGATCCTCCAGGTACTCCAGCACGCCTTCGAGGTCGCGGGCGACGTGGATCGCCGTGGCGGGCGTCCAGGCGGCATTGGGATCGAGCCGCAGCGGGTGATCGGGGAATGCGCGGCGCAAGGCGCGGATCGCCTCGGCTTCCTGGTCCGGCGGGAAGACGCCGCCTTTCAGCTTCAGCGCGGTGAATCCGTAGCTGTCCACCATTCGCCGGGCCTGGGCGACGATGCCGTCGGGATCGAGTGCTTCGCCCCAGTCGTCTGGCTCGGCGCCCGGATGCGCCGCCCACTTGTAGAACAGGTAAGCGGAGAACGGCACCTCCTCCCGCACCGCGCCGCCGAGCAGGTCGGCGACCGGGCGGCCGGCGGCCCGTGCCTGGATGTCCAGGCACGCCACCTCGAACGGCGAGAACACGCGGTCGGTCGCGGCGCTGTCACCGATGAGACCGGATGCGATCACGGCGTCGGGCACGGCGACGGCCTGGACGCGGCGGTAGATGTCCCCGGTGTGATAAACATCGGCGCCCTCGATGGCGGCGGCCGCGGCACGCAGCGCGTCCAAGTGCTGCTCGTCGGCGTAGGTCTCGCCCAGACCGGTAAGGCCCGCGTCCGTATCGATCTCCACGACGGCGCGCAGCGCGAACGGCTCGTGCACGCCGACCGAGTTCAGCAGCGGCGGGTCAGCAAACGCGACGGGCGTGATCGTGACCTTTGAGATCCGCACCGCGCCCATGCTGCCACCGCCACCGGCCCAGCGCTGACAATCTGCCGCAAAGCCGCGCCCCTGCGTGCCGTACCGTCTGAGGGGCCGGGCTGGACTGCGGGGAGGAGACCTACGGCGTTGAAACGCGAGCGGGGGTCGGAGAGCACCACGGCTGGTCTGGCTGCGGTCATCGTTGGCACAATCGCCTGGGGCTCCACCGGCATCTTCGTTAAGGAGATCCGCCTAGCTGCGCTCCCGCTCACCTTCTACCGGCTCTGGCTAGGCGTGGTTCTCCTCGGGGCTCTCCTTCTGGTCCGGCGGCGCCCGCTCAGCCTCGCGGTCATGTTGCGCAGCGTCTTGCCTGGTCTCTTCCTAGCGGCCGACATTGCGTTGTTCTTCAGTGCGCTCAAGCTCACGAGTGTCGCGGTGGCGACCGTCATCGGCGCGCTGCAGCCGGCACTGGTTCTCATGGTGGCGGGGCGGTTGTTCGGCGAGCGCGTCGGGTGGCGGGTCGTCATCTGGACGGTGGTCTCGATCGGCGGCATCGCCGCGGTCGCGGTGGGGCCTGGCGTCCCGCGCGGCGAACACCTCACCGGTGACGCGCTCGCGGTGGGTTCACTCCTCGCGTTCACCGGCTACTGGCTCGCCTCCAAGCGGGCCATCGGCGTGTCGGCCGACTCCGACCGCTACACCTTCAGCGTCATGCTGGTCGCAGCGGTAGCGATGACCCCCGTCGCCCTCCTGTGCGGAGAGCCCCTCGGGCCGGTCCGCCCTGCTGACTGGTTCTGGCTCGTGCTCCTGGCACTTGTTCCGGGCTCGGGGCACCTGCTCTTCAACTTCGCCCACCGCTTCGTCGACGTGTCGGTGAGCTCGGTTGTGAGCGCGGGCAATCCGATCATCGCTTCACTCCTGGCTCTCCTCGTCCTCGGCGAACCGCTCGACGCCGTACAGGTCGCTGGCGGCATCGTCGCCGTCCTCGCGATCGCGGCGGTCGCGTACCAGGCTGCGGATCCGGGCCTGACTCGGCGACCGGCGGTATATCGGCGGGCGGGCCGCACGCCACGATCCAGCCGACCCAAGCGCAGCAAGTTTCCACTACCTATCAACGACACAGCTGGCAAGTTCGGCTCTGAGGCTCTGCCCGGTCGGCCGCGGGAGCAGTCCGTTCCTGAGAGCGAGTTCGTGACCGGTCAGCCCTGCCCAGAGCCGGGAGTGGAACAGCTCCGGTGACAGCTCGGTGTGCCGTGTTCGCCCGGATCTGGTTCCCCTCTGTGTCAAGTGCTAGCAAGGGGTCGCCGTAGGCTGGCTGGTGGCGGGTCCGGGAAGTGACTTCTCCGAAGTGCAGGCAGCGGGGGTGTGAGCCGGCCGCGCTGGAGTTCCAGCGCCCGCCGCCACGTGTCCTCCCGGGCTGAACGGCAAAGGCTGGCCGACATCCGGGCGGCGATCGACGCGATCCGCTCCCACCTGCAACGCGGCGATCTGTCCGACGGCCTGATCTTCGACGCGATCCGGATACGGCTGCTGGAAATAGGCGAGGCGGTCAAGGCCTGCCCGCCGAACTGCTCGACACCAGCCCGCCATCCCATGGCGCCAGATCACCCGCATGCGCCATCACCTAGCCCACCGCTACTTCGACACCGCCCATGCGATCTTGCAGCCGACTGTCGACGACGACCTGCCCGAACTCGAACGCGCCATCCGCGCGATGGTCAAAACCTTGCCCGAGGAGGACCAGCCTAGCCAGGACGCTTCAGTCGAAGGCACACCGACCGAAGAAGAGCTGCCAAGCCAAGAACCGCCAGCGAATCAGCCGCGTCAGCCCTGACACTGAGAAGCACGCTCGTGCCGAAAATAGTGCGTGAATCGCCGCTGCATATATGCCCGCAAGCGCATAGCCATGCATGATTCACGTGATCAACTACGTCAGGGCTCGCGGTCACGTTTCTTCAGCGAGCGCTCGGAACGCCGAATATTCACTGCTTTCCTGCTTGGCATTCTCAGCGCTGTGTGAGCGCAGATCCGCCAGTTAAGCGCGGGGATCCAGGACATCCACAGGCGTATGAGGTTTCACTCTTGATCTCCGTCATCAGTGTGCGGCGGGCTTCGCTGCGCACTGAGCCAAGGATGCATTCCCGAGGCGGAGTGCCGCTGGGCGCGGGGAAGGTATCAGGCCAGCGCAGCGGTTGCCATAGGCCGCTGCTCCATGGCTCTTGACCTTTCGGGATCGGATCTCCTCCCCGCGGGTGGCGTTGCTTGGGACCTGGCTGCATGGCCGCATGTTTAAGCGGGTTGGGGAAGTTAGCTCACCGGTCTTGGGTGTCCTGAAAGGAACGTGGCGGCGCGCCCGCGCTCCTGGGTGCGGCTCGGTTAAGCGGTCAGGTTCCGGCTCTTATCAGCTGCCGCCTCGCGGGTCTCGACGCCGAGTTTGGCCAGCAGGGATGAGACGTGGTGATCGACGGTCTTGGCTGAGATAAACAAGGCACGTGCGATCTGGGTGTTGGTCTGCCGGTCGCAGATCAGCTCGAGCACTTCGCCTTCACGCGGGGTGAGCCCGAGTGGGTGTGTCCGGGTGGCTCGGCGCGGGCCGGCCGGCACCGACCGGGCGCCTATCTGGCGCAGTTTCTGACGGGCGAGGCGGGCCGTCGCCCTGGCGCCTAGTTCGTCGAGGCGCTGCAGTGCGTCGCGCAAGTCGTCTTCGTCTGAGGAGTCAAGCAGTGCGAGCGCGGCGTCTAGGCGGCAGCCGAGCTCGTCCCACGCGCGCGCCGCGGCCGCGTGCTCGCCGGATTCCTGGAGCCGGTATGGCTCGGCAACCGGGCCATCGACGATCCGGCCGGAGCCGGTGCGGTGAAGCCAGCGGCGCAGCGCGCCGCGCATCCACTGGTCGATGTCGTGTGCGGCTTCGGCGGCCAGTTCGGCTTCGCGCCGCGCGTCGTCAACCCGGCCTTCGGTCAGGAAGGCCTCGGCCCGGGCGAGCCGGGCCGGTATGACGTACTGCGGCTGCCGGGTCGGTGCCGCGCTGGCGATGGCGCTGTCGAGGGCAGGCCAGGCCCCTGGCTCGCCGCGGCGTGCATGGATTACACCGATCAGGGCCTGCGGGCAGATCTGGTGCAGCGGGGCGGCGGAGCTTTCCTCGAGCAGCCGTGCGCTGATCGCCACCGCTTCGTCCCAGCGCCCGCGATGTTCAAGGACGGTGGTGCGGGCTGCGCGCAGGAAATAGGAGTGCCGGTCCAGGTCGTTCTGCTCGCAGTAGGCGACGCCGTCGCGGTAGTACTGTTCACCGTCGTCGAACCGGAACTGGTCGCACGCGATGCCGTACAGATTGCTGTAGCCGCGGCCGGCCTGATTGGGGAGGTTGCGGGAGATGGCCAGCTCAAGGGAGCGGCGAATCAGTTCGGCCCAGTTCGGGTCGGTCGCGGACGCGGCGCAGCCCTCGGTGTTCAGTGCATCGGCCTCGACCTCGGGTGCGTCAAGCGAGCGGGCGAGAGCCTGCGCTCGCCGGGCCAGCCCGATCGCCACCTCGTTCTCGTTGCGGGTCATCCTGAGGGAGGCCAGCGTCGCGTACGCCCGGGCCAGTTCCCGGGTCTCGCCGAGCGGCTCGAGCATGCTGACCGCTTCGATGGCGGCGGCTACCGCTTCATCGCCACGGCACAGATGTTTCAGCGTCAGCGAGTAGCGTTGCAGCGACTCGCCCTCGTGGCGGCGATCTTCGAGCAGCCGCCAGAGCCGGAGCGCCTGCTCGTCGGCGTCGGCCGCGGTTTGCGATTGGTCGCTGAGCGTCGCCTCTTCGGCAAGGCCCGTGTAGAGCTCGGCCTGAGCCGACGGCGCGGTATGCGCGGCCCATCTCAATGCGCGCTCGTACTGGGCCGCAGCCTCGCGGTGTGAGCCGAGATCAACGGCTCGTCTCGCGGCGAGTGATGCGTGCAGGACGGCTGCTTCTTCGTCGCCAGCGCCCTCGGCGTGGAAGGCCATGCGCGCGTCGTCGCGGCTGCCGTTGGCGAGCAGCGCGCTGAGGATCTTGGCGTGGATCAGCGCCTGCCGATGGGCGGGGATTTCCTGCGTGATCGCCAGCCGGGCGATCTCGTGCCGGAAGCGCAGGCCGATTCCCTCGTCGACCAGCAGTCCGGACGCGCTGAGTTCGTCCAGCGCTGATTGCCGGTCAGGGAACATGCTTGCGTCGATCCGCACACCCATGAGCGCGGCCGTCTCGAGTACCTGCCGGGCCGCGTCGCTGAGCCGCCCGGTGCGCGAGAGGGTCGCGTCACGCGCCGATAGTGGGACTCCATGTGCCCCGGCCGCAAGCACCTCGGTGACGTAGAAGGGATTGCCGCCAGTGAGCTGGTACAACTGGTCGGCGTCGAGATCGGTCCCGGCGGCCATCGTGCGGACGGCCTCGGCCGACAGCGGCGGCAGCTCGAGCCGGCGCGCCCACCGTCTCGCGGCGAGGTCGCCCAGCGCGAGACGCAGCGGGCTGGATGGTGCCAGCCAGTCGTCCCGGAACGTGGCGATCACCAGCACCGGCGCGGTGCGGATGCGGCGCGTGAGAAACCGCATCAAGTCGAGCGTCGCCTCGTCCGCCCAGTGGATGTCCTCGATCACGATCACGTTGAGGCGGTCATCACCGGTGACTTGCATCAGCAGCGCAGCGAACAGCTCGTCTCGTTCAGGCTGGCCGCGGCACAGATCCTCCAGCGCGCCGCCGATATCGCGGGCGAGGTCGAACAGCGGGGCCAGCGGGCGCGGGGTCGAGAGCCCGTCGCAGGCGCCCCACGACCAGATGGCATCGGGCAGATCACGCTGGAGTTGCTCGACTAGTACCGATTTTCCTGCGCCCGCCTCACCGGCGATCAGGACGAGCCGCCCTTCACCCTGCCGCGCTTCGTGCGCGTACTGGCGCAACGAAGCCAGCACCGGATCGCGTTCCAGCAGCTTCATATTCAGGATCTTCTCTCAGCGAGATCGAATGTGCATACCGTGCCGCCGTGGGGCCGGCAACGGCGGGGCCGATCAGGTATGGATATTCATGTTGCTAGTGCCTTCCCCGGGTCGTCGCTGGCCGGGACAGAAAGAGCGTAGGAACGGGGAGGAAGCGGCTGCATCGGAGCCATCCCCCTAAACTTCGGGCACGCATACCTATCTTTCGAGGCCGGCTCGCCCTCCGCCCGGTCGAACCGCTCCCGGCCAGCTCGCGGCGGCCCGCGACGAGCGACGAACTGCTCACGCGTTGCCGCGTCTCGCCGGTGAACCGGATCAACCCGCTCATTAGCCTTGGCAAGGTACGGGCGCGGCACGGCACGCCCGGCTTCTGGACATGCCTGGTCGAGGCACCGGCAACCGTTGACGGGTCCGGCGAGCCGCGATTCCTGGTGCCCCGTGCGGCTGGCTCACGCCGAGGCGTACTGGCTGCAGGGTCAGCCGGCCGTGCGTGAAGCGGAGCTGGCGATGACGTCCGCGCCGAGGGCGGCGCCTGGGACCGGGGCGGCCGCTGCCTGGCTGCGGCGCACCGGCTCGCCCCGGCCCGCGCGGTGACCTCGCCCAGCCTCACCGGTTGCGGGCGGCAGACGACTGGGAGCACGCCGCCCGGCTGTGGACCGGGCCTGGGCTGCCTGTGCGAGGCGGCGCTTGCCCTGTACGACGCGTCTCAGGACGCGGCGCTGCGCGAGGCCCTAAGGCGTTCACCGGCCTCGGCGCGAAGCTGCTCATCTCCACCAAGACCGTCGACCATCACGTCTGCGCCGTGCTGGCGAAACTGGACCCCCGACCCGTGATGTCGCCGCGTCGCATGCAGCCCGGCTCGGGCTCAGCCGGAGCGCAGATGTAGGGAACGACGTGGGAAAACTAGGTAATCGCTCCCGATCCGGGACGCAACCCTGCCGCCATACGGTCGCCTTGGAATTCATCCAGAGTCGAAGGAGATCGTCATGAACCGCATCCGCCGCATCCACCGTCTCACCGCCGTCCTGGCCGGGCTGGCTTGCGCCTGGCTAGGGGCCGCACTTGCCGCGCCCGACGCGTTCGCCGCCACCAGGCGTTTCCCGCCTCCGCGTGGCGGATCACCCGGCACGGCTGTGCTGCGTGCGCCGCTGGCCGCGCACATCCACCAACTAGCGCCGCAGACCCCAGGCCCGGTCCCCGTGCACACCGTCATCGTCGGCGGCATGCCCGGCTGGCAGATCGCCCTGATCGCCATCGGGGCCGCGCTGGTCGCCGCCGCCGCCACGGTGCTGCTCGACCGGGCCCGCACCACCCGCCGCCACCCGGCCACCACGGGCGCCTGAACCGTGCACGGCGGGCAAACAGTGCCGCCGGGCCAGCGTCGCTGGCCCGGCGGCACCTATCTCGGCCCGCAATCGCACAGCACCAAACACACCAGACAACAGGCGCAAGAGATGGCAACGTTCATGGCCGCACTGCGGATGCCCTGCGGTGATGTGCATCAGATAAGCGCCCTCCGCTAACACGCCCGCCAAGCCGCGGCTGATCTGGGCTTAGGACGCGGGCTGGGTGGGCGGGGTGCGGGCGCCGGGCCTGTGGTGACCCAGAACAACCCACCCGCGAGCATCAGCACCTACCTCCGCGGCTGCCCAGGCAAGCCGCACCACCACCGGGGCAACCGCCCTGACCGGCAGCCAGGCCTACAGCGCCAGGAGTCAGTGACATGGCCACGCAATCATCCAGCAGTCGCAAGGCGCCGCCAAGCCCGCCAGCCACCCTCTCGGTCATCTTTTACCTCGCCCGCTTGCCCGACCCCGCCGTCGAAATCATCTGCGCCCCGGTGCCCGCACCGGGTTCGCGCAGCCTGGACTGTCACCGCGGCCCGTTGCGCTGCAGCCAGCAAGCCCGGCCAGGGCGGCGGCCCTAGGATGGCTGGGTTGCACAGTCCCACAGCCGCGTTGGTGACCGCAGCGGGGCTGTGGGGGATGGCGGTCACCGGAACGAAATATGCCCTGGGTGGCTTCGACCCAGTGACCCTGCTCAGTACCGAGCTGATAGCGGGGGCGGGCGTGTTGTGGGCTGCCCTGCTGATCCGCGGTTACCGCCCGCCGGGGTCCTGGTGGCTGCCTGCCCTGCTGGGACTGCTTGAGCCAGCCCTGGCCTACCTGGGTGACACCTTCGGCCTGTCGCTCACCAGCGCAGTGCACGGGGCGGTGATCAACGGCCTGGAATCCGCCCTGGTGGTCATGCTGGCTGCCGTGCTGCTGCGAGAGACCATCACCCGGCCAGCCATCGTCGCGGCCGTGGCCGCGCTCGCGGGCCTGGCGGTGCTGGCCGGCGCAGGCCCAGGCCACAGCACAGCCGCCGGAGACCTGCTGGTCGCCGGCGGCGTGGCCAGCGCGAGTCTGTACACCATTGCCGCCAAGCGTTTCGAAGACCGCTCCGACGCCCTGTCGCTGACAGCCTGGCAGTTCACCGTGGCAACCCTGGTGTCCCTGCTGGTGACCACCGCCCGCTGGAGCGCAGGGACCGGGACCGTGCCAACAGCGCCTGGTTTCTGGCTGACCGCCGCCCTCGTCGGCGCCGCAGGCTTCGGCGCCAGTTTCCTGCTGTTCAACACGGTGATCGTTCACGTCGATGCCGGGCGCGCGGCCATCGTGCTCAACCTCATCCCGGTCTTCGGCGTCGTCAGCGCGGTGATCTTTCTCCGTGAGGGCATGACAACCCGCGATGCCCTCGGAACGGTCCTCGTCGGATCATCGGTGCTCTACTTCACCATCGCCGACCGCCGCGACACCGCCGCACCACCCTGAAAACCCGGGCCGGCGCGGACCCAGGCGCCAAGCTACCTTGACCGTTCAACCCCGACAGGCGGCCTGAGAAACAGATCGACCAACCCGCGCCCACCTCGACTGGCAGGTCGCCGACCTGGCAGGAGCACAGAGCGCCGGGTCGGTGCGCAGTTGTCACGCCGACTCTCTCATGTCGTTAAGCCAGCCGCGTGAGCCCATTTAAGTGTCACTGCGCAGGCCGACGCGCTGTATGTTTATCCGTTGCCGGCTGCACCGAAGGCTTCCTCTTCTGCCGCTGACCGAGCGGCTTTAGGCACCGGCCACTGCCGAAAGGTAGTGCTGTTCGACGACGCGTTCCGGCCGATGTCTGTGCCTGGTAAAGACGGATTACACGCTCCCCTTACTCGTCCCCGATGTAGCCCGTATTGGGATCGATCATGGCGAGGAAGGCGTGGATGCTCTCCCGGTGCTCCTCCACCGACCGGTTCGGGGTCCTGCTCGACCCGAATCCGTAGCCCTTGTTAGGTCCGCTCACCCAGTCGTAGGCGGTGCCGCCATCTCCGGCTCGGCGAACGGCGAACCGTTCGCCATCGACGTCGAGGGTGAACAACACCGGTCCGGGCCTTCCCTCAGTACCGCGGTACACAACTGGAACGGGGG
>Ga0209693_10000504_pt1 | contig 15782 bp, 10 predicted proteins | sample HubBroMetageWRM3_FD_188345 | JGI IMG/M metagenome (GOLD analysis project Ga0209693, IMG submission 188345) | Warmed soil microbial communities from the Hubbard Brook experimental Forest, New Hampshire - Hubbard Brook CCASE Soil Metagenome WRM 3... | ecosystem: Environmental > Terrestrial > Soil...
ATCAAGTGCCTGATTAGTCGCGTAACCGGAAACTAGGGGCAGTTACCGGTAAATGCGTTAATCAGGACCTACACGTCTTCTGCGAGAGCGCTTGTCCAAAAGCAGAGTACTGCGGCACCATGTTCGAATCAGAGGAGCCTTTTATGGAACGGATTCGGGCGCAATTCGTCGGTGTTGAACTTTACTTCGAGAATTTGGAAACGGCCAAGAGGTTCTATATCGAAACGCTGGGCCTTGAAGTTTCGGATGAACAAGTTGGTCACCACGCCAAGTTCGATGGTGGGGCAGGTTTCGTTTGCCTTGAACGGAAGGGAGCTGAGTCGTACCCGTCGAAAGATAAGGCGGTTCTGTTCTTTGAAGTGGCTAACCTGAGATCAGCGGTAGCGGCTATCGGTCAGGATCGCGTGGTTCAATCCGAACGTACTTGGGCTGTCCTGCACGATCCCGAAGGTCACAACATCCTTCTCCTCGAACGGTCATCCTGAGGAGTCTTGGAAACCCAACCTAGTTTCCGGTAACGGCGGTGATCTCAATGGGTCGACGCAACACTAAGCTGGAACCCGCCTGGCATTGAAAACAAAAGCCAAAATCGCTTGTTGAGGTTAGACCAGCCGGAACGCTGCTCTGGCTGGGGTTTGGCCGAGTACAGCCCAACAGATGGTTCTCCCGCGCAAGCATAGTCGAGTCAACGCACTGGATGGTGTTGCATCCACCGGTTGAGCTGGCAGCGTTAATGCGGCAGTGAGTCTTCTAGGTGAATGAAGCCTCGGCCTAGATCGCGTCATCTTAGTAAATTGGTTGTTACTTTTGACAGTACACCCGGCTGGCGCAAACGCGTACCGTCTTGGGCCAAGACTTTCGGAATTTTGCCGAAGCTCACGTCACATCGGCTCGCTTGGACCCACCCTAGCCGCAATGGTGACTGCTCAGGGAGAACCACCATGGAACGTACCCGTGCTGCCACAGAGCGCCCTCGCTTCCTCATCGCGGACGACCACCAAATCTTTGCTGAAGCGTTGCGGGTTTTTCTGCAGAAGACCCATTTCGTCGCAGGGATCGCGTTAGACGGTCAGGCTATGGTGGAAGAGGCCCACCGACTCCGTCCGGACGTGATTGTTGTCGACATTAGTATGCCGCTCTTGAATGGGCTGGATGCGGCCCGGAGAATCCAAGCAGAAGCTCCAAACATCAAGTTCGTGTTCCTCACGATGCGAGACGACCCAAATCTTGCTGCGGCGGCTCTGGAACTTGGGCCAATTGCCTTCGTGCTCAAGCACTCGACGGGGTCGGAATTATTAAAGGCCATTGATTGTGTGTTGCAGGGGAAATCCTACTTAAGTCCCCGGCTAAAGGCAGTTGATTGGGTCGCCACGAAAGCTCGGGCGCGGCAGTTTTCCAAGGACTTGACCGACCGACAGCGGGACATCGTGCAGTTGTTTGCCGAAGGGCGTTCCATGAAGGAGATCGCGGGGCTGCTCAACGTAAGTGAAAAGACTATAGAATTCCACAAGCATCACATCATGGAAGCTTTCAACCTTCGGAGCAACGCCGCCCTGGTCTTATTTGCATTGAAGCAAGGATTAATCTCATTCAATCCTTAGTGTCCCGGCAGTGGCGGTGCGCATTCAGCCCAACTGCGTCGACTCGATGCGGAGCAGCCGAAAACAGGGGGCAGCCTGCCAGGGAATGGTCGTGAGCGAAATTGCTTGCTTGCGACGCCTGCCACACCATTGTACTGTGCCGCTGAAGGCATTGGCGAACGATCGGCCAATCCTCGAGTCGGGTAATCTGACGGTAGAGCACAGCGATTTTCACAAATTCTGGCGCTCAGCGAAGTTGTGCTTGTTGGGCGTCCTCGGATTATCATCGATTACGATTATCTGTATTCGACTGCACTTAAACCTCGCGGCGATTGGCTTTCTCTACATGATTGTCGTTGTGCTGCTATCCCGCATAGGAGACTTTGTTTCGTCGATTTTTACTGCCGTCGCGGCGGTTTGCTGCTTGGCATACGTTGCTCCCCCTGCCTACTCATTTCGTGTGGACGATCCGCTGGATGTCGTGGCCATCGTCGCTTTCTTGACCACTTCGGTGGTCATCGCTGGCTTGGTGTCGAGGCTTCGGAAGATGACTGCGGATGCCGTCGTAAGCGTGCACCGCAAACTGATTGATGCCGAAGAGCGGGAATATACCAAGATCGCCAAAGAGCTCAACGAAGACATCAATCAACGGGTTGCACTTCTGGCGTTCGGCCTCGAACAATTGGATGGACGAGAACGCATTCCTACCGAGGCGGTTGGCAAAGTCAGCGGCCACACTCGGGAACTATGGCAGCAAGTATCCGAGATCGGTGCCGACATTCATGCAATATCGCACCGATTACGCTCGTCGAATCTGGAGTATTTGGGATTAGAGACTTCGGCCGAAGCCTACTGCAAAGAATTCGCGAAACATCAGAGAGTAGAAATCGACTTCAGAGGCCACAACGTGCCAAGCGATGTGCCTTTGGAGATTTCATTTGCACTTTTCCGAGTGCTGCAGGAAGCGCTGCTCAATTCAGCGAAGCATAGCGGAAAAAAGCATTTCGAGGTTGAACTGTTCGGAACACCGGATGCAATCCACCTCACCGTGCGTGATTCTGGATCAGGCTTTGACCCCGCAGTAGCGATGCTGGGAAGCGGGCTCGGCCTCACCAGTATGCGAGAGCGGTTGAAACTTGTGAACGGAGAATTTTCGGTCGATTCGCAAGCCCAGCGCGGGACAACGATACACGTCAGGGCGCCTCTGAGCCGAAGAGCCATGTTCCCATCACAGCTCAGTAGATAGGTCAAAATTGAGGAACTTGTGAAGACTCGCGCTGCAAGTGCCTGGTAAGCCCAGACTGCGTCTTGACGCGTCGCCAGTGCCAGAAACTTGGCGAGAATCGTTTATTGATTTGACAGGATTTATGAGCCAAGTTCCTGGAGAGTCGCTTAACCGGACATCTCTAACAATGTCGGCCCCGTCAAACACTTTTTGAGCAGACTTATCCACTCACTAAAACGAGCTTTTTCTTTCCCTTGTTGGTTGGTCTTTCTCGTCGGCCTTGACGACTTCGGCTTGTTCGTAATCTCGCGGTCGGCTTCAGTCCGACCCATACATGTCTTAGATCGTAAACCTCAGACCATGATCAGTTAATCGAAGTCCCTCTCGCGAGGGAGCGCGATGCCCATTCAAGTGCACGGCGTTTTAGTGCACGCCATGTCCCGTAGCGAACTGTCCCGTGTGCGAACCGAATTCCGGCACCGTCTTGCCGATCCTAGCGCTCTCGGCTGCACCGACTACCCACTCGGGAACACGCTCACAAACTAAGTCCGTGCCAACAGCCGTCCGATACTCATTTCAAGCCGACCGAGCTTGGCGAAAAGAGATTGAAGTCGAGCTTGTCGGCAACATACTCGATGACCTCTTGAGCCTTCACACTATTTCCCGCATCGTCCAGGCGTGGAGCGAATACGGCAATCGCACCTTTGCCCGGAACGATGGCCACGATCCCACCGCCAACTCCGCTTTTGGCTGGAAGGCCCACATGCCACGCCCATGCACCAGAGCTGTCGTAAAGTCCGGCCATAGTCATAGTGGAGAGAATGAAAGGCACGTCTTCGACTTTGATGACCTGTTCTCCGGTCGCCGGATTCTTGCCGTTATCAGCGAGCACGGCGCCCATGCGAGCAAGCTGCGTCGCATTCACGCCGACCGAGCACTGCTTTGTATAGATATCGACGGATTCAAACGGATCGGCGTAGATGCGCTCGTATTTAGCGAGTAGCATTGACAGGGCCTTGTTGCCGGCATTAGTGGCGGCTTCCGATTTGTAGACCTCATCGATTAAGACCAACTTTTCGCCGGCCACCTTGCTGTAAAAATCGAGAATCTTGTTCCACTTCTCGTCTTCGTTCTTGCCAGAGATCAAGCTGGTGGTGGCAATGGCGCCAGCGTTCACAAAGGCGTTGCCGGTGTGCGTTGGCATTTCCACAACTGCAGTCACAGAGTTGAAAGCCCTGCCGGTGGGTTCGGAACCGATCCGTTCAAACACTCTGTCGTGGCCGAGCTCTTCCATAGCCAATGCCAATGTGTAGACTTTGGAAATGGATTGAATCGAGAAGGAATACTTGACGTCACCGATTTCAAAGACCTGGTTGTCCGTCGTCACTACGGCCACTCCGAAGAGCTTCGAATCCACCTGCGCTAGGTAAGGAATGTAATCCGCGTTCTTGCCATTCGTGTCGTTGCGGTATTTCTCGTACGCTTCTCGTACGGCGGCTTCAACTCGCGCGGTGTTTGGCGCAACGGGGCTTTTATTGGCTTGACCGTGAGCTGGAGCGGCGCAGATACCAATACAGGGAAGATATACAGCTATTAGTAACGCTCCACACCGAAATCCAACTTTGAACATTTGCGCCCTCCAGAACGAAGATAGGTTGAGCGGGTCCTTCCATGAACTCAGCGATGCAGGTCTTGCCTCCAGACCACTACAGCGCTTAAAACTCAAAGCCCTTACTCCAGTCGTAGCGAAACGAAAATTGCAGCTTGTAGTCGTTAACATTGAAGCCATCGGCGAAATTCACGCGCCTCCCAAACTGCAACTCGCTCCCTACCGTCACTTGTTTCACGGGATGGAAGAGAAGATTGACCAAGGCATAGTCACCCTGATGGAAGGAGGCGGGTGTCATTGCATCCGAATTCGAAATGTTCAGGAAGGAATAGCCGATCGAGGTGCTGAACCGCTCGCTCCAGGTGTGATCAAGAAAGGAAACGACTCCAAGTACGGGCAGGGCCACTCCTTTGACCGGGACTGCGGGGTTTGAGAAATTGGTCGCGACGCCGATGTCAACCGGAGCGTCGTTCATGTAGTTTTCGATGGCCTTACCGTAAACGAACTCGAACCGGCCGACATCCTTTTTGGCGAAATAGATATTGGAGGTTAAATTTAGACCCCAACCGATCGCGCTTCCGCTCAGATTGGGTAGCGCGGGATTTGTGTCGTTCCACGCGACTTTCCTAATAATGCCGGCCACCTGAACGTAACCCCAATTTCTGGCGAGACGGGCATGGCCGCTCAGATCGGGCCACTTGAACTGTGAAACGATATTTTGGAGTTCAATGCGATCGGCGTAAACCCCGCCATCTGCACTGCCGCCCGGGCGTTCAAGGGCGACCACAACATTGCTTGTGCCCTGGATTGGCATCCAGCGCACCTGCACATTTCGAAAGAACACCATGCCGTTAGGTCCCCAGTACTCGAGAGAGTTTGGAAAGACATCTATGTCCATGAAAGGACTCCAAGTCTGTCCGGCGCCGAATGGGCCGAGCTCGCCATAGGCATGACGCAACCGGAAGGTAGTCTGTCCGGCGTCGACACCTGTACCGAAGAGTTCGAATTCGAAGATGGTTTTGAGATCTCCCAGAGGTGTTGGAGTCGAGGTCTTCACGCCGAAGCGGGTCTGTCGAACGCCGAAATATGCGTTGCCGTTTGCACCGTATTCGCCAGCGAAGGCCGGCAGTTGTGTGGGGCGCTCCACGTCAAACCAATCGGGGTTGATGGAACCGAAGTTGTAACCAGTGTCCGTCATTACGAAGCCGTAGAAATCGATCGAACTGGACACCTTCGGTTGTTCCCCGTGCTCCTCGGCTTGGCGAGTGTCGGTCGTCACCGGAACGCTTGGTCCGGGTACGGCTTGCTTGGATAGCACCGAGACAGCGTTCATCTGCTGCTTTAGTTCCAGCAGCTCTTTTTCAAGCTGCTCCAGCTTCTTCTGCATCTGTTGCATGTCGGGTGCCTGCGAAGACTGCTCTCGCGCCTGGGCGGGCGACCCTTCGAGCACTGTGACAAACAAGGCGGCGATCAAGGGGATCGTGAGTCGTTGAGAGACTCGGGTATGGACAAAGGTCATGGGCAGCTCCTCCATGGTTAGTCAGCGTCAGGCACGCTTCCGCCATGTGCGATCGCCAAGAGCTTGCCGAAGCGCCAACGAATCTCGCGTGCAGCTGGTACGGAATTGAGCTCCGCATCGCTTTTAGAGGAAGGAGAGCGGAGCGACAACTAGGGAATCCCCTAGTGTATTGCCCATGCTGACGAATAGGCGGACGAACGGCTCGTAGAATCAGGGACTTGGTTGCTTCATTCTGAACGAGCAACTCCACTAGGTGATAAGCTCTCACACACAAAATCCGAAGCATTACTGAACGGAAGCCGAAAAGGAATCCCCTGGCAGGCGACTCGTCTATCGTAAATTGTGACGCAGGTATGGTATATGTACGCTAGTGTACATTCGATTAGATAGAAAAAGCTCGAGACCACGGGTTGGGTTGCGTCCGGTCCTCTTCTAATTCTTAATGGTTTTCCACCGGACGCATAACGATCGGCCTAGGAATTCGAAATCGCACGAGCCTCCCGAAGAGGCATCACAATGCATAGGTTCGATTGCCGGAAGCGCACCTCTTACAACCAAATGAGCCTCGACAACGCCCGGCTCGCGAATCTAAGGACACAGCTGCTGGGGAGAGTGCTGGGGTCGAGTTCGCTGTGCCTGGTTTTGCTTATCTTGGCGTTGCTGGGAGGTTTCAGCACTTCAGCTCAAGTGTCTCCAAAGAAAAATATCTTGATTCTGAACGAGGTGGGCCTCTCGCATTCCCTCACCGACGTAATGACCCGGGAGATCGTAAACGGGGTAGAAAGCGCGAAGGGCCCAGCCGTCGAATTCTACTCAGAAAGCCTCGACTCGCTCTCTTTGTCCGGCAAGCCATCGCTTCCCGACACGAGGGATTGGCTTACCAAAAAATATGCCGGCACCCAGTTGGAAGTTGTCGTAGCCATAGGACCCGACACCATCAAATTCGTCGCAGATTATGCGGACAACATCTTCCCCGGAGTTCCCGTAGTCATTTGTGGGAGTGCCGCAGACCAAGCCGGAAACCCGAATTTGGGTTCTCGATTCACGGGGACCTGGCAGAAGCGGGAGCCTGGGAAAACGCTCGAAGCAGCTCTGCTTCTTTTTCCAAATACTCGTCACGTGTTTGTGGTCGGCGGAAATTCAGTCTACGACCGGGTGGTGATGGCGGCTACCAAGGCATTTTTCAACTCGAATCCGGGTGGTGTGGAAGTCGCTTATCTGGAAAACATGGAAATGGCGGCACTGCTTGAGAAGCTGAAGAAACTGCCTGAGAACTCGATCGTGTTCTTTACCTCTTTCTTCCAGGATTCCGTTGGCAACAGATTCCTAAATGCGACGCAGGCTCTTCCTATGATCGCGTCCGCTGCCAACGCCCCGGTATTCGGAATGTCGGACACGTATTTGGGACACGGCATTGTGGGCGGGAACCTGATGGATTTTCAAGAACAGGGAAAGGTCACGTCTCGGATTGTTTCAAGGCTCCTGGACGGTGAGAAAGCCGAAAATATTCCCATCGAGACTCTTTCGAGTACATTTATGTTCGACGGGAACGAACTGCAGCGTTGGCACATTCCTGAGAATCGCCTCCCTTCAGGGAGTATTGTTTTGTTTCGCAAACCACCCGCTTGGGAGATGGCCAAACGGTTTTGGGTGGTTACACTCCTGTCTCTACTGGCTTTTTCAATTATTTTCGCCTACTTGTACAATAGTCAAAGACGGTTGACATTAGCGAAAGAGAAGGAAAAACATCTAAGTAGCAAGCTGATGAATGCAGAGGAAAAGGAGCGGCGTCGGATCGCTTCGGAACTTCACGATGACTTCAGTCAGAGACTGGCGGTACTTTCGCTGGGTCTGGAGAATGTGGACGAAGCAACGCCCCCTTCATTCACCGATGTGCATCGGCAATTGCACGACCTTGTAAAATCCACGAGCGACCTCAGCACGGATCTCCACACTCTATCTCACCAGCTGCACTCATCCACGCTCGAGAGCCTGGGGCTTGTTCCTGGTGTCGCCGCGTTGTGCAAGGAATTCACCGCCACTCAAGGCATTAGCGTGGATTTTACGTCGACAGACGTTCCCCGATCGATAGACTCGGACACGGCCCTATCTGTTTTTCGGATCGTGCAAGAAGGGCTTCGAAATTTGAAAAAGTACAGTGGCACCGGCCAGGCAACGGTAGACCTCCGGGTGAAGGGCGACAGATTGGAGGTCACTGTGCGAGATGAAGGTTCCGGATTCGACCTAAAGGGCCTGCGCACGAATCAGGGACTTGGCATTCGAAGTATAGAGGAACGCGTACGGTCGCTGGGTGGAAAATTCGAGCTTCGTTCGGAACCTGGAAAAGGGACAACGCTTCGAGCCTCTCTACCGCTGGAAGCTGGCGGTGAACCACGAGGGACGGCTGCGTCCGCGTAGGACGCCGCCGAGACGACGCGCGAGTGCGAGTGGGGAATTTCACTCCCCGGCTGGACCGAAACCGGAGGGACCTTCACGCATCGACACTCTCTCACTCACCGTGTGGCAAAAACTGCGCGTCAAGACATCGTCACGCCGATGGTCACCGAGACCGAAGGTGGTGCCTCACATTTCGTAGAGTGAATTCGCCAATCGTTTCAAACCACGATCGCGGGCGATAACGTCCAGGTGCAGCGAAGTCCAATCCGCGAGAAAAAGGGGCTCGCTTCCTTCTCCGTTATATGTTTTGAGATAAGCGCGGCAAGACTGGCAATAGTCAATACGAAGGTATTTCTCTCCCTCGATCGCGAGGGCGGAGAGCCGATGATCGTCCGGTGTATCGCAGAACGGGCACCCAATTCGGCGGTATCGCCAGCGCGTGCTGCAACAGCCGCAAGAAAGGAGACGCAAGCGTCCGGGATCGATGCCGACTAGCTGTGCCATGGCGGGTGGCGACCCACATGTCGGGCAGTACCTGCGGAGCCAGTGCTCTTCATCGCGCCAGCTGCTGAATGCCTCCACGAGTGGGCGGAGATGTAGGGCTAACGCAGTCCAACTAAGGTAGCGAAGCATGCCTGGATGGGTTGGTCTGAATTCTTCGCTATCGAGCAACCAGTTGACCGCGCGACTCGGCGTATTCATTTCGCCGCGCAGTTGAGTCTGCAAATCCAGACATTGGCCCGCGAGCGCTTCTGGCATTGGTTGTGAAGTCAAATTCTCGACTAGCGACAAGAGGATCGCCCCGGCGGGTTCCAAGTCGATTGCTACGTGGGAACTCCGCAGTAGAGGGATGCCTGCCTGATAGTCATCCAAGTAGTCACGCCAGTCTGGAATGTTCACGCGGCCGCTTGGAATGCCGGCTGCAGCAGTCGCGACTTGCGCATCGAAGTCCGCGACGGAAGATAAGTATGGATGTCTCATTAGCCAAGCATCTTGAGTCATTGAATGAAGATCCCTAGTGCTGTTCGGCCTCTTCCTTGGGGAGAACCGGCATGAGTCTAGCACCGAGCCCGAAAAGGAAGATGCTCGCAGCGATTAAACCAACCGAGACGCCCCACTCGAAGACGGACGGAGTGTAGGACGCCGGCGCGAACTGAGGCATCGCCCCTTTCAAGTCCATGGCCGCGATGACCACGTTCACTCGATTGAAAACCACGCCGCCAGCGGCGAAAAGGGTCCCGAGAAATAGCACCGTGGCGTGACTTCGCAGCGAAGCTCGAGCTAACAGCGCCAGAGGGACGACGGCGCCAACGATGATTTCGGCCGCGAACAAGACGCCTAGCCTTCCAGAAAACGCGTTGGAGAACTGGCCTCGAATCGCCATATCGCCCAACCGAAAGATCCAGTAGCACAAGAGCGACCAAAATGAGATTTTGCCCATCGCTGCCAGTTGCGTGAGTCGCAGTCGCCTGTCCCACGCTTTCGCTATCCACATCTCAACTAGAACGACAAGAGAGGTGCCGGCTGCGATGGAGGACAAGAAAAACGAGATGGGCATTACGGGAGACCACCACTGTGGAGCAAGTTGCTCCGGCATCAGCAAAAACAAAGAGCCCAGCGAACTCTGGTGCATTGTGGAGAGCGTCACTGCGGCTATCGCCAGCATGATCGGCTCAGATTTCTTGGCTGCGGCTCGAAACGCCCAAGCAAGAAAAGAAAACAAGACGGCAGCCAGCAATGCATAGGTCAGTTTGCGCGAGAGCAGGTATACAAACAATGTCACCGCAAAAGCTACGTAATATCCGGACCACCGCTGCCAGATTTCCTTCGCCCTCTGCAGACCCCAGCGTTCGAAGGGTACCGGCAAAAATTCCAGAAGCAAGATGGTGACATACAGGCCGACGCACCAAGACACCTCGAACATCGCCGATTGCTCTGGAGCCTGCATGCCCAGCTGATAGAAGTGCCACGGCAAGCCAAGGTCCGCAACCAGCGTTACCGTGACAAACGAGTAGCTCAACAGTCCCATAAGCACAGCCGAACGGCCCATGGAGTACAGGTCCTTGCGCTGAAAGACATAAATGAGGCCGGCAGTGGCGAATGCCCCGGCAGCCACTGCGATCCAGATCAAATCGAAGACAATCCAGAGTCCCCAGGCGTAAGTATCTGAAAGGTTCGTGCTACCACCCAAGCCCAGAGCAAATCGGGCGATGAGGGAAATCACACCGAACGCCATGATTCCAAGGAGAAACCAGTTCCACGGCGTCAGCAGTTTTTGCTGCAGGGGCTCGAACTCGATATGAGGGCTATGAGCTTCTGTGCCTGACGCTGCATCCGGCCCACCAGCCATCGCAACGGCGCGCCGTTTTAAGAAAGCGTAGGTGCCACCAAAGATTGCGCCCAGGGCCAGGACGGCAGGGGGAACAGCGTGAATAGCCAGCCAGGAAAACCCCGGATACGCCTTGTTACCAATGTCTGGAAAACCGAGCTTCGCGAAAGGCACCGAAGATAGGTACAACACAGTGGTGCCGCCAGCTTCTTTTTCCCCGTAAATGTGATCCACATATTTCTCAGGTTGATTGGAGATCCGGTTGCGCGCCTCCTGTAGGATCTCATCGCGCTTACCAAATAGCAGCGCGTCAGCCGGACACGCCTTGACGCACGCAGGCTCCACAATGCTCTGGAGGAAACGTTTGTTCTCCTCATCCGTAAGCGCCTGCCCATTGCGAGCCAAAGGCACAGGCTGATCAGAACGGTCGGCGCAGTGGGTACACTTCTGAATCTTGGGAGCGAGAGAGTCCCACTCCGCAGTCGGCACGCCCCACGGGCACGCCCATTCGCAATAGCGGCAACCGATGCATTTATTGGCATCGTAAGTCACCGGTCCATCGGATTCCGGATGCAGAGCCGTAGTGGGGCAAGCCGAGACACATGCGGGCTCCAGGCAGTGCAGACATCGCCGCATCGTGGAAAGGTAGTGCAATCCCCCCGGTGCCTTGTCGTCAAGCACTTCATGAAACGTAATTAATGTAAGCGTTTTTGCGCTGAGGGAAGCAGGGTTCTGAAAGCCAAGGTCCCACTGAAAATCCGTGTTTTCCCCATCGCGATCGTTCCACTGCTTGCAGGCAACTTGGCACGCTCGACAACCGATGCATTTCGTGATGTCAACCAGCGTCGTTTTATAAGAGCCGGTGTTGGCAGCCTGAGTCATGCGTTGCCCTCTCGCGCGTTTCGCGATTTTTTACCAGCGTCGCGAACTTTGATCACATTCACCAAGCACGCCTTGGTTTCTTGGGTTCCCGCTCCCGGATCAGCAGCATCGATGGTGAGGAAATTTACACTGGGACCGGTGGAAAGGCCTTTGAATCCCCAGTTGTACGGCATCCAAACCACATTGACCTGGCGGTCTCCGATCTTTAGTTCCTTCATCCGGGGCGTGACGAGGGCCCTGACCTCGAGTTCACCGCGCGCCGACGAGACCCGGACCCAGTCGCCCGATTTCACCTCGAGCTTCTGTGCGAGGATTACGGGCATCTCCAGCACCGGATCGGGGACGAGTTCATTGAGCCAGGGAATGTTCCGAGTCGTCGAGCCGCCGCACCAGTGTTCCGCGACCGTCGAGGTCATCAGCACGTACGGATACTTGTCCACGGTGCCGATCGGCTGATGCGACGCGACCCGCGGATACTTGAGCATCGGGTTGCTCTTCACGCGCGGGTGAAGGATGTTTTCCACCGGGCTCTCTACCGGCTCGTACATCTCCGGCAAAGGACCGTCCTTCGGTACGTAGGCCACGTCCCGCGGATAGCCCGGATGCTTCTCGTCGGGGTCCGAGTAAACCGCCGCAAACAAGCGCCCGACGCCCTCGGCACCCTGGTGGAAGGCCCGCTGGCCGTTCGGAGTGCCCGGTCCGTCGGTCTGGACGGGGACGTCTGGTATGTCGTATCCCACCCAGCGCTTAGCCTGGTCGTCCCACCAGACGATCGCTTTCGAGCCCGGATAGGGCTTGCCATTCCGGTCACAGGAGGCGCGGTTATAGAGGATGCGCATGTTGTTGGGCCAGGTCCATCCGAAGCCTGGATAGAGACCAAGGCCTCCCGGGTCCGTTTGCGAGTCGCGGCGCTTCGAGAGGTTCTCGCCGTTGGCGAAGACGCCCGCGTAGATCCACGCGCCGGACGACGTGGAACCGTCAGCCCGAAGATCGCTGACTTTGCGGACGAGATCGCCGGCCTTTAGGCCCGTCTCCGGGTTGTCGCGAAGGGCGTAACCGTTGATCTCGCGTAGAACGTCTTCGGCCGTTGTGTAGGTCCAGAAAGCCTTCTTGATGATCTCGTCCCTCGGCTCGCTCGAGGCCTGGACCAGATCGCGCACCTTGCGGAATACAAGGTCCACAATTTCGCCATCGGGTTTGGCTTGCCCCGGAGGCTTCACGGCGGCGTGGCGCCATTGCACCATGCCACCCGAGTTGCTAATGGTTCCGTTCTTTTCCATGAAAAACGCCGCGGGCAGCAGGATTACCTCGGTGGCAATGGACTTCGGGTCAACGCCGGGCCGGCGCCAGAACGCCGCAGTCTCAGTCTCCCAGATTTCCTGGACCACGAGCGTCTCCAGCCTCGCCATCGCGTCGAACGTCAGCCTGAGGTTGGGCACGGTGACCGCGGGATTCTGGCCGACGATCCACAAAAGTTTCAGCTTCCCGGCGAGAGCATCCTCAAACATCGGCAGCGTTCCGTAGTCCTTGGAAGCATTCCGTTTGGGCAGCCATGCATACGCGTAATCGTTCTCGGCGGTGGCCGCCTCACCGAAGAACGCCTTGAGTGTGTTGACGAGATACCGGCTGTCAGCGATTCCGTTCCTGCGTACGTAGTCGTGAATGGTTGGCTCGGCGTTCGACGCGGAGTTGAGATAACCCGGCATGTAGTTGTAAAGCACCGCCATGTCGCACGCGCCCTGCACATTCGGCTCGCCGCGCAGCGCGTTGACGCCACCGCCCGGCTTTCCGATATTGCCGAGCAGGAGCTGCAAGATCGTGAACGACCGGATCCCCTGCACCCCGGTCGTGTGTTGGGTCATCCCGAGCGCGTAGAGGATTGACCCCGGCCGGTTCTTCGCCATAGTTTCGGCGATCAACTGGATCTGCTCAGCCGGAATGCCGGTAATGTGCTCACCTGTCGGCAACGTGTACCGCGAGAAGAAAATCTTTAGTCGGGAGAAGACACAGTGCGGATCATCCAGACTCTTGGCCACACGGGGCTTTCCCCTGGCATCAAGCTGATATCCCCAAGTCTCCGTGTGGTACTTGTGATTCTCAGCGTCGAATCCGCTGAAAGCACCGTCCTTGAATTCGAACGCCTCATCGCCCAAGAAGAGGGCATTGGTGTGAGTCACGACGTAATCCTCGTCGTACAGTTTGTTGGCGAGGATGTAGTTGATCATTGTGTTCTGGAACGCCGCGTCGGTTCCGGGCCGGATGCGCGCGTAGATGTCGGCCGCTGCGGATGTTCGAGTGAATCGCGGATCCACGTGGATGATCTTGGCGCCGTTCTCCTGGGCCTTCCGGATCCATTTGAAGGCCATGGGGTGGTTCTCGGCCACGTTGCTGCCTTCCACCAGGATCGTCTTGCAGTTCTGCAGGTCGATCCAGTGGTTGGTCATCGCCCCTCTACCGAATGAGGCCCCCAGACCGGGGACCGTGGGGCTGTGTCAAAGTCTGGCCTGGTGCTCGACGTAAGCCAGGCCGAGCAGGCGGGCCGCCTTCTGGAAGAGGTAGCACTCCTCGTTGGTGTTCTGTGCGCCGCCGAGGAAGCCAATCGCATCCGTGCGATTGACTGGAACCTCCTTGTCGCCGACCTTCTCGGTGGCGATCCATGTCGCGTCGCGCGTCGTGCGGATTTTCAGCGCGACCCGCGAGATAGCGTCGTCCCAGGAGATGTCCTCCCAGTGATCGCTTCCCGGCGCGCGATAACGCGGCGTTGTAAGGCGGTTCGGCGAAGCATGAGTCGCGAACATGGATATGCCTTTCACACAGAGGGAGCCGCGATTCACAATGTGGTCGAAGTCGCCCTCCATGGAAATCAGCTTACCTTCGCGCACCGAGGCGACCATGCCACAACCGCAGGAGCAAAAATTGCAAGAAGTGGTGAACTCGTTGACGTCGGATAGTTTTAATTTCCGCGTGCTGGATCGCACAGCTTCCACATCCACGAGGACGCCGAGTGCCAGCCCGGCGTAACCACCAGCAGCAGTCTTGAACCACTCTCGCCGGGTAACCTGCGTCAGAGCCTTTGGTGACTCACTAACGCTAGTCGCGATCGGTCCATCGATTCCACGCTCGCCGCTCTTGTTGAGATCCAAGGCTTGCTCCATACCTCATTAAGCAGAAATTACAAATCGCCGCTCAATTCATCCGCGGTCGTATCCTTCGAAGCAAACGGAGTTTCAGAAACAATTACCCTCACGTCATCGGATGCGCTGGCTCTTACCGTCCATTGTCGGAATGTCAGTCGCAGGCTAGGTCTTCAGTCCACCCGCCAGCAACTAGGGAAATCCCTAGGTGACTTCGCTCGTCACCCAAAATATTCTTCCTCCCCTAAGCGCCTTTCAGAAATCGTAGTGTCGGCCAAATGTTGGAATGTGAGACCAAGCGTGAAAACTGAGGGTTGACCGTACATGCGAGAGATCGCACACAGAATTTCAGTGGCGTTGCTTGTCTGCAGCGTCGTTATGGCCGGTCTCGCCACCCCACTTGGTTCTCAAAACGCTAAGGACAAGCCCAAGGCCTCGGCGCAGTCGCAAAAATATGTGCGCCCGACCGATCCGTCACTCTACGTCGGAGCCGAAGTTTGCAAAACGTGCCACGAAGATCTTTACAACACTTTCGAGAAGAGCCCCCATTTCGTCACCACGTTAGACTCGAAATTGGACGCACAGAAGGGCCCAGAGTGGCACGGGTGCGAAGCCTGTCACGGCCCCGGCAAGGAACACGTCGAGGGCGGCGGCGACGTAACGAAAATATTCACTTTTAAAGACGTCTCGCCTGCAGAAATCAGCGCCCGTTGCCTGGATTGCCACCAGAGCAGTCACGAACAGTTCAATTATGGCCGCTCCGCCCATTCGCAGAGCGGGGTGGCGTGCACCGACTGTCATTCACCGCATCACGCGAAGGAAACTCAATCGTTACTGCGCGAATCGTCACCGAAACTCTGCTACACCTGCCACCTGGATGTGCGAGCACAGTTCGTACGCCCCTTTCACCATCGCGTGAATGAAGGATTGATGCAGTGCAATGACTGCCACAACCCGCACGGAGGATTCGAGCGGCACCAGCTACGCACGGTGGCCGGTCAAGACGAAGTTTGCTACAAGTGCCACGCCGATAAACAGGGCCCCTTCGTGTACCAGCACGAAGCCAAAATCGAGGGCTGCGAAGTTTGCCACTCGCCACATGGATCC
>Ga0209693_10000506_pt1 | contig 15762 bp, 14 predicted proteins | sample HubBroMetageWRM3_FD_188345 | JGI IMG/M metagenome (GOLD analysis project Ga0209693, IMG submission 188345) | Warmed soil microbial communities from the Hubbard Brook experimental Forest, New Hampshire - Hubbard Brook CCASE Soil Metagenome WRM 3... | ecosystem: Environmental > Terrestrial > Soil...
GGCGGATTCGCGGGCCGGTGGCGGATTCGCGGGCCGGTGGCGGGTGTGCTGGCGGGTCCCGGAGGCCTCCGGCGGCGATCCCGCTGGATCCCCTCGGCTTGCCCGTAACGGGACCGCGGCGGCGAGAATGGGCAGATGTCGGAGTCAGGATCGGCGGGCGAGCGGGAGCCACGGGATCCCGTGGGCCGGGGCCAGCCGCAAGGCCGGAATGAGCAAGGCGACCGGAACGGCCCGGTGGAGCACCCGCCGGGCGACTCCGACAGGACCCAGATGCCCGATCCCTTTGCGGCTGAGCTGATGCGGCTGGCCGATGAGTTCGGCGCGGGACGCGTGCTGAGCGCCGTGGTTCCGGCCTGGCGGCGCCGGACCAGGGGCGAGAAGCGGTGGCCGGTGACACTGACCGTCGCCGTCGCCGTCGTGCTGCAGATGCAGCTATCGGACTCGTTCTCCCGGCCGCTGCCGCACTATCTCCTGCCCGGGCTCGAGATCGCGCTTGGCGTCGGCCTGTTCATCGTCAACCCGGTACGGATCGAGCGCGGCGGCACGATGGCCCGGGCGGGCAGCATCGGGCTGATCATGCTGATCTCGGCGGCGAACGCGATCTCGGCGATCCTGCTGATCCACGCGATCATCTTTGCGCTGCCGAACACTTCGAAGCCGTTGCCGCTGCTGGCCTCCGGCGCATCGGTCTGGGCCACCAACGTGATCGCGTTCGGGCTCTGGTACTGGGAGTTCGACCGCGGCGGGCCGATTGCGCGCGCCGAGGCCACCCGCAAGTACCCCGACCTGATGTTCCCGCAGATGGCCTCGCCCCATCTGGCTCCGCCGGACTGGCAGCCCTACTTCGTCGACTACCTCTACCTGTCGTTCACGAACGCGACCGCGTTCAGCCCGACGGACGTGATGCCGCTATCCCGGTGGGCCAAGATCACGATGGCTGCCCAGTCAGCCGTGGCGCTCGCCGTGGGGGCTCTGGTGATCGCCAGGGCGGTCAACATCCTGAAATAGCCCACCAGGCCGACGTTACATTCTCCTGGCTGGCCCGACTTACCCGTTGGTAGTATACTTAAGTTACTCGTGAGTAGGATCTTGCCGGGGCGAGTTCGCGGAGGCAGCCATGGGCCACTACAAGAGCAACCTCAGGGACATCGAGTTCAACCTGTTCGAGATGCTGGGCCGCGAGGACGTGCTGGGCTCTGAGTCCTTCCCCGAGATCGATGAACAGACCGCGCGCGGCATCCTTGATGAGGTGAACCGGCTCGCCATCGGCCCCGTCGCGGAGTCGTTCGCCGAGGCGGACCGCCACCCGCCGGTGTTCGACCCGGAAACCTCGTCGGTGCGCATGCCCGAGGCGTTCAAGAAGTCCTTCCAGGCTTTTCAGGACGCCGAATGGTTCCGCCTCGAGCTGCCGCCCGAGCTCGGCGGCACCCAGGCCCCGCGGTCGCTGCACTGGGCGATCGCCGAGCTGATCCTCGGCGCCAACCCGGCCGTGTGGATGTACGCGAGCGGTTCCGCCATGGCGCACGCGCTGTGGCGGCTGGGCACGCCCGAGCAGAAGCGGTTCGCGCAGATCGCGATCGACCGCAAGTGGACCTCGACGATGGCGCTGACCGAGCCCGACGCGGGCTCGGACGTCGGCGCCGGGCGCACCCGGGCGATCCAGCAGCCGGACGGCACCTGGCACATCGAGGGCGTCAAGCGCTTCATCACCAGCGGCGAGCACGACATGGCCGAGAACATCTTCCACATGGTGCTGGCCCGGCCCGACGGCGCCGGCCCAGGCACCAAGGGTCTGTCGATGTTCCTGGTGCCCAAGTTCCTGGTGGGTCCGGACGGTGAGCTCGGCGAGCGCAACGGCGTGTACGCCACCAACGTCGAGCACAAGATGGGCCTGAAGGCGTCGACCACCTGCGAGCTGACCTTCGGTGGGGACCGCCCCGCGGTCGGCACGCTGGTCGGCGACGTGCACGACGGCATCAGGCAGATGTTCGTCATCATCGAGTTCGCCAGGATGATGGTCGGCACCAAGGCGATCGCCACGCTGTCGGCCGGCTACCTCACGGCGCTGGACTTCGCGAAGACCCGGGTGCAGGGCGCCGACCTGACCCAGTTCGCCGACAAGACCGCGCAGCGGGTCACGATCATCCACCACCCGGACGTGCGCAGGCTGCTGATGCTGCAGAAGGCCTACGTGGAGGGCATGCGGGCGCTGGTGCTCTACACCTCGACATTCCAGGACACGATGCAGGCCGCCGAAGCGGAGGGCAGCAACGACGAGCTGGCGTCGGCGCTCAACGACCTGCTGCTCCCGGTCGTCAAGGGCGTCGGCTCGGAGCGGGCCTACGAGATGCTGACCCACTCGCTGCAGACCCTTGGCGGCTCCGGCTTCCTGCAGGACTACCCGATCGAGCAGTACGTGCGGGATGCCAAGATCGACAGCCTGTACGAGGGCACCACGGCGATCCAGGGCATGGACCTGTACTTCCGCAAGATCGTCCGGAACGAGGGCCGGGCGCTCGGTTACGTGCTCGGCCAGGTCAGGGAGTTCGCAACCGCAGAAGCTGGCAACGGCAGGCTCAAGGCCGAGCGCGCCGCGCTGGCCGCCGCGGCCGACGACGTCGAGGCCATGGTCGCCACCATGCACGGCTTCCTCGGCGCGAGCATGCAGCAGCCGCCGGAGATCTACCGGGTCGGCCTGAACACCACCCGGCTGCTGCTGGCGCTCGGCGACCTGATCATCGGCTGGCTGCTGGCCAGGCAGGCGGAGATCGCGCAGGCCCGGCTCGACGAGGGGGCGGCCGGGGCCGACCGCGCCTTCTACGAGGGCAAGATTGGTGCCGCCCGGTTCTTCGCCGCCACGGTGCTGCCGAGGCTCGTCACTGAGCGCCAGCTCGTGGAGACGACCACCCTCGATCTCATGGACCTGCCCGAGGAAGCGTTCTGACGCTCAGATCTCGTACTGGACGGCGACCCGCTCTTTGGCAATCGGGTTGATCACCTGCTCCACGACCGCGCGGTGCGCGGGGTGGTTGCGGTACGCGAGGTAGCTCTCCGCGTCTTCGAAGTCTGCGACCAGGGCGAAGTCGAAGGTCCCCGCGACGATGCCGGCGTCCGGCCCGACGTGGAACGACCGCAGCCCGGTCATCAGCGGCGGCAGCGCCCTGAGCTCCTCGGCCGCCTGCTGCTTCTGCTTGTCGGTGGCCTCGGGAATCCACGCAAATAACACAACGTGCCTAATCATTGCGGTCCCTTCGATAGCGGGGGAGGGAGGGAGTTAAGACCAGGCGAGCATCCGCAGCGGATCCTCCAGCATCGCGCCGATGTCACGCAGCACGGCCGAACCGAGGTCGCCGTCGACGATGCGGTGGTCGAACGAGAGCGCCAGGGTCGTGACCTTCCGCACCGCGAGCTGGCCCTGGTGAACCCACGGCGAATCTTTGACCTGCCCGAACGCGAGGATTGCCGCTTCGCCCGGGGTGAGAATCGGTGTTCCGGTGTCCACGCCAAAAACGCCGACGTTCGTGATCGTGATCGTGCCACCGCGCAGGTCGGCCGGTGTGGCCTTGCCGGCCCTGGCGGTCTCGGCGAGCTCGGCGAGCGCGCGGGCGAGACCGGGCAGCGACAGCGCGTGCGCATCCCTGATGTTCGGGACGATAAGCCCGCGGTCGGTCGCAGCGGCGATGCCGAGGTTCACGTAGTGCCTGACCACGATCTCCTGGGAGTCCTCATCCCAGGATGAGTTGATCATCGGGTGCCGGGCGACCGCCACCATCAGCGCCCTGGCCACGAGCAGCAGCGGCGACACCCGCACGCCGGTGAACTCGGGGAGCGCCCGCAGCCGCGCCGTCGCGGCCATGGTCTCGGTGACGTCGATCTGCAGGAACTCGGTGACGTGCGGTGCCGTGAACGCGCTGCCCGCCACCGCGGCCGCGGTGTGCTTGCGCACTCCGCGGATCGGGATGCGCTCCTCGCGGGCCACGGCGGTCACGCGGCCGAACTCAGGGAGCGCGACGACCGGCGCGGCGGTGTCCGCTGGCTCGGCCGTGTCCTCGGCCCGCGCGGCTGACTGCACGTCGTCGCGGGTGATCGAGCCGCCCGGGCCGGTGCCCGACAGCAGGGACAGGTCGATGCCCAGGTCCTTGGCCAGCTTGCGCACCGGCGGCTTGGCCAGCACCGACGCGCCGTTGCCCGACGTGGCGGGCCCGGCCGGAGTGGAGCTGGCCGGGGCCGGTGCGGCGGACGCGGCAGCGGGGGCTGGTGCGGCGGCTGCGGCAGCGGGGGCTGGTGTGGCGGGCGCGGTGGCCTTCCGCGGGCGCCTCCTGGTCGATCCTGGCTTCACCCCGTAGCCGACGAGCACCGCCTGGCGCTCGTCCTCCTTGGGTGCCAGGGTGCCGTGAATCCCCGGCTCGGATCCGGCCTCCGGGAGCGGCGGGACAAGGTCAGCGGCCGTGCTGCCGATCGGAGCGACGGGCAAGTCGCCGGCGGCGGGCGTGCTGCCGGTGGCGGCGGCCGGCTGCCCGGCGGGGGCGGCCGGCTGCTCGCTGCCTGCGTCCGGGCCGACCTCGACCGAGATGATCGGCGTGCCGACGTCGGCGGTCTCGCCCTCGGGCACCAGCAGCCCGGCCACCACGCCCTCGTACGGGGACGGCAGCTCGACCACCGCCTTGGCGGTCTCGATCTCCACGATGATCTGGTTGATCACTATTTTGTCGCCGGGCTGGACGTGCCACTTGACGATGTCAGCCTCGGTCAGGCCCTCTCCCACGTCGGGGAGCTTGAACTGCTTCAGTTCCGACATGCGGCCCTCTCAGTAGCCGAAGGTCCGGTCGACGGCGTCGAGCACCCGGTCCAGGTCGGGCAAGTAGTGCTCCTCCAGCCGCGACGGCGGGTACGGGGTGGCGAAGCCGCCGACCCGCAGCACCGGCGCCTCGAGATGGTAGAAGCATTCCTCGCTTACCCGGGCGGCGATCTCGGCGCCGAGACCGCTGATGACCGGCGCCTCGTGCGCCACCACGCACCGGCCGGTGCGCCGCACGGACTCGAAGATCGTCTCGGTGTCCAGCGGCGCCAGCGAGCGCAGGTCGATCACCTCGACCGAATGCCCCTCGTCCGCGGCTGATGCGGCCGCGGCGACGCAGGTCTTGACCATCGGGCCGTAACACAGCAGGGTCACGTCGGTGCCGGCGACCAAGGTCTTCGCCTTGCTCATCGGCAGCGCCGCGTCCAGGCCGCCGGCGATGTCCACCTCGGCCCGTTCCCAGTAGCGCCGCTTGGGCTCGAAGAAGATCACCGGGTCGTCGCAGCTGATGGCCTGCTGGATCATCGCGTACGCGTCGACGGGGTCGCTGCAGGCGACCACCCGCAGCCCGCCGGTGTGGGTGAACAGCGCCTCGGGGGACTCGCTGTGGTGCTCGACCGCGCCGATGCCGCCGCCGCACGGGATCCTGATCGTTACCGGCAGGGTGACGTTGCCGAGCGACCGGTACCGCATCTTGGCGAGCTGGGTCGTGATCTGGTCGAACGCCGGGAACACGAACCCGTCGAACTGGATCTCGCACACCGGGCGGTAGCCGCGCAGCGCCAGGCCGATCGCGGTGCCGACGATGCCGGACTCGGCCAGCGGGGTGTCCACCACGCGAGCCTCGCCGAAGTCCTTCTGGAGCCCGTCGGTGACCCGGAACACCCCGCCGAGCTTCCCGACGTCCTCACCCATGATCAAGACTTTCGGGTCGTTCTCCAGAGCCTTGCGCAGCCCCTCGTTCAGGGCCCTGGACAGGGTCAGCCTGGTCATCCGATGACCTCTTCCTCGAAGGCGTCGAGGTAGGTGGCGTACTGGTCGCGCTCGGCCTCGAGCAGCGCGTTGGGCTCAACGTAGACGTTCTCGAAGATCGCCATCGGGTCTGGGTCGGGCATCTCCCGGCACGCTTTTCTGATTCTCGCCCCCAGCTCGTCCGCTTCGGCGTCCAAAGCGGTGAAGAAGCTCTCCTCCGCCATGTCGTTGCGGACCAGGTACGCCTTGACGCGCTCGATCGGGTCCTTGAGCTTCCACGTCTCGAGCTCAGCGGCCAGCCGGTACCGGGTCGGGTCGTCGGTCGTGGTGTGCGCGCCCATCCGGTACGTGAACGCCTCGATCAGCGTCGGCCCCTGGCCTTCCCTGGCCGCCTGCAGCGCCTTCCTGGTGACCGCCAGGCAGGCCAGCACGTCGTTGCCGTCGACCCGGACGCCGGGGAAGCCGAAGCCGTGCGCACGCATGTACAGCGGCTGCCGGCTCTGCCGCTCCAGCGGCTCGGAGATCGCCCACTGGTTGTTCTGGCAGAAGAACACCACGGGGGCGTTCGTGACCGAGGCCCAGATGAACGCCTCGTTGACGTCGCCCTGGCTGGTGGCGCCGTCGCCAAAGTAGGCGATCACGGCCTCGCCGTCCTCACCGACCGCACCATCGCGCTGTACGCCCATCGCGTAGCCGGTCGCGTGCAGCGTCTGGCTGCCGATCACGATCGTGTACAGGTGGAACCGGTGCGCGTTGGGGTCCCAGCCGCCGTGGCTGACCCCGCGGAACAGCTCGAGCAGCCGGACCGGGTCCAGGCCGCGGCACCAGGCCACCCCGTGCTCGCGGTAGGTGGGGAACGCGAAGTCCCTGGGCCCGAGGGCCCGGCCGGACCCGATCTGCGCGGCCTCCTGGCCGAGCAGCGAAGCCCAGATCCCCAGCTCACCCTGGCGCTGCAGCGCGATGGCCTCGAAGTCGATCCGGCGGACCAGCACCAGGTCCCGGTACAGAGATCTGATCTCCTCCGCCGAGATCTCGAGCGGGTAGTCGGGGTTCTCGACCCGCTCGCCCTCGGGGGTCAGGAGCTGGATGAACTCCGCTGACTCCGGCTGCCCGCCATAGGGGAGGGAATCAGCTGAAGTAGCTCGCCCGGCGTCGTTGACGGTCACGTGCCACTCCTCGCTTATTCGTGGTCGGCTCGGTTGCCCTGAAGCCACCAGACCGGCCGGTTTGTCCGTCGGCGCTCGCTGTGACAGTACCCAACGGCAGTCGCGGGAGGTCAAGCGGCGAATGCCCGATACAGCCATCGTGACAGACATCACTGAATGCCTTTGCCACAAGTGCTGCCCGCGGCCTATGGATCTAACCTGCCCGGCGGCTGGCGTACGCTGCGGTCCGTGGCCAGAGTTGTCGTTGAGGTGATGCTCAAGCCGGAGATCCACGATCCGCAGGGCGAGGCGATCGCCAGCGCGTGCCATCGCCTCGGCTTTGACCAGGTGGTCGGCGTCCGCCAGGGCAAGCGGTTCGAGGTCGAGCTCGGCGAGCCTGGCGAGCCCGCCGACGAGGCCGCGCTGGCGCGGGTGGCCGAGCTGGCAAGCGAACTGCTGGCCAATCCGGTGATCGAGGAGTTCTCCGTTCGCCTTGCCTGACTGGCCGAAACCGGCCGAACCCGGGCACCATCGTCTCCGTTAACAGCTTGGAAGAGCACTGTTCGTCCAGAGATCGCCCAAGTTCATGATTACCGCAGCCAGTCACGGGAATCCATTCACAATGAGGTCAGCGACGACCTATGCGTTACGGGGAGCTTAGGAGCGGATGCGTACTCGGGTGACATCTGCCAGGGAGCCGGCCGTGGATGCCCGGTTCTGCCTGATGTTCCCCCGTGAGACGATCAGCGTCCCCGTCGTCCGGCGGGTGCTGGGTGAAACCCTCGACCGGATCGGCGTCGACGAAGAGTGCATCGCCGACCTGCTGCTGGCCGTGACCGAGGCGTGCACGAACGTGCTGAAGCACAGCGGCCCCGGGTTCCGGTATGAGGTCACCGCGTCGGTTGGCCCGCACACCTGCGTGCTCGAGGTCGTGGACACCGGCCGCGGGTTCGGCCGGGCCGCGCTGCGCAAGCACGTGACGCCGATGCGCTCGGTGTCCCGGTTCCGGCGCCGCCGCCCGCCGGTGCAGTGGCCCTTCCCATCGTCGTCCGCGCCGTCGACGCGGCGCCACCGGCTGCCCATGCTGCGCAGCGAGGAGGAGCGGGCGCTGGCCCGGCTGCCCGAGTCCGGCCGCGGACTGGCCATCATGCGCGCCTGCGTCGACGACGTGACGCTGCGCAGCCGCCGAGGCCGCGGGACCGTCGTGTCCCTGCAGAAGCGGATCGAGCTGCGCAGCGACGCGCCGCTCGCTCATCCCGAAAACGGCGCCGAGCCGGTGCCTGGCATGCTGACGCTCAGGGACGCGGGCTGAGCCGGGCTTAGCCACTCCATGATCCCGGAGGGTTGCCAGCACATGGAGCAAAGAATCCGCCGGGATCATGAATCCTGACCGTGCCGTGGGCGCGTCACCTGCGCGTGGCCGGTAATCTGCCTGGGTGGTGGTGTGCTCATGAGTGCTGCACGCGTTGGGGTCATCACGTTTCCGGGATCGCTCGATGACCACGATGCCGCCCGGGCCGTCGGCCGGGCTGGCGCGGTCGCGGTCCCGCTCTGGCACGGTGACCGCGACTTGCGGGGCGTCGAAGCCGTGGTGCTGCCCGGCGGCTTCTCCTATGGCGACTACCTGCGCTGCGGCGCCATCGCCCGGTTCGCGCCGGTGATGGCCGAGCTGGTGCCCGCCGCCCGGGCCGGTCTGCCGGTGCTCGGTATCTGCAACGGGTTCCAGATCCTGTGCGAGGCGCAGCTGCTGCCCGGCGCGCTGACGCGCAACAGCGGGCTGCGCTTCATCAGCCGCGACGTCCGGGTGCGGATCGAGAACACCGCGACACCCTGGACGCTTTCGTACGCGCCCGGCCAGGAGCTGACCCTGGTGCTGAAGAGCGGCGAGGGAGCCTACGTGGCCGACGCCGCCACGCTGGCCGGCCTCGAGGAGCGGGGTCAGGTGCTCGCCCGGTACGTGGGCGCCAGCCCGAACGGCTCGGCCGCGGGCATCGCCGGGATCCGCAGCGAGAGCGGCAGCATCGTCGGCCTGATGCCGCACCCCGAGCACGCGATCGACGCGCTCACCGGCCCCGGCGACGACGGGCTCGGCTTCTTCACATCCGCCCTCCGCGCCCTGGCCGCGGCATGACCGCGGCGCCCGGCACGCCGTCGCCGCAGACCCCGTCGCCGCAAGACACCGTCGCCCAGGCGGCCGGTACGCCGGACCGGCCGCAGCCCTACTCCGAGCTCGGGCTGACCACCGAGGAGTACGTGCGGATCGCCGGGATGCTCGGCCGCAGGCCCACCGACGCCGAGCTGGCGATCTACTCGGTGATGTGGAGCGAGCACTGCTCCTACAAGTCGTCCCGGGTGCACCTGCGGCAGTTTGCCGAGAAGGCACCGCGCACTGCCGCGCTGCTGGCCGGCATCGGCCAGAACGCGGGCGTCGTCGACATCGGCCAGGGCTACGCGGTCACGTTCAAGCTGGAATCGCATAACCACCCGAGCTACGTCGAGCCGTTCCAGGGCGCCGCGACCGGCGTCGGCGGGATCGTGCGCGACATCCTGGCCATGGGCGCCCGCCCGGTGGCGGTGATGGACGCGCTCAGGTTCGGCCCCGCAGACGCGCCGGACACCCGAAGGGTGCTGCCGGGCGTGGTCGGCGGCATCTCGTTCTACGGCAACTGCCTCGGCCTGCCGAACATCGGTGGCGAGCTGGCCTTCGACCCGTGCTACGCGGGCAACCCGCTGGTCAACGCCCTCTGCCTGGGCGTCATGCGGCATGAAGACCTCAAGCTGGCCGCGGCCACCGGGTCCGGCAACGCCGTGGTGCTGGTCGGCGCGAAGACCGGGCCGGATGGCATCGGCGGTGCGTCGGTGCTGGCCAGCGCGTCTTTCGGCGGCGGAGGGAGGGCGGGTGGCGGCGGGCCAGAGACAGCCAAGCGGCCCAATGTCCAGGTCGGCGACCCGTTCAAGGAAAAGTTGCTGATCGAGTGCTGCCTGGAGCTCTACGCCGCGGGCCTGGTGCTGGGTATCCAGGATCTCGGCGCGGCCGGGGTGGCCTGCGCGACCACCGAGCTGGCCGCTGGCGGCGGCGCCGGGGTCGGCATGCGGGTCAGGCTGGACGCGGTGCCGCTGCGGGACGCGTCGCTGGGCCCGGCCGAGATCCTGATGAGCGAGTCCCAGGAACGCATGATGGCGGTCGTCGAGCCGGCGGGGCTGGAGCGCTTCATGTCGATCTGTGCCAAGTGGGACGTCGAGGCGACCGTGATCGGCGAGGTCACCGCCACCGGGCGGCTGGAGATGTCCTGGCACGGCGACGTCGTCGTCGACATACCGCCGCGCACCGCCGCGGACGAGGGCCCGCTCTACCACCGCCCGGCCACCCGCCCGCCGGGCCAGCAGGAATTGCAGGACGACGACCCGTCCCGGCTGGCACGCGCCGATACGGGAGACGAACTGCGCAAGACCCTCCTGGCCGTGCTCGGCTCAGCGGACGCGGCGGACAAGACGTGGGTCACCGAGCAGTACGACCGCTACGTGCGCGGCGAGACGGTGCTCGCGATGCCGCAGGACGCCGGCCTGATCAGAGTCGACGAGCACACGTCGCTCGGCGTCGCGCTCGCCGTGGACGGCAACGGCAGGTACTGCCTGCTCGACCCGTACGCCGGGACCCAGCTCGCGCTCGCGGAGGCGTACCGCAACGTGGCGGCGACCGGGGCACGGCCGCTGGCGGTCACCAACTGCCTCAACTTCGGCTCGCCCGAGGACCCGGGCGTCATGTGGCAGTTCACCGAGGCGGTGCGCGGACTCGCCGACGCGTGCCTGGCCCTCGGCGTGCCGGTGACCGGGGGCAACGTCAGCTTCTACAACCAGACCACGGACGCGGCAATCCACCCGACCCCGATCGTGGGCGTCCTCGGCGTCCACGACGACGTGAGCAAGCGGCTCGCGATCGGCTTTGACCGGCCGGACTGCGGCGTTGTGCTGCTCGGCCGCGGTGAGGCGGAGTTCGGCGGGTCGCTGTGGGCCCGTGTCGCGCACCGGCACATCGGCGGCCGGCCGCCAGCCGTTGACCTCGACGCCGAGCGTGACCTGGCGGCCGTGCTGGTCGCCGCGGCGGAGCGCGGCCTGCTGGCCGCCGCGCACGACCTTTCCGACGGCGGCCTGGCGATCGCGCTCGCCGAGTGCTGCCTTGCCGGCGGCCAGGGGTGCGCGGTGCGTCTGCCCGGGGATCCGTTCACCAGCCTGTTTGGCGAGTCGGCGGCGCGCGCCGTGGTCGCCGTGGTGCCGGGTGCCGAGGCCGAGTTCGCGGCGCTCTGCTCCTCCCACGGCACGCCAGCCGCCGAACTCGGTGTCACCGGCGGCAGCACGCTGGAGGTCGTCGACTGCTTCACGATCCCGCTGGACGAACTGGCTGCCGCGCACCGCGGCACCCTGCCCGCGCTGTTCGGCTGAGCGGACCGCTCAGGACGAGGTCACGAACGCGATGAGCTGGCTGGCCCCGGGAGACGCCTGGCAGCGTTCCAGCCGGGCGACGGCCGCGTCGCCGCCGCCCCCGGCGACCGCGGTCAGGCACCGCCCGTCGCCAAGGTTCCGCAGCTGCCAGTACTCGAGCCCGTTGCCGCCGACCGCCGAGTGCTGCCGCACCCAGCGCTGGTCCGCCTGGAGACTGCACCGCTGCAGCGACACCGGTGCCGTGCGGGCCGACACCGGTGCCGTGTGGGCCGTCCCCAGGCACCGCCCGTCCTGCAGGTAGATGAATATGTACGTGCCCCCCGCCATCTGATCCGCCGTCAGGTTGGCGGCCGTGCTCCCGCTGCCGCTGAAATCGAGCCCCGAGGACGCGGCCACGAGCGAGTCGACGCTGGAACTCCCCGACGCGGAGGGGGAGTAGGCCAGCCCGATCGCCTGCGTGCCGAGCACGCGCGTCGGCAGCACCGAGGCGGAGTTGTCCGCGTGCGCCCCGCCGACGAGCAGGTACACGGCGGCCCCGGCAGCGGCAAGCAGAATCGCGAACCCGGCGCCGGTCAGCCTGGCCGCCCACGAGCCGCGGACTCGCGACCGAGCATTGCGCTTACCAGGCATACCCGAACGATTACCTGTATCGACGCTGTTCTGCCAGTAGAAGTTGTAAAAAGTTACGAGCCGAAATCAGCGGTTTGGTGATACCTAATCCCCGCCGCGGCCTCCCCGGAACCGTCCGAGCGGCCGGCTAGGTTCGCTGCAATGCCAGTACGCAAAGGGGATCCGGCCCGTCTGCTCGCCGCCGTGAACGCGCAGCGAGCGGCGCTCGGCCGTCCCGAATGGCAGGGGCCGGTCACCACGGCGGCACTCGATGCCGCGTGCGTCACCTTGGTGCTGGACGCGATCGACCTGGATCAGGGGCCGGAACGTGACGCCGCCCGGCTGGCCGTGGTGTACCTGCTCGGTCTGCTGGCCGCCAAGGCACCCGGCCGCGCGGTCGAGGTGCGCATCCCGCCGTTCGCGGCCATCCAGTGCGTGGAGGGCCCCCGGCACACCCGCGGCACCCCGCCGAACGTAGTGGAAACCGACGCGGTCACCTGGGTCTTGCTCGCGACTGGCCGGCTGGCGTGGGCGGACGCGGTCGCCAGCGGCCGGGTCCGGGCGAGCGGCCCGCGCGCCGACATCTCTGCTCTCCTGCCCCTGGCTGCGTTCATCTCGTGACGCTCCGTGGAGGCCGCGCCCGGCGATGGCGCGGCACGCCCGTGATCTGGCAATTCCCCCACAGTGCTGCCATAGACTGTCGAGGTGATCAAGCCTGATGGCCGCCTGACGGATGATCTTGATCCCACTGACAGGCCGCCGCGGGACGCATGCGGGGTGTTCGGCGTCTGGTCGCCCGATGAGGACGTGGCAACGCTCGCCTACTTTGGCCTCTACGCGCTGCAGCACCGCGGCCAGGAGTCGGCCGGGATTGCGGTCAGCGACGGCTCGAGGATCGTCGTCTTCAAGGACATGGGCCTGGTCCCGCAGGTCTTCAATGCGCCGGTGCTCAGCACGCTGCGCGGCTACATCGCGGTCGGGCACTGCCGTTACTCGACGAGCGGGTCATCGGTGTGGCAGAACGCTCAGCCGACGTTCCGCACCACGCCGTCGGCGAGCCTGGCACTCGGTCACAACGGCAACCTGATCAATACCCTGGAACTCGCCACGCTGGTGCGGGCCTCGGCTGGCGACGGCGGGCAGGCGACCGGCGGCCTGCCGGAGGCGACGTCCGATACCGACGTGCTGACCGCGCTGTTCACGCTCCCTGGCGACGGTGGCGGTGAGGGCAGCGCGGACGACCCGGGCATGGCGGCGAGCGAAAGCCTGGGCATCGAGGCCGGGGCGCTCGCCGCGCTGCCGCTGGTCCGCGGCGCGTACTCGCTGGTCTTCATGGACGAGCGGACCCTGTACGCGGCGCGCGACCCGCAGGGCTTCCGCCCGCTGGTGCTCGGCAGGCTAGAGCGCGGCTGGGTGGTGGCCAGCGAGACCGCGGCGCTCGACATCGTCGGCGCGTCGTTCGTCAGGGAGATCGAGCCCGGGGAGCTGATCACCATCGACGAGCGCGGCCTGCGGTCCCGCAGGTTCGCGCCGCCGCAGCCAAAGGGATGCCTGTTCGAGTACGTCTACCTGGCCCGCCCGGACACCGCGATAGCCGGCCGGAGCGTGCACGCGACCAGGGTCGAGGTCGGCCAAAGGCTCGCCGCGGAGCACCCCGTGGAGGCCGACCTGGTCATCCCGGTTCCGGAGTCTGGCACGCCGGCCGCCATCGGCTACGCGCAGGCCAGCGGCATCCCGTATGGCCAGGGCCTGGTCAAGAACTCCTACGTGGGCCGGACCTTCATCCAGCCGAGCCAGACGATCAGGCAGCGCGGCATCAGGCTGAAGCTGAACCCCCTGCGCGACGTGATCGCCGGCCAGCGGGTCGTCGTGGTGGACGACTCCATCGTCCGCGGCAATACGCAGCGCGCGATCGTGGCGATGCTGCGTGAGGCGGGAGCCGCCGAGGTACACGTGCGGATATCCAGCCCGCCGGTGGCCTGGCCGTGCTTTTACGGCATCGACTTCGCGACCCGGGCCGAGCTGATCGCGGGCGGCCTGTCGGTCGAGGAGATCCGGGTGTCGATCGGGGCTGACACGCTGGGCTACGTATCGCTCGAGGGCCTCATCGCTTCGACCACGCTGCCCGCCGACCGGCTGTGCCGCGCCTGCTTCGACGGCGACTACCCGCTGGGGGTTGCCTCGCAGGAGCAGGGCAAGCATCTGCTGGAGCGCGCGGTAGTGAGCGCGGCGCGGGCAGGCTAGTGACCGCTGCAGATCCCCCCGACCCCCCCGACCCTTCGGACGGTCCGGGCGCTGCTGGCGGCGGCGCCCTGACCTACGCCGGGTCCGGGGTCGACATCGCGGCCGGGGACCGGGCCGTGGACCTGATCCGGGATGCCGTGGCCCGCACCGCCAGGCCGGAGGTGATCGGCGGCATCGGCGGCTTCGCCGGGCTCTTCGACGCGTCGAAGATCGCCGCCTACCGGCGGCCGCTGCTGGCAACGGCGACCGACGGCGTCGGCACCAAGGTGGCGATCGCGCAGCAACTCGGCGTCTACGGCACCGTCGGGATCGATCTGGTTGCCATGGTCGTCGACGATCTCGTGGTCTGCGGGGCGGAGCCGCTGTTCCTCACGGACTACGTCGTGTGCGGCCGGATCCGCCCCGAGCGGGTGGCCGCGATCGTGGCCGGGGTCGCCGAAGGGTGCGTTCAGGCCGGCTGTGCGCTGATCGGCGGGGAGACGGCCGAGCATCCGGGTCATCTTGGCCCGGACGACTTCGACCTGGCGGCCGCGGCGACCGGGGTGGTCGAGGCGGACCGGCTGCTCGGGCCCGACCGGGTCAGGCCCGGCGACGCGGTGATCGCGATGGCCTCGTCCGGCCTGCACTCGAACGGATTTTCTCTGGTCCGGCGGGTGCTGAGCCGGCCAGGCGGGGCGCGACGGCCGCTCGACCTCGGCGCGACGCCGCCAGCGCTGGACCGGACGCTCGGCGAGGAGCTGCTGGTCCCCACGCGCATCTACGCCCGCGACTGCCTGGAGCTGGCCGACGGCTGTGACGTCCACGCGTTCGCGCACGTGACCGGCGGCGGGCTCGCGCTGAACCTGGCCCGGGTGCTGCCGCCGCACGCCGACGCCGTGCTCGACCGCGCCACCTGGAGCCCGCAGCCCGTCTTCCGGTTGCTGGCGGAGCAGGGCTCGATCGCCGACCAGGAGATGGAGCGGGTCTTCAACATGGGCGTGGGCATGGTCGCCGTGGTCGGCGCGCACGACGCCGGCGCGGCCATCAGCCTGCTGGCGTCCCGCGCCGTCCCGGCATGGCTGCTCGGTGAGATAACCGAAGGCGCGGGCGCCGTCCGGCTCTCCGGCCAGCATCCCGCCTGACCCTGGCTCATCTCGCTGCAGGGCGTGACGGCGCCGGTTAGCAGATCCAGCGCAACACGAACAGGCGCGGCCACGAAACGGCCGCCGCGCCTGCTGGCGACCACGGCTATCGCGGGCTCAGCCGCCTACGCGCCGAACTTCCTGGGCCGAATCGTCCTCGTCGTCGAGGTCCGCGGCGAGGTCGTCCTCATCATCGAGGTCGTCCTCGTCATCGAGGTCGTCGTCGAGGTCATCTTCATCCAGGTCGTCGAGGCCCTCGTCGAGGTCGTCTATGCCGTAGTCGTCGTCATCCTCGTCTACGGCGTAGTCGTCGTCATCCTCGTCGTCGTCGTCCTCATCGTCCTCGTCGTCCACGGAGTAGCGGTCCGCAAAGTCCGCGTAGGCAGCATGATCGTCCGTATCTTGCTGTTCCGTGCCGACACCAAACTCAGCC
>Ga0209693_10000510_pt1 | contig 15735 bp, 13 predicted proteins | sample HubBroMetageWRM3_FD_188345 | JGI IMG/M metagenome (GOLD analysis project Ga0209693, IMG submission 188345) | Warmed soil microbial communities from the Hubbard Brook experimental Forest, New Hampshire - Hubbard Brook CCASE Soil Metagenome WRM 3... | ecosystem: Environmental > Terrestrial > Soil...
TTCTCGCCCGCGCTCCAGCTGAACATGGGCGTATTCAGCTGCAGCGGGCAGCCTCGCCGCCAGGGGGAGGCAAGCAGCACGTAGGAAAGCCCGGACGAGGTATCGGCGACCTGGTGCCTGATCCCGATGACGGCCGGCGCGGGCGACGTATTCGCCCGCGGCGACGCCTTGGCGCTCGGAGTGGCGGAGGCGGACGAGGAGACGGCCAGCGCGGCCGGGCTGGCCGTCGTGGGCTGCTTGCCGATGTCCCTGATCATCACCACGATGACCACCAGTACCGCCGCAGTGCAGACGGCCAGCAGCGACAGCATGATCCTTGCCCGCCGCAGGCGCCTGCGGCGGCGCCTGGCACGGTCGTAACCTGCCCACGGGTCCCACGACTCCTGGGTCTCCCCAGGCTCCCGTCCGGGGAGACCGGAGGGACCGGGGGGACTGGGAGGAGCCGCGGTAGGCATTCCCATACCATCAGCCTAAACGGCACATACTCCACAAAAAACCCCTGATCGGACATGGTTACCGCTTCGTTGACTGAGACCCGCGCTTCTGAGGACCCTCATCTGGGTTGATCGGCCCGTCCCGGCCGGGACGTTGCTGCATCGACCCGCATACCACCGGGTCACTGCCACAACGTTCCGGTCAGGGTCTGGCGGCTAGGTGACCACAGGGGAAGATGGGGCTGGCGGGGAGCGGCCTGCCGACCGCGGAGGGGCATCAGGCCCCGGATCGGTGCCGAGAGGCGTCGTGCGGGGGAATCGGTGCCGAGAGGCGTCGTGCGGGGGAGAGGTGAGCCGCTCACGCCCGGCAGGCCCTAGGCGGCCGCGGCGGCCGGGATGGGGACGGCTTCCTCGGCACGCACATCCGCACGGCCGAAGACCAGGTGACCGACGAAGCCGATGGCCAGCGCCACCAGCACGCCGAGGTTGGCGTACTCCCAGGCGCCGTGCTTGCCGCCCAGGCCGAACGGGCCGAGCAGATACCCCTGCCAGGTCAGCCACTTCGCCGACGTGTTGACCACCAGGCCCCAGCCGATCGCGGTGGCCCCGACGATGGCAAGGACCGGGGCCCACCGGATGTCGCCGTAACGCCCGGCCGGGCTGAACAGCTCGCGCTCGGCGTAGTCCCGCCGCCGCAGCGCGATGTCGGCAAGCATGACCCCGCACCAGGCGGCGATCGGGACGCCGAGGGTGATCAGGAAGCCCTCGAACTGGCCCACGAAGTTGTGCGCCACGAACACCACGTAGATGGTGCCGAGCGTCATCACAGTGCCGTCGATCAGGGCGGCCCTGTACCTGGGGATCTTCAGGCCCAGGGTGAGCAGGGCCAGCCCGGAGGAGTAGATGTCAAGGACCGAGCCGCCGATCAGGCCGAGCACGGCCACGATCGCGAACGGCACGAGGAACCAGGTGGGCAGCAGCGTCGTCAGCGCGCCGATCGGGTCGTTCTCGATGGCGGTGAACAGGCTGGTCGAGGAGCCCGCCAGCAGCAGCCCGAAGACCAGCAGGAAGATGGGGGCGACGGACGACGCGAAGGTGGTCCAGCCGATCACGCCAGCGCCCGAGGACCGGCGCGGCAGGTAGCGCGAGTAGTCCGCGGCACAGTTCACCCAGCCGAGCCCGAAGCCGGTCATGGTGAACACCAGCGCCCCGATAAGATCCTGCGCGGTGCCGCCCTTGATGGCCGACACCGTGTGCCAGTGGATCTTGTCCGCGACCAGCGCGACGAACACCACGGTGAACACCCCGGTCACGATCGTGATCCAGGTCTGCAGCCGCATGATCAGGTCAAAGCCCATCACGCCGCCGAAGATGGTCAGCGCCACCACCAGGATCAGCGCGATCACCTTGGTGCCGTTGCCGCCGCCCACGCCCAGGCGGTGGAAGACGGTCGCGGTTGCCAGCGTGGCCAGGATGACCAGCACGGTCTCCCAGCCCACGGTGAGCAGCCAGGAGACCGCGGTCGGCAGGCCGTTGCCACGGACGCCGAACGCCGCCCGGCTGAGCACCATCGTCGGCGCCGAGCCGCGCTTGCCCGCCACCGCGATGAACCCGCAGGCCAGGAAGGACAGCACGATCCCGACCACGCCGACCACCGCGGCCTGCCAGAACGAGATGCCGAAGCCCAGCTCGAACGAGCCGTAGCCGAGGCCGAGGACCGAGACGTTCGCCGCGAACCAGGGCCAGAACAGGTCACGCGGGCGGCCCTTGCGCTCGCTCTCGGCGATCACGTTGATGCCGTTCGCCTCGACCTGCAGCGGCCGCAGCTCGGCGGTGCCCGTGGCGTCGGTCATCGCAGCCTCCTTAAGAATCCATAATCGCCTTGCGCTGCGCCCCGTCAACCGGGATGTGGGCGCCGTTGATGAAGCTTGCCCGCGGCGAGGCGAGGAACGTAACCAGCGCGGCGACCTCCTCCGGCTCGCAGATGCGGCCGAACGGGATGCTCTGCTGCGCGAGCTCGTGCGCGCGGTCCTGGGAGACGCCCTTGTCCCGGGCGAAGGCCTTCTCCAGCGTGTCCCACCGGTCGGTGTTCACCGGGCCCGGGTTGACCGTGTTAATGCGCACCCCGTACCGGCCGTACTGCTCGGCCACCGAGGAGGCGAAGTTGATGTCCGCGGCGTTCGCCACCCCGGCGGTCATCTCCCAGTAGCTGGGCTTGAGGCCGTCGTTGCCGACGACGAGCACGATGGCGCCCTCGCCCCGCTCCCGCATGTGCGGGATCACCGCGCGCACCGAGCGCACGTAGCCCATGAACTTCAGGTTCAGGCTCGACATCCACTGCTCTTCTGTCAGGTCCTCAAGCAGGCCGCCCGGTGAACTGCCCGCGCAGGTGACCAGGATGTCGATCCGGCCGAACCGCTCAAGGGTGGCATCGACGCAGCGCTGGACCTCGGCGGTCACGCTCATGTCCCCGGCGAGCGGCAGCACCGCGCGCCCGGTCTCGGCGGCGATCTTCTCCGCGGCGGCCTCGAGCGGTTCAGCGGTCCGCGCCGTCATGACCACATCGCAGCCCTCGCGGGCCAGGTGCTCGGCCACGCTCCGGCCGATGCCCTTGCTCGCCCCGGTGACGAAGGCCACCTTCCCGTCCAGCCGCAGATCCACCGCAACCCCTCTCGTCCCGCTACAGCGTTACGCCACGTCGGCTTCTTCCCGCAGGATGGCGCGGTGAGCTGGATGGTATATCAAATATCAAAGCGACGGAAGATCCAGTTTGTCCCCCGCCGCCGCACCATCTGCAGCAGGTTTGTGGTGAGCAGGGTGCGGTAGAGCGCGGGGCTTGTGGTTCGGTGTCAACGGCGAGATTGCCCCCTTCCCTGTCCGGCCGGCTCGGAGTACGTAAGAGAGGTACGCCACTGAGGGTGAGCAGGGCGCCAGGATCCGGGGCAGAGCGTCGCATACTGTGCGCCTAGCGTAGGCTTGTTCGCCTAGCGTAAAACGCGGCCTCAGTACCATTTATAACAAGAATCACTCACCGGGAGAGGAAGCACTCAGGTGCCGCTAGTAGTACGGAACACTCCCCGAACCGATCTTGAGACCGTCGACGGCCTGGCACACGCGGGGGTGGCGACGGTGCATGAGGCCCAGGGCCGGACGGGGCTGCTCCGGGCGGACATCCGTCCGATCTTCCGGCCGGCGCGCGTCGCCGGCAACGCGCTTACCTGTGAGGTCGCCCCGGGCGACAACTGGGCGATCCACGTGGCCGTCGAGCAGGCGCAGCCCGGCGACATCCTCGTGGTCACCCCGACCAGCCCGTGCGACGACGGATACGTGGGCGACCTGCTCGCCGGGAGCCTGCGGGCGCACGGCGTCAGGGCAGTGGTGATCGACGCGGGCGTGCGGGACGTCGCGACGCTGACCGAGATGGGCTTCCCGGTCTGGTCCAAGACGATCTCGGCCAAGGGGACGGTGAAGGAAACCCCGGGGGACGTGCAGATCCCGATCGTCTGCGCCGGGGTGTACGTGAGGCCGGGCGACGTGGTGGTCGCCGACGACGACGGGGTGGTGGTCGTGCCGCGCGGCGGGGCGAAGACCGTGCTCAAGGCGGCCCAGGACCGCGAGGCCAGCGAGGCGTCCAAACGGCCCCGGCTGAACGCGGGCGAGCTCGGTCTCGACCTGTACGGCATGCGCGACAGGCTCGCGGCCAAGGGACTCCGCTACGTCGACTACGAGGATGTGACGTGACCCAGACCGCCATCCCCTGCGCCGCCATGCGCGGCGGGACCTCGAAGGGCCTGGTGTTCCTCGCCGACAGCCTGCCGCAAGACCGCGCGACCCGGGACGCGGTGCTGCTCGCCGCGATGGGATCCCCCGACCCGCGGGAGATCGACGGCATGGGCGGCAGCCACCCGCTGACCTCGAAGGTGGCCGTGGTGAGCCCGTCGGCCCGCGACGACGCGGACGTCGAGTACCTCTTCCTCCAGGTCTGGCCGGACCGGGCGGAGGTCTCCGACAACCAGAACTGCGGGAACATGCTGGCCGCGGTCGGCCCGTTCGCGATCGAGCAGGGCCTTGTGCCGCCGGGCGAGGCAACGACGCCCGTCAGCATCTGGATGCGCAACACCGAGACGCTCGCCACCGCGCTGATCCAGACGCCGGACGGGCAGGTCCGCTACGACGGGCAGGCGCGCATCGACGGCGTGCCAGGCACCCACGCGCCCATCCCGATCGAGTTCGCCGACGTCGCCGGGTCCTCCTGCGGCGCGCTGCTGCCGACGGGCAACGTGACCGATGTCATCAACGGCGTGTCGGTGACCTGCATCGACAACGGCATGCCCGTGGTCTGCCTGGCGGCATCCGACTTCGGACTCACCGGCCAGGAGCCGCCCGCCGAGCTTGAGGCGAATGCCGAGCTTAAAGAAAGGGTCGAGGCGATCCGGCTGGCCGCGGGGCCGCTGATGAACCTCGGCGACGTCACCGGCACGACCGTGCCGAAGATGAGCCTCGTGTCCCCCCCGGCGAACGGCGGCACGATCTGTACCCGGACGTTCATCCCGCACCGCGTGCACGAGGCGATAGGCGTCTTCGGCGCGGTGTCGGTGGCGACGGCGTGCGTGCTGCCCGGGTCGGTGGCGCACCAGGTCGCGGTGGTCCCGGCGAAGACCGAGGGCTCGATCGACGTCGAGGTCGAGCACCCCACCGGCTTCTTCACCGTCACCATCGAGGTGAGGCTCGACGACGGCGTGCCGGTGGTGACGCGGTCCGCCCTGCTGCGCACCGCCCGCCTGCTGATGCGCGGCGAGGTCATGGTGCCGGCGTCGGTGTGGGACGGGGAAACGCCGCGATGATCATCGACTGCCACGGCCACTACACGACGGCGCCGCCGCAGCACGACGCCTGGCGCAAGGAGCAGCTCACCGCTTTCGCCGAAGGCCGCCGGACGCCCGCCTACCCGCAGATCTCCGACGACGAGATCCGCGAGTCGATCGAGCAGAACCAGCTCAGGCTGCTCCGCGAGCGCGGCGCGGACATGACGATCTTCTCGCCGCGGGCCTCGGCGATGGCCCACCACCTCGGCGACGAGCGGGTCAGCGAGGAGTGGTCGCGGGCGTGCAACGACCTCATCGCGCGCGTCGTCGGGCTGTTCCCCGAGACGTTCGCCGGCGTCTGCCAGCTGCCGCAGTCACCGGGCGCCGGGCTGAAGGCGTCGGTAGCCGAGCTCGAGCGGTGCGTGCTTGAGCTCGGGTTCGTCGGCTGCAACCTCAACCCGGACCCGAGCGGGGGGTACTGGACGTCCCCGCCGCTGACCGACCGGTACTGGTACCCGGTGTTCGAGAAGATGGTCGAGCTCGACGTGCCCGCCATGGTGCACGTCAGCAGCAGCTGCAACCCCGTCTTCCACGCCACGGGCGCGCACTACATCAACGCCGACACCACCGCGTTCATGCAGTTCATCCAGGGTGACCTGTTCGCGGACTTCCCCGGGCTCCGGTTCGTCATCCCGCACGGCGGCGGGGCCGTGCCCTACCACTGGGGCCGCTACCGGGGGCTTTCCGACATGCTGAAGAAGCCGCCGCTGACCGAGCACGTGATGAAGAACGTGTCCTTCGACACCTGCGTCTACCACCAGCCCGGCATCAACCTGCTGTTCGAGGTCATCGACGTGGGCAACATCCTGTTCGGGTCCGAGATGGTGGGCGCCGTCCGCGGCATCGACCCGCAGACCGGCCACTACTTCGACGACACGAAGCGATATGTCGACGCGCTCGACATATCGCAGGCCGACCGCGCGAAGGTACTCGAGGGCAACGCCCGGCGGGTGTACCCGCGCCTGGACGCGGCATTGCGCGCGCGAGGACGATAGATGACCGCTACCTTCACCCCAGACGCCGACTGGCTCACGTTCGACCCGAACCCGAGCAAGCCGGGCTTCGTCCCGCCCCCCGGCGCGGTGGACGCCCACTGCCACGTGTTCGGCCCCGGGGACGTCTTCCCCTACGCGCCGGAACGCAAGTACACGCCGACCGACGCGCCCAAGGAGGTGCTGTTCGAACGGCGCGACTTCCTCGGCTTCGAGCGCAACGTCATCGTCCAGGCGACCTGCCACGGCGCCGACAACCGCGCCATGGTGGACGCGCTGCTGAGCGCGGGAGACCGGGCCCGCGGCGTGGCCACCGTGAAACCCGGGGTGTCCAGGGCCGAGCTCGACGACCTGCACGCGGCCGGCGTGCGCGGCATCAGGTTCAACTTCGTGCGCCGCCTGGCCGACCCCAAGCCCGACGAGTACTACCGCGGCCTTGTCGAGCAGGTGGCCGAACTAGGCTGGCACATCGTGGTCTACTTCGAGGCTCCCGACCTGGCCGAACGCTGGCAGCTTTTCACCAGCATGCCCACGGTGGTAGTCGTCGACCACATGGGCAGGCCCGACGTGACCCAGCCGCTCGACGGGCCGGGCTTCGAGCTGTTCAACCGCTTCATGCGCGAGCACGAGAACGTCTGGGCCAAGGTGAGCGGCGCCGAGCGGCTGTCGGTATCCGGGCCGCCGGGGTACGACGATTTCGTCCCGTTCGCCCGGCACATCGTCGAGACGTTCCCCGACCGGGTGCTGTGGGGAACCGACTGGCCGCACCCGAACATGAAGAGCCACATGCCCGACGACGGGGCACTGGTCGACATCGTGCCGCGGATCGCCCCCACCGGCGACCTGCAGCGCCGGCTGCTCGTCGCCAACCCGCAGCGCCTGTACTGGGAGGTCAGATGACGGCGTACACCTCTGAGTTCGATGACATCCCCGGTACCCGGGTGTTCACGGCGCAGCGCGCGAAGGCGGGCTACAACCTGAACCAGTTCTGCATGAGCCTGATGAAGGCCGAGAACAGGGAGCGGTTCAAGGCCGACGAGCGCGCCTACCTGGACGAGTGGCCGATGACCGAGGCGCAGAAGCAGGCCGTGCTCGACCGCGACTACAACGCGATGCTCGAGCTCGGCGGGAACATCTACTTCCTGGCCAAGATCTTCGCCACCGACGGCCTGAGCTACCTCCAGGCGGTGTCCACGATGACCGGCATGAGCATCGAGGACTACCAGCAGATGATGATCTCCGGCGGACGCTCGCCCGACGGCTGGCGCTCGGTGAAGGACGGCAGCTGACGTGGCGCGCATCACCGCCGGGCTTACCACCAGCCACATCCCGGCCATCGGCGCCGCGATCGACCTCGGCAAGACAGGGGAGCCCTACTGGAAGCCCCTGTTCGCAGGGTATGAGTGGACCAAGGCCTGGGCCGCCACGGAGGTCCCCGACGTGGTGATCCTGGTCTACAACGACCACGCGACCGCGTTCACCCCCGAGATCGTGCCGACGTTCGCGCTGGGCTGCGCCGATGAGTTCCCGCCCGCCGACGAGGGGTACGGCGCCCGCCCGGTGCCCGTCGTGCAGGGTCATCCCGAGCTCGCGGCGCACATGGCGCAGTCGCTGATCCTCGATGAGTTCGACATGACCCTGCTGTACAAGCTCGACGTGGATCACGGCCTCACCGTGCCGCTGTCCCTCGTCTACGGCCAGCCGGAGGAGTGGCCGGTGCGGGTCATCCCGCTGGCCGTGAACGTGGTGCAGTACCCGCCGCCGACCGGCCACCGCTGCTACATGCTCGGCAAGGCGATCCGCCGGGCCGTGGAGAGCTACGGCGAGGACCTCACCGTGCACGTCTGGGGCACCGGCGGCATGAGCCACCAGCTGCAGGGGCCGCGAGCCGGGTTCATCAACAAGGAGTTCGACAACGCCTTCTTCGACCGGCTTGTCGGCGACCCGGACAACCTGGCCCTCGTGCCGCACCTTGAGTACGTGCGCGAGGCGGGCTCGGAGGGGATCGAGCTTGTCATGCAGCTGATCATGCGCGGCGCCATGGGCCCCGAGGTCACCGAGCTCTACCGCTTCTACCACGTGCCAGGGTCAAACACCGCCGTGGGGCACATGGTGGTCAGGCCCTCCGACGTCTTCGTCACGGACTAGGACCAAGGGAGAGAACGAGACCCATGCGGATCGCAGTCGCCGGGGCCGGCGCGTTCGGCCTCAAGCACCTGGACGCCCTCGCGCTCATCGACGGCGTCACCGTCACGTGGGTGATCAGCCGCAGGCCGGACCAGGCCGAGGAGGTCGCGGAGAAGTACGGCATCGCACACGCCTCGACCAACCTTGACATCGCGCTGGACAGCGACGACGTGGACGCCGTCATCTTGTGCACCCCCACCCAGCTGCACGCGGCGCAGGCCATCGCCGCGATGCGCGCGGGCAAGCATGTCCAGGTCGAGATCCCGCTCGCGGACAGCTGGGCGGACGCGCAGGACGTCCGGCGCGTGCAGCAGGAAAGCGGCCTGACCTGCATGGTCGGGCACACCCGGCGGTTCAACCCGTCGCATCAGTGGATCCACCGCCGGATCGCCGCGGGCGAGCTGTCGATCCAGCAGATGGACGTGCAGACCTACTTCTTCCGCCGCAGCAACATGAACGCCCTCGGCAAGCCCCGCAGCTGGACCGACAACCTGCTCTGGCACCACGCCGCGCACACCGTCGACCTGTTCCAGTACCAGACCGGCGAGGACGTGCAGATCGCCAACGCGGTGCAGGGCCCGGTCCACCCCGAGCTCGGCATCGCGATGGACATGTCGATCCAGCTCCGCACGCCGAACGCCAGGGTCTGCACCCTCTCGCTCAGCTTCAACAACGACGGCCCGCTCGGCAGCTTCTTCCGCTACATCTGCGACAACGGCACGTACATCGCCCGCTACGACGACCTGGTCACCGGGCGCGAGGAGCCGATCGACGTGTCCTCCGTCGACGTATCGACAAACGGCATCGAGCTGCAGGACCGCGAGTTCGTCGCGGCGATCCGCGAGGACCGCGAGCCGAACTCCAGCGTCCGCGAGGTGCTGCCCTGCTACCGAGTACTCGGCGAACTGCAAACCCAGCTGGCCGCAGAACGCTAGGGGGAGGTGGTACCACGGCCCGTTCGGGATAATTCAAATATTTTTTTGCCGAACGGGCAGTGGTTGCACTCCCGCGCCGCCGATTCTCACCATCACCTCAGCGCGCTTTTGACGATCTTGCCCAGCTGGTTGCGGGGCAGCGCGGCCAGCCTGAACACGCGCTTGGGGCACTTGTAGGAGGCCAGCTGGGTGCGGGCGTGCGCGATCAGCGCGGCCTCGTCGAACGGGCACCCGTCGCGGGGCACCACCCAGGCGGTCACCTGCTCGCCCCAGTGATCGTCGGGCAGGCCCGCCACGGCCGCCTCCGCCACCGACGGGTGGGCCTCAAGGACGATCTCCACCTCGCGCGGGTAGACGTTGAGGCCGCCGGTGATGATCATCTCCTTGATCCGGCCGCGGATCGTCAGGTGCCCGGTCGCCTGGTCCACGGTCCCGATGTCCCCGGTGCGGAACCAGCCGTCCGGGGTGAAAGCCGCCGCCGTGGCGTCCGGGTCGCGCCAGTAGCCCGCGAACACCTGGGGTCCGCAGACCTGGATCTCGCCGTCCGCGCCGGGAGCCGCCGCGCCATTTCCGCCGTCCGCGACCTGAATCCTGGCCAGCACGCCGGGCAGCGGCACGCCGACCGTGTCGCCGCGGGGGTCATCGAGGGGGTTGGACACGTCCAGGCCCGACTCGGTGGTGCCGTACCTGATCAGCGGGACACGCCCGAGCGCCTCGGTCAGCCGTACCGCAAGCGCCGGGCTCAGCGGGGCCGAGCCGCACACCGCAAGCCGCAGCCCCCGCAGCGCTGGCTGTGCCGCCGCGGCGGAATCCACCAGGGCCTGGTAGATAGTCGGCACCGCGAACATGGCGGTCGCCCGCGTGTCCGCGACCGTGCGTACCAGGTCGTCGGGTGAGAACTTGGACCTGATGTGCACCGTGCCGCCCGCGATAAGCGCCGCGTGCAGGCCGCCGAGGCCGTGCTGGTGATACAGCGGCAGCGCGTGCACGAGCACCTCGCCGGCCTGCCACCGCCAGGCCGCCATCGCGGCCCGGATCGAGACCGCCACCTCGCCGTGGCTCAGCGGCACGCCCTTGGGCCTGCCTGTCGTGCCGGAGGTATAGGCGAGCAGGGCGGTGTCCTGCGGCCGGGGCACCACGTCCCCGGCCGGTTCCGCATCGGGCAGGTCCGCGACGTCGACGGTGGGTAGCGGGTCGGAGACCGCCGCGAGCCCGGGCAGCCCGGTCCCCCCGCCCAGCCCGGTCGCCCCAGGCAGCCCGGTCGCCCCAGGCAGCCCGGTCGCCCCAGGCAGCCCGGTCGCCTCGCCCAGCCGGTCGGCAGGCCCGCGGTCGGCGAAGGCCAGCACGGCCCCCGAGTGGGCGGCCAGGTACCCGAGCTCGGCGGCCGTGTAGCCGGGATTGGCGAGCAGGACGACCGCGCCCGCCCGCAGCGCGCCCAGGTAGCAGCGAACGAAGCCGATGCTCGAGCCCGCCGCGAGCAGCACCCTGTCCCCGGGCCGGATCCGGCGCGCCAGCCAGCCCGCCACCCTCGCCGCCGCCGCGTCGAGTTCTGCGTGCGTGATCGCCTGGCCGTCGACCGAGACCGCCACCCGGTCAGGCACCGCCGCCGCGGCCGCCGCGGCCAGCGCCGGGATCGTCTCGCCGCCAAGCCCGGCGACAAAGGACGCCACGTCGCCGACCCCGGGCAGGTGCCGCCGCCACCCCGCCTCGCTCCAGTCCAGGTAGTCCGTCACCTCAGGCGCGCCCAGGCCGAGCGGTTGACCTCGCGCTCCGCGCGCAGGCGGTCGAGCAGGCCGGGGGACGCCAGCACTGCCTTTGCGCCGGCGCCGGTTCCCCTGGCGGCCAGGTCCGCGGCGATCAGCTCGGCGGACCGCTCCGGGTCCTCCGCCACGCGGCTGACCAGGCCGAGGGCCAGCGCCTCCGCGGCGTCCACCCAGCGGCCGGTCAGCACCAGGTCCATCGCCACGCCGCGGCCGACAAGCTCCGGCAGCAGCCACGCCCCCACGGCCAGGTCAGGGCCCGGCGGGCCGATCCAGCGCAGCCTGGCGCCCGGGCCCGCGATCCGCAGGTCACTGGCCGCGGCAAGCTGCGCGCCGCCGCCGACCGCGGCCCCGGTCAGCACGGCGATGACAGGCCCCGGCCGGGTGATCATGGTCTGGCAGCAGTCGTAGATCATGTCGGAGATCTCGGCGCGTTCTGCGTCCGGGATGGTCAGGTCGGCCCCGGCGCAGAACACCCGCGGGTCGGTGCTGCCGAGCAGCACGGGGACCTCGGGTTCTGCTGCGATCGCGTCGCGCACCGCGACCATCAGGCTCACGTCCAGCGCGTTGCGGCGTTCCGGCCGGTCCAGGCGGAGCCAGCGGAAGCCGGCCGGGCTGCTGACGACCTTCAGGTGAGGATGCGGCATGCTCAGCTTCTCCCCGCGCCTGCTGACGCGGCTGTCTTCATGATCATGGCCAGAAATCAGTCGTATTTGGCGAAAACTGGCCATGATCATGAAACTTCGGGTCTGCGGGCCCTCGGGGCGCGGGGAACCCGGGAACGTCTGAAATATGGTATACCAAATGGACCGGACCGTCCCTTAGGGGCTAGCGGACTGACCGACAGCGTTGCCGAGGAGCCAGGTGAAGCCAGCGCCGTTCGCCTATCATCGCGCGCACAGCGTCGAGGAGACGGTCGGGCTGCTTGCCGAACTCGGCGACGAGGCCAAGATCCTGGCCGGCGGGCTGAGCCTGGTCCCGATGATGAACTTCCGGCTCGCCCGGCCGGCCGCGCTCGTCGACGTGACGAGGATCGACGGCCTGAGCTACCTGCGGGCCGATCCCGCCGGCGGGCTGCGGATCGGCGCGCTGACCACGCACCGCGCCGTCGAGACCAACCGCGATCCTGCCGTCAGCGAAGGGTTCGGCGTGCTGGCCCGGTCGGCCCGGTGGATCGGGCACTACCCGATCCGCGCCAGGGGCACGTTCGGCGGCAGCCTGGCCCACGCGGACCCGTCGTCTGAATGGTGCCTGCTCGCGGTGCTGCTCGGCGCGCGGATCGTGCTGACTGGGCCGGCCGGCCGGCGGGACGTCCCGGCCGAGGAGTTCCTGCTCGGGTACTACACGACCGCGATAAGCCCCGACGAGATGATCACCGAGATCTGGTTCCCGCGGCCCGCGCCGCGCGCCGTGCTCACCGAGTTCGCCCAGCGGCAGGGCGACTTCGCCATCGTCGCGGCCGCGGTGGACGCCGACATCTCCGATGGCGTCTGCCACTCGGGGCGGGTGGTGCTCGGCGGTGTCGGCCCGCTGCCCGTCGAGGTCAACGCCGACCCGCTGACCGGCCAGCCCGCCGACGCGGGCACCTGGCGGGCCATGGGCGAGCACGCCGCGGACCAGATCGACCCGCCGCAGGACACGCACGGCGACGCCGAGTTCCGCCGCGGGCTGGCCGCCACCCTGGTCGCCAGGGCGCTGGCCGAGGCCAGCGCGCGGGGACAGGACAGCGAGTGAGCCAGTGGGTCGGCGCCGCGGTGCCGCGCAAGGAGGACCGCAGGATGCTGCTCGGCCGGGGCAGGTTCGTGGCCGACCTTGCCCGGCCTGGGCTGCTGCACGCGGCGTTCGTCCGCAGCCCGTTCGCCCACGCCAGGATCGGCGCCATCGACACCGGACCCGCGGCCGGACTGCCCGGCGTGCACGGCGTCTTCACCGGTGCCAGCCTCGGCAGTCCGTACCTGCTCGCGCTGCTTGAGCGGGATGAGTTCGTGCCCACGCCGATGCCCATCCTCGCCGCGGACACCGCGCGCTTCGTCGGCGAGCCGGTCGCGTTCGTCGTCGCGGACGACCCCTACCTAGCGGAAGACGCGGCCGAGCAGGTCGAGGTGGACTGGGATCCGCTGCCACCGGTCACCTGCATCGACGCCGCCACGGCGCCGGACGCCCCGAGGCTGCACGAGGAGGCGGACGGCAACCGCCTCGTCGACCTGCTGATGTTCGACAACGACAACCTCGCGGCGATCTTCGCCACGGCCGCCGCCACCGTCGGCGCTACCTTCTCCAGCGCCCGGGTCGCGGCCCTTCCCCTGGAGGGGCGCGCCTGCCTGGCCGAATGGGACGACCGCGACGACCAGCTTGTAATGCACGTCTCTACCCAGGTCCCGCACCAGGTCCGGTCGGGCGTCGCGCAGGCGCTCGGCATACCCGAGCGCACCATCCGGGTGATCGCGCCAGATGTCGGCGGCGGATTCGGCCTGAAGTGCGTGGTCGGCCGCGAGGAGGTGGCCGTCGGCGCGGCCGCGCTGCGGCTGCGGCGGCCGGTGAGCTGGGCCGAGGACCGGCAGGAGAACCTGACCGCCGCGTTCCACGGCCACGAGCAGCGCTACCAGGCCAGGGCCGCGTTCGACGCCGGCGGCAGGATCCTCGGCCTGGACGCGGAGATCGACTGCGACACCGGCGCGTACTCGGTGTTCCCCTTCACCTGCGCGGTCGAGCCGCTGATGGCCGCCACCGAGCTGCCCGGCGTGTACAAGGTCCCCGCGTACCGGGCGAGGGGCCGGGCCATCGCCACCAACAAGGCTCCGTCCGCCCCGTATCGCGGCGTGTCGCGGCCGCAGATCGTCCTTGTCATGGAGCGGCTGATGGAGAAGGCGGCGGAGGCGCTCGGCCTGGACCCGCTCGAGGTGCGCCGCCGCAACCTGATCAACGCCGATGAGTTCCCCTACCGCGGGGTGAACGGGATCACCTACGACGAGGGCAGCTACCGGGAGGCCCTCGACCTGGCCGAGCGGACCGTGGGGGAGAAGGCGTGGCCCGCCGAACGCGCCGCGGTCCGGGACGCGGGCGGGCTTGCGGGCATCGGCTACGCCTGCTTCTCCGAACGCACCGCCTACGGCACCGCCACCATGTCGCAGCGGCGGATGCGGATGACCCCCGGGTATGACACCGCGCTGGTGCGGATGGACCCGACGGGCGAGGTCATCGTCACCACCGGGACATGCGGCCACGGCCAGGGGCACGAGACCACGTTCGCGCAGATCGTGGCGGACCGCCTCGGCGTGCACCCCGATCAGGTCAAGCTGCGCCAGGGCGACACCGACCTGGCCTCCTATGGCTGGGGCACCTGGGGCAGCCGCTCGATCGTGATCGGCGGCGGCGCCGCCAGGCGCGCCGCCGACGTGGTGGCGAGCCAGCTCAGGCAGGTGGCCGGGTCGCTGCTCGAGGCCAGCCCGGCCGACGTCGAGCTTGCCGACGGGACCGCCCGCATCCGCGGCGACGCCACCGCCGCCATCCCCCTCGGGGAACTGGCCAGGATCGTTCATTTCCAGGCCCACCGGCTCGCCGAGGAACTGCGGTACGGCCTGGAGGCGCGGGTGACCTACGATCCTCCGGGCACCTTCTCCAACGCCTGCCACGCGGCCATGGTCGTGATCGACCAGGGCACCGGCGCGATCCGGCTGCACAGGTACCTGGTCGTCGAGGATTGCGGCGTCGTCATCAACCCGATGGTGGTGGACGGCCAGGTGCGCGGCGGGGTGACCCAGGGCGCGGCGGCCGCGCTGCTCGAATCCATCCGCTTCGACCCGGAAGGTCAGCCGCTGAGCGCCACCCTGATGGACTACCTCGCGCCCACCGCCGCGGAGATGTGCGCCGTGGACATCGTCCACCTGCAGACGCCCTCGGTGTTCAGCGAGACCGGCGCGAAGGGCATGGGCGAGGGAGGCACGATCGGCGCCCCGGCCGCCGTGCTCAACGCGATCAACGACGCGCTGTCCGACACGGACGTGCGCTTCGACCACATCCCCGTGCTGCCCCAGGACATCGCCGCCGCATTGCGCAGCACCCGCAGCCGGACCGGGGTCACCGCATGAAAGACATGCACGCCATCTGCGTCACCGTCAACGGACGCCGCCACGACCTGGTCGTCGAGGCGCGCCGGACGCTCGCCGACATGCTCCGCCACGATCTCGGCTACACCGGCACGCACCTGGGCTGCGAGCACGGCATCTGCGGCGCGTGCACGGTCATCCTCGACGGGCAGCCGGTCCGGGCCTGCCTGGTGTTCGGCGTCCAGGCCGATGGCGCGCAGGTGCGGACCGTGGAGGGGCTCGCCGACGGCGACCGGCTGTCGGACCTTCAGCAGGCGTTCAGCGACCACCACGCGCTGCAGTGCGGCTTCTGCACCCCCGGCTTCCTCATGCTGGCCGAGGCGTACCTGGCCGAGGCCGACGGGCAAGACGACCAGCCGCTCACGGAGCAGAGGGCACGCGAGCTCGTCGCCTCCAACCTGTGCCGCTGCACCGGCTACCAGGGCATCGTCGAGGCGGTCGTGGCCACGGCGCAGG
>Ga0209693_10000511_pt1 | contig 15729 bp, 10 predicted proteins | sample HubBroMetageWRM3_FD_188345 | JGI IMG/M metagenome (GOLD analysis project Ga0209693, IMG submission 188345) | Warmed soil microbial communities from the Hubbard Brook experimental Forest, New Hampshire - Hubbard Brook CCASE Soil Metagenome WRM 3... | ecosystem: Environmental > Terrestrial > Soil...
TGCGCATTGGTGCCGGCGATGCCGAATGCCGACGTCGCCGCGACCCGTTGCCCGCCGATCGCAAGCCACGGTGTCAAGGACCGCGCGAGGCGCAAACCCTGGCTGTCCCAGTCAATCTCATGACTCGCCTCGGCCGCGTGCAAGGTGGGCGGTACGGCACCGTGCTCGGCGGCAACCAGAACCTTGGCCAGCCCGAGTGCGCCGCCGGCCGCCAACGCATGACCGATGTTGGATTTCACCGAGCCCAGCAGGGCCCCGCCACCAGGTTCTGTGTCACCGTAAGTTTGTGCCAGCGAATGCAGTTCGGTGCGGTCGCCTAACCGGGTACCGGTGCCATGCCCCTCGACCATCCCGACCTCTTCAGGCCGGATCGCCGCCTCGGTCATGGCACGCCGGAACAGCCGGACTTGCGCGTCGCCGCTGGGGGCACTGAGACCGGCGCTGCGGCCGTCCTGGTTAACCGCGCTGGCGCGGACCTCCGCCACAACGTGCCGGCCGGCGAGCAACGCCGACGATTTGCGTTGCAGCACAAACATCGCGGCTCCCTCGGCCCAGACCGTTCCGCTGGCCTGTGCGCTATAAGGGCGACAGTGCCCGTCGTCGGAGAGCGCATGTTGTTTGGAGAATTCGACGAAGAAACCGGGCGAGCCCAGCACGTTGACTCCGCCGGCCAACGCCAAGTCGCAGTCGCCGTTCTGCACCGAGCGCACAGCGACGTGAAAGGCCGCCAGCGCGGACGCGCACGAGGAGTCCACAGTGAGCGCCGGGCCGGTCAACCCCAGTGTGTAGGCGATCCGCCCCGATATCACGCTCAGCGCGGTGCCTGCGAGCAGATGACCACTGTGCCGGGAAAACTCGGTCATCGCAGGCCCGTATCCGGTAGCGGACGCGCCGACAAAGCAACCCACGTCGTGGCCGGCCAGGTCGTCGGGATTGATGCCGCTGTTTTCGAGTGCACGCCACGACACCCGAAGCGCAACGCGTTGCTGAGGGTCCATCGCGACTGCCTCACGCGGCGAAATGCCAAAGAACTCCGGGTCGAAAGTCGTTGCACCGGTCAGGAACCCACCACAGTCATGGATTTCCTTGAAACCGCTGCGCCGTGACCCAGCCAGCAGCTCGCGAACCCGCCAACCACGGTCGGTGGGAAACGGACCCAACGCCTCGCGACCATAGGACAGCAGTTCCCAGTAACCCTCGGCGGTGTCGATGCCGCCGGGCGCCTCCACGGCCATGCCGACGATCACCACCGGCTCGGCGGCGGCGGTGAATCGGTCGTCAGACATCGGCATTCACCCGCGCGGCGACAGCATCGAGGTGCTCATTGAGGTAGAAGTGTCCGCCGTCGTAGAGCGACAGTTCGAACGCGCCGGCGGTGTGCTGTTTCCAGAGCCGCAAAGCGGCGGCGTCGACGCGGTGGTCGTCGCGCGCGCCGAGGACGCAAATGTCGGCACGAATGCGGATACCGGGAGCACAGTCGTAGCGATTGATCGCTCGGTAGTCCGCCCGTACCGCGGTGGTAATCAGCTCGGCAAACTCCTGGTCGGCAAGCAGATCGGGATCTGTGCCGCCGAGGTCGGCGATATCGGCAAGCAGCCCGTCGTCGCTGGTGGGCAACTCCGGCATGCCGGCAACGGCGCACGGCGCCGGACCGGCGGACACCCAGAGCCGTTGCACCGCGGTGTCGCGGGATTCGGCGATCCTGGCGAACTCGAAGGCAACGACCGCGCCCATGCTGTGCCCGAAAAGCCGTAGTGGCGCTACCCGACTCCATGCCCCGGCCTCGAACAAGCCGAGGGCGAGCTCGTGGACCGTTTCCGGGGCGGGTTCGTGCAGCCGTTCTGCGCGCTGCGGATACTGCAGGATGTAGGTGTCGCCGCCCGCGGCCAGCGCGGTCGCTAGCTTGCGGTAGCTCGCGGCGGCTGCCCCGGCGTGAGGAAACACCACGGTGGCGCCGGCGCGCTGTGTCCCGTCGCGCCCCGGCACCAGTTTGATCCAGGGTGCGAATGTCTGCGACACTGTTATCAGATTATTGAAAGTCATTGCACCGTTTCAGTTTCAGCGATCGCCGATATCACGTGGTCAGCCTCCATGTGGATAACCTCCAGATATAGTTCGGCAACCTGATCGAGCCGCCCAGGGTCACGTTCCCGACGGCTGAGCAAGCCGGCAAGTGCCGAAATGGTTCGGGCGGCGAAGATGTCGGCGACCATCACGTCCGGGGTGTCCAGCCACGCCCGGATACGAGCGACGGCCTGTGTCGCCAGCACCGAATCCCCGCCGAGGGCAAAGAAATCATCGTCAACTCCGACCCGCTCCACGCCGAGCACATCACCCACGATCGCGGCAAGAGCGGATTCCAGTGGTGTCGACGGGACCCGGTGGCCGGGCTTAGCCATACCGGCGACGGCGACGGCCAGCTGGCCTTCGACGATGCGCCGGTCGATTTTGCCGCCGAGGGTGAACGGGATGTGCTCCAGCAGTGACACGTGGCGCGGGATCATGTGCGCGGGAACGAGTTCGGTCATGGCTTCCCGCACGCCTTCGGCGGTCAGCTGGGTGTCGTCAACGCGGACTGCCGCGGCCAAAATGTCGGCGCCGCCTGGCGTCGACACCACGGCTGCGACTGCTATTGCCAGACCGGGTACTTGCCGCAGAGCGGCCTCAACCTCGCCGAGCTCGACGCGGTAGCCGCTGAGTTTGACGCGGTGGTCGGCGCGTCCGACGAACTCCAGCGTTCCGTTCGGCCAATACCTGGCCAGATCGCCTGTGCGATACCAGATTCGGCCGTCATGCATGACGAAACGCTCGGCGGTGAGATCCGGACGTCCCCGGTAGCCCCGCGCAATGCCGCGTCCCGAGACCCACAGCTCGCCGACCACCCAGTCGGGACAGTCCCCGCCCATGTCGTTGACCACCCGGCAGGCGTTATTGGGAAGCGGTGTGCCATAGGGCAACGCGGTCCAATCCGCCGGCAGCTCGCCCGACTCGGCTATCTCGAAAATGGTGTTGTGCACGGCGGTCTCGGTCGCACCGCCCAGACCGGCGAAACGCAGCTTGGGTGCATCGGCCCGCAGGCGCCGAGCCACCTCGGGCCGCACCCAATCACCGCCGGTGGGAACGACCCGCACTGACGACAGCCGTCCCGCACCGACCTCGACGAGCATCTCCAGCCAACCCGGCATGAAATGCAGCACGGTAACTTTGTGGGTGTCGATGAGCCGGGCCCAGGCGTCGGGATCGCGGCGCTGCGCCTCGTCGACCACCACGATCGCCCCACCGGTCCGCAAGGTGACGAAGACATCCATCACCGAGATGTCGCCTTCCAGCGTCGAAAGGGCCAAGCAGCGATCCGCGGCGCCGATCTCGAAGTGCCGGCCGATGAATTCGACTGTGTTCATCGCGGCGTCATGCGCGACCTCGACACCCTTGGGCTCCCCGGTTGAGCCCGACGTGAACAACACGTAGGCGAGCTCGTCGGGATCGGTTGCCGCGGGCTGGATCTCAACGTCGACGGGCGCGTTGTGGAGCACGTCTGCAATCGTCAGCGCGGGCACCGGCAGCGAGAGCCGCTGGCCGCCACAGACCAGGGCCAGACTCACCTGACCGGTCTGCAGGATGCGTTTCGCGCGGTCGCGGGGCTGGTCGACACCGATCGGTAGATAAGCACCACCCGCGGCCAGGATCCCCAGTAGGGCCGGGATCTGCTCGGCGGTCTTGGGGCCCATCACCGCGACCGTGTCGCCGACGCGGATCCCGTGCGCGCGCAACGCCGCAGCCAACGTCAACGCCTGGTCGCGCAGCTGCGCGTAGGTGAGATCACCGGAACTCGCGAACACCGCCGGCGCGTCCGGCTGCTGTTGAGCGCGGCGGAAGAACCCGTCGTGCAACGCCTCTCCGCTAGGCGCGGCGCTGCGGCCGTTGACCTTATCTCGCACCGCGCGCTGGACCGCCGGCAGTGCCGGCGGACCCGGCGCGTCCCAGTCGTCAGCAGAGGCCAGCCGCCGCAGTTCGTCGATGTGGTGAGCGAACATGGCGTCGATGACACCGGCCGGGAAGACGTCCTCCCGCACGTCCCAGTTCACCAGGACGCCGCCGTCGAATTCGGTGACCTGTGCGTCTAGCGAAACCTGCGGGCCCTGGGAGATGATCCAGCCGGGTGTGCCGAACGCTTTGATGACATCGGACCGGAACAGTTCACCCAGGCCCAGCGCGCTAGTGAACACCACCGGTGCCAGCACCTGGGCGCATCGGTGCCGGGCCAGGTCCCGCAGCACCGATAATCCCGAATAATCGGCGTGGGCGGCCGCGGCGCGCATGGCTTCCTGCACCGCGTGCGCCCGCGCAACAGGGCTTGTGGTGTGTGTCAGGTCGATGTCGAGCAGCAGCGACCAGGTGAAGTCGCCGACCAGTAGGTCGACGTCGGGATGCAGCGGCTGGCGACCGAATAGCGGGACGTTGAGCAGGAAACGCGGGCTGGACGACCAAACCGCCAGGGTGTTGGCGAACGAGCCGGCCAACGCCATCGCCGGGGTGATGCCACGGGCGCGGGCCGCGGTAAACAGCGCGTCGCGAGTCGTCGGGTGCAACCAGTGCCACCGCCGGCTGCTTATCGGCGCACTGTGTTGTCCGGGCGCTTCGGGTAATGCCGGCGGATCCGGCAGCTGCGGGATTCGGTGCGCCCACCAATCGCGGCTGGCCTCGCCCAAGGGCTCTTGCCGCGATTCTCCCCCCGCGATGGCCCGACGGTACTCGGGATAGCTGTAGTCCAACTCGGGAAGTTGCCGACCCCGGTAAAAGCTGGCGAGGTCAGCCATCAGGGTGCGATAGCTCATCGCGTCGGCGGCTTGCATGTCCAGGTCGACGTGTAGCCGTGACCGCTGCCCTGCCAGCAACGAGACTGCCAGCTCGAACACCGCATCGTCGAGCTGCTGGCACGACTTGGCGGCTCGGATGTCAGCGAGCCGCTGGTCGACGACGTCAGGCTCTAGGTCGCGAAGGTCGTGGACGGTGACCGGGAAATTCGGACATTCCGCTAACGGACGGATCCGCTGGGTGCCGTCGGGCAAAAACTGCACCCGCAGCATCGGGTGGCGCAGCGCCAGCCTGGTGGCCGCGGCTTGCAACCGCTCGGGGTCAATCGCACCGCCGTCGAACTCGACATACAGATGCCCGGCCACCCCGCCGAGCCACTGGTTGTCCTGGCGACCGACCCACAGCGCGTGCTGCATCGGGGCCAGCGGAAACGGCTCGTGCGATGCGTCGCCAGAGAGGGGTTCCGGGGTTTCCGGCGCAGCGACGTCCGCAACGTCCGACATCAGCTCCGACCAGGCGCCGATCGTAGGGGCGGCGGCCAGCTTAGCGAAGTCAACCGCGAAACCCAGCCGCCGCCAGCGGCCTGCCAGGGCCATCATCCGTATCGAATCAAGGCCCTGACCGATGAGGTCGCCTTCCGGATCGATGGCCTTGATACCGACGCCGAGCAATTCGGCGACCTCGCCACGGATGGCGTCCGCGCTCACGGCCGGAGAAACCACTACCCCTCCCACTAATTAGCGAAGGCTGCCCTAATTTGTGGTTACCTTACCCTGGGGCCACCCGAGCGAGGAGGGCTTGTGTCACTGAGGGCGAAAAGTGGATTAAACGGCTTTGTGCCGTTTCCGCCAGACCGCGCGGCGCACTACCGTGCGGCCGGTTACTGGACCGGCCGGACCGTGGACTCGATTCTGTCCGAGGCCGCGCGACGATGGCCGGATCGTGCCGCGGTGCTCAACGCCGGCGGAACGCCCCACGAACCACAGCGCCTGAGCTACGCCGAGCTCGACGAACGCGCCGATCATGCAGCGGCCGGGCTAGCGGCGCTGGGGATCGCCCGCGGGGATCGGGTGCTGTTGCAGCTGCCGAACGGCTGCGAGTTCGCGGTGGCGTTGTTCGCGTTGCTGCGCGCCGGCGCGATCCCGGCGATGTGCCTGCCCGGCCACCGCGCTGCCGAGTTGGCACGTTTCGCCACCGTCAGCGAGGCCACGGCTTTGCTAATCCCCGATAGTGCAAGCGGATTCGACTACCGCCCGATGGCGCAGGGACTGGCCCAGGATCATTCCGAGCTGCGCCATGTCATTGTCGACGGCGAACCCGGACCGTTCGTGTCGTGGTCGCAGGTGTGCGCGCACCGTGGCCAGCGGCCCTCACCGAGCAACGCCGATCCCCCGTCACCGGCACTGCTGCTGGTCTCCGGCGGTACCACCGGTACACCCAAGCTCATCCCCCGCACCCATGACGACTATGTCTACAACGCCACCGCCAGCGCCGAGGTCTGCGGCCTGACCGGTGACGACGTCTACCTGGTGGCGTTGCCGGCCGCACATAACTTCCCGTTGGCCTGCCCCGGTCTGCTCGGCGCCATGACGGTCGGCGCTAGCACGGTGTTCACCACCGACCCCAGCCCGGAGTCGGCGTTCGACGCCATCGCGCGCCACGGTGTCACCGTCACCGCGCTGGTTCCGGCGCTGGCTAACCTGTGGGCGCAGGCCACCGACTGGGAACCGGTGACGCCAACATCGTTGCGGCTGTTACAAGTTGGCGGCGCAAAGCTGGAGACCGATGACGCCCGGCGGATCCGCGAGACACTGACGCCGGGCCTGCAGCAGGTGTTCGGCATGGCCGAAGGGCTGTTGTGCTACACCCGACCCGGCGATCCGCCGGAAGTGGTCGACCGGACTCAGGGCCGGCCGCTGTCTGCCGACGACGAGCTGCGCATCGTTGACGACGCCGGCCGGCCGGTGACGCCCGGCGCCGAGGGGGAACTGCTGGTGCGGGGTCCGTACACGTTCAACGGGTACTTCCGCGCCGAGAGTGACAACGCGCGCTGCTTTGACCCGGACGGCTTCTACCGCAGCGGCGACCTGGTCCGCCAACACGCCGACGGCTACCTGGAGGTCACCGGCCGGGTGAAAGACGTCATCCACCGCGGCGGCGAGACCATCGCCGCGGGCGACCTCGAAGAACACCTGCGTGCGCACCCGGCGATCTCGTCAGCAGCGGCGGTAGCGCTGCCGGATCCTTATCTAGGCGAAAAGGTCGGCGCAGCCGTTGTTTTCGCGGGCAACCCGGTGACTCTGACGGAGTTGAACGACTATCTCGACCAACGCGGAGTGGCCAAGCATGCTCGGCCGGATGTGCTGACCGGGATGACCTCGTTGCCGACAACCGCTGTCGGCAAGGTCGACAAGAAGGCGATCGTCCGGCAGCTGCAGTCTTAACTGGCGGAGTTGAGCAGTTCGGCCGTGGCATCCCACAGCCTTGACTCACGCGTCGGGTCCTTTGCGAACGGCTTCACTTCGCGCTCTTCGTCTTTGACGACGAAGGCGCCGTCTCGCAGGTGCGCCCACCCGTCGTCGAAGACGATCGACGCGAGCATTGGGCCGGAGTGCGTCGGCGAGGAGACGCCGGGAATCCGCTCGATGAGGCGCCCGATTCGTTGTAGGCCCGGGCCGTGGCCCCTGCTCAGTCCGGTGCCCGGCATGAATCCCGGCTCGAACACCGTGACGTTGATCCCCTTCGGGGCGCGACGTTGCAACTCGTGCGCGTAATAGAGGATCGCGAGTTTGGAGTTGGAATAGGCGATCCCGGAGAGGTCGGCTGTCGCCGGCAGGTCGGGTGGGGTGGGCTGAGCAAGTTCGATCGGGTCGCGCCAATCCGCCGGCGCGACTCGTAGCATGCGGCGGAAGATGTTCTGGTGGTATGTGTTTGAACCCAGCAGCACAACACGCGCGGGCGCGACAAGTGAGTCCAGCAGATCGCCGATGAGCTGTGCGTGCGCGAGGTAGTTGACCGCGAAGGTGAGTTCGTATCCGTCCGCGGAGGCGTTGTGGGTGTCGACGACCGATACGCCGGCGTTGGCGACCAATCCCCGCAGCGGACGCACCGCGCCGGCGTCGAGCAGATGCTTGACCTGCTGCCCCGCGTTCCGCACGTCCGCGAGTCTGGCCAGATCGCAGCCGATCTCCTGCACGGTCGCTCCTGCCGCGCGGGCAGTGGCGGTCACCTCGCTCAGCGCCTTGCCGGCTCTCCCGACCAGCAGCAGGTCGGGGCGCTGCGGCGCAGGGCGGTTGGCGATCGCCAGCGTCGCAGCCTTTCCCAGGCCGCCGGTCGGCCCGGTGATCAGCACGGTGCCGGACGCGATCGAGTTCATGGTTCTCCGTTCGTCGTGGTACAGCGATGATTGTTCGCCGGACTCCGGCCGTCAGGCAGTCGTCGCGTTTTCGTAGGACTGCCAGTACCAGGACAAGACCTTTCCCAAGCCGCCCGCCTGGCGTTTAGTGAAGGGATGGACTCGTGGGAGTTCGGTCGCACGGTGCGTCGCTGGCGCGACCGCGTGCAACCCACCGCGGTCGGCGTCCCCGTTGGCGGACGCCGTCGCGCGGTCGGGCTGCGCCGAGAAGAGCTGGCCGGGCTGGCCGGAATCTCGGTCGACTACCTGACACGGCTCGAACAAGGGCGAGCAACCTCACCGTCGGTGCAGGTCGTTGAGGCGCTCGCCCGCGCGTTGCGGGTCTCCGACGCCGAACGTGACCTCATCTTTCGACTAGCCGGGCACGCGACCCCTGGACGCGACGTGGTCTCGTCGCGCATCACGCCGAGCGTGCAGCGCCTGCTCGACCGCCTGGCGAACACACCCGTCGCGGTCTTTGACGCCACCTGGACCCTGATCGTCGCCAACGCGCCGTACGACTCGTTGATGGGTCAGACGACGAGTTGGCGGGGAATCGAACGCAACAGCGTCTGGCGACACCTCGTTGGTCCGGGCAGTCGCGCCGTCCAGACCCGCGAGGAGCAGACCGAACTCGAAACCAGATTGGTCGCCGACCTGCGGCTGACCGCCGCGCGCTATCCCGCCGATCAGCGGTTGAAGCAGCTGATCCGCGACCTCGCCGCGCAGAGCTCGCGCTTCGTCAAGCTCTGGGAATCGGGCGCTCTCGAACCGCACCAGGACGTCGGGCGCCACAAGGTCATCGATCACCCCGACGTCGGGCATATCGCCGTGGACTGCGACACGCTCATCGTCGCCGCTGACGATCTCCGCATCATGATCTACACCGCCGAACCCGACACAGAAGATGCCGAACGCCTCGCCCTCGCAATCGTTCTCGGCACACAGTCGTTGGTCGACGAGGCCGCCCGAGTGGTCACGCGTCGGGTTTGAATGTGTAGGTCTCGCCGTGGGCGAGGTAGACGAACTTCGTCGTCGTGTTCGAGGCCTCGGCGGCTTTCTTGAAGTCGTCGAGGCCCGACAGGAACACCGAGAAGTCGTTGTAGTGGATCGGAATTGCGGTGTGCGGCTTGGTGATCTCGACGGCCTTGACTCCTTGTTCGCCGGTCATCGTGACAACAGTGACCAGGAACGTGGTGCCGCCGGTGTGGATCAGTCCGAGGTCGATGTTGGGATAGCGCCGCGGAATGTCCTCGAGGCTGTCGATGAGCATGGTGTCGCCGGTGATGTAGAGCCGATAGAGATGATCGCCGTCGCGGCTGAAGTCGAGCAGGTGCCCGTTGACAGGCATCAGCAGCTCGTTGACGGCCTCCTCGATGGCGTGCTTGCCCGGCATGGCGGTGATGGTCAGGGTCGCATCGCCCTTGTGTACCTCGAGGGATCCCCAGGTGTCGAGGGCGAAGCCCTTGTGGAAGCCTAGGGCGTTGAGCTTGTCCACCGCGTCAGCCGTGGAGACGATGGGCAGGTTCTTGTCGAGTTCCCTTGCGGCGACGTCGTCGAAATGGTCGCCGTGGTAGTGCGACAAGACGATCAGATCGATGGGAGGAAGGTCAGCGATCTGGCAGGCCGGCTCGACTTCGCGGCGGGCCCATATACCGTGGCCGAGATAGACGTGCTCGCCCTTGTGCAGGAAGGCGGGATCGGTCAGGATCGTCAGCCCGCCAAACCGAATCAGCGTGGTGGCGTTACCGATGAAATAGACCTCGCCTTCGTCAAAATCGGCTGGTCCGCTGCTGGTGAGCTCTAAGGAAGTCATCGGGTCGTCTCCTTTGTGGTGTGGTTACTGGCCACTGCGACCGACGTGTTGGGCAAAGGGCCCGGTGGCCTGTTCGTCCGGCGTCGGCGGTGGATCTCACCAGCGACGCGGGTGGCGGACGTGGCGATGCGTCCACCGGGGCCGGGCAACCAGGTCAGTACAGCGGCGATGAAGTAGAGGTTGTCACCGACAGTGACGCACCGCAAGGGTTAGGCGCGCATCCCTTAACTCACCGCCGACCGATGACGTCCGACATCGAAACTGAATCTTAACGTTGGGGGTGAACGCCGCGACTCGCGCCAACGATGGAGCTAAACACGATGTCCCCCAGGGTATCTTGAGGTCGTGCCGGCTGCTGCAGAGTACGCCTCCACGGTGGAGCACCTTGACGATGCGTCGTCCCGAAGTGCGAGGCGTTTTCTCGAGTCGACAGCCGCGGTCGGGCCGTCGCCGCGACCACCAATCTCCTCCGCCACGACGAAGCCCGGTGCGGAGGCTGCTGATGCCGAAATGGGTCTCCGAGCCGTCATATGCGAAAGACTTTCTCGCATAACGACCTTAGCTCGTGTGACGGAACCCGCGCGGTTGAAGCCAATCCTGTTACTTGCTCTGGTGGTGTGGCTGCAAAGCGCTGATGGCGGCACAGTGGGAGCGCTGGTTGTCTCGCTCAAGGAGTCGTTGCGCATCAACGACATTCAGGTTGGGCTACTGGTCACCGTGTCGACCGTGTCGGCGCTGTTACCACGCTGGTGGCCGGGGCGCTCGCCGATCGCACGGTACGGGTTCGCCTGCTGTGGATGGCGCTGCTGGTGTGCTCGTTGGCAATGGCGTTGAGCGCCGTTCGGCGGCGCGCCAGTGGCGTCGTCGATCGAATCGACCATCGAGTCTTTGGTCAGCCGCATTCTGGCCGAATATCTGGAGCGGTCGCCGGACGCTGAAGTCGGCTAACGCGCTCTCCGACGGGCCACCAGATGCGGCGCCAGCGTGGCGAGTTTCTCGCAGGTCTCCTCGAATTCCCGGTCGGGGTCCGACGCGGCGATGATGCCGGCCCCCGCCCGCAGCCAGGTTCGCCCGTCACGTTCGTAGGCGGTCCGCAGCGTCAACGCCGCGTCGAGCCCACCATCAGCCGAAAACGTCACTACCGCGCCGGAATACAACTCACGCGGGCTTTCATCGAGCCGCAGGATGGCGTCCACACTGGCCGCCTTGGGGATACCTGAGGCGGTGACCGCGGGAAACAGCGCCTCCAGCGCGTCCATCCGGTCCTTGGATGCGTCCAGTCGGCCGGTGACCGTCGAGCCGAGGTGCTGGACGCTGCCGCGCTCGCGCACGGTCATGAAATCGATGACCGCAGCACTACCGGGCTCGGCGACCTCGGTGATCTCGCGCAGCGAGCTGCGCACCGACATGGCATGCTCGACAATCTCTTTGCTGTCGGATTCCAATTCGTCGCGGGCTTGGCGGTCACGCGCCGCGCCGCGACCCAGCGCCCGGGTGCCGGCCAGCGGTTCGGTCACCACCGCGCCGTCGTCGTGCACCGCCGCCACTACTTCCGGGCTATAACCAAGAGCTCGAAAACCAGCGAGCCGCAACAGGAACGAGCGCGCGGGGGTGTTGTGCCGCCGACCCAGCCGATACGTGGCCGGGAAGTCCAGCGCGAAGGGAACGTCGACAGAGCGGGACAGGATCACCTTGTGATAGCGGCCGGTAGCGATCTCGCCGATCGCTGCGGCTACCCGCGCCCGGTAATCGGTGCTGCCGGCGCCGACATCGATCCCGGATGCGGGCGGCGCAGCCGGCAGACCCTCGCTGAGCAACCGGTCCACCACGTCGCGGTGGCGTTCCTCAGCGTCGAACAGTCGAACCGCGTCGTCGGTGACCACGATGCGAGTACGGGGCCAAAACACCCGAGCCAACGGGGTCTGCGGCGCCAAGCGATCTTCAAGACCGAAGCGATACGCGCCGAATTCGAAGGCGATCCAACCGAAGGCCTGGTCGCATTCCAGTAGCAACCGGTCGACGGCCTCACCGAGCACCGGTCCCGGCCGTCCGGACCAGGTTTGTCGCTGAGTGACACCGTCGCGGGTGATGCGCAGCTCGTCGCGGTCCAACTCGACCATGGCCAGCACGCCGAGGGCCAGCACCCACTGACCGTCCTGCTCGTAGAGCAGGTATTCATCGCCGTCGCGCTCAGGCAACGCCGCGGCCAACTCGGCCGCCAGGTCTGCTGGAGCGATCTCGGTCGGCAATGGGAATGACAGTGACGGGGCGCCTACAGAACTTGTTTCGACACCGACTTCGGTCACGGTTAGTAAATGTAGCCTAACCTATGAACCCGCGGGGCGGTCCGTTCGCGAATGACCTACTTTGCCTCCGTATGCCTGGTCACCAGCACTTTTGGTAAGCCTGACTTTAACCCCGGGTTCCCGCGGTCCATGCGGCTTGGGCACGGGCCGAGCACCGAACTCGATAGCCGACGGCGGCCTGACCTCGCAGCCTCCGTGCGCCGACGGCCGCAGCGTGTGATTAGTTGTCATTGCAGGTTTTCGAACCGTTCACGTCTCAATCCCACGATGGAACTGGTCCAGCAGCGGTCCGACCGTACGATCGTGCGAGGCCGCACTCTGACGAGAGGACAGCATCGTGTTCATCATCCGACTCCTTGACGGAGAAGAGGTCCACGCACTGGACGGCGACAAGCTCACCATCAATCAAGAGACTGGCGTGCTCAGTGTTTCCCGCATCGACGGGTTCGAGGAAGTCACGACGTACTATTCGCCGTCGGCGTGGGCGTCGGTGACTCATCGCGTCAAGGAGGCCGTGGTGCGGCCTTCACTGGTTGGCAACAAGAAATAATTAGCCGTTCACTTTTTGACGACAAAGAAGTAATAAGCCGTTCACTTTCCCAGCGCTTTCCCAGTACTTTCCCAGCGTCCCTGCGCGATCGGTCACACACCTAGCGCCGCCCCATGACTAGGCTCTGAAGGAATTCAAAACCCGAACGGCGGCGGTCACGAGTCGTGAGCAAGCTGCGCCCATCGAGGGAGATTAGCAATGCTCCTAGAATTTTGGGAGAACTTCCGGCACAACCTTTTCAAGCCGCTGTTGTTGTTTTTCTACCTTGGCTTCCTGATCCCAATTCTGAAGGTGCAGTTCGAGTTTCCCTATGTGATCTATCAGGCCGTGACGATGTACCTGTTGCTGGCCATTGGCTGGCACGGCGGTGAAGAACTCGCCACGATCCACATAGCGAACGTCGGCAGCATCGTGGGGTTCATCATCCTGGGATTCCTGCTCAACTTCCTGATAGGTTTTCTCGCCTACGTGCTGCTGACCCGCATGACAAAGATGCGGCGGATCGACAGGGCGACGGTCGCGGGTTATTACGGGTCGGACTCGGCAGGGACGTTCGCAACCTGTGTGGGCGTCCTTGCGACCGTGGGAATGGCTTTCAACGGTTTCATGTCGGTGTTGTTGGCCGTCATGGAGATGCCCGGCTGCCTGGTGGCGCTAGTTCTGGCGGCGCGGCTGCGGCACAGGGGGATGGACGCGTTGGGGAACATGCCGGGCGAGCACGGCTACAAGCAGCCGGCGATGGTGGGACCCGGTGCGGCAAGCCGGCCGGCTCGTGGGCAGCGTCTCGATACCGAAAGGGAACTGGCGATCGAGCAAGAGGCGAAGATCGCCCTGGAACTGCCGGAGTATCGCGGTAACGGCGCCGGTGAGGATGACACAAAGACCCACCTGAGCACGGTCCAGCTGCTCAGAGAGGTCTTGCTCAACCCGGGCCTTTATCTCCTTTTCGGTGGCATCGTCATCGGCTTGGTCAGTCGATTGCAGGGGCCAAAGGTCGTGCACGACACCGACCATGTCTTTGTGGCCGCGTTCCAGGGCGTGCTCTGTCTGTTCCTGCTCGAGATGGGAATGACGGCCTCCCGCCGACTGAAGGACCTGAAAAGCGCGGGTCCCGGATTCATCGCCTTCGGTCTATTAGCGCCAAACCTATTCGCGACTATCGGGATCATCGTCGCTCACGCCTACGCTCATCTCACCCACGCCCCGTTCAAGCCGGGGACGTATATCCTGTTCGCCATACTCTGCGGCGCTGCGTCATACATTGCTGTGCCCGCGGTCCAGCGGCTGGCGATCCCCGAGGCGAGCCCGACGCTGCCCTTGGCCGCATCACTGGGCTTGACGTTTTCCTACAACGTCACGATCGGCATCCCCGTCTATATCGAGATCTCGCGGGCCGTCACGCCGTGGTTCACCTGACGCGAGAAAGCCTCAGGCGCAGGTGAATTCGACTGGCAGCGCCGCCGGGGATCGAAACGCCATGCCGGCGATATGCGGCGTCGGGACGCTCGGGTCCAATCGCAGATCCGGCAGCCGGTCCAGTAGCGCGTTGATCGCGACCGTCGCCTCCATCCGCGCCAGATGCATACCGAGGCACAGGTGCGGGCCGCCACCGAACGTCAGGTGAGCGATGTTCTTGCGGGCGGGATCGAAGCGATCCGGGTCCGGATAGCGCTTCGGGTCCCGGTTGGCGGCCGCGACGCTGACGCTGACGTTTGTTCCGGCCGGAATCATTACCCCGCCGAGCTCGCAGTCGCGGGCCGCCACCCGCATCACCGTGGTGATCGGCGGCTCCCAGCGCAATGCCTCGTCGAAGGCGCCGCGGACCACACCGGGGTCGGCCCGCACCGCATCGAGCTGCTCCGGCTCGGTGAGCAGGGCGACCAGCAGGTTGCCCGACGCGCGGTAGGTCGTCTCCACTCCGGCGGGCAGGATCAGCAGCAGGAACGCAAAGATCTCGTCGTCGGTCAGCTTCATCCCGTCGATCTCGGACTGCGACAGCATGGTGATCAGGTCGTCCTGCGGATTTCGCCGACGCTCGGCCAGGATCTCGGTGAAGTACGCCTTCAGCGTCGCGGACGCGGCAATCCCGCAGTCCCAGTTGTAGACCACGTTGAGCAACTCGATCGAAAGCCGTTGGAAGCGCGGGTAATCCTGCCGCGGCAGACCCATGATCCGCGCGATGACCTGTACCGGGAACGCGAACGTGAAATCGCGGGTCAGCTCGGCCCGCCCGCGCGGCGCGAAGCTGTCGATGAGTTCGTGGACCACTAGCTCGACTAACTCACTACGCCAGCGGTCCAGCAACGCGGCGCGGAACGACGGAGACACCAGGGCCCGACTGGCCCGGTGGTCGGCGCCCTCGAGTTCGAGCATCGTGCGGCCCATCACCGGGCCCATGATCTTGTCGTAGATCGATGAAGAGAACATGTCGGGGTGGGTGAGCACGGTCTGGCATTCGTCGTATCCGAGCACGGTCACCCCAGCGCCGCCCACGGTTTGGCTGGAGACTTCGGTGAACGGACTGCCGACCATCACCCGGTTCCGCGACCGCGCCTCACGCAGCCGCTCGTGCACGTTGTCGACCTGCATGAGCAGCCCGCCCTGCAGTTCGGTCGGGTCGAATTCGCCGGCGGCCGGAGTCGGTTCAGGAAGCATCAGCCGACACCGTGTGTGTGTCTCGGCCGGACCGCAGCACGGTGCCGGGCAGCGCGCCGGTGGCGACGCCGTCGCGACACACCTCGACGCCGCTGACCAGCACCGAGGCGATCCCGTGGGCGTCGGCGACCAACCGTGGTGCACCGGCGGGCAAGTCGTAACGGGTGCGCTCCGGCCCGTGGTCGATGGTGGC
>Ga0209693_10000512_pt1 | contig 15726 bp, 16 predicted proteins | sample HubBroMetageWRM3_FD_188345 | JGI IMG/M metagenome (GOLD analysis project Ga0209693, IMG submission 188345) | Warmed soil microbial communities from the Hubbard Brook experimental Forest, New Hampshire - Hubbard Brook CCASE Soil Metagenome WRM 3... | ecosystem: Environmental > Terrestrial > Soil...
AAAACAAGCCCATTCTTACGCGTACGGTGGAAGCGTGGTTCAGGACATGGGTTACTATCCGTTTGGGAGCAAGTATTTCAGCGATTTGGTGCATTATGTCCGCAGCGGTGATTTTGTCATGGCCCTCATCGAGGATTCTTCCGACCTTGATGAATATGCTTTCGCATTGGGAGCGCTTGCACACTACGCCTCTGATAACAGCGGTCACCCGACGATTAATCGCGTCGTTGCGATAACTTTTCCAAAATTGCGGGAGAAATACGGAGCCGAAGTGACTTACGTCGACAATCCCACCGCTCACATTCGAACCGAGTTCGGCTTCGATATGGTGCAGGTGGCGAAAAATCGGTACACTTCGGACAACTTCCACGATTTTATTGGCTTCAACATTTCCAGGCCTCTGCTTGAACGGGCTTTCGCAGATACTTATGGTCTCCAACTGCAAGATGTTATGCACAACGAAGACCTGGCGATTGGAACCTTTCGGCGTGCCATCAGCAAACTCATCCCCGACATGACTCGCGTTGCCTTAATATCGCGTCGCAAGGAGATCGTCCGCGATACGCCTAACTTCAACGAAAAGGAATTTCTTTATCACCTCTCCCGGGCCCAGTATCAGAAAGAATGGGGAGATGGATACCGGAAGCCAGGATTTGGAAGTCGGGTGCTCGCGTTGTTCTTGAAAATTGTCCCAAAGGTAGGCCCATTCAAGGCGGTGGCTTTCAAAATTCCCACCACACAGACCGAGGACATGTATATCAAGAGCATCAACAAGACCGTGGACGATTATGGCGCGCTGTTACGCCAGCAAAGACAAGTGCAACTCAGACTCGCGGACATGGATTTCGATACCGGCCGCGAGACTCGAGCTGGAGAATATTCTCTGGCGGATCAGACCTATGCCCATCTTCTAAACGAGCTGGCAAAGCGGGACTTTGATCAGGCAACTCCTCAGCTTCGCCAAAACATTCTCAGCTTCTACTCCGATCCGAATGCCCCAATTACGACGAAGAAGAATTCGAAGGCGTGGAGAACAGCTCAAGAGGAATTAGAAAAGCTGAAAGTGACCAACCCGGATCATTCTGTCAACACCGCATCGACAATCACGCCGGTCAACCCGTCATTGCATTAGGATAGTCCGTATCTATTCCCCCCGAGCGGCCATCCCCGGTTCCCTGGGTTGCCATCCTAGATGCCGCGGTCGAGGAACGACTAACCTCTAACCGCCGAAGGAGTTTCTTTCATGGCCGGAAAAAATACAGCAGCATTCGGAATTTATCGGACTCAGGCCGATGTTGAGTATGCCGTCGATCTATTGCGGGCCGAGGGCTTTCGCAATACTGACATCTCGGTTCTCTTTCCCGAAAACCAGGGCACAAAAGACTTCGCGGTAGAAAAGAGCACCAAGGCACCGGAAGGAACGGCTACCGGCGTCACGACCGGCGCCGTTGTTGGCGGAGCTTTGGGCTGGCTCGCAGGCGTTGGCGCGCTGGCGATCCCTGGGGTGGGCCCCCTCATCGCAGCGGGACCTATTGTAGCTGCCTTAACCGGGGTCGGCGTTGGCGGTGCGATTGGCGGTATTGCTGGAGCACTCATCGGCATCGGTATCCCAGAGTATGAGGCCAAGCGCTACGAAGGCCGGATCAAGGAAGGTGGGATCTTGCTGTCCGTCCACTGCGACGATTCGAACTGGACCAGGAAGGCGAAAGATGTCCTGGAACGCACTGGGGCCACGGATATCGCTTCGACCGGAGAGGCCCGTGCCGACTGGCAGAAGACAGATAAGCCCCTCCCGCGTGCGAGTTAGTCCCGGCGTAGGTCGTCCGTGAAATGTTTTGCCAATCTACGGTCTCTTCCGTATTGGGGTTGAGCGCTCTCTTAGCTCATTCTTATGTTGGCAAACATTTCGACACGGACAGTTAGCCGGGAAGGACGCATGTGTGCTTTTGTCCCTCTGCTGCTCGTTGTCGCAGTGGGTTGTGTTGCTCGCGCGGCGATATTGCCAGGAGGCATCGTGACTAAACTTGGAAAATATTCGACTTCGTTAGCCGTTCTGACGTTCGCGTTGCTCGGGTCACCGGCATTCGCTCAACAGAGCACCGCGGTGACCGGTGATCAGGCTTCCGGATATCACATGAGCGTGGTCTCGCGCAGCACGCAAGCTGTGGACTACCGCCACAAGGGCTCGACTAAAGTAGATCTGAAAGGCACTGACCTGGACTCTGAAATAAGGGGAGAAGCCAAGGTCGAAGGCAAAGCCGGGGGGGTGAAAATCGAAGCGAATCTCGAGCACCTGCGCCCCGCCAACACTTTTGGGTTGGCGTACCTTACCTATGTCCTTTGGGCAATCACTCCCGAGGGACGGCCACGCAACCTGGGCGAGCTCGTTGTCCACGACGGCAAGAGCTCGGTACAAACGACCACGGATTTGCAGGCGTTTGCCCTGGTGGTAACTGCAGAACCCTATTTCGCAGTCACGCAGCCCAGCGATTTAGTTGTGGCGCAGAATGTGGTTCGGCACGACACCAAGGGCGGGGTCGAACCAGTGGACGTGAGGTTCGAGCTCATTTCTCGCGATACCTACAACTCCCAGGTACAGCCCATCCACTCGCCAGTGTACGAAGTCAGCAATAAGACACCTCTCGATTTGCTGGAGGCCAGGAATGCAGTGCGCATAGCCAAAGATGCCGGGGGCGGTCAATATGCAGCTGCCGAGCTGCAGAAGGCGCAGGACCTTTTGAACCAAGCCGAGGATTATTACCGGCGGAAGCAGGGCGGCGGTCCGATTGGAACGGTCGCTCGAGAAGCAACACAGACCGCAGAAGAAGCGCGGGTGATGTCCATCAAGCGTGAGCAAGAGGCGCAACTCGAACAGGGACGTAAGGCGGCTGCAGACCAGACGGCACAAGCTCAGGCTGATGCCCAAGCGCAGCAGGCTGCGGCCGCTCAAGCTCAGGCACAGGCGCAGCAATCGCAGGCTCAAGCAGCGCAAGCAGAACAAGCCCGGCAACAAGCTGAGTTAGCGCAGCAGCAGGCCACGCAAAAGGCTCAGCAGGCAGACCAGGCGCGCCAGCAGGCGGAAAGCGATAAAGCCCAGATGCGGGCCCGCATGCTGCAGCAGCTGAATCAGGTCTTGGAAACCAGGGACACCGCGCGAGGGCTGATCGTGAATATGCCCGACGTTCTGTTCGACACCGGAAAAGCGGATCTCAAGCCGCCCGCCCGAGAGCGCTTGGCAAAAGTTGCTGGAATCTTGATCGCGTATCCGGACATCCACGTAGAGATAGATGGATACACAGACAGTACGGGAAGCCTGGAATTTAACAACCGGCTCTCGCAACAAAGAGCCGATTCAGTCCGAAGTTACTTATCCAGCCAGGGGGTCAATTCGTCAGCCATAACTACGCAAGGCTTCGGTCCGAGCCAACCGATCGCTTCGAACGATACAGCTTCGGGGCGGCAGCAGAATCGCCGGGTGGAACTGGTGGTATCGGGTTCGTCAATCGGTCAGGCTGTGGGGCAGAACGCGCCCACTCAGAATGCTACCTCCGCGGCGCCTACGAGCACGCCTGATCAAGCTGCACCGCCAGAGTCCACGACGCCCAATCAAACCACCGTGCCGGCAGGCCAGTCGACGGTGCCGCAGAGGTAAGACACTTTCGGGGTATGCGGGAGTGGTTAGGGTGGCGTTGGGCGGATGGAGGCGGGCTGATCGGGCGCGTCACTGGCGCTGGGCAAAATTTCACGGCGCAACATTCGCAGATTCGCCAATGCATCAGCCAAGGCTTGGTACTCCGCACAGTTGCCATTCTGCTGCGCATTCAAGCAAGTCTGGATGGCGCTGTAAGCCTGCTCAATCCGCTGGCGCAGTTTGACTGGATCGAGTTCAAGCAGCGCCGCTTGATAGGAAGGTCGCCAGTCATTCTGGTGTTCTTCGTTCACGAAATCACCTCGAACAATGCACGCCCATTTTCCTGTGGATCATTGCTTGAAAATGGTTCCTTTTATCGGTACCGCTATAACGCAGACGATAGCCGCTGCAGGAATTCATGTCTGTTCGATGCCGTACAATCGGCGCCGCTCAGGGCATATCCGGGGCACCGTTGAAGTGTTTCATGGCGAAATAGCATTCACAGGCGGCATTTTCCAGTCCTGTGCGATTCAGGATTGTCACCGTGCCACGGGCGTTCTCGATCAGGCCGCAACGTTGCAGAATTCCCGCCGCCAGACTGACACTGGGCCGTCCCGTGCCGAGCATCTGCGCCAGGAATTCGTGAGTTACCAGGAGTACTTCCGAGTCGATCCGGTCTTGGCACATCAGCAGCCAGCGGGCCAGCCGCTGCTCGATCTCATGTAGACGGTTGCAGGCTGCGATCTGGGCGACCTGCAGTCCCTGGATCAGCACATACCGGTTCCATATCAGCCGCATCTGTGGCGCCGAGCGCAGCGTATCCATCAATACTGCCGATTTCACTCTCAGCCCGCTTCCGACGATTTGCATGATTGCCCGATGTGGACCACGGTTCAGGCCCACCACGAGGGGCGTGCCTACAATACCTTCCTTGCCGACGATTGCCACCTCTACGCTTCTTCCGTCGCTCGTAAGCACCACCAGCGAAGCCATGCCGTCATTCAGAAAATATGCATAGTCGATCTTCGCACCCGCTTCATGGAGGATGTGCTGGGGCGGCAGATCCAGTGGCTCCAAATAGTCCCGAAGCAAGCTGTACTCGTTTTCTGGAATAAACCTCAGGATTGAGTTCTGGACCGGGTCTCCTGTGGAATCAGTTCGTATACTTCTTCGTTCTTTTCGGCTATTTGTACGTTCCACGCCGCTCCCTTGCAAGCTTTCGCAAGCTTCCGATATGTTTGGACAGGTGGGCGTAGGCTAGTGGCCGACAAGGAAGCTTGTCTGTTCGACAGCGAACGGAGAGGGCTCAATGGGTTATCTTAACCCCATCCCGCCGTTAAAGTGCTGGACGACTCCATAGCATTCGCACGCCGCCCCTTCGAGGCTCTTGCGGTTCAAGATCTTCACCGTACCTCGCAGGTTTTCAATCAGCCCGGCGTTTTCCAGAGCCCCCGCAGCCAAACTCACACTCGGACGTCCCGTACCCAGCATCTGCGCGAGAAATTCGTGGGTTAAGGGGAGCACAGGAGAATCCACACGGTCCTGGCACATTAGCAGCCAGCGCGCCAGGCGTTGCTCGATCTCATGCAACCGGTTGCAGGCTGCGAGCTGGGCGACTTGCATCCCGTGCATCAGGGCGAATCGGCTGAGTTCTGATTGCAGCGTCGAAGCGCAAAGGAGAATCTCCTGAAAAACGTCCGACCGTATGCGCACTCCACTTCCGGACATCTGCATTATTGCGCGAAAGGTCCCTCGCAGCAGGCCTACCGTGAGCGACATCCCTACCATCCCTTCCCTGCCGACAATGCCGACTTCGACACTCCTGCCATCGGCGCTGAGCGCAACCAGGGAGGTCATGCCTTCATTGAGAAAGTATGCGAAATCGATCTTCTCTCCGGGCTCATGCAGGATGTCGTACTGCGGCAGGTCTGCCGGCTCCAGATGAGGCCGGAGCAGGTTGTATTCTTCATCCGGGAGCGACAACAGAATTACATTGTTTATCGCTTTTCCCGCCGCATCGGTGCGCGCACCGGGAAGTAATGGGGATGGCTTGTTCGGCCGTGCTGGCCTTTCAATAATTACGTTTCCGTTTGCCAAGGGTAGCCCCCTTTCTTCGACTGATTGGATGCATCGGGGAGGCTCGGCTTAGGTCAGGAAAGCCTGTAGGCCGGGATAGGATTTCACTGGTGCATCGATAGTGCGGTTTCGAGGAATTATTGAGGGCGATTGACATCGGACGTTTAGTCGCCCGTTTCCGATCTTTGCCAGCCATACGGATTCGTGAGCTCAATGGATTGAGAACTTCTCATCGTTTGCTCTTGGCCGTGGCGGCTATTCCTGTCCGCCCGATCTCCGGTTGAGAGATCCCCGGGCCAAGTCCCTCCGGAAAACACGCCAAGATGGCAAATACCAAGCGCCCCAAAAAGAGCGTTCATATGCACCGCCACCACCATTGGCTTGGACGGTAAGTGGAACGGAGCCAGTCGGGAAACTGGAACTGCTTCCCCCTCCTCAACAACCGCAAAGGGCAAGTGATATACAGCGAAGACAGCAAGCAAGTGCACGGCAGGACAGCCTGGCCATGGGTGGGCGCACTCTTTTCGTCTATCCGGCGCGTTCGATGAGGAAGGGTTGAGCGCAGGTTGCTTATTCCACGATGCGGCCGGCATTCGAAAACGTTGTACTCGGGCCTTCGAGAATGAACCCTCATACACTCACGATAGGTGAGACGCCTACAGGATTGACTGTATTGCAGGCGGCCCGAGCGTGCAGTAATTCTGAACCTTCTACCCCGCACAACGGACGGAGAACCGATATGGCTACGTCGCGAAACCCTTCGCCACGAGACTGGACATGGAGAGAGCTGTATGTTGCGGCTTTGATGGAAGCCAATGATGAGAAAATGTCGGCACGTATCGCGCAGGCGGAACGCGCAATCTTAGACAGGGTAAGAGAGCTGTTCTATGCTTCCGCAGGCAATATTGAAGAAGAGCAAGCTTTGGATGATGCGCTTTACGCTCTTCGTGCATTGAAGAGTTGTCTTGAGCTTCATTGCGGATTCACGATTGCTGAATCGCAGGGCAGCCGCCCAAGATATCTGCGAAGCGAAGCACCCTTCCTCGCATGAACCCTTGAACCAGTTTTACGCGACCTGAGATTGAACCTGCCGCAGTCGCCGCTCGAGAAATCGGCGTTCGCTATCATTCGTGACCAGCGCGAGGGCCCGCAGGTAGCTCTCCGCCGCTTCGCCTGGAGAGCCCAGGCGGCGCAGCAGATCGGCGCGCGCGGCATGCAGCAGGTGATAGTTGGCCAGGCCGTTGTTTTCGGCCAGCCCGTCAATCAACGCAAGTCCCGGTCCGGGACCGTCCGCCATCGCCACGGCTACAGCCCGGTTCAGTGACACGATGGGAGACGGCTGCACTCGCTCGAGAAGATCATAGAGACGCACGATCTGCGGCCAATCCGTGTCTTCAGGTCTAGCCGCTTGACAATGCACAGCTGCGATCGCCGCCTGCACAGCGAACGGACCGGCGCCGCCATGCAAAGCCTCGTCGACCAGCGGCAACGCTTCCGCAATCTGCGCTTGATCCCAGCGGCTGCGATCTTGTTCTTCGAGAACTACGATATCGCCGACGTCGTCGACACGGGCCTCGCGCCGTGCGTCGTGAAGCAGCATGAGTGCGACCAGAGCCGTGGCTTCCGCTGGGGGCTCCGGCATCATCAGCCATCTGACCAGGCGCCCCAATCGGATGGCCTCGGCGCAAAGGTCAGTCCTCACCAGCGGCCCGACTCGAGTGGCCGCATAACCTTCGTTGAAGACGAGATAGAGGACGGTCAGCACCGCTTCGACCCGGGCAGCCATGTCGTTCATCTCGGGCACCGTGTACGGTATGCCGGCGTCACGAATCTTGCGCTTCGCACGAACCAGCCGCTGCGCCATAGTCGGCTCGGGCACGAGAAACGCCCGCGCAATTTCGTCCGTCTCCAAGCCGCACAGTGTGCGAAGGGTCAGAGCCACTTGAGCTTCCAGGGCGAGGGCCGGGTGGCAACAGGTGAAGATCAGGCGAAGGCGATCGTCGGGAATTTCGCTGGTGTCGTAGTCAGGTTCTTCTACGGTGCGAACCAACCCCGAAGTGGCGTATGATTCGAGTTTTTCCTCGAACCTTGCATTGCGCCGGATGCGGTCGATAGCCTTGTGCCGAGCCGTCTGGATGATCCATGCCCGCGGAAACTCGGGGACGCCGGAGAGCCGCCATTGGTCTACAGCGGCCGCAAACGCTTCTTGCACAGATTCTTCGGCAAGATCGAAATCGCCGACCATCCCGATCAGGGTGGCCACGATCCGCCCCCAATCGGAGCGATAAACTGAGTCGACGGCGGCGGCGGCATCCTGGGACATGTCTGATTGTAGATTTTTTCGTCGCAGAGTGTCGATTTGGAGCCTTGGCGTTCGATTTATAGTCGGCGCCACCTAATAGTGCTTAGGCCGCGGGGCCGTCGAGCCATGCGTCGCCATAAAATTTTCTTGTTTAAGGTGTCGATTCTGACATCCGCTGTTCGACTTACTGGTGGAGGGGAAAGAATGAAGTACATGTTGCTGATTTACGCCGACGAACACGCCTGGACCGACGTCGAGCGCCAGCAGTGTTACGGGGAGTCGACTCAGCTTGCCCACACGCTCAAGGCAAATGGCCAGTTTTTGGGCACGTCTCCGCTGCAGCCTGTGTCGACAGCGACCACGGTTCGGGTGCGCGAGGGCAAACGGATTGTGACCGACGGTCCGTTCGCGGAGACGCGCGAACAGCTTGGCGGCTTCTTCATGGTCGAAGCCAGGAACCTCGACGAGGCAATCGACATCGCCGGACGTATTCCGGGCGCACGCAAAGGGACGGTCGAGATTCGGCCGGTGGTGGAGATACCGAACTTGCCCCCAGGTTAGAGTTGGCCACGAGCGAACCGCGAGAAAGGAAATGCCCATGTGTCCAGCTTGGGTTGCGACTCGGGGCAGTGGAGCAAAGTCAATGGAGAGAAAAATATTTAAGACGACCGGTTGGGGAGCCCTCGCACTGATCGCCGTAATGAGCGCCGCATGGCAAGGGCAAGCCCAGGACGCGAAAGCATCGTATTCGAGCATGGCCTCGATCGATCAATATCTCATGACGGACCGCAATGCCGAGATCGCTCTGGCCCGAAGCGCCGCGCCCGGGGCCATCTCCCGCGAAGCCAAGCTCCTGATCCTTGGAAGGCATGGCTACGAGACCGGAGTCGAGGGTAAGAACGGTTGGGTTTGTGTCGTGGAGCGATCGTGGATGTCCCCATTCGACAACCCGGAGTTCTGGAACCCCAAACTCCGCGGGCCGATCTGCTTCAATCCGCCGGCTGCACGATCCATCCTGCCCATTACTTACAGGAGGACGGAGATGGTATTGGCGGGATTATCCAAAGCTCAGATGATCGACAGCACCAAGGCCGCATACGATAAGCATGAACTACCAGCGCTGGACCCCGGCGCGATGAGCTACATGATGTCGAGGGACGCGTACCTTACCGATTCGGACGGCCACAACATGTCCCATCTGATGTTTTACGCTGCACTCATGGACGGTGCCGCCTGGGGCGCTGACCTGCCCGGCTCCCCGGTGATGCAGAATCTGCAGTTTCACGGCGCACCCGAACCAATCACCGTGTTCATGGTTCCGGTTAGCCAGTGGTCCGATGGCACGGCTGCCCCGATCGAGTAGGGTGGACTGGCGAGCGGGGATGGGATGGGTAGAAAGTTACTAATAAGGAGAGAAGGCCGATGCACAAAATCACCCCGTTCCTCTGGTTCGACGACAAAGCTGAAGAGGCAATGAATTTCTATGTTTCGATCTTTAAGAATTCAAAGGTAGGAAGCGTTACCCGATATGGAGACGCAGGTCCGGGACCGAAGGGGACGGTAATGTCTGCGACATTCCAACTTGACGGACAAGACTTTTTCGCACTCAACGGAGGCCCGCTGTTCAAATTCACGGAGGCCATCTCATTTTTCGTCAACTGCGAAACTCAGGAAGAAGTCGATGAACTGTGGGAAAAGCTCACGGCGGGCGGGGGAACACCACAAAGATGTGGTTGGCTGAAAGACAATTACGGCTTGTCTTGGCAGATAATTCCGAAGGCCCTGGGCGAAATGTTGGGCGACAAGGATCCCCAGAAGTCGCAGAGAGTCATGCAAGCAATGCTTCAGATGGATAAAATCGACATTCAACGGTTGAAAGAAGCATACGGGGCGTGAACAAAAACATCACGAGGAGATCTGAAAGCTGAAGCTCCGGGCAGTCGATTCGTAAGAACAAGAAGAGCAACACTAATAAAATAATTAAGGAGAAGAACATCATGGAAACAAAACCCACTCACGAACAGGCACAACTTCACTTGCAGATTTATGAACAGCGCCGCGAAGCCCGACTTCGGCAGGCCCGCGACTGGTTCTTCAAGAGCTACTTCGCAGACAACTGGAACGACGCAATGCGAGTCACCGCGCCAGGGACGGAAGGCGGCACCAACTTCATGATGGTGGTCAGCTATTGGGAACAGGCGTGTGCTTTGCTGAATTATGGTCTGCTACACGAGGACCTATTCTTCGAAACCAACGGTGAATTCTTCGGAGTCTGGGAGCGGATCAAGCCAACTATCGCCGAAGGACGGGAACAATGGGCCAATAAGCAGTTCCTCGCGCATCTGGAAAAGGCCGCGCAGCGCTTTGAGGCCTGGATGGACAAGCGCTCGCCCGGTCATATCGCTAAGATGCGCGAGTTTATGAAACAAATGCGTCCGCAGCCTGCAAAAGCGGCGTGAAGGGCGGATTCGCGATTGAGTGGGATTCCACGCTCGGAACACGAAGGGTGGAATCCCACCGGATTTCATCAACCACGAGTTGAGCAAAGGAGGTCGCTATGCAAATGAACCCTTATTTGACTTTCAACGGTCAATGCGAGGCGGCATTCAAGTTTTATGAAAAGTGTTTGGGGGCTAAAATCACGTTCATGATGCCGCACGACGGCACTCCTGTGGCGAACCAAGTTCCCAGCGATTGGCGCCACAAGATCCTTCATGCCAGCCTACAGGTTGGCGACCGGCTATTGCAGGGATCTGACTGTCCGCCGGATCACTATCAGAAACCCGCGGGCTTCTCGGTGAAGCTCGATCCCCAGGACGCGGCAGAAGCGGAACGTGTATTCCGCGCGCTGGCACAAAATGGGACGGTGCAAATGCCGCTTCAGGAAACGTTTTGGGCGGTACGATTTGGTATGCTCGTTGATCAATTCGGCATCCCGTGGATGATCAACTGCGGCCAGGCGGCATAGATTCGAAAGACCTCGGGTAGGACACAGCGGACGAGAGAACGAATGAATTCCAAATCACGGGAACGGAGCGACGCATGAGTAGAGTTCGAGTTCTGGTTGGCACACGCAAAGGCGCTTTTATTCTCAGCTCAGACGGTAAGCGTGAGAAATGGGACGTTAGCGGCCCGCACTTTGCGGGGTGGGAGATTTACCACGTGAAAGGTTCGCCGGTTGACCCGAATCGAATTTACGCGTCACAGACCAGCGGTTGGTTCGGGCAGATCATTCAGCGCTCCGACGATGGCGGTAAAACGTGGCATCAACCCGGAACTCCTGCCGGCCAACCCGCTACGCCTGGTCCTCCACAAAGCGAAAGTAACAAGTTCGCCTACGACGCGGCCGCCAAGCCACTCACCACGCATCAGTGGTACGACGGCACGCAACATCCGTGGGAGTTCAAGCGGGTATGGCATTTAGAACCTTCACTGACCGACGCAAACGCGCTTTACGCCGGCGTGGAAGATGCCGCCATTTTCCGGTCGACCGACGGCGGCCAGAACTGGCACGAACTTCCCGGCCTTCGCGGACACGGCAGCGGCCCCAAGTGGCAGCCGGGCGCCGGCGGCATGTGCCTGCACACCATCATTCTCGATCCGAAGAATCCGCAGCGGATGTGGACCGCTATTTCGGCGGCGGGGGCATTTCGCACCGACGACGGTGGTGCCAACTGGAAGCCGATCAACCGCGGTCTCTATTCAAAATACATTCCCAACCCCACCGCTGAGATAGGCCATTGCGTGCACCACGTTGCTATGAATCCAACGCGCCCCGGCGTGCTCTTCATGCAGAAGCACTGGGATGTCATGCGCTCCGATGATGCCGGTGATAACTGGACAAAAATCAGCGGTAATCTGCCAACCGACTTCGGCTTCGCGATTGACGTTCACGCGCACGAGCCGGAGACTATTTATGTTGTCCCGATCAAGAGCGACTCGGAGCACTACGTGCACGAAGGCAAGCTACGGGTCTTCCGCAGCCGCACTGGCGGCAACGAATGGGAAGCACTCACGAACGGGCTGCCGCAAAAAGATTGCTACGTGAATGTATTGCGCGATGCCATGGCGGTTGACTCTCTCGATAAGTGCGGCATATATTTTGGCACCAGCGGCGGTCAAGTGTACGCTTCAGCCGATGCCGGAGACAGCTGGGCTCCGATTGTCCGAGATCTTCCAGCCGTGCTTTCGGTCGAGGTGCAGACGCTGGCGTAAGGAGATCACGCCGGCTGAATTGGAAAAGGGCACGGATATCACCGGTGCCCTTGCTAATTACCTCGGAGAATGTTTACGACGCGAGCCGTCGTAATGACCGGTTGGCATACAGCACTTCTTGAAACCTACGGCCGGAGCCGCATGGACAGGGATCATTTCTGCCTCGCTTCTCGAAGAGCTCTTGTCACTGTGGACGACGTCACTGTGGACGACGCGGAAAGCCGCGCTTGACTTTCGTCTCGGACGGGAATCCTTTGCCACGTTGGCTGCTTGGTTCGAAGAAAAATTCGCTGCTCACGGCAGTATCTCCCTCCAGCTGGATTGCCCGTCACATCCGAAGGGGAAGCCGTCCATTGATTCTAGCTGAACCATGCCTGGGTAGCCTGACCTTTCTACTACGATGAGTCTGAACATGATCCGCGTCATACTTCCGCACCACCTTCGAACCTTGGCGCGCGTTGGCGCTGAGTTGCAACTCGAGGTCGAGGGTTCGGTCACGCAGCGCTCGGTCCTTGATGCCCTTGAAGCCCGCTATCCCATGTTGCGCGGGACCATCCGAGAGCACGACACGCTACTGCGCCGGCCCTTCCTGAGGTTCTTCGCGTGCGAGGAAGATCTCTCCCACGAATCACCCGATGCTGCGCTGCCTGACGCCGTCGTGTCAGGGGCGGAGCCCTTTCTCATCATAGGGGCAATTGCCGGCGGGTAGAGCCCGAACTCGCTAAAGGCTGGTAAGACGCAATCGGAGCGAGTACCCTATTCGTTCATTTATCTATCCATCCGAATCCACCAAGGAGGGACGTCCGTTGAAGCGATGGATCGTGTGTGCGTTTCTCGCGCTCGTACCAGTCAACTTGGTTGCGGCCCAGCAGCCGAGCCAGAAAACAACTGATTCCTATCAAGCAACCCTGGAGCGGCTGCAGTCGCTAACTGCTCTACCTCTTTCCGAGTGGCGGTTTCACGCGGACGTACCACATCCTGAGGATCCGTCTCTGGATGACTCCGGCTGGGAGACCGTAAAAGTCGGGGACAAATGGTCGACCGGGTCTCGTGTGCTGCGCCGCTGGCTCGAGATTCCGCTGAAGATCAACGGTTATGCAGTGCACGGCGCCCGCGCGAAATTGGACCTTAGATTCGACTTCAATTGGAACAACAAGGGCCCGGTCACGATCGCAGTATTCTCGAACGGGTCGCTGGTGTCGCGAGGAGATGATGACATGCAGCAGCCGATCCTGCTCACCGAGAACGCAGAGCCCGGGCAGAAGTTTCTGATTGCGGTGCGAATCGATGCTCCGGACGTCGGGACTGAATTTCATCACGCACAGTTGAGCATTGAACCTCCTGCTAATCGGCCCGATCCGGCGCTGTTGCGAATAGAAATCCTGGCAGCGCGTCCGATGATTGCGGCGTACGAGGAGGGTCGCGCGGAACGCCAGCAACAGCTCGACGCGGCGGTCAAGGCTATCGATTTCTCGCCGCTCGACAAGAATGACCAGGCGGGCTTTGATGCATCCCTTCACCAGGCGCAAGACAAACTGCAAGAGTTGAATCCGTGGTTGAAGCAGTTCACGGTTCGTGCTGTCGGGAACTCGCATATCGACATGGCATGGTTGTGGCCGTGGACGGAAACGGTCGAGGTCGTGCGCAACACGTTTCAGAGCGTTCTGGATTTGATGCGCGAGTATCCGGACTTCAAGTTCACTATGTCCTCGGCGCGAACCTATGAATGGATGCAGGAAAAATATCCGGACATGTTCGAGCAGATCAAGCAGCGCGTGAAGGAGGGACGCTGGGAAGTCATCGGCGGTATGTGGGTCGAACCTGACTTGAATATGCCGGACGGCGAATCGCTGGTGCGTCAGATTCTGGTCGGCAAACGATATTTTCAGAAGAATTTTGGCGCCGACATCAAGATCGGCTGGAATCCGGATTCGTTTGGATATAACTGGCAGCTTCCGCAAATCTACAAGAGATCCGGCATTGACTATTTCGTGACCAGCAAATTACTGTGGGCAACCGACTACACGAAGTTCCCTTACCGGTTGTTCTGGTGGGAAGCGCCCGATGGGAGTCGTCTGCTAACATATTTTCCACACGAATACGCCAATGACTTCAACCCTGAGCAGATGACGAAGGACCTGTCGCTCTACGCCCCGCTGATCTACGGCACCAAACTCGCGGATTCGGCGCAGATGCTTTACTTGTACGGAATCGGCGACCACGGCGGCGGCCCGACTCGCACCATGCTTGATCAGGCCAATCGCCTTCGTGATCCGAACACCGTCTTCCCCAAGATTGACTTCACTACGGCAAAGGCATTTTTCGCCGATCTGAATCAGGAACTCACAAGTCTCACAGTGCCCACCTGGAAGGACGAGCTCTACTTCGAATATCACCGGGGCGTGTATACGTCGCAAGCGGACACCAAACAGCGTATTCGGCATGATGAGGAACTGATGCTCGACGCGGAGAAGTATGCGTCCGTGGCTTCCCTCTTCGGCCGGCCGTATGCACAAGACCAATTCGAGCTCGCCTGGAAGAATTTGCTATTCGATCACTTCCACGATGTCATGCCCGGCTCCGGAATCGCCGTGAACTATCTCGACGCCAAGCGAAATTTGGAAGACGTTGCCCGTTCTGCAACCGAGCTCACGCATCGTGCGCTCGACGAAATTCTGGCTCACATCAATACCCAGGGGGACGGTGCACCGGTCATGATTCTCAATTCCCTTTCCTGGCCGCGCGTGGAAGTGATTGAGGCGGAGGTACAACTTCCAGGTCCCGCCAAACAGATTGAAGTGGTCGATGCCACGGGGCAACGAGTTGAGTCCCAACTCCTCGCATTGGACTCGGCAACCAATCGGGCGCATCTCCTAATCCTTGCGGCCACGCCGGCAATGGGCTATAAGACCTATTTTTTGCGTTCCGTGGCGAAGACTGCGGCAAAGTCTGCTGACGTATACAACGGACGCCCGGTGCAAGTTGTCAGAGCCTCTGCCAGTACGATGGAGAATGGATCCGTTCGTGTCAAAGTCGATGCGCAAACCGGATGCATCACTAGCCTCTTCGATCTGCGAACTCAAACGGAAGCGCTGTCTCCCTCCGAGACCGACACGGGAGGCCCCAGGACGTCTGCTTGCGGAAACCTCTTACAGGCGTTCTACGACAAACCCGAGAAGTGGGACGCGTGGAACATCGATTCCGATTTCGAAAAGCAACATTGGGATCTGGACAAAGCCGACGAGGTGAAGCTGGTTGAGAGTGGGCCACTTCGAGCCATCATCCGCGTAAAGAAGCATTTCCAGAATTCCACGTTCGTGCAGGACATCACAATGTACGCCGGGGTGCCGCGGGTCGATGTGAGGATGCAGGCCGACTGGCACGAGAAACATATTCTGCTGAAAGTAGCATTTCCTTTGAGCGTACACAGTGACAAGGCTACGTTTGAAATTCCCTACGGTTCGATCGAGCGCCCGACCACTCGAAACACGCCGGCCGAACA
>Ga0209693_10000513_pt1 | contig 15716 bp, 10 predicted proteins | sample HubBroMetageWRM3_FD_188345 | JGI IMG/M metagenome (GOLD analysis project Ga0209693, IMG submission 188345) | Warmed soil microbial communities from the Hubbard Brook experimental Forest, New Hampshire - Hubbard Brook CCASE Soil Metagenome WRM 3... | ecosystem: Environmental > Terrestrial > Soil...
CAAAACCAGATTTACTCGGCCCAACTTCCTATCCTCCGAATCTCCGTTCCACAAAACTTAACTCGCCCGCACTCCCGGAACGTCCATGCTAGAATCCGCAAGCGCAATTATGCGCCTGCTCGATAAATATATCGGACGCGAAGTCGGCTCGCACGCCATCCTGGGCCTCGCTGTCTTCACTTTCGTATTCTTCGTCCCGCAACTCGTTCGATTGATGGATTTGGTGGTGCGCCATTCCGGCGGCGTCTTCACCGTCGCGCTGATTTTTCTATGCTCGCTGACGCCGGTGCTGGCCTTTACCATTCCCATGGCCGTGCTGGTCGGCGTGCTGATCGGCCTCGGCCGCCTCTCCGCCGATAGCGAAATCGTCGCGCTGCACGCTTCGGGCATCAGCCTGCGCCGCCTGCTGGTGCCGATCGGGTTTGTGGCGCTGGGCTGCAGCCTGGGCACGCTGGTGCTGACATTTTGGCTAAGCCCCGCGGCCATCCGCACGCTGCAAAGCCTGGAAGCACGTTTGCTGCTGACCCAGGCGCCGTATGCGATCCAGCCACGCGTCTTCAACGAACAAATCCCGCACTACATATTATACGTACAAGACGTGGAGGCCGCAGCGACGCGCTGGCACGGCGTGTTCCTCGCCTCCTCGGGACAGGCCGCCAGCTCCAATGTGACCATAGCGCAGGGAGCACAGGTGGTAGCCGACCCCGAAAACAACAAGTTCGAATTGCATTTGGGCAGCGGCAGCACCCACGAGTACGATCCGCGCGCGCCTCAACATTACAATGTGACCAGTTTTGGGCAGAGCGAAATTCCCGTGGAGATTTCCAGCCCTGTGGCCGGGCCCAAGAATGTCGCTGTTAGCGATTCCGAGCGCTCGATTTCCGAGCTGCTGGCCGAAAAGGGTCCGCACTGGCGCGACGCGCGCGTGGAATTTCACCGCCGCATCGCTTTCCCCGCCGCCTGCCTGGTATTTGCGCTGCTGGGAGTGCCGATCGGGGTGCGTCCGCGGCGAGGGGGGCGGGCGGCCGGATTGATCCTCACGCTGGTGCTGATCGGCGGCTACTATTTTCTATTCGTTACCGGCGCGCACATGGCGCAGCAAGGCTCGGTCGCTCCGTGGGCCGGGATTTGGGCGGGAAATATCGCGGGCCTGATTCTGGGGCTGATTTTTCTGCGGCGGATTGAAAGCATCCGCAAACCGAATGCGGTGGTGGTCTGGCTCGACTCCTTCTTCCGGCGCTCACGCCCGGAACGCCGACGCGAGGCCGACGCCGCGCCAATTCCCGCGTCGAATGGGGGACTCGGCGGCGGACGCAGCGGCGTGACAACGCACGCGGATTCGCGCAAGATTGTTCCAGAGGGGACGGCGGTTGCCTTTCCCATGCTGATTGACGTCTATCTGCTGCAGCAATTTTTCTATTATTTTCTGGTGCTGCTGGCGGGTTTCATTCTGATTTTTGACGCCTTCACGCTTTTCGATCTGCTCGGCGACATCTCGAAGAACAACATTCCCGTCTCGATGGTCCTCAGCTATTTTCGGTACCTGGTGCCGTTGATGATGTACCAGCTCGCTCCGCTGGCTACGCTTGTAGCGACGCTGGTCACTCTAGCAGTGCTGGCGAAAAATAACGAGGTGATCGCTTTCAAGGCTAGTGGCATGAGTCTTTATCGTCTGGTTCTGCCACTCACGCTGGCCGGCTGCCTGATCGCTGGAGGAATGTTCCTCCTCGACGACACTTACCTGCCCTACGCCAACCAGCGGCAGGACGCGTTGCGCAACCAGATCAAGGGCCGTCCGGCGCAGACGTATTTCCAGCCGGCGCGGCAGTGGATTTTCGGGGAGAACGCCAAGATCTACAATTACGAACTGTTCGATCCGGACCAGAATCTTTTCGGCGGATTGAGCGTCTTCGAGCTCGACCCGGACACGTTCCAGATTCGCCGCCGCGTCTTTGCCGAGCGCGCCACGTGGGTGCAGTCCGAAAATACCTGGGCGCTGACCGGAGGATGGATCCGCGATTTTCAGGGCGGCAAAGTCTCGCAGTACGCTCCGTTCAAAGTGCAATCGCTTCCGGAAATTTCCGAGCCGCCCAGTTATTTCCGGCGTGAGGTGCGTCAGTCGTATCAGATGAACTGGCGGCAGCTGGGCGAATACATCCAGGGCCTGCGACAGGCGGGATTCGATACGGCGCGGCTATCCGTGCAGTGGCAGAAGAAATTCGCGTTCCCTTTGATTGCCGCGATTATTGTGTTTCTGGGCGCGCCGTTTGCTTTTCTTACCGGCACACGTGGAGCGGTCGGAGGGCTGGCTGTCGCCGTGGGAGTTGCTATTGTGTATTGGGCCACAGCTGCATTGTTTGAAGCGATGGGATCGGTGGGACAACTTCCGCCACTGTTAGCCGCTTGGTCGCCGGATGCGATTTTTGGGTTTCTTGGTGTGTACTTCTTTCTGAAGATGCCTACCTAAACGTTTCAAGTCCCGTCCGCACGCAAGCTGACTGCCCTACTCGTATCGCAGCGCCTGTGTCGGCGCAATCCGCGAAGCCCGTCGCGCGGGCACGTACGTTGCCAGCATGGTCACCAGAAACAGCGTGGGCACCACGATGATGTAAGCCACCACGTCCACTCCGCTGGAATTGAACAGCATGGAATTCATCAACTGTTCGAGAGCGAAGCCCATGCCGAGACCAAGGGCCGTTCCCATCGCGACCAATACGATGCCCTTGCCCATCACCATACGCAACACATCCGAGCCAGCAGCGCCCAACGCCATGCGTATCCCGATCTCGTGGGTTCTGCGGCTCACGTTGTAGGCTACCAATCCGTATAGGCCGGCGATTGCCAGCAGCAAACCCACCAAGCCCATGGTACCCACCAGATCAATGGCGATTTCTGGCCCGCGCACGGCTTGGTTCAGGTAGTACTCCCGGTAAGCGCGGGTCTGCAGCAGCGGCAGATTCGGATCAAGACTGTGCACTGCGTCCTTCACCGGCTGCACCAATTGCAGCGGATCGCCGCTGGAGCGCAACATCAAGACCATGCGCGCCACGGGACGCTGCGCCAGCGGCATGTACACGAAATCCATCGGATCGGTCATCGTTTGATACTTGATGGTTTCCGCCACGCCGACGATTTCCACCGGCACACCGGCGCTGTTATCGAGGTGGATATATTTGCCCACGGCGTCGCCACCCGGCCAATAGTGCTTCGCGAAATGCGCATTCACAATGGCTACGCGCGGCGCATCGGCGGTATCCGTCGCCAAAAATGCGCGGCCACGCAAAATTGGAATTCCCATCGTCGCGAAATATCCTTCGTCAATCGTATCCATGGTCGAGGCAAAATTCTCGCGGTCCGGGGGCATCGTGAAACCATCCGGCACAAAGGTCAGGCCGTCGAAGTCGTCGGTTCCAAGTGGAATGTTCTGGGTCAGGGCCTCGCTCTGCACGCCGGGAGTTTCCCTCATACGTTCGGCGAGCTGCTTGTAGAACTGTTGCGTCTGCATCGCGTTGTACTGAATCAAGCGCGGATCGAAATTGGCCATCAGCAAATGATCTTTCGTGAAACTGGTACCCACCAGCAGGTCGTGCTGGAATCCGCGCGCCATCAGGAACGAAGCGGTGAGCAGCATCAGCGACATGGCAACCTGCGCCACCACCAGCATATTGCGTCCCCACAGGCGCTTGCGTCCGGGCACGTCCGCGTCCGCGGACTTGAGCGCGTTCACCAAATCCAAGCGAGTGCTCTGGAGCGCCGGAGCCAATCCGCAAAGAAACGCGCTCAACACCGACAATCCGATGCATACCAACAGTACGCGCTTGTCCATTTGGAACGGCACGGCCACGGGTAGCTCTGTCGCAAAAATGATCGCGTCTTTCGAGTGGAACCACTCGATCATGCCGTAGCCGACCGCGATTCCTGCGACTCCGCCCAGAGTCGCCAGAATCAAACTTTCCGTCAGCAGCAACCGGATCAAGCGCAAACGTCCGGCGCCCAGCGCCAGACGCAGTGCGATTTCGCGGGCTCGCTCGCGCGCACGACTCAGCAGCAGTCCTGCGACGTTGGTGCAAGCTACCAGCAGAACGGCCAGCGCCAGGATCACGAAGACCACGCCGAATCTCCAATTCTGGTCTTCCGTCGTGCGCGCCTGGAATTGCGTGTACACCGTCGCGCCGCGGCTGCGCGTGACGTCCGGATAATCGTGCTCGAAATTTTTTGCCACTACGCCTAGTTCATTGCGCGCTCGCGCCAGCGTCGCACTTGGCAGCAGACGCGCCTTGACCTTCAGTTCGCGATCGTCGCGATCCTCGAAGAAATTCTTTTCGATGTTGGTGGAAAATGTTCGCGCCATCGCGAGAGGCATGTAGAAATCGGGATGTCCGAAGGTCAGCAAGCCCGGAAAGCTGTCCGGGGCGACGCCGATTACGGTGAATGGCGTACCGTTCAGGCGAACGGTACGGCCCACCACGCCGGGATCCGCGGCGAATTCGTGGTGCCAGAAATCCGCGCCCAACACCACCACGGCGTCGCGACCCGGCACCCGGTCTTCGTCATCGCGAAAGCTGCGCCCTAGCCCCGGTTCGACGCCGAGCACGTGGAAAAAATTGCCCGAAACTAGCATCCCGCCCTTCACGCGGGGCGTAGCTGCCGGCTCGGCGCTGAAGCCCACTGCTTGCATGTCCGCGTAGGCGATCACGCCGTCGTAGCTTTTCGTTTTGTCGCGGATGTCCAGATATTCGCGGTAGGAGAAATCTTCAATCATGCTGTCATGAGTCGTGCCCGCCAGCGTCACCACACTTCCGGGATGCGGCACCGGATACGGCCGAAAAATCAGCGCATCCACCATGCTGAACATGCCCGAGGTCATCCCAATTCCCAGCGCCAGGGTAATTATGACAAACGCTGTGAGGCCGGCCGTACGGCGCAGACCGCGAATCGCGAAGCGCACATCCTGCACCAGCGAATCCAGGAATGCGCCGGTGCGTGAATCGCGCACGTGTATCTTTACTTGCTCCACGCCGCCCAGTTCGATGCGGGCGGCTCGCTGCGCTTCGGACGACAGCATGCCCGCGCGAATCTTTTCTTCGATGAGCATCTCCAGGTGGGAACGGACTTCCTGGTCGAGGTCGGCGTCCACACGGCGGGTGAAAATCAAATTGCGCAGGAAACTTTGGACTTTCACGAGGAGCGGCATGTGCAGACCTCCCTACGATGCTTCCAATGCCTGGCCGATCGCCAAGGAAATGCGGCTCCAGCGCTTGGTCTCGGCTTCCAGCTGTTTCTCGCCCGCCTTGGAGAGCCGGTAGTATTTCGCGCGGCGATTGTTCTCGGACTCTCCCCAAAACGCTGAAATCCATCCTTCTTCTTCCATGCGGTGTAGGGCGGGAAAAAGAGACCCTGGCTTCACAACAAAGGTGCCGCCGGTAAGCTGCTCGATGCGGCGCGAAACTCCCAGTCCGTGCATCTCGCCGGCGCGGAGGGATTTCAAAATCAGCAGGTCTAAAGTTCCCTGCAGAAGACTGGTCTGTTCGGGGCTCAATCGCGGCCTCCTATCGGCTTTCTATAGGAATAGTAGCGAGCTACGTATAGGATGTCAATAGGAAAGTATGGGCTCGCGGGTGGAGTGCTGCGTTCCCGATGTTCTCCTTTCTCGATTGACGGACTATCGCAAAGCTTCCGACTTGCAACTTAAGGAATGACTTGAAGCGATCCCAGCGCGACAGGTAAGAGCTTGCCACGATTCGAGTACGCCGAGGCGCCCGCGAATGTTGGATGTGAAGGAATGGCTGAAATTGAGTTGACCTGTACCGACCCAATCCGCCAGCTGTTTCAAAGTACTATTGCCGCGACTCCGCGACCGATAAAAAATGCCTCAACTCGGGGTCAGGGGCGCGTATTAGGGCAATCGTCCCTGCTACCGGCTTGGGGACTGACGATGAGATACAGTTTATTGTTGGTGGGAATCCTGTTCGTTGCGCCGCAGTCTGCGCCCGCAAACACGGCTGCATATGCGCGCTGCGGAACCTACGACTCCTACATCCTGCTCTACAAATCCATTCAAAAATTTGAAGAGTTGGGCAAGCTGCACTGCGGCGAGGGCATTCAAATTACCGCGCAGGACGGCGATTATTCTCAGGTGCAGACCGGCGACGGCCGCCTTGGCTGGGTGCCCAGCAGCGATCTCTCCACGACAGCTCCGCCTCCGCAGTCCGCTTTCACGTTCGGTTGGACTGAGAAAGCGAAGCCAGAGCCGAAGTTAGACTCGGCAACAGACCCACAGCCCAATGCCGCGCCAGCTCAACCCACCGCTCAGCCGGCTGAAACGCCTGTTGTGGTCGCTCGACCGAGCGAATCCGCGCCGCTCCTGACGAATGTTAATGTGATGAAGATGCAGGGCGCGCGCCAGAGCCCCGACGCCATCGTCGCCAAAATTGACGCTTCGCGCTGCGATTTCGATACTTCGCCCGCCGCGTTGCATCGCTTGAAGCTTTCCGGCGTCTCCGACCGGATCATTCTGGCGATGATGCATGCGCCGGCTGCCTTCCCCGCCGTACCGCCAGACGCCGCGCAGTCGGTTGAGGTGAAAATTCCGAATCAGACGGCCGTGCAAGTGGCTGTGAGCGGCGATGTCGCCGCCGATAATCTGCAGGAAGGTTCCGTGGTCGAGATGGTCGTGCTTGAACCGGTCGCGCTGGACGGCGTTACAGTGATCCCACGCGGTGCGGAAGCACGCGCGCGGGTGATGGCGGTGCGGCATTCGAGCATGGGAGGTTCCGGGCAGGTGGTTTGGTTCATGCAGGATATTACGGCGACGACCGGCGACCGTGTCCCCGCCAGTTTTGCCGCGGCGCAAGACGCCGGCGCCAAACTCGCGATCGGGAAATTTTCGGGCTATCCATTCTTCCTCACCGACTTTCACAAGGGCGCGCCGGCAATCGCGGCATCGTCCGACCACTACACCGTGCTGGTGGACGGCAACATTCCGCTGCGCGTCGCGCGTCCAATAAGCGGAGAACAAGCGGCGGCCAGGCCGGCAGCGCAACCTCAAGCTCTACCTCAAGTGGTACCGGCAGTGACGACTGCGCCAGTTTTTCCGGTCGTCGTGCAGACACCGGATGAGCAAGCCGTGATTAAACCTTAAAGCAAAAATTGAAAGCTGCCTTCAGGCAGCGCCTCACGTATCGCGTGGCAGATCACATTGCGTCACATATTTCTTTAACGTTCGAGGCGAGCGCAAAATCTAAACTGCTGTGCGAATTGTCGGCTAGCCCACGGTTAAACAAACGCTCGATGTGGCTCGAGCTACGTTTCTAAAGATTCGCAGGACGTGTCATCCCGCCTGCCAACTTTTCGGCCGGGTCAATCAAGCGCTGCGTGGCCCGCGCAATATTCGCCCCGGCAGCAACAAAATCCCGCGCAGCAAATCGAACACGCCATCCACCGCGATTCCCAAAATCCGGAATGGCAGCAACAACAGCCAGACGATCGGATACAACACCAGCGCGAGCAAAGCCAGCGGCCAGCACAGCACCAGCAAAATGCACCACAGTAAGATATTCACCATCATCTCCTTGCTCCAGTTCTCTGGCAATTACTGTATGCCAGCTCTGGGCGGGACGTCATTAGCTCGCTCCCCCAGCACGTACATCTATTGATACGTTCGAATTCTGGATTTCGTTCACTGCGGGCCTGAACGCGGCACCAGCGACCGGATCTTCTGAATGACCAGGTCAATCCCCACGTCGTTGTGCCCACCTACCGGAATGATCACGTCCGCGTAGCGCTTCGACGGCTCGACGAACTCCAGATGCATCGGCCGCACCGTCTTCGTATATTGCTCAACAACCATTTCCGTCGTGCGCCCACGGTCGCGTATATCGCGCACCAGCCGCCGGATGAAGCGCAAGTCCGCGTCCGTATCCACGAATATTTTTATGTCTAGCACGTCGCGCAGGGCTTTGTTTTCAAATATCAGAATGCCTTCCACGATAATCGCCGCGCGCGGTTCAATGCGCACAGTTCCCTTCAGGCGCTGGAAGTTGGCGTAATCGTAGGTGGGACGCTCGATCGCCTGACCGGCGCGCAATTGGCGCACGTGCTCGGCGAGCAGAGGCGTGTCCATGGAATCGGGATGATCGAAATTCACCTTCACGCGTTCCGCGAAGGGCATGGCGGGATAATCGCGATAGTAGTTGTCCTGCTGCAGAACGATGACGTTCGTTTCGGAAAGCGCTTCGATAATTCTCCGCGTGATGGTGGTCTTGCCCGAGCCGGTCCCGCCGCAGATCCCGATGATCAGCGGCCGGCCATCCGTCGTCGGAAGTCGCGCTGGCGAAATGGTGAAGCTCCTAGTCGGAACGATTTTCCTTGCGGTCGAGTCCGGCTCTCACCGCCCCTTGTGATTTGCCTTCTTGCCCTCGATTACGGCCTGCGCCGCAGCCAACCGTGCAATCGCCACACGGAACGGCGACGCGCTCACATAATCCATCCCCACGCGATGGCAGAACTTCACGCTTTCAGAGTCGCCGCCGTGCTCGCCGCATATACCGATCTTCAGCTTCGGGCGCGTCTTGCGTCCGCGCGCGATCCCCCATTCGATTAGCAAGCCTACGCCCGCGATGTCCAGGGTCTGGAAAGGGTCCTCCTTGAAGATCGCAGCCTTGCGCTCGTCTACATATTCGGGCAGGAAGCGGCCGGCATCGTCGCGCGAAAGGCCCATGGTGGTCTGCGTCAGGTCGTTGGTGCCGAACGAAAAGAATTCCGCCACCTCTGCGATTTGATCCGCGAGCAAAGCGGCGCGAGGCAGCTCAATCATCGTGCCCACTAGATATTCAAGTTTTACTTTAGAACGAGAAATGATTTCCTCGGCGACCTTTCGCGTCTGCTGCTCCAGAATCTTCAACTCTTTCCTATCGAGAACGAGCGGATGCATGATCTCAGGCAACACTTTAATACCGCGCTTTTGACAATCGATTGCGGCTTCAATAATTGCTCGAACTTGCATATCCAGAATTTCCGGATATGTAATGCACAACCTGCAGCCGCGATGGCCGAGCATCGGATTAGCTTCATGTAATTGTTCCACTCGGCGAGCTACAGCTTCAGGTGAGATTCCGATTTTCTTCGCCAGCTCCGCCTGCTTCGCCGGATCGTGCGGCACGAACTCATGCAGTGGTGGATCAATCATGCGGATCGTAACCGGCAGCCCTTTCATAGCTTCAAAGATGCCGATGAAATCGCGCCGCTGAAATGGCAGCAGCTTGTCGAGCGCCGCACGACGCGCCTCCGGTTCTTCCGCCAGGATCATCTCCTGAATTGCTTGCTGGCGCTCGATGCTCTTCTCCGGGTGCTCGAAATCCTTGAAGAACATGTGTTCGGTGCGGCAGAGGCCGATACCTTCGGCGCCCATTTCGCGCGCCACTCGCGCATCATGCGGCGTGTCGGCATTGGTGCGCACGCCGAGGCGCCGGATTTTGTCAGTCCAGGACATCAGGGTTGCGAAAGCCTTGGGCGGTTCCGGGCGAACCAACTCGATTTGGCCCGTGTACACCGAGCCATCGCCGCCATCCAACGTGATCCATTCGCCTTCGCGCAACGCCTTGCCATTCGCATGAATCGTCTTCTTCGCCAGATCGATATGCAATTTTTCCGCGCCGACAATGCAGCACTTCCCCCAACCGCGCGCCACCACTGCCGCGTGGCTGGTCTTTCCGCCCGTCGCCGTCAGAATACCCTGCGCGACGAACATACCGCCCACATCTTCGGGGCTAGTCTCGTGCCGCACCAGAATCACTTTCTCACCGCGTGCTGCCCACTCCTCCGCAGCCTGCGCGGTGAACACCGCCTTACCCACCGCCGCTCCGGGCACTGCATTATTTCCACTGACGAGCAAACGGCTGGATAATTCCGTGCGCGACATTTTCGGGTCAATCACTGGGTAGAAAAGCCGCTCAACGTCTTCTGGCTTTATGCGTTCAAGTGCTTCTTCAACTTTGATCAGCTTCTCATTGACCATGTCCACGGCGATTTGAAATGCAGCTGAGGGCGAGCGCTTGCCCGTTCGAGTTTGGAGCATGTACAGTTTGCCATTCTCAACAGTGAATTCCAGGTCCTGCATGTCGCGATAATGTTTCTCAAGGGTCTGGCGGACTTTTTCGAGTTGCGGATACACCTTCGGCATGCGCTTGGCCATTTCTTTCAAGTGCATTGGCGTGCGGATTCCGGCGACTACGTCTTCGCCCTGCGCGTTCAACAAGAAATCGCCGAAGAAAGTTTTCTCGCCGGTGGAAGGGTCACGCGTGAAGCAGACTCCTGTGCCAGAGCTGTCGCCGGTATTGCCGAAGACCATCTGCACCACGTTCACCGCAGTGCCCAGCAAGCCCGTGATTTTTTCCACGCGCCTGTAAGTGACGGCCTTTTCGCCGTTCCAGGAATCGAACACGGCGCCGATCGCGCCCCACAGCTGCTCTTGCGGATCGTCCGGGAAATCCTTGCCGGTTTTCTCTTTATAATAGGCCTTGTACTCAGCGACGAGCCTCTTCCAGCCTTCGGCGCTGACTTCGGTATCGTCCTTTACGCCGAGCGACTGTTTCATCGCGCGGAGACGGTGTTCGAGGTCTTCCTTGGGCAAGCCGATCACAACGGAGGAATACATCTGAACGAAGCGCCGATAAGCGTCGTAGGCGAAACGCTCATTTTTCGTGGCGTGCGCCAGGCCCTGCACCGCGCGATCGTTCAGACCCAGGTTCAGGATTGTTTCCATCATTCCGGGCATGGACCGAGCTGAACCGGAGCGCACACTGACGAGCAGCGGGTCTTTCGCATCGCCGAGTTTCTTGCCGGTGAGCTTTTCCAAACGCGAGATACTCTTGGCCACCTCACCTCGAAGTTCGCTTGGATATTTCCGACCGTGGGTTAGAAAATAATCGCAGGTCTCGGTGGTGATGGTGAAACCCGCAGGGACCGGCAGCCCGATGCGCGTCATCTCCGCGAGCCCGGCGCCCTTGCCTCCCAGGAGATCGCGCATGTCGCCGGTGCCGTCCGCCTTGCCTGCTCCGAAAAAATAAACGTATTTCATGTTTTAGCCTCAAGACTCGCTTTAAGTTTGCGAGACGATGTGTGAGTTGCGCAGTTCCGTTCGCTTCTCATTAAACACTTGAATAAAGTTCGTCGGCGCTCCGACAACTCATCCGCCACTTCAATGCGTGCCGCACGGCTTCAGAAATTACTTCGCTTCCTCGCCGCCCAGTTCCGAAAAATCCGCAATCGTAGAAAATTCTTTAAGTAGTCCCGCGAGCAACGCTACGCGATTGCGCCGCACATTCTGGTCCTCAACCATCACTAGAACCTTGTCGAAAAATAAATCCACCGCTGGGCGCAGCCCAGAAATCGCTTCAAGCGCTTCGCGATATTTCTTCGCCCTTTTCTTGATGGTCGCTTCTCCGCCGATTTGTTGCGCCGCGTTGTACAGCTCGCGCTCTGCCGGTTCCCACAGCAGGTCGGCTTGCACCACGAGCTTCGATTTATCAATTCCCGCCGCGGACTTCTCCAGGATGTTGCGAATGCGCTTGAACGCAGCCGCCAGCGGCACGAAATTCTTCATGTTGCGGATGGCTTTCACCGCCGCCACACGATCCACCGCGTCCACCAGGTCGTCCGCGCCTGCGGCGAATGCGGCATTGATCTCGTCGTAGGCAAAACCGCGCTGCTCACGCAGGATATAGCGGGCGCGTTCCAGCGAGAAGTCGAGTACCTGCTTCTGCACCGCTTCGGACGCTTCAATTCGCGGGGCGTTTTCTTTCAACGCTTTGGTCGCCGCAGAAATTGCCGCAGAAAGAGATAGCGGCAGCTTGCGCTCCAGAATGATTTTTACAATTCCCTGCGCCGCACGGCGCAGCGCAAAAGGATCGCTCGAGCCTGTAGGCACAGCGCCGACGGCAAAACACGCAACGAGAGAATCAAGCTTGTCCGCGAGCGCGACCGCGCAGCCGGTTAAATTGCGGGGCAGCGGATCGTCGAGTCCCAGCGGTTTGTAATGGTCATATACCGCCCAGGCGATATCGTCGGGCTCGCCCTGGGCGCGCGCATACAGGCCACCCACCACGCCTTGCAATTCCGGAAATTCTCCAACCATCCCCGTGACCAAGTCGCACTTCGCCAACTCCGCCGCGCGATCGGAACCGGCGACGTCCGCCTGCGACACTCCGCCGCTGAACCACTGCTCCGCCAGCCAACGCGCGAGCGCACGCATCCGCGCGACTTTATCGCCGTAACTTCCCAGGCGTGATTCGTAGGTGACTGCCGCGAGCTTCGGCAAATAATCGCCAAGCTTGATCTTCTGATCCGTCTGCCAGAAAAATTGCGCGTCGGCGAATCGCGCGCGCAGCACTCGTTCGTGACCGGCTCGCACCAAGCCCTTGGGATCCTTGGGCAGGTTGATCACCGCGAGGAAATGCGGTGCCAGTTCTCCGTTGCGCGATTCCAGGCCGAAATATTTCTGATGGTCGCGCATCACCGTCAGCAGAATTTCATCGGGCAGCGCGAGAAAAGCGGGATCAAAATCTCCTACGATAACGCTCGGGTATTCGTTGAGGTATGCGACAAGTTGAAGTAGCTCGGCATCTTCATGCGTGCGCAGCCCACCGCGGCTGGTGAGCGTGCGAATCTCCGTCGCGATTTTAGCTTCACGCTCTGCGGGCCGACACAATACAAAGTTTTTCTTTAACTTTTCTTCGTAATCCGCGGGGCTCTTTACGGGGATGTGCTTCTTTCCCAGGAAGCGATGGCCGTCGGTGTGATTTCCCGCGGGCACTCCGGCGAACGAAAACGGAATTACTTTGCCGTCCAGCAGCGCGACGATCCAGCGAATCGGGCGGATGAAGCGCGGGCCGTGCGCGCCGGTCCAATACATCGAGCGCGGCCAGGAAATTTCCTGAATTACTTGCGGCAGCGCTTCACCGAGGATCTGCACCGCGGGCCGGCCGATCACCAGTTGCTTCGCACAGAGATATTCGCCCTTCGACGTATTTATTATGCTCAATTTCGATACGGGAATTCCCTGCTTCTCAGCGAAACTCATGGCGGCGCGTGTCGGCTCGCCGACTTGGTCGTAGGCTATTGATTTCGGCGGCCCGGTAATTTCGCGCATCACATCTTCCTGACGCATGCGCACGCCGCGCGCGATTGCCACTAAGCGACGCGGCGCACCGAAAGTTTCAATTGAAGTCTCGGCAAATTTTTCGTCGAGCAATCCGTTCGCGAGAAAATGTTTCTGAAGTAATGCTTTAAGCTCGCGCGATGCTTTCAAAATCATCCCAGCAGGGATTTCTTCACATCCAATCTCGAAAAGAAAATCCGAGCGCGATTTTCCGCCCTCCGCTGCCGCCTTCACCTTCATGCGACCACCTTCGCCGCATCGGGCACCGAGCTGGCGGTCTGCTCCAACCATGCAGCCGCCACGCGAATCGCGAGTTTGCGCACGCGACCAATCATGGCCGCGCGCTCCGTCACCGAAATCGCGCCCCGGGCATCCAGCAAATTAAAGAGGTGTGAGCATTTCAGGCACAGATCGTAGGCCTGCAAGATCGGAAAGCCCTTCTTCTGCGGGCCCTTTAGTGTGGTATAAGCCGCTAACAGACGCGCCGACTCCGCTTCCGCCAGGTCAAACTGTTTGCGCGTGGATGCCGCGTCTGCGTAATCGAAGCTGTACGCCGAAAATTGCTGCTCTTCCGCCAGCCGCACCTGCCGATAGGTCACCGTTTCCGACCAACGCACGTCGAAAACGTTGTCCACGCCCTGTAGATACGCAGCGATGCGGTCCAGACCGTAGGTTAATTCCACCGTGATCGGGTCGAGGCTGATTCCGCCGCTCTGCTGGAAATATGTGAATTGGGTGATCTCCAACCCGTCGAGCAAAACCTGCCAACCAATTCCCCACGCCCCGCCGACTGGCCACTCCCAGTTGTCTTCCTCAAAGCGAATATCGTGTTCCTTCAAGTTGATTCCAACAGCAGCGAGGCTTTCGAGATAGAGGTCCTGCACATCCGCCGGAGCTGGTTTCAGTATCACTTGAAGCTGGGTGTGCTTATAGAGCCGGTTGGGATTCTCGCCGTAGCGCCCATCCGCAGGGCGACGGCTTGGCTGCGCATAGACGACGCGGTAAGGTTCCGGCCCGAGCACGCGCAGAAAAGTCTCCGGATGCATGGTGCCGGCGCCAACTTCAATGTCATATGGTTGTTGAAGTATGCAATCGCGGCGCGTCCAGTACTCTTCAAGTTTTAGTAGAAGGTCCTGAAAACTCAGTCCCTTAAGTTTGGCCGGAGGTTTCGCGGCGACTTTCGCTTCTGCAACTTTCTTCAAGTGCTTGTTCACGCCAAGGACTCCAGAAGTTCCCGCGATTTCAGCTTGCGGTCAATTTGATGCTCGATGACGTCGAGCATAACATCGCTCAGGTCCCGCGCGGCTCGCTGTGAGATCATTTCTTCGCTCAGCTTATCGAGCCGCTCGCCGAGCATTTTGCGCGCTGCGACCAACACGGCGGGCGAAAGCGTACGCATCCCCGGCCGGCGGCACTTGCTGCAGGAAATAGCGGAAGCGCTCGGCGAGAAATACGCCGCTTCTTTCGGATCCAGTTTACGGCCACAGCGCGCGCAGGCGTCCAGCATTGGCAGCCAGCCGCCCAGCTTCACGGTCCAAAGGACGAAATACGCCAGCGGCAATTCCGGCTTGCCGGTTTTCTTGATTGTTTGCGCGACGAGCAGCAGAAGGCGGAAATTCGCGTCCGAAGGCTCGTGATCCGGGAGAACGGTTTCCGTGACTTCGCTCAAAATCGCCAGCGCCACGCCCGAACCGTAATCGCGGAACGCGTCCAGAAAAGATTCGACCAAATCGCACTGGTTAATGCGAACTAGCTCGCGATTCTGCTTCTCGTAAAACCAGATGTGCACGTGTGAGAGCCGTTCGAGCGTCGAGCCGAAACGGCTTTTGGTGCGGCGCGCGCCGGAAGCCACGCCGCGAACGCGGCCCATCGAGCGCGAAAGAAAGCTGACCAATCGGTCGGCTTCGCCTAGCGGATAACTCTGCAGGATGATGGCCTCGGATTCGTGAACTGGCATCAGGGTGCCGACGCGCCGCCGTGCAGCGAAGCGAATCGTCCGCTCACGATCAGGACGACACTGCTCAGCGCCCGGCCACGCGCATGCGAAACAAAAATTTTTATCACAGCGCGGCATCTGGCGCAATCTCAAAGCGCTCTTGGCACGGGCCGCAGCTGCAAATTTCTACTTCCGAACGGCCGCGCGCATCATCTTTGCCTCTTGAAAATGCTGCAACGTTAGATACAGTCATTTAGAAGATGCTCTGGACCGCACAGCGAAAAATGGCGACGCGCCTGGAAAACAATCAGTGATCCCTCTTCAGGATTTAACACCGCGGCGTTCGTTCCCCACGGTCACGCTGCTGCTGATACTGGCAAATACTCTGGTCTTCCTGTACCAGATTTCACTTCCCCCACACGCCGCTGAAGCTTTCATCATGACCTATGGCGTGGTGCCCTACAAGATTCAGATGGCGCTTGCCGGCCACCGTTACACGCTGCAGGAGGCGCTTCTGCCGCTATTCACCTGCATGTTCCTACACGGCGGCTGGCTGCACATCATAGGCAACATGTGGTTCCTGTGGATTTTTGGCGCGAACGTGGAAGATCGCATGGGCCCCGT
>Ga0209693_10000515_pt1 | contig 15713 bp, 14 predicted proteins | sample HubBroMetageWRM3_FD_188345 | JGI IMG/M metagenome (GOLD analysis project Ga0209693, IMG submission 188345) | Warmed soil microbial communities from the Hubbard Brook experimental Forest, New Hampshire - Hubbard Brook CCASE Soil Metagenome WRM 3... | ecosystem: Environmental > Terrestrial > Soil...
GCATTGATGCCGTGACCTGACTGCCGATCCGGCGCGAGCTCCCCGGCCATTTGCATCCAAGCCTCCAGGGGTCGGCTCGTCACCGCGCAGGACACCGCTGCTGGCCAGCTTAGCCAGCAGGTAGTCATCGACGCCACGCACGCCACCGTCCTGAAGCACAAGGCACGCACTCGCGGTGACCGGCAGCTCCGGCCGCCGCTCACGCGCGATCCGGGTCCCCGGACTGGCTTGCGCAGCAGCGGCTGCTTCGGTTCGCAGGCGACAGCTTCCGGCCGCCGCAGCCCCGGCGTGGCCATAGTGCCGCAGGTCCGCGGCGCCTGGTCAGGGGCCGGTGTAAGCGATCTTGATCAAAGTCGGCGTCTCGACCGTGGTCGTGGCCACCGTGTTGCCGTTCTCTGTCATGTTGATCACCGTGTCCTGGCCCGCCTGCACGACGTTTTCCAGGCCCTCGCCGCCGACGGCGGAATCGAAGTAGATCTCGCCGAAGTTCGGCAGCTGCGCCTGGGCGGCACCGACGTAGGGCCGCTCGAGGACCCACTCGACCTGGTTCTCCAGCGAGGTGGTGCTCCCCGGCGCGCTGAAGTAGCGCCACCCGGTGTAGCTGCCCTGGGTCATGTTGATCATGCTGTAGGACGCCTCGGTCGGGGACAGCAGGCAGACCAGGCCGGACATGGTGTCCCCGAAGCTGACCGGGAAGTTCGAGATCGCGTGCCAGGTGTCCGGGTACCACTCGAACCAGGCGTAGCACAGCTTGGTGACCGGGCCGAACACGTTCGTCACCGACTGCAGCGTGCCGATCTGGGTCACGTCCGACACTCCGTCGATGCCGATCCAGGCCAGGGACACCCAGCTCCCCCGGCCGTCTGCCACCGGCATGACGTCCGGGACATTCCATTCACCGGTGACCCAGCCGAACGCCTGGCCGCGCGGGGCGTGCACCACCGTGCCCGACCAGGTGGGGTTCGTGACCGTCACCTCCGGCTGCAGCCGGGGCTGCCGCTCGATGCCCGGTACCAGCTCCGGCACTGGCGTGAACTCGGGGGTAATGTACCTGAGCTTCCGGGAAAACACCTCGTCCCAGCGGGCCGCCAGGTCCGGCCGCACAGCGGGGTCGGGCCGCTGCGGCAGGCCGTAGCGCCGCAGCTCAAGCGCCGACGCGGCGCGCGGGTCAAAGTCGCTGGGCGGCGTGGGGTGGATCCCGATACCAGGCGGAGCCGTACTGATCGCCACGAGTGCCTCCGTGTTCTCGGTGGCCGGTTACGGGGGAAGTCCGTTCCCCCTACAGGTCGGAGCACGGTATGAGGCCGTAGATACGTCAAAATCATGATGCCGAACGGACCGTCGTACTCGCACCCTCGAACCGGAGCCCGCCTGCCGGACAGGACGCGTCAGACGGACGGTTTCGACCCCAGGACCAGTAGCGGCGCCGGATGGCGGGGTCGCGGCAGTACCGTGGTCGGTGGTAACGCGCGATAGTGCCCGGGGCGGGCACCGCAGGGCGGAGGTGGGACGGAGTGCGGGTCCGGGCGGGCATGGCGGGCCTGGCCGCCGCTGTCCTTGGCGTCTGCGGCTGCTCCGCGGCCGGGTTCACCCATTCCGCGGCGGCGCAGCCGCACCTGACCCGGGAGTCGAGCGCGGCCGCAGACCCGCTCGCCGTCACGTCCTCGGCCACACCGTCGGCGCGCCCGGCGGTAGCGTCTGCCGCCAGGCGGGCCAGCGGCCAGCTGGTCACGGTGATAGCGGCGTCGTACGGGGCGACGCAGGCGGAGCTCACCGCCTACCGGCGGGAAGGCGGGCAGTGGCACCGGGTCTTCGGGCCGTGGGTGGCGTGGATCGGCCGTAACGGGATGGCCCGGCCCGGCGCCAAGCGGGAAGGCGATGGCCGTACCCCGTCCGGGACGTTCGGCTTCGGGTTTTTCTTCGGGGTCGACCCCGGTCCAGGCGTGCATTTCCCGTACCGCAGGATCTACCCGTACGACGTCTGGGACGACGACCCGTCCAGCGCGCTGTACAACGAGTGGGTGGATGACCAGTACGCCAACCCGGGTGCCGCCCCCGAGCCGATGGACGTCTCCGCCTACGACTACGGCGCCGTCATCGCGTACAACACCGCCCGCACGCCCGGACTCGGCAGCGCGATCTTCCTGCACATCAACATCGGCACGCCGACGGCAGGCTGCGTGACGCTGCCGGTGGGCGAGCTGCTGAAGGTCCTGCGCTGGTTGAACCCGGCCGCATCACCGCAGATCACGATGGGCGTAGGTTGATCCACGTGACACCTACGCGCATTGACTGGGTGGCCGAGCACTGCCGGCTGCTGCGGTCGATCTCGGCGGAGTTCATGGACACGCTGCCGTTCCAGGGGCTGACCATCGGGACCGGCATCCACCTGGAAGCCAAAACGGTGGCTCTGCTCTTGACTCTGCGCGATGGCGGCGCGCGCCTCGTTTCCACCGGCAACCTGAACACCACCCAGCCCGAGGCGGTAGAAGCACTAAAGGCCCAGGGCGTCACGGTGATCGGAAGCCCCACCAAGGACCGTGAGGAGCACGGCCGGTACCTCGACCAGGTGATCGCCGAACGGCCGGACCTCATCCTCGATAACGGCGGTGACTTGTTCGCCAAGTACCTCGACGCACCCTACGACGGTCTGCGCGGCGGAACGGAGGAGACCACGTCCGGCCGGATGCGCCTGGAGCCGCTACGCGACCGCCTGAAGCTGCCGATCCTGGTCATCAACGACAGCCCGATCAAGCAGTTCGCCGAGAACGAGCACGCCGTCGGCCAGAGCTCGCTCGAGTCCTACCTGCGGTTCACCAACCGCGTGACCAACGGGGAACAGGTCACGGTATTCGGGTACGGCGCGTGCGGGCGCGGGGTCGCGGCCAGCTTCCGCGGCGCCTGCGCGCGGGTGACGGTGGTAGACACCGACCCTGTCGCCCGGCTGCGAGCGCACCTGGACGGCTTCGCCGTACCGCCGCGCGGCGAGGCCATCGCCAGCGCTGATGTGATCATCACCGTCACCGGGGCCCGGGATGTGCTGACCGCTGCCGACCTGCCGCTGCTGCGAGACGGCGTCATCCTGGCCAACGCCGGCCATTTCCCGGCCGAAATCGACGTCGAGGCCATCGCCGGCTCGGCCGAGGTCGCCGGCCTCCGGGAGTACGCCGACGACCTGATGACGCTCGAGCTCACGGATGGCCGGCGCATTCACGTGATTTCACGCGGACACATGTTCAACCTGGCCGGCCCGCGCCCGCTGGGTAATTCGATCGAGTCGATGGACCTCGGCTTCGCGCTGCAGGCGCGGTGCCTGGAAGCCGTCGCTAACGGCAGCGTGGACGCCAGCAGCTGCGTCGTCCCCGTCCCGGGCAGGATCGACGCCGCCATCGCCACCAGCTATCTCGATCGGAAGTACCCGGCCCCGCCGGGGGCCTAGCTCATCTGAACGCGTCGCCGGCCCAGCGCGGCGATCTCCCGCGTCAGCCGGTGACGAGGGCAGGTCCGGGTTGGCGCTCCACTCGGTCAGCGAGCCGTGTACATCAATCTTCCGGGTCAGCCTTCGGGCAGTGGTTGCGGCACGATCCCGGGCATGCCGTCGCTGGTGCCGAACTCGTAGGCGCCGCGGCCGCCGGTCAGGGTGAGCTCGCGCAGACCGCAGCGGCGTTTGCTCACCGGCGACGGTCAGGTCCCAGCGCGCGCGGTGCTCGGCCATCGTGGCCTGCCCCCGGAACTGTCCCGGCCCGGCGGCCGTGCCGGGCGGGAAGGCGCCGAGGACCTCCTTGATCACGGTCGGCTGTCGGCCGCCGTCACGATCGATGACCGTGCACCACAGAGCGACTGATTCCCGCCCCGCCCGCGGGCGGTGCCGGGTATGGCGTATCCACAGCGCCCTGGGGGACACGGGATCACGAGCGCTGACGAACCACGACTCATAACCGCCCGCTCCCATCTGCCCATCATGCCCTCCCGCCGCCTCCCGGCAAGCCGCCACAGGCGGCCTTTATCACGGTTTCGCCGCTTTGCGAATCGCCGGGTTCGGCCTCCACTATGGTCGCGCCACGCGGCTGCGTCAGAGGGCCTGGCTGGGGGGACCGCGTACCGGAGGACACCATGAAGTTCAAGGCGATCGCGGTCATGGCCACCGCCACCGCGCTCTCACTCGGAATGGCGGGCTCGGCGCTGGCCTCGCCGGTCAGCTCTAAGCCCAAGCCCGCCCCGCAGATGACGGGGACCCGGCTGCAGTCCGCCCTCCTGCCGGCCTCGGCCTTCGGGGACGGATTCACCGTGGCGGACCACAAGAACACCGGCAACAAGCTCGTGTCGACCAAGGCTCATATCAAGCCGTCCAGCCTGAGCTGCCGGAACTTCGCGATGTTCATCTACATCGGGGGCTTTGGCAACACGGCCGGCGCGGTCGACGGCGTCAGCAACCCGAATCCGAATTTCGCGGATTACCCCAATATCGTCGTGGCCGGCGATCAGGCGGTGCTGCAGTTCAAGACCACCCAGGCGGCGGCTTCGTTCTACAACCAGGCCTACGCGAAGTACAAGCAGTGCAACGCCTTCACCGAGACCCAGGACAACCTGCAGCTGGAACTGACCACGTCGTCGCTGTCCACCACTACCGTCAACAAGAACAAGGCGTTCCAGCTCATCCAGTATGCCGACATCGCCGCGCTGCCCATTGCCAGCGAATACCAGAGCACCGCGTTCGTGCTCTCTGGCACGAACGTCTACACCATCGACGACGTGAGCGGGACCAACGACCCGATCTCCGCCTCGCTCCTGGGCACGTTCATCAAGCGTGTCCAGGCCCTCTACAAGCACCATTAAGCGCATCCCGGGCTTGAGGCAACATTGAGCGGCCTTGCCACCGTATGGGTGGCAAGGCCGTGTCTTTAGCGCCCTGGGCTAAGTAGCCGGGAACATCTGGGGACCCGTCGGTTGGGCAGCATATTTCGTAGCTCAGCTGGGGAATGCTGTCATTCGGATCGAGACGAGCAGTCCGGGCAGTTCGACGCCGAGCTTGGCGACGTAGCGGGTCGGTGGCTGGGACGGGAACCACCGCGCGTATTCCGCGTTCAAGCCGGCGAAGTCGGCAGGGTTGGTGAGCAGTATTCCCACCTCGATGACGTCGTCCAGGCTGGCGCCACCGGCTTGGAGAATGGCCTCACAATTCGTCAGCGCCTGTCGTGTCTGATGTTGGATCGTGTCTCCGGCAAGGCTGCCGGTGCTCGGATCGATGCCCACGATGCCCGAGACGAGTACGTAAGGTCCGGCCTTGACTCCCTGGCTGTACAGCGGTGAACTCGGCGCGTTCGCGGTCGTGATGATCTGCCGTGGCATGACGGTCCTCCCGGTTCGTGCCCGCCTCAAGGCGATACAGCAGGATCGCAGGTTTCGCTTACCAGCGTGCTCATTTCCCGCGCGCAACGCCCGGGCGGTACGTGGAGTCCAGGATCAGTTTGCCGTCGCCCGCCAGCCCGCGCTGACCTCAGCCGTAGGCGCATCGTCAGCATTACTCTAAGTAACCAACCTGGCCCGGCGGCCCCGGGAGTCGCTCGCCTCGGTCTCACGCCGCACGCCTACAGCGACGCGCAGGCGCTCTACGGCGAGCTTGGCACCCAGCGGGATGATGAAGCCGCGACGCCAACGAGCTAGCCAGCTGAAAATTCAGCAGGATCGCAATATAGGTTAGCTGGAATGCGGCATGCCCTTCGGAATGGGCAATAGTTGAGCAGAAAGCCGCTATATAAAGCTATTTTCCTCGCGTCGCGGATGTGGCACATTCGCCATCGTGATCCCCGCTGAATGGCCCACCTGGCCGGCTCCGTAACCCACAAGCCCTTGGAGGTAAGCCCATGCCCGTCATCACCGTCGACACCGAAAATTCCGGCTCCATCGACCTCTACTACGAGGACCACGGCAGCGGTACGCCGGTGATCCTCATCCACGGCTATCCGCTCAGCGGCCGCGCCTGGGACAAGCAGGTCCCTGTCCTGCTCGCGGCCGGTCACCGGGTCATCACTTACGACCGGCGTGGCGCCGGCGCCTCCAGCCAGCCAGCCACCGGCTACGACTGGGACACCTTCGCCGCCGACCTGGACACGCTCATCAACAAGCTCGGGCTGGACCACGTCACGCTCGTCGGCCACTCCATGGGGACCGGCGAGGTCACCAGGTACCTGGGCAAGTACGGATCGGCGAAGATCGACCGCGCGGTGCTGATCGGGCCGATCCCGCCGTACCTGTCACAGGCGCCGGACAACCCCGACGGGATACCGGCGAACGTGTTCGACGGGTTCCGGCAGTCGGCGGCGGCGGACACCCCCGCCTGGTTGAAGGGCTTCCTGGACAACTTCTACAACATCGACCAGTTCGGCGGTAACCGGGTCAGCGACGAGGCGTACCGCGCCAGCTTCAACGTGGCCGTCACGATGTCCGCCATCGCCGCCTATGCCTGCATCTCGACCTGGCAGGCCGACTTCCGGGCCGACCTGCCGAAGATCGAGATCCCCGTCATGGTCATCCAGGGTGACGCGGACCGGATCCTGCCCTTCGACAAGACCGGCAAGCGGTTGCCCGGCCTGATCGCCGACATGGAACTCGTCGTGGTCGCGGGCGGTCCGCACGCCATTCCCTGGACCCATACCGACGAGGTCAACGCCGCGGTGCTCCGCTTCCTCGGCCACCCGGCGACCTGATCCCGCTGGTCATATCGTCATGATGTCGTAGACAGGTCAAAATCATGATGCCGAACGGACCGTCCTACTTGCACCCTTGAACCGGAGCCCGCTTACCGGAGAGGACGCATCAGATGGACGGTTTCGACCCCAGGACCAGCTTCGGCTACGAGGAATCCCGGCGTTACGACGCCACCGACACCCGCGGCGACGAGCCGGAGACGGTCGCGTTCCTGGCCCGCCTGGCCGCCGGCCGGGACGCGCTGGAGGTCGGCCGCTACGACCCGGTGACCCAGGTCCTCGACCAGCTGGCGCCACGTCAGCGTCTACGAGCATTCCTGACCGACCGGGGCATCCACCGGTGTGCGTCCGCTCAGCCACACCGAGACATGGGCGGGCTCCAGCGCCTTCGTCACCACACTGGCCAGGTCATCTTGGACCGAGTCCAGATCCACGGTGTCTTTCAGCCGGGCCGCGAACGCCGTCACCATCTGGTCAGCGTCGTAGCGGGCCCGGTTGAACCGCCGGTCCACCGCGCGCTGCACCCGCCGCCGGAGCGGGCTGAACAACGCCGCCGCGGCCAGCGTGGACGCGGCCACCGCCACCGGCGTGTGGAGCCGGAGGACCTGGGTGGCCAGCAGTACCAGCCCAGCGTACAGGCCGGCCAGCAGGCCGGTCACGAGCGCATAGGCCAGGGTCCGGCTGATGATCTTGTCGATGTCGTACAGCCGGTACTTCAGGATTCCCACGCCGATGCCAGCCGGCAGGGCGACGAGGCTGACCTCCAGCAGCCGTGACACGACGTTCGAGCTGACCACGTTGCCCAGCAGGCTCAGGCCCAGGGCGACCGCGGCGCCGCAGGCGAGCCACTTCAGCTGCTGTCGGTACTCACCGCTCGCCCGGCGCCAGCTGAGCACCTGATGGCCCACGAACGACAGCCAGATCACCCCGAGCGAGAGGAACACCACGGCGGTCAGCCATCCGGGCGGGTGAACAAACCAGCCGGTCAGATGGTCGGTATCCGTGACGTCGCCGGAGGAGTTGACGCGGATGCGGTGACTGGCATCCGCGGCAAGCGCCGGGCCGAGGTTGATGGCCCCCAGATAGCAGACCAGGCCGGCGTACCCCCACAGCACCCACCGCCAGCGCCGTGCCGTGAGCCTGCCGTCCGGGAACAGCAAGATCACCACTGGAAACAAGGCGGGCGCCAGGATCAGCAACGAAGCGACAGCCACGGCGGCCGGACCGAGCGGGATGCCGTGGTAGCCGAGGCGGTAGCGAAGCACCGCGTAGTAACCGGCGTTGAGGGGGATCAAGAGCAGCACGACGAAGAGGATCAGGATCCAGCCCACCGGGTTACGTGGCTGGTGACGGGCGACGACGACCCCCACGGCGGCGTAAGCCAGCGGGATGGTGAGTCCTGTCGCGACGTTAAGAACCGTCAGCTGATGGGTGAGAACGGCCAGCGTCACGGTGACACCGAGCAGCATGAGCACCAGAGCGCCGCAGGCGGTCGCGGTCGCCGGTGACGCCAGCCGGAAGCGGCGGGCCGTGACATCTGTCATCTCCGGCACCTGCGGACCCGCTGGCTGCGCCTGCACCACAGAACGTGACGCTACGCCCGGATCGTTCCGGGAACGTTACCGCTCAGCACGGAATCCTCGACTTGGTCACGGGCTCCACGGTTAGGTGGGTAGCTGCGTGCCGGGAAGCAGCGCGGTGACCCAGGCAGCGATCCGGTCGGCCACCTCGGCGGTGCTGGCGCTGCTGGTGTCGAACGACGGCGTAACGCGGGCGCGCAGCCACGCGGCGAACCGCTGGTGCTCGGTGATCTTCGCCGGGCTGGATGTGCCGCGCCAGGCTGGGCGGCCCCGCAGCCGGTCGGCCAGGACGTCGTCCGGGCAGTCCAGCAGCGCGAAGTGAATCGGGCCGATGAGCTTGCGGGCAGGCAGGCGCTCAAGCTGGTCAGCGGTAAGCGAGCCGGTCAGCACGGTGGTCTGGCCGCCGAGCGCGGCCGCGTGGGCGAGCTGAAGCCAGGTGTTGCGCCAGGTATCCCAGCCGAGCGCGGCGACGTGCAAGATGACATCGGTCTCGGCGACCAGGCATCTGGGCAGGAGGGTCCGCAACGGCCCGGTGATCGTGCTCTTGCCGGTGCCGCTGGCGCCGGTCACCACGAACAGCGGCAGGGCGGGCAGCCAGGACCCGGCGCCGCAGCGCGGGCAGCGCAGCCGGTGCGCTCCAGGGTCGGCGTCCAGGATCGTCCCCGGGCCGCAGCTCATGCAGAAGACCTCGTCAGGCGGTTTCACCGGCTGGCTCATGCCAGCACAGTAAACGCCGGCGCCGGCGTCATGCGGCCCGTAGACACGCTGAAGGGGCACCCTCAGACGCGAGGGTGCCCCCTACACGGATGCCGGCCGGACCTGGCGAGCTCAGGCGCTTGCTTTCACCCGGGCGGCCCGGGCCCGGCTCGGCCGGCATCTCGGCCGCCCGGCAGTCCTGTTCGAACTCGGCCACGTGCTTGTCCCCGATGCGGCCGCGGCGGAGCGCGATCGCGGACACCTCACCGCTGCGGGGGACGTGCGGCCTGGCCGGTGCCGGGGCCGGGTGGCCGGTGCCGTCCCGGCGTGGTCGCTGAGCCGGACGCCGGACAGCACTCCTCCGGCGCCTTCAGCGCAGGTCGCGCCGCTTGCGGCGGGCTTGACCGGGCAGGACGGCTGGCCGCTCTCGCCGGCGAGGTGGCAACTATGGCTGAGGACCGCGGCGGCGGCGATGACCGCGGCCAGCGCCAGCGCCTCACCGGCCAGGTCGGCGGCCCCGGTCCGGATGTGCTCGCCGAACAAGAACATCCCGAGCAGGCTGGCCGCCAGCGGGTCGAGGATGGTGAACCCGGGCTGGGACGCGGCTAGCGGCCCGGCGGCCAGGGCGTGCGAGGCCAGCAGCATGGTGGCCGCCCCGGCGACGATGAGCAGGTACAGCGACCAGCTGGAGAAGATGGCGCCGACGCCGTCGTCCAGGTGCGAGCTGAGCTCCTTGATGACCGCGGCCATGAACCCCCACGAGATCCCGGTGGCCGCTCCCAGCACCGCGGCCCGGCGCGTGCCTGATGCGCCCGGACGGCGACCCAGCCCGAAGGCCACGGCAACCGCCAGGAGCGCGATGCCGGCGGTGGCCAGGCCGGCGATCAGCCAGGAGGAGCCGGGCGCGTGCAGCCGCCCGCCCGACGGCGACGCCACTCGGAGGAAGACGCCGATCCCGGCGGACATGGCGGCGGCGGCCAGCCAGTCGCGGCGCTTGACCCGCCCTGAGCCGGCGACCGCCAGGTAGCCGAACACGAACACCAGCTCGGCCGCCAAGATGGGCTGGACCAGGGCCAGCGCGCCGAAGTGCAGGGCGATCAGCTGCAGGACGAACCCGCCGATCATGCTGGCGATGCCGAGCAGCCAGACCGGCCGGCGAGCCAGGCGGAACACGAGCCCGGCGTCGAAGCCCGTCGTCGGGCTGCTTCTGGCCCCCATGCGCTGGCACACCGAGGATGTGGCCGTGCAGAAGCTTGCCGCTACGGCCAGCAAGATCGCCGTCTCCATCAGACTCCCCCTTTCGGCACCATTCCGGCCGATCGGAACTCCTGGCCAAAATCGTAGGAAGCCGGCGATACGGAATCGTTACGGTCAAAGCGCTGGACCAACGTGCCAGCTCGGAAGTGCTGGATTGACCGCAGCCGGGTGAAGCGCCAAGCGACCCTGGTGCCGTAGCTCCATTCGGTTGCACCGATCCCGGTGCGGCGAGTCAGGGCGTCGCCACCTCGATCTCCAGGTTGTGTCCCTCGCTTCGGGAATGGTGTTCCGGAGCTGCCGCCGGGCTCGCGGGTGGGGGGAAGATGACGCTCACGCCGAGGCCGCCGTCGGGCATGGGGCGGGCGGTGATGGTGGCGTCGTGCGCGGTCGCGATGGCTCGGACGATGGACAGTCCGAGCCCGTGTCCGTCCCTGTAGTTTGCCCGGCGCCGATCGAGCCGTTGGAAGGGCTGGAAGAGGCGGTCCACTTCCCCGGGCGGTATGGCTGGTCCGGTGTTGGTCACCGACAGGACGGCCCGGCCGTCCTTTACCCCGGTCCTGACCTCGACCCTGCCGCCGGCCACGTTGTGGCGGACGGCGTTGGTGAGCAGGTTGGCTACGAGCCGTTCGACGAGCAGGGAGTCGCCATCGAGGGTCGCCGGTTCGCTCACCTCGCCTATGTGGATCCCGAGTCGGTCGGTCTCGGGCCGGAGACCGGTAAGGGTCGAAGAGACGGTGGTGGCGAGGTCAACGGGTTCGTGTCCGTTCAGCCCGCTTTCGCTGCTGGCCAGGGTGAGCAGGGCCTCGATCAGGCGCGCCTGCTCATCGCTGGAGGCGAGCACCTCCTGGGCGGTGCAACGCCAGCCGGCGGTCGTCGTGCCGGGGTCATCGAGCGCCACTTGGAGGAGGGTGCGCTCGGCAGTCAAAGGCGTGCGCAGCTCGTGGGAGGCGTTGGCGACGAAGTGCCGTTGGGCCTCGAAGGCGGCTTCGAGCCGCGCGAAGAGGCTGTCGAGGGTGTCCCCGAGTTCCTTGAGCTCGTCCTGCGGGCCGTCGAGGGCCAGGCGCTCGTGCAGGCTGGTGGAGGAGATCCTCCGGGCCGTGCGGGTGATGGTCCGGATGGGTCGCAGCATCCGGCCGGCCACCAGCCAGCCGGCCAGGAGGGCGAGTGCGGCCACGATGGCCAGGGCGATTCCCGAGTTGACCAGAAGCTGGTGCGCGTCGGCCGCGCGCTGCGCGGCTTGGACGGTGCCTGCCTGGGCCAGCTGATGGACGGATTGGGCCAGCTGGTGCGCGGACTGGGCCAGCTGATGGACGGACTGGGTCAGCTGATGCTGGTCCTGTCTCAGTTGCTGGTCCTGTGCCGCAAGCGGCCCCCCGGGCAGTCCCCAAAGCTGACTCTGGGGATTTGCCAGCTGATTCTGGGCCTGTGCCAGCTGATTCTGGAGCAGGTTGAACTCCTGGGGCAGGGTCTTTGCCAGCGGGGAAGGAAGCTGGAGATTCCCGATAGCGGGAGTGTGCGGGATCTTCGGTAGGGGCGGCGTTCGGTATTCGGTCGCACGTTCAAAAAGGACGTAGGTGATGGCGGCCAGTGCGGCGCCAGTGAGGAGGAACAGGCCGCCGTAGAGAGCGGTGAGGCGGATCCGGGCGGTGCGGCGGGGCAATCGCAGCCAGGAGGGTGACGCGAGTCGGGGGTGCGTGACGCTCATCACTGGCCTCCGATGCGATAGCCGCGCTCGCGGACGGTCTCGATCACCGGCGGGTCGCCGAGCTTGGCGCGCAGCCGGTTGACGGTGGCTTTGACCGTCGTGGTGAACGGGTCGGTCGCCTGGTCCCACACTCGTTCCAGCAGTTCCTCCGCTGACACCGGCCGTCCTTCAGCGACGAGCAAGCATTCCAGGACGGCGAACTCCTTCGGGCTGAGCGCCAGGTGTCGTCCGGCGCGGTCTGCGGTCCGTCTTCCGGGATCCACCGTCAGGTCGCGGTAGCCCAGCTGCTCCGGCTTCGCGGCGCCGGGCCGGCGGCCCAGTGCCTGGACCCGGGCGACCATCTCGGTGAAGTCGAATGGCTTGGGGAGGTAGTCGTCGGCGCCCAGGCCAAGCCCCTCGACCCGGTCTTTGACCGAGCTGGCGGCGGTGAGCATCAGTATCCGGCTCTCACATCGGTCGGCAGCAAGGGTGCGGCAGATCTCGTCGCCGTGGGTACCGGGGAGGTCCCGGTCCAGCACCACCACGTCATATCGGCTGGCGCCCAGCCGGGCGAGGGCGTCGTCGCCGTCCAGCGCCACGTCGACGATCATCCCGTAGCGGCGCAGTCCCGCCGCGACGGCCCTGGCCAGCCGCTCGTGGTCTTCTGCTACCAGCACTCTCATCATTGCTCCTGCTCAAGCCCGGCAGTCCTGGCCCATCAGGGCGGCATCTCGCCAGCGATTCCCCTGTCGATCGACAAGATGCCACGTCGCCGGTCACAGCCAGGTCACAACTGTGACGGGGCTATGACCTCCCGCTGAGTACAACTATCCCCAGCATCGCCTCGACCGGGAGAGGGAGCAATGAAAGGCAATCAGGAAGGCTGTGAAGCGCTGACCGCAGCGCCTGGGGGCACGGGAGGCGCCGGGGGCACGACCAGGATGCACCCGCGGCCGGGCGCGCTCGCGATCCTCGTCGCGGCGGCCGCCCTCGCGCTGGCCGCCTGCAGCGGCGGGCCCAGCACCCCGCAGGTCGCCAGCTTGGGGACCAGCACCAGTTCGGGGGGCAGCACCGACCCGGGGACCAGCAGCGGCACCAGTGGCGGGAGCACCCCGGCCACGCAGTCGGCGAGCGGCCCGACCCGGCTGGTGGACGAGTGGGCTGCCTGCGAGCGCAGCCACGGCGATCCAGGCCAGGCCGACCCGACCATCGACGCCTCCGGGGTAATCCACATCACCATCCCGCAACAGGCCCAGCCGACCGGGGATATCCACGACCTCACCGGTACCTGCAGTGAGTACCTGGCCGCGGCCCAGAACGAGCTGCGGGCCGCCAACCCGGTCGCCCCTCCGCCGGGTCAGTCAGAGTACTTGAAGTACGTCAGCTGCATGCGGGCCAACGGGGTCCCCAACTACCCCTACCCGACCGGGGACACGACCAATTTCATCGGCAGCGGCGTGGACCCCGACAGCCCGGCCGTCGAGAGGGTCAACCAGTTGTGCGGCAAGAAGATAGGCGCGCCATCCTGGTGGATTAACGGCACGGATACGCCGGGATCGATCGAAGTTCACACGGCCGGAACGAATCCCGACCCCACCGCCCCGGCCTGTGTCTTTCAAAAAGTAAATCCGTGCTCCGGAACCGTCACCGTGCCGGCCAGCAGCGGCGGGCCGGGTACCAGCTTCGGGTCGGGTACCAATGGCTGAGTTCTCCGCCAGGCACGTCGCGGTCATCGCCGCCCTGGCCGGTGCCGTGGTCGGGGGGTTGGTAGGCGGCGGGGTGGCCGTGGCGGCCAGTGGCAACAGCAACAGCAACAGCACGGCCTCGCCGTCCGGCGATAGCAGCCAGGTCGCCACCGCCCAGGTGGTGCGGACCACCCTCACCAATACGGTGCAGGTCGGCGGCTCGATCGGCTACGACGGCTCCTACACCGTCACTACCCTGCGCGGGAGTGGCGTTTACACCTGGCTGCCGGAGCCGGGCCAGGTCATCAAGCAGGACCAGCCCGCCTACTCGGTCAGCAGCGAACCGGTGCCGCTCCTGTACGGCTCCATCCCCGCCTACCGGGAGTTCGAGGCCGGTATGTCCGACGGCGCCGACGTGGGCCAGCTGACCCGCGACCTGATCGCCCTCGGCTACGGCGCCGGGCTGACCCAGAGCGACCACTACTCCTCGGCCACCGCCGCCGCGGTCGAACGCTGGCAGAACGCGCTCGGCTTGCAGGCGACCGGTGACATCCTGCTCGGCGCGGTGGTCTTCGAGCCCGGTCCGATCCGGGTCACGTCGGTCACGCCGTCGGTCGGCGCGCCGGTCGGGGGCGGGGCCGGGGGCGGCACCGTTCTGACGGCCACCGGTACCACCCCCATCGTCGTCGTCGATCTGGACGTGGGCCAGGAGTACCTGGTCAAGCCCGGCGACGCGGTGTCGGTGGTGCTGCCCGACGGCACCTCGACGGTGGGCGGGCACATCGAGACGGTCGGCACCGTGGCCACCTGCCCCGGCGGGAGCGGCATCGGCGCCGCCGGCGGCGCCGGGGGCTCGGCGGGCCAGTCGCCGTGTGAGTCCAGCGGGTCTGGCGCCTCGTCGGCGGCGACGGTGACGGTCACCATCGCCTTGGACAGCGCCCCGCCCGGCGCCACCTTCGACCAGGCCCCGGTAAACGTCAACATCACCACTCAGCAAGTCGACAATGTGCTGGCCGTGCCGGTGAACGCGCTACTGGCCCTGCAAGGCGGCGGGTACGGCGTGGAGGTGGTGACCGGCAAGACCAGCCACCTGGCCGGCGTCACCACCGGCATGTACAGCGACACCCTGGTCCAGGTCAGCGGGTCCGGCATCACCGCCGGCACCGTGGTGGAGGTGCCGTCGTCGTGACGCAGGCCGCCGAAGTCTCGGCCCGGCCGGATGCCGGTCCGGTGCCCGTCCTGGAGCTGGCCGGCGTGGTCAAGCAGTACCCTGGCGAACCGCCGGTCACGGCCCTGGGCGGGGTGGACCTGCGGATCGGCCAGGGCGAGCTGGCCGCCATCATCGGGCCGTCCGGATCAGGCAAGAGCACCCTGCTGCACGTGATGGGCACCCTGGAGCGGCCCACCCGCGGGGTGGTCCGCGTCGCCGGGCAGGACACCTCGGCCATGTCCGACACGCAACTGTCGGGCTTGCGGGCCTGGCGCCTCGGCTTCGTGTTCCAGCAGTTCTTCCTCCTCGACGGCCTCAGCGTGCTCGACAATGTCGCCGGCGGCCTGCTGTACCGGGGCGGGCGGGCCGCCGAACGCCGCCGGCTGGCCGAGGCGGCCATCGAGCGGGTCGGGCTCAGCCATCGCGCTGGGCACCGGCCCAACCAGCTGTCCGGCGGCGAGCAGCAGCGCACCGCCATCGCCCGGGCCCTGGCCGGCCGGCCCGCACTGGTCATGGCCGACGAGCCCACCGGCAACCTGGACAGCGCGACCGGCGCGTCCATCCTGGACCTGCTCCGCGAGCTGCACCGCGACGGGACCACGATCGTGGTCATCACCCACGACCCCGACGTCGCGGCCGCCATGGAACGGCACATCGAGATCCGAGACGGGAGGATCATCCGTGATACGCCGGCCGGTACGTGACAGCGGCAGGTCCCGGCTATCACGCCGGGATCTGCTCCGGGTCGGGACCCTCGGACTGCGAAGCCGGCGGGTGCGGGCGGCGCTGTCCGCACTCGGCATCAGCATCGGCATCGCCGCCATCGTCGGCGTGCTCGGCATCTCCCAGTCCTCCAAGACCGGCCTGCTCAGCGAGCTGGGCCAGCTCGGCAAC
>Ga0209693_10000516_pt1 | contig 15709 bp, 10 predicted proteins | sample HubBroMetageWRM3_FD_188345 | JGI IMG/M metagenome (GOLD analysis project Ga0209693, IMG submission 188345) | Warmed soil microbial communities from the Hubbard Brook experimental Forest, New Hampshire - Hubbard Brook CCASE Soil Metagenome WRM 3... | ecosystem: Environmental > Terrestrial > Soil...
ATTCTTGCTTCGAATGATCGGGCGAACCATTTCGCGCTACCACATTATCGAGAAACTCGGCGGCGGCGGGATGGGCGTGGTGTACAAGGCTTCGGACACTCGGCTGCATCGCTTCGTTGCCCTCAAGTTTCTGACTGAGCAGGTTGCGAGTAACCAGCAGGCACTCGCCCGCTTTCAATTCGAAGCCCAAGCCGCATCCGCACTGAATCATCCCAACATTTGCACGATTCACGACATTGGCGAGCAGGACGGCAAAACTTTCATCGCAATGGAGTTCCTGGACGGGTTGCCTCTGGCACACCGCATTGCGGGGCGTCCGCTGGAAATTGAAACTCTGTTGACGCTTGGAATCGAGATCGCCGATGCTCTCGATGCCGCCCACACGCATGGCATCATTCACCGCGATATTAATCCGGCCAACATTTTTGTCACCAAGCGCGGCCACGCTAAAATTCTGGACTTCGGTCTGGCGAAGCTGACAGTAGGGCGCGAAGCCAGCGTCAGTGGCAACACGTTTGGGGGCGTCACACAGTCGCCGGAAGATGTCGCTCGCACGGGCTCCGCTCTGGGAACCATCCACTACATGTCGCCGGAGCAGGCGTTGGGCCGACCGCTGGATTCCCGCACCGACCTGTTCTCTTTCGGAGTCGTTCTCTATGAAATGGCGACAGGAGTCCTGCCTTTTCAGGGGCAGACCACGGCTGCGTTTTTCGAGTCGCTCATTCACAGCGAGCCGGACGGCCCTCTGCGATTTAACCCTTCGACACCTCCCGAACTTGAGCGCATCGTGAAGAAGGCCCTCGAGAAAGACGCGGGGCTGCGATATCAAACTGCCGCCGAGATGCGGGCTGATTTGCAGCGCCTGCGCCGGGAAATATGGGCAGGACAAGCCCAGCTTGCCGGGTCGACCCCCAGGGCGCTACCGGATTCGAAGGAGAGAATCCGTGCCATGTTCGCTGCGGCCGAGGCGACCGTTCAACCCAAGGTGAGCGTCGCGACGTGGGTAGCATTGGGGCTGGTTGCAGCCGCGGTATTGATTGCCCTTACTGTATTCCTACGAATGCCAGAATCCTCGCCGACGGTGGTTTCGACGCTGCAGATTACCAACGACGGAACCTCGAAACGATCTCTGGTCACGGACGGCGAGCGGCTGTATTTTTCCGAATATGTGAGCGGCCACTCGGTCTTGAGGCAGGTTTCGACCTCGGGAGGCGAAACGGCCCCCATACCCACGTCACTGGCGGGCGCCGACATCTATGACTTTTATCGGAAACGATCCGAATTGCTGGTCAAAGGCGTGGCGGAGGGTTCCGAGACAGAGTCGCCAGTTTGGGTATTGCCGCTGCCCGCCGGGTCGGTTCGGTCTGTCGGAAACATCCTTGCACATGCAGCCGCGTGGGCGCCCGATGGCGAACACATCGTTTATGCCCGGAACTCAAGTTTGTACGCGTGCAATACGGACGGAAGCGATTCGCGGGAGCTCATCACCGTACAAGGAGTTCCTTTTGCGCCGCGCTTTTCTCCCGATGGCCAGCGCTTGCGTTTCACCATAAGGGATACCAATCAGCGTACGTCTTCATTGTGGGAGGTTTCGGCCAGCGGCAAGGATTTGCACCCGGTGTTGCCGGACTGGAACAAACCCGCGCAAGAGTTCGGCGGAGCATGGATGCCCAATGGAGACTACTTCCTGTTCGAATCAACTCGCGACCACACCCAGAACATCTGGGCCCTCCGCGAGCATGCATCCCCGTTTCGCAGGGCAAGTACTGAACCGACACAGCTGACGGTGGGACCGCTCATGTTCAGCAGTCCGACACCAAGCCCGGATGGAAAGAAGGTATTCGTGATCGGCCAGCAACGGCGGTTCGATTTGATTCGCCTGGATACTAAATCACCGCAGTTCGCCATCTACCTTTCCGGTGTGTCGGCGGGCGAGGCCGATATCACACGTGACAGCGAATGGATCACATATGTGGCGCATCCTCAACTCACGTTGTGGCGAAGCAAGCTGGACGGGAGTTCCCGGACCCAACTCACGTTTTCGCCGCAGATGCAGACGCATATGCCGCGCTGGTCGCCGGACGGAACCCAGATCGCATTTATGGCGTCGCGTCCGGGAAAACCCTGGAAGATCTTCGTGATGCCCGCTGAGGGCGGAACGCCGCGCGAAGTGACTGCGGGCGATCACAACCAGGGCGATCCCACTTGGACGCCCAACGGCGATTCGATCGTGTTTGCGGGAATGCCTTGGTTGGAATTCGGAGCCGCAGCCGGGCCCAACATTCACATCGCCGACTTGAAGACTTCGCAGATCTCGGATGTGCCAGACTCTGAAAATCTATTTAGTCCCCGTGCTTCGCCGGATGGACGCTACCTGGCGGCGCTCTCCACGGACTCAATGAAGGTGATGCTCTACGACATGGAAAAAAAGAGTTGGACGCAACTCGGAGTGTCGCGGTTCGGTTTCGAGAACTGGTCACACGATGGAAAGTATCTGTACGCGGAAGATTATTCCGACAAAACCGATGACCTGGTGCGGGTGAGCGTTCCTAATGGAAGAGTGGAACGCTTGCTCAGTATCAAAGAAGTTCCGCGCGGCTTCGATCCCTGGGAGTTCTGGATCGGGCTGACGCCCGATGACTCGCTTCTGATGATGCGGGATAGGAGTACGCAGGAGATTTATAGTCTGGATGTGCGTTTTCCGTAGTACTTCGAAAGTATCCCGTAATTCGCGCACAGAGCGAGACTTCTTCATTGATTGACCAGACCATTTCGCACTACCGCATCATCGAGAAGCTTGGTGGTGGCGGCATGGGCGTGGTCTATAAAGCTGAGGACACCGAGCTTGGCCGCTTCGTCGCCCTCAAGTTTCTGCCCGACGAACTGTCGCGAGACCCGCAGGCGCTGGAACGCTTCCGACGGGAGGCGCGAGCGGCGTCGGCACTCAATCATCCCAATATTTGTACGATCTACGAAATTGGTAAACACGGTGAGCAGACTTTCATTGCCATGGAGTTTCTGGACGGCACGACGCTGAAACATCTCATAGCAGGGAAGCCGTTAGAGAACGAAACTGTGTTGGCGCTGGCTATTGAGATTGCCGAGGGCCTGGACGCCGCGCATTCCCAGGGAATCGTTCACCGCGATATCAAGCCCGCGAATATCTTTGTCACCAAACGCGGGCATGCCAAGATTTTGGATTTTGGGCTGGCTAAGGTCGCAACGAAAGTCGGCTCTTCGGGCGAGGTTGCATCGGAGAACACGATGACGGCCGCAATCGAGAAACAGCATTTGACCAGTCCCGGGTCTACGCTAGGCACGATCGCTTACATGTCCCCGGAGCAGGCTCGAGCCAAAGAGCTGGACACCCGCAGCGACTTGTTCTCATTCGGTGCTGTACTTTACGAAATGACGACCGGCACGCTCCCATTTCGCGGGGGCAGTTCCGCGGAGATCTTCAAATCCATTCTGGACGCGGCGCCGGCTCCGGCCCTGCGGCTCAATCCCGACACTCCCCCAGAATTGGATCGCATCATCAACAAGGCGCTGGAGAAGGATCGCAACCTGCGCTATCAAAATGCGGCTGATCTGCGAACCGATCTTGCGCGCCTGAAGCGTGACTTCGACTTCGGGCATTCGTCGAGCGCTGCTGTGAGCAGCGTTACCTCAAGCTCGGCCGCTGCCGCTCCGGCTCCGCCGGTTGCAGCACCAAGTCGTTCCCGCGAGAAAGTGGCCATGGGCGCGGGCGTCGTGCTGCTCGCCGTTGCGGCGGCCGTGGGCGTGTACTTTGTGCGCCAAGGATCCGAGAAGCGCACGGTCAATTCCATCGCCGTGCTGCCTTTTGTCAATGCGACCGGGGACCCAAGTAACGAGTACCTTAGCGATGGCTTGACCGAAAGCCTGATCGGCACGCTGTCACAACTGCCCAACTTTAAAGTGATGGCGCGCAGCACCGTCTTCCGCTTTAAGGGAAATCAGGAAGATCCGCGGCAGATTGGCCGGGATCTGCAGGTTGGCGCCGTTCTTATGGGGCGCATCACGCAGCATGGCGACGAACTGGGCGTCCAAGCCGATTTGGTCAATACCGCCGATGGCACGGAGCTGTGGGGCTCGCATTATGCTCGTAAGCAAGCGGACATCACGCAGGTGCAGAGCGATATCACCCGCGATATTTCGAGCAGCCTTCGAGTCCACTTGAGCGGCGACCAACAGCAGCGGCTGGGACGTGCCGGCACCACCAACCCGGAAGCCTATCGGCTGTACCTCGAAGGCCGCCAGCTCTGGTATGGGCGCACGCCTCAGGGTCTCAAGAAGAGTATTGATTTGTTCCAACAGGCGATCGCCGCCGATCCCGCCTATGCGCTCGCCTATACCGGACTCGCGGACACTTACAACGTCGCTTCCAGCTACGGCATCGGCATTACGCCACGGCAGGCACGTCTACTGGCGGACGAAACGAGCCGCAAAGCGCTCGAACTGGATGACTCCTTGCCGGAGGCCCACACTGCTCGTGCTGGGGCGCTTTCTATGGCGTGGCGGTGGAGCGAGGCTCAGCAGGAGTACACGCGCGCCATCGAATTAAACCCCAATAGCGCCGCCGCTCACTACTTTTATGCCTTTAGCTACCTGGTTCCAGAAAAACGGATCGACCAGGCGCTGGAGGAATTTCGCATTGCCTTGTCGCTCGACCCGCTGTCTTCCATCGTCAACACGAATTACGCCACCGTGCTCATGGTGGCGCACCGCTATCCCGAGTCCCTTGCCCAATTCCGCAAGACTCTGGATCGTGATCCGGGATTCGGACCGGCCCACTACAAACTGTCCCAGCTCCTGGCAACCACCGGTCAGTTCGCGGAAGCGGTGAGTGAATTGAGGAAATACACGGACATTCCAGGCTCGTGGAGCCCGGACGCGCAAGGCTACAACAAACTAACGCTCGCCCCGCCGGCCGAAGATGCGGGTGTCGCAGCTGTCGCAGTAAGTTTCGCGGTCCTCGGTGATCGCGACAAGTTGTTCCAGTATCTCGAGAAGATGTTCTCCGACGAAGATGATGAACTGATCTTCTGCATCCGCTATCCCGCATTGGACGGTATCCGTTCCGATCCCCGCTACGGCGACCTGATGCGCCGCCTCGGATTGCCGCAGTAGCGCTCTCGGCTCCTCGCTTGGTGTTCACGTGAAACGTCGGCTGGTTTAAGATAAAACGTGCTGGAAAACCCTAGCGCCTCCACTGCGCGTGGGGATTTCGAGATTCTGAGGTCATGCTGAATGTGCAGGAATATAAAAATTCTTTTTAACTTCGATCCGCCGGTCACAGACGAAGAAATTCGAGCCGCATCGCTTCAGTTCGTGAGAAAAATCAGCGGGTTTAACAAACCGTCGAAAGCAAACGAAGCCTCGTTCCTGAATGCAGTCGATGAAGTAGCCGATGTCTCAACGCGCTTTCTCCGTTCGCTGCAAACCAACGCGCCGCCACGGAATCGAGAAGAAGAGGCCGCAAGAGCGAAAGCTCGCGCCGCAGAGAGATTCGGCGCTTGAGTCTATCGAGCATGTCCTCTGTCTACGATTTGTGGCTGGCCAAAGGCAGTCAAGCCAAAGAGAATGTCATGACCTGCCTGTTACGTTCGTTTGTTGCCTACGTTGACGAGTACACCCGTTCTTGAGTCCCTCCTTCTATACTCGTTTGAGGCGAATCACTCTCGCCGAGTTTATGTCCACCATCAATAATTTCGATTGGACTCGGTGTGAGTGCGCACGTAAAGTTAGGTCGGGACGGTGGCACGCACAATTGCCAAGTGATTCGATCGCGGAAGTGTGTTTTGGCAGGCATCGCTTTGCCGGTTGATGACAAGATAGGTGCTCCTACCGAATTTAGCGGATAGAATATGGAACCAGAGAGCCTGGGATTGGAAGAAAATCAAAGCGAAGTACAAGATTTGGATCTGACTGGCCACGCACGCCCAGTCATCCACGTCCTCCCTCTGGAGGAAATCGCAAACCTTGCAGCGGCCGAGGGCCAACCTGCCGAGACCCTGATGAACGTGGTCGCTTTGATTGCCAAGCGATTCGAGACCGACGTTTGTTCGGCGTATCTGCTCGAGCCCGACCGGGCCAATCTGGTGCTGGCGGCGACGGTTGGCCTGCGGCGGGAGTGTATCGGCAATCTGCGAATGGCGATCAGCGAAGGGCTGGCTGGCCTGGTGGCGGAACAGGTGCGGTCTGTAGCTGTGGAGCAAGCCAAAAGTCACCCGCGTTTCAAGTACTTTCGAGAAGCTGGCGAAGATGCTTATCAATCGTTTCTCGGGGTGCCACTGATCGATCGAGGGGTTTTGCAGGGCGTTCTGGTTGTGCAAACCATCGAGCCTCGAATTTTTCGCGAAGATGAAGTTCGTATGTTGGCGGAGGCTGCGGCCCAGGTGGCTCCGGTCGTGAGTGAGGCGCGGACGCTGGATCGTTTTATCGCCCCTGCCCAGGAACGCCTGTGGGCACTGGCTCGCAATCTGTGGTGGAGTTGGGACCACGATGCCGCAAGCTTGTTCCGCGATCTCGATCCCGTGCGCTGGAGGCGGGTGAACCAGAATCCGGTTTCACTGCTGGCGGAGTTTCCGCTGGCGAAACTGGAAAGTCGCGCCGCCGAACTCGTGCTGCACAGCCGCATCAACTACGCCTGTCGCCGATTACAGGAATATTTACAGGCGGACCGCACCTGGGGAACAAGGCACGCCGGCGTTCTGCGGCCTTGTCCGGTGGCCTATTTTTCCGCGGAATTCGGGTTGCACGAATCGCTTCCCGTCTATTCCGGCGGACTCGGGGTCCTGGCCGGAGATCATATCAAGAGCGCATCCGATCTTGCCATTCCGCTTGTTGGCATCGGCTTGTTTTACGGGCAAGGATATTTTCGCCAGCGCCTCGATCGCGAGGGTTGGCAGCAGGAAGAATATCTTGAGACGGACGTTAGTCAACTGCCTTTGGAAGCTGCCATCGGCAAGAACGGGCGGCCGGTTGTGGTGCAAATCGAAACTCGCGGCGGTTCGATTCATGCCAAAGTCTGGCGCGTGAAAGTTGGACGCTGCGATCTTTTCCTCCTCGATTCGGATGTAGAGGGCAATGCTCCCGACGACCGCGAGCTGACCTCGCGTCTCTACGGCGGAGACGCGCGGACTCGAATCCGGCAGGAGTTGGTGCTCGGCGTCGGAGGCTTCCGCGCCCTTAAAGCCATGGGCATCGTGCCGGGCGTCTTGCACCTGAACGAAGGGCACAGCGGATTTGCGGTGCTGGAAGCGATCCGCATGCGCATGGAGGAAGAGGGCATCGGATTCGACGCCGCCGCACCGCGCGTATCGCGGGAAGTGGTTTTCACGACTCATACTCCTGTCCCTGCCGGTCACGATCGCTTTGATGGGGATCTCATCGAAGAGCATCTGGGACCGATGCGCGAATCGCTTGGCCTTTCCCAGGAAAGCCTGATGGGGCTGGGACGCGAGGATCCAAACAACCAGCATGAGACGTTTTGCATGACCGTGCTGGGCCTCCGGCTCTCGCGGCGTGCCAACGCGGTTTCCGCCTTGCACGGCGAAGTGTCCAGGGCGATGTGGACTGGGCTCTGTCCGGGCAAGCCGGAAGATGAAGTCCCTATCGGACACATCACCAACGGAGTTCATGTTCCGTCATGGCTCGCGCCGCAAATGTTCCGCCTCTATGACCGCCATCTGGGTACGAACTGGCACCAGCAAAGCAGCGAAGCCCGCATCTGGGAAGGCATCGAGAGCGTGGATGACGGCGAGCTTTGGGAGACGCACCTCAGTCTGAAATCGCAGCTTCTCGAATTCGTGCGCCGACGTGCCGTGGAACAAGCCGAGCGCCGCGGAGAATCACGAGAGGTTTTGCAGAGGCTCGGCAAGGTGCTCAGTCCGGACGCGCTGACCATCGGATTTGCCCGCCGCTTCGCGACCTACAAGAGAGCCAACCTGATTCTGAGCGACATTGAGAGCCTCGCGTCCATGGTGAATGATCCCAAACGGCCGGTACAGTTCGTTTTTGCCGGCAAAGCACACCCTAACGATGAGCCTGGGAAGCGGGTTCTGCAGCAGATCGCTCAATTGATGCGCAATTCGCGGTTCGGGGATAAGTTCGTGTTTGTCGAAGACTATGACATTAACGTCGGGCGTTATTTCGTGCAGGGGGTTGATGTCTGGCTGAACAATCCACGGCGTCCGCTCGAAGCATCGGGCACGAGTGGTCAAAAGGTGGTCTTGAATGGCGGACTGAATCTATCCGTTCTCGATGGCTGGTGGGCCGAGGCGTACGACGGCATGAATGGATTCGCCATCGGGACGGGGAGAACGCACGCTAACATGAGCGTCCACGACACGCGCGACGGGGAGGATTTGCACCGCGCGCTGCGGGACGAAGTGATTCCGTTGTACTACCAGCGCGATCGCGATGGCTTGCCGCGCGGCTGGATCAAGCGCATGAAGCGAACCATCCGCACCCTCGGCTGGCGCTTCAATGCCGATCGCATGGTGATGGATTACACCTTGAAGTGCTACGTGCCCGCGGCTGGGGGCACATCCAGTGACATGAGATCCGCCTGGTGAGGTCACTGCGGCAGGCGGGTTCGCCGTGACTCAGGCTTCACTCGCGGGCGGGAGGAGTTGCCAAATGCACAACGCGATCGTAATCCTGCAGAACGATCCCGTGCGTGCGCAAAATCTGGTCTCCAAGGTCAGATCGGTCTCTGAGGCCGTGTTTATTGTGCAGTCCCTGCTGGAACTTCGGAGGCTCGTATCGCAATTTCCCATCCAAATCGGAATCCTGGATCTGGAGTTGGTAACCTTTCAGGAAATCGTCGGGCTGCGCCGTCAAGGCATGGAAATCGTTTGCACGCACCACACGCCAGACGAGGTCATGTGGACCGAAGCGTTGGATGCTGGAGCACTCGATTGTTGCTTTGACGATGATGGGCCGGCAATCTGCCGCGCGATTCAGCAAACCTCGAGATCTTACAACCGCGCCGCGTCCTAAGCGAATAACTCTCCAGTCGTTTCCTGATCCCAAATCCTACCTAACCTATGAGCACAACTGCCACTTCGCCCGTGTGTAAGCAATTCGGAATCCCTTACGCTCCGCATTACGCTGGGAATCGCTGCCCGGCACGACCACCATCATTGCCAGATCGCATCCGTGTTCGAAGGCATAACGCGTTCTCTCGTGAAGGAGAGCTGTTTGCAGTCCGCGACGCCGCAGCTCCGGAACGGTCGCCGCGCCGCCAAACAGGGCAACCTTGTCATGCATCGACAGCACACCAGCGGCGCCGGGTTTACCGTCAACTTCAGCCAGAAAGCATGGACTCTCCTCGCATGCTGAAATGATGGTGCCGAGCTGTAAAACAACTTCCCGAAGCTCCGGATGTTCATGTGCCCAGCCCCTGGCGCTAATGTCAGTCCACAGTTGCGCTTCTTCCGGACCCGTGACGTGCACACGAACATCAGCCTGTGGTTCACTCGCGGGCTGCTCAAGCGGCCGATAAAGTACGTTGCTGAGCTCGATTGGCCTGTAGTTTCGCTTACATAGCAAGTCCAGCGCAGGAACCCCGGCGAGAGGACTGACTTCGTGATGCACCGGCGCGCCGCGGTCAAGAAAAAAGCGCTCAATCACATCCAGCGAAGCAGGAGTCAGTTCCTCGAATATGCCGAGTCCGAAACTCTGAGTGATGGGAGAGTCGACTCCATTGAAAACTGCGTATGCCCCGGCGCAATCAATCCACGCTGCACCGCACTCGGGAAATAAACGATGCTGTGCCTCGGCGTACTGAACACATGCATGTCCTTCCGCGCGTTCTAGGCGTTTTGACAGTGCGAGATCAGAAAATGGCATTGGGTTAGTTTAGAAGCAGATCAAGAGAAAGTCTCTCAGGCATGAGGCACGCGGAAACCGTTTCGCGGCGTCGCGAACGGGTCCGACAGCAAAAGGGCGGGGCTACTGCTCGAGTTCCTGGCGCAGTTTCTTGGAAAGCTTTTCCATCTTTTTCAGTCTTGCATCCAAGTCTTTGGCGAGCAGGCCCTTCCCGAGCTGTTGCAGATCTGATTGCACGGATGCGCTCAACCCCGACAGTTCTTCCGCGTCGCGCTGGATTGCCTGCAACCGGACCGCCCTGGCGTCAACTTCAGTCGGACTGGGTTCGCTCGCGATCTGGCTTATCCTTTGTTCGCGCGAATCTATTCTCTGGTTGATTCGCTGAGAGAGGCAACGCTGTTGGCTGAAGGCCGGAACTGCGATAAGAACCACAAGCAGGGAAACGAGGCGGGCGGACATACACACCTCCTGCGCGCACTAGACCACAGAGCGGAATTCTACACCCGTTTCTCCGGCAGTACGAGAAAGATTGGTCCTGCCCAGACCCTATTGCAAATTCAGCTGTTGCAGCTTGACGGCGCAGTGGGTGCCTCCGCACGTTCCCACGGTAGAGGTCGTCAATGTCGTGAAATACATGCTGGAAGCCTGATTTTGCGTGCTCACGTTGTCGACGATGATGCCGCTGATCCCTCCCGGGTAGTTCGTGCTATTCAGTCCGGCAGTAACGCTCCCGGAACTGATGTCGTTGGTGATCACGAATCCGTCCGCACCCGCGCCCACCAGCCCGCTCATCAGGAGATCGTGGTTGTTCGTGTTGCCCCCAAGGGCCAAGTTGGGATTGTAGAGTTCAGTGTACGGAGCACAAGGGAGATTCGTGACGTTGAAACGCTGCAAGTGTCCCGTGGGAGTGGAGTTCATCGTGGGATAAGAAGTGAATCCGATCCAATAGTGTGTAGGCGTCGTATCCGTGGGGCCGGTTCCACACACGAACAATTCACCCGTCGTAGGGGTGATGCCCCAATATCCATTGTCAAAGGCACCGGTATGAAGATTGACGCCTCCCAGGCCGATGGGGATGCTTACCTCTGCAGTGAGATTCATCTTGAGTTGAGCCAACACTGCGCTCGCGCCCGCGGTACCGTCGTTGCCGGATAGCGCAAAGATTCTCTGGCTCCCGCCGGAGGCATCCATGATGATCGAGTCGGGAATGCCGTAGGCAGTTCCGGTAGCGGTGCAGTCTGCGCCGGTGCCGGTGCGGCCGGGAGGGTGAGTGGTGGTGCAACCTCCGCCACCGATCATCACCGGCCCAGCATTGAGAGTGGCTGTGGCGCCTTTGGCATTGATCACCCAAACCTCGCCCAGTTGATCACCGACGAATAAACGGCCGCTGGGGAAATCATAAACCGGGCCATTGGGCGTGGCCGAGGCGCCGCCTGTGCCTGCGACGGGAAGAGTGTAGGTCCAGTCCACCGTGGGCTGCGTGTTCGGCGCACATGTGAAGACGCAGCTGATCCGATATATCTTGCCGTCGTCACTGCCCACGAAAGCCTTGTCCGTCTGGTAGTCCACCCATGCAGACGCCAGCGTGTCCGTAGCCGTGGTGGAGTACGTCACGGATTTGAGGCAAGAAGTAGCCGCCGTGCAGATGCCATTGAGTGTAGGGGCGGCGGCTGAGGTCGCAGAGTTCCCTTCTCCCGCCTTCCAGGCGAGCACATGGAAAATGGCGGATGTAGCCGCACTTTCCACATAGGCGATTTTTGTGCCGTCGAGCGAAATCGAGGCGGAGGTCAATACCGAACCTCCAGCCGTGCTTCCGTTATAAGCCCAGTTCACGGTTGGATTGGCGCCGCAAAGTCCTACAGGACCGGCGCCCGCGTACAGGTTATTGACTCCGACTACATTTGCCTGGCCCTTGGTGACGCCCGCGACGCTCAAGCCGAACACCACAAAATCATTGGCACAGCTCGGGGCACCGTTGATGTCGAATCCGAACTTGGCGGGAAACATGGCCTGAGCGACGCTGCCCGTGCCTAAGCTGAGGCTCCAGTCGGTCCTCATATTCCTCTTTTTCATGTTTCTGACGTTGGTGCCGTCGATCATGATGGGGTGGTTCGGTGGAATCGCCGAGACATGATTCTCCCCGTCGCGCAAGGCAGGGGAGGAGGAGAGGGTGCCGTCATGAACTTGCAACAGGTTGCGTTCGACCAGGTGGAAAAGAATTCGCGGCTCAGTTCTGGCGGCCTCCAAGTTGGCGGCCGAGGCTCCACCACTAACCACGACGTGGCCGTAACTCCAGTCGGTGACCCGCCCAACATGCGTTCGATTGAATTGCTCCTTCGTCTGCGCCGCCAGGGGAACGGCTGCAAGAAGAACCCAGGAAATCACACGAAAACGATGTAATGGATTCATCAATCCTCCCGCCGAAAGAAAAAGAGCGCGACCGCGACGAATGTTCCAGGACAAAAGGAAGTGGATGAGATGATTAACCGTCCGTCGTTGCTGTGTAAGGTGAGCACCATGGGCCTGATTCCTGGCTCTCGTAGGGCGGAAATCAGCCAAGTCTGCGCCAGCTTAGCAGATAGCGGTCGGGGCCGCACATGGCTGTCGGAAAGGGAACCAAAGCAGTCATTCCGGTGAATTTCAGTCATTCGCAGCTTGCCAGCGAAATTAGCGCACGGTTTTCGTACCACCGATTCGCGCTTTTCAGCGCTATAATCTGGCGATTTCGCCGACGTGATCTCATTCGTGTCGGAGGCTAATGCGCCTGTTTCTTGAGACCCGCGAAGGCGGAGGCGTCACCATCGTGCGCTGCAACGGGAGGATTGTTGCGGGTAGCGAGAGCGAGTCTCTGCGCTCGCACGTTACCTGGTTGTTGCGCGATCGCCGCGCCATCGTTCTGCACCTTGGCGAGGTTGGGTTCATGGACAGCAGCGGCCTCGGCACCATAGTTCGCAGCCTCACCAGCACCCGCCAAGTGCATGGCGACCTAAAGCTCTGCAATGTGCCGGAACATGTGCGCAAGGTTCTGGAACTGTCGCAGCTGACGAAGTTGTTCGACGCGCACGAGTCGGAGGAGAACGCCGTCGCCGCGTTTTACCACCGAGGAACCAAAACCGAGACACCTGTTTCCACCGGCCGAAGCGTTCTTTGCCTGGATGGCAATGCCGACGTTCTCGCCTACTTACGCGAACTGTTGCAGCGCTCCGGGTACCACGTCCAGACCAGCAGCCGCCTGGGCGACGCTCAGATCCTGATGCGGGTCTCGCATTTCGATCTGGTGCTGATAGGCTCGGAATGGACCTCATCTGCGGCCACGCACAACGGCTTCCAGGCTGCGTTCGCCAAAGTCCCGGTGGTCGAACTGGGCAGCGACTTCTCCAGCGGTGATGCCGGGGAAGCCTGCGCTGGACTACTGCAGGAGATCGAAGCTCGACTCAACCCGAAGATTGTGTGATTGAAGATTGCGTGCTTTCCCGCAAAACTCAACTGCTACTTCAACAAATAATCCTTCACAAACATCACGGTGGCGCAAAACTGGTAGTCCTGATTCTTCTTCTTCGCGTAGCCGTGCCCCTCATCCTTGGCCATCAACCACCAGACCGGCGTTCCGTTTTGCCGGACGATGTTGACCATTTGCTCCGACTCGCTTGCCGGCACGCGAGGATCGTTCTTCCCCGCAATCACGAACAAAGGCTTGGTAATATTCTTGGCTTTGTTGTAAGGCGCGATCTGCTCAAGAAACGCACGCATCTTGGGATCACGTTCATCGCCGTACTCCACCCGCCGCAGATCCTGGCGGTATCCCGAAGTATGTTCGAGAAAGGTCACGAGATTCGACGGACCAACGACGTCCACGGAGCAGCAGATGCGATTGTTGTAGTTGGTCGCGACTGCCAAGGTCATGAAGCCGCCGTAGCTGCCGCCGGTCACCAACACGCGGCCAGAATCCAATTGGGGCTGAGTCTGAATCCAGTCAAGTAAAGTATTGATGTCCTGATACGAGCCCTCGCGCAGGAAACCATTGTCGAGGGCGAGAAACGTCTTCCCGTAGCCCGTGGACCCACGCACGTTCGGCGCAATCATGGCTACGCCGAGTTCGTTCATGTAGTAATCCCATCGGCCAGGGAAGCTGGGCCGGAACTGGCCTTCGGGGCCTCCGTGAATGTTGATGATCACCGGGCGCTTGCCCGTGAACTGCGCGGGCGGCCGATAGAGAAAGCCACTGATTGTGCGCCCATCCCAGGATTTCCAGTGAATCAGTTCAGCCTCGGGAAAGTCAGAAGTATTGAGACCGCCGGTTTCGCTAAAGGTCCAGCGTTCAACTTTGCCAGTTTGCACATCAAGCGAGAAAACGTCGGAACTGGAGCGTGCCGAAGATAGATTGAAAGCCAGATCGCGATTATTTTTGTGCCACCGCACGCCCGAGATGACCCCCTTGGGCAGACTGGGCACGGACTTCTCTTTGCGCGTCCTGGTATCGAGCAGATGCAGCACGCCGAAGCCGTCCTCATCGACTACAAAGGCAATGGTCTTTCCGTCGTCGGAGAGATCGAACTCGTCGACGTCCCACGGAATATTGCTGGTGAGATAACTGTGTTCCTTGGTCGCGAGGTCAACATAAGCCAAGCGTTGAAATTCAGAGTCCTTGTCGGTGGTGACGAAGATGCCCTCGCCATCCTTGCTGAACCGGCCGCTGTTGTACGCGATCTTCTCAGCGCCGCCTTTAGGCGTAATCAGGGTCTTCTCGCCACTCTTCGCGTCCACGATCCAAAGGTAGGTTTCATTGGCAGAAATAAATTCTGCGGCAAGAATTTTGTTGGCGGCGGGCGACCAGTCGAGGGCCTGCCAACCGCCCCCTTGCAGTTGGGTGAGCAAGTGATCAGTCTTGGGATTGGCGGGTTCGATCTCCCAAAGATCAACATCGCTCCCGTCACGTCGCGTCGATCCGTAAACCAACCGGTCACCTGCGTGCGACCATACGGCGTCAGTGTTACGCGACTTGCCGTCGGTGAGCAGTGTGACATTGCCACTCGAAACATCGTAGCGATAGAGTTGATAAAACTCGCCACCACCCACGTCTTTTGAGAATACGAAAGAATCGTTATTGGTTGGCGGATAACTTGCGCCGGCGACACGATCGGCGAAGAAAGTCAATTGGGTGCGTGCTCCGCCCGGCATCTTTACTAGATGAATCTGGTTGGTATCGGCAAAACGCGTGGAGATCAGAATCTCGCGCTTTACGGGATCCCAGCTGTCGAGAGTCGCTGCGCGAAAGTTGCTGTAGCGGTCCACCCCTTCCGCGATCGACATGGGAATCTTGGGAATGCCCTCGGTTACGAGGTTCTCATTAGGGACGACTGCATCATTCTGCGGGAAGACACTGGCCGTCAGCAAAAGAACGACAGCAACACGCAAGAAAGCTCTCATGCATACGCTCCACGAATTTCAGACGGGGTGAATCCCACAAGTTAGCCAGTACAAATATTTCCTTCCTGAGCGAAGAACGGCGCCACGCTTGGTGTCACCGACCCCGCAGCGTCGGGTTCCGTGCCTCGCCTAGGAATGAGGGAAATATTGATCAGGCGGCGAGTTTGTTACTGCCCTCCATTCGGCTTGCCAGCTTTCGCACCGCCATCCCCAGCATCAGTCGCGATATTCCTGTGATCAGCAGGTTCACGCCTAGCAGTGTCCCGATTGCCCACACCGAACTTGACGGCCAGTGTATCCAGATCAGCGCGCCCAGCAGCAGTGTAATTAACCCGTTCAGCAGCAGCCAGCCGGACCCGCCTTCGCCTCGAGTTTGGAAATAGGCAATGAATTCCAGGACCGCCTCCGCCACAATAATTCCCGCTAG